>Ga0206867_1155_pt1 | contig 14213 bp, 16 predicted proteins | sample Alteio_BWOrgCont_37_FD_152905 | JGI IMG/M metagenome (GOLD analysis project Ga0206867, IMG submission 152905) | Enriched cells from forest soil in Barre Woods Harvard Forest LTER site, Petersham, Massachusetts, United States -... | ecosystem: Environmental > Terrestrial > Soil > Temperate forest >...
ATCAACGAATAGCTCGGTCCCTGTGACATAACTCGCATCATCGGATGCGAGGAACACGACGGCAATTGCGATCTCATCTGGGCTCCCAAGCCTGCCGAGTGGAACGACGTTGGAGATCATCTTCAAGCGTTGCTGTCCCGTTTCTGAGGAACCCAGAAGTTCGTTAAGGCCCGGAGTATCGGTGGAACCTGGACTCACGGCGTTCACGCGAATGCGGCGACTGCGCAGATCCGTCGCCCACGTGCGGGCAAATGAGCGCACGGCGGCCTTGGTAGCGCTGTAGACGCTATTCGACGGCAGTCCCTTGCTGGCAACCACAGATGCACATAAGACAATGGAGGCGCCGTCTTTGAGCAATGGCAATGCCTTTTGTACGGTGAAGAGCAGTCCTTTCACATTGACATCGAATAAAGAGTCAAAGAACTCCTCGGTGATCTCCCCGAGGGGCGCATATTTTGCGGTCCCAGCATTCGCGAACACAATATCGAGATGACCCTTCTCTTGTTTAATCTGAGCGAAGAGTCGTTCGAGATCACCGATTTGAGACACATCTCCTTGCACTCCGTTGACGGCTCCTCCTATGCTCTGCACCGCTGAAGCCAACTCCTTCTCACGCCGACCGGTGATGAAGACGTGTGCTCCTTCGGCCACGAAGCGCTTCGCGGTAGCAAGACCAATCCCGCTTGTCCCGCCCGTGACAAGTGCGATCCTTCCCTCCAGCTTGCCCGTCATCTTCCCGTCGGTCGTCATTCCTTACCCCTTTCCGCGATGACATCATCGCCAATCCGTTCGAGCCTTCTCTTCCTTCCGCTCCCTCGACATCCACTCTTGGATATAAGGCGAGCAGTGCAGAATCGAGATACCTTCGTCCTCGCGGGCATTGAGAAACCGAATGGCTTCGATGTCCACAAGATCGACCTCCTCCAAATCCAATACGGTCGGCTCTCCACGGCTGATCTCGGCCTTTACCTGATCGAGATGGTGAGATCGAAACTCTCCGCTCAGCCGAAGTCGAACGTTGTGTGAATCCCGAATCAGTTCGATCTTCAGAATCATGGGCTTCTGACTCCTAAGCGCCCTCTTCCAGATGCAACAAACTGTGTCACTCCCAAATCCTTGAGCGAATGCAGCTCAGGACTACCGATGCTGCTGAATCGCTTAGCTAATGTCTTCTGAATCGAGAAACAGCGAAGCTTGCCGAACGAATGACCTGTGAAACTGGAACAACGATCCGTGCCCGGCGTCGGGGTAGGTCAACAGCATGGCGTTGGGGAGATGCTCGCTCAGCATGTAGGAATTGCGGACTGGAATCATATTGTCGAAGACGCCGTTAACGACCAGGCACGGCTGCGTGATTTTGCCACTGTACTTTTCCCAGGCGCGAAAGGCCGTGATCTGAGCGATTGCGACATCTTGGCCGGCCAGAGGCTCGCCATCTTCCTTTCTCAGGGCGAGCCGAGCTGCGAAGGCTTCTCCTGCCGCCTGACTCGACTTGCTTGGAGCGAAAAAGAGCTTCACGAGTTTCTCCAACCCAGGCATATTCGGATCTTCCGTAATCTTCCTGAGTTCCGGCTTGTCCATGTGCATAATGTCCTCGCCTCCCTCCGGGGCAGTGGCGACGAGCAGCATTTTGTGGACAAGTGAGGGACGTTCCAGTGCTACCTGCTGTGCCACCATTCCACCGAGGGAATAGCCGAGGATATCCAGGCGTTTTAGGCCAAGGGCATCCACAAATGCAAGGGCATGTGCTGCCATCCCCGCCATGTTGTCGGGAACCTTGCCGGTCGAGCGGCCCAAGCCCGCACTTTCAAAGAGAATTACCTCGCGTCCTAGGGCGAGCGGATCGGTTACGGCCGGGTCCCAATTGTCCAGGGTCCCGGTGAAGTGTTGAAGACACAACAGCGGCAGCCCCTGTCCTTTCCCAAAGCGGCGATAGGCATATTTTTCGAGCTTCGTCTGGATGAATTGTGTCGGTGCGGTCGTGTTGCTTGCATTCACCATGGCCATTCCTTCCTTCCGTTGTGGTGACTGTTTCGCTTTACGTTGTACTCGTCAGCGTCGAACGCTATCCCGTGCATATTCCTCGAAGGAACTAGGTCAAACTTTCGGCGTAGCGATAATGACAACCCGGGATCGCAGCAATGACGCTGTCGAGAAGAACGCCGGCGATCTTCGCTGCGGGATTGACGTGGAATTTTTTCGGCAGAACTGGCGCCAGTATTCGGGACAGCGTCAGAGCAAGTCCTTCTGCAAAGCGCGACTCGTCACGCTTCCCTCCAATGATGCTGGGCCGGAGGATCGTCAGAGATTTGAAGCCAACGAGCTTCATGTCCCTCTCGACCTCGCCCTTGGTCTTCGGATAGAAGAATGAGGACTTGGCGTCGGCACCAATCGCCGAGACGAGGGCGAGCGTTTCTGCTCCTTGTTGATGAGCCAGCTTCGCAAACGCTAGTGGTAAGACATAGTCCACTTGGCGGAATGCTTCTTTAGACCCCGCCTTACCACTCGTCGTGCCCAGCGCGCAGATCACCGCGTCTACTCCCCAAGTGAGAACTTCCGGCAAGAGGAGTTCCAGCCGCTCCGCCACCGGATTTGACAGCTTGCTGCTAGGTGGCAGGGGCTTCCTGGTTGGAGCGATGACCTGAGTGATCGCGGGATGTGTAACAGCTTGCACCAAGGTGCTCTGCCCCACCAACCCAGTTGCTCCGAGAATCAACACTTTCATGGCAGCTTGCTCCCTTTCGCCTCACACAGCTCATGCATATCTTTCTTCGAATCTGTTCCTGTCGCCGCTATTGCGCACGCAAGTCAGCGAATCAAAGCTAATATTCTGCTAACGCGCGATGCACGAGGTTGATGGCGATCGACCCTTCGCCAACCGCCGACGCAACGCGTTTCACATTGCCCGAACGAACATCTCCAACGGCAAACACTCTTGGCAGGCTTGTTTCAAGCATGTAGGGAGAACGTGCGAGTGGCCATGCCCCGTCCTGCTTCACTGCGTCCAAGTCGCGCCCGGTGAGAATGAAGCCCTTGTCGTCAAGGGATACACAGCCTCGCAACCAATCGGTGCGAGGTGAAGCTCCCGCCATGATGAACACGTGACGAATGCTCTGAGTCGTAGATTCAAGACTGTCTTTATCCCGCCACGTAACCCGTTCCAGATGGGTATCGCCTTCGAGGTCGACGATTTCCGTTTTGTAATGCACTTCAATTCCGGGGTTCTCCTCGATTCGCTGGATCAGGTAGCGCGACATGCCGTCCGAAAGGCGTTGCGAGCGTACTAGCATGTGAACCCTGCGCGCTGTCTGTGCCAGAAACACAGCCGCCTGGCCGGCAGAGTTTCCTCCACCCACGACAATCAGGTCCTCCGACTCGCAGAGCTGTGCCTCCATGAACGTCGCGCCATAGTAGACGCCTTGTCCGACGAATCTCTCCAAATTGAGATTTTCAGGATTGTTGTACTGCGCTCCACTGGCAATTACGACGCTGCGCGCCTCGAGTGGCTTGCCGTTTTCCAGCACAAGTCTGTATGGGCTCTTCTCGCACTCCAATCGGACTACGGAATGAGCGACCATCAACTTAGCGCCGAATTTCTGTGCCTGGGTGATCGCGCGCGTGGCGAGTTCATCTCCGGAGAGCCCCGTTGGGAATCCGAGATAGTTCTCGATTTTGGAGCTCGAAGCCGCTTGGCCACCGGGCGCCGCTGATTCGACCATCAACACGTCAAGCCCTTCGGACGCACCGTACACTGCTGCAGCCAACCCTGCAGGGCCCGCGCCAACGATGATTAGGTCTCGGACTTGAGATTCATCAATAGTGCAGTTCAATTCCAAGCTATCCGAGAGTTCTTGTATCGAAGGGTTGCGCAGTACCTTGCGATAGTTGCAAATGACGACCGGAATTTCGCTAACAGCGACATCGAACCGATCCAGGAGGGCTTGGGACGTCTGATCCACATCCAAATCGACATAAACGTAAGGATGGCCGTTGCGGGTTAGGAACTCCCGAAGGCGGAGCGTTTTAGCCGAGTAACGAGATCCCATCAAAATGGCGTTGCCCTGATTACGATTGATCAGGATGAGACGGCGCAAAATGAAAGCCCGCATAAGGATTTCGCTGAGTTCACCATCTCGGGCGACTAGTGATCGGAGGCCGCTTCCGCTCATTTCGAGCACTTCACCCCGATCGGTCATACGGCCACAAACAAGTGAGCGATGACCAGTGATCATCGTCATTTCGCCTGTGAACTCTCCTGGCCCATGGCTTGCCACAAGCCGTTCGCCATTCATGTCCGGCTGAACAATCTCCATACTCCCGGACAGCAAGATGAAGAAAGGAACATCGCTGTCATCTGCGCCGAACAGGACGTCGCCCCACTTCATTTGTCGCAAGGATGCGAAGGGCCGAACTCGATTGATCTGCGCCTCGGTCAGTGTTGGAAACACCTGAGCGTGGCTTTCAAGCGCGTTGGATACGAGATTCGAAACCACCTTCGCTCCTTAGGGACGCCTCTGACATGTGTTGCACGAAAGCGTTGCCGACAGCAAACACCTCCGCGGCTAGGTCGCTCCATCACACGGCGCTCGCCTGGATGCTGTTCAGGACGGTGTGGTCCCAATAGGCGTCAAGGCGCGTAATTTTTCCATCCGCGTCGAAACGCAGGATGTAGCAGTGAGGGATGTGTACGTCCTGGCCCTTCTTTGCCACTCCAGGCACTTCGGCAGGTATAGGCCCGCTCATCTCGGCTTGGATCACGACTGTGTTCCCCTCGGCAGGGATCAGCTCGATCACTTTGACTCGGAAGTTCGGAACGGCATTCGGAAACGCACGCCAAATGACATCGATGCCACCACGAATTGGCACCACGCTCTCGCGGCCGTAGGGAGCATATCGTCCAAGTGCGCCATCCGCGCAAAGAGCGAGCATGCCATCAACATCGTGTGCATCGTATGCAGTGAAGAACTGTTGGGCAATCGATACGTAATCTTTCGCATTCTTTTTCATCTCTGTGCTCTTTTGGGATCGCTTCTTCTGGTATCTTCGTGGCTTAGTATTCAAACCACTGGCTGAGCGCTTTGACCTTTTCCTCCGTGTACGGCGGGAACAGGTGCTCGATGGCGACGTCGGGCGGCGAAATGAGAACCGATTTCGCGTGCGTGAGAGCGTCAAAGCCGGCCTTGCCGTAGTAGTGACCGATGCCGGAATATCCGACCCCTCCAAAGGGCATGGTTTCGATAAACAGGTGAATGTTCACCTGATTGATCGCACCGCCGCCAAAGGACAAGCTCGCGAGGAAGTGATCGATTGCCTTTTGGTCGCGGCTGAACAGGAAGCCGGACAGGGGCTTCGGATGCTTTTTCACCTCGCGAATGGCAGCGTCCATGTCCTGGTAGGTGAGGATTGGGAGAAGCGGTCCGAAGATCTCGTCCTCCATGATCGGATCATCCCAAGTCACTGGATAGATAACCGTGGGATCGAGGTACCGTGCCTCTGGGTCTGAGGCCCCGCCTATGACGACCTTCTTCTGATCGATCAGGCCCGCCAAACGTTCGGTAGCCTTGGGGCTAATAATGCGGGAGTAGTCGTCCGGTCTGCTCTTGGGGTCGGTCCCGTACAGCTCGACCATCGCCTTCTTGCATTCCGCAACAAATTGCTTTGCGATTGATTCATGCACGTAGGCGTATCCGGGCGAAGTGCACCATTGGCCGCCCCAGGCCGTAGCCCCCCAGACAATCTTTTTGGCTGCGTCCGGGATATTGGCGGTCGCATCAACAAAGGCTGGGTTCTGGCCTCCGAGTTCGAGAAGAACCGGAGTCAGATTTTTTGCCGCCGCTTCCATAACGATCTTGCCAACCTTGACGCTACCGGTGAAGAAAATGAAGTCGAAGGGAAGCTTGAGCAGTTCCGTCACCTCGTCCTTACTTCCCGTTACGGCAGTAACGGCCCGAGGATCGAAGTATTTCGGAATGAGATCCAGTAAGACCTTGCTGGTGGCGGGCAAACCCTCGGAGAGTTTGAGAATGCATGGATTGCCAGCCGCAATAACCTGGACCGCGGGGTCAAAGAGCAGCGTCAGAGGTCCGTTGAATGGACCGATAACCAACGTGACGCCGTAAGGTTCCCGATAGACCTTAGCAGTATGCCCACTCTCCCTGAGGGCCTTGGGCACAACCACATCTACGGGCTTCATCCACTCCCTCAAATCTTGCTTCGCGAAGGCGACAGTTCCTACAGGCGCCATAATCTCGAAGACCTTCTCTTGACTGGCCGTCTTGAAGTCGCTGCTCATCGCAGCCTCAAGAACCTCGGCGTTCTCTTTGCACAAGTTCTCAAGGCGCGTCAGTTGGTCGATGCGCCACTCGTATGACTTGGTCGCGTCCGAATCGAAATATGCTTTCTGTTTGTCGAAGATTTCCTGAAACTGATTCATATGAGTCTCCCTCGCAAATCGGTTTGTCGATGCCGCTTCTCAGCAGCGTTCTGAGCTTTTAGGCCATTGTGAGGACTACGCGGAATCGCGCTTCGCCAGACATCATGCGCCCATACGCTTCTTCGGCCTTATCCAAAGGAAGCGTTTCGATCATGGGACGAACGCCGGAGAGGACGCTGAAGTCAAGAGTGTCCTGTGTCTCGATCGCTCTTCCCGTCAAGCTTCCAATGACTGAGCGGCCACCAAAGATGAGCGGAACTCCGTTGACCGGAATGGGATCACCCGAAACACCAACTACCACGAGCTTGCCGCGAACGGAGAGGCCGGGAAGCAGACTGGCGATTGCCGCTCCGCTGGGGGCGGTTGCCAGGATCACGTCGGCGCCTCCCAGTTTCTGCAGCGCGGCTCCCGCATCCTCAACTTTGGCGTCGATATAAACGTGAGCTCCAAGCTTGGGAGCGAGATGTTCTTTGTCTGGACCGAAGCCGATTGCAACGGTGCGAAAGCCCATCTTCTTGGCGTACTGCACACCAAGATGTCCTAACCCACCAATGCCCTGGATAGCGACGGTATCGCCTGCACGTCCGGCGTTGCGGAGAGCATTGAACGTCGTTATGCCGGCGCAAACCAAGGGGGCCGCGTCTACTGATTTGAGTTCATCCGGTATGAGCGCCACTGAACGTGCCTCTGCGATCATCATTTCCGCATAGCCACCATCACTTGTCACGCCAGTGATAATGGGGTTCTGGCAATATGCCGTGTCCCCACGACGGCAGGTCTCGCAGGTTCCGTCTTCGCCGCCAAAGAACCCGACACCAACGCGCTGGCCGACCTGCCAAGTCGTGACGCCCAGCCCAACCTCTTCGATGAGGCCAATCGCTTCGTGGCCTGGTACGCGCGGATACACTACGCCCGGTAGCTGTCCTTCAACGGTACCGGCGTCTGAATGACACACGCCGCACGCCTCGACGCGAATGCGAACCTGTCCTTCACCCGGCGCAACGACGGGCCTCTCTACGAGTTGAAAAGTCCCGGGTTTCGTTATTTCGACCGCTCTATACGTTTTTCCCATCTTCGTCTCCTATCGATCTGCAGGAATTGCTTTGTCTTCGTTCACAGGAATTTCGGGAGTAGCGATTGTTTTGGACCACCCAAGCCTGCTGTCGAAAGGGCAAGCCAAGTGCCAATCTCAAACCCCTGAAAAGATGGAGTCTCTGCTGAGGCGTGATCCTGAATTTTCAGGAAAATCCTTAGAAAAGTGATTTTCATGAAAAACTTCTGCCGGGAGTTTGTGACTATGGGCATTGAGGCTCCTCCGTACGACTTGATTGCACGTCCACGAAGGCAACATTACGTTCCGAATGAACTCGACGCCACGACATAGATGAATCAAAATCGGACATAGGTCTGCCCGGTACGGAGAGGATCTTTAGATGAGAAAGATTGTTATTAGCGGGCCACAGCCAGTCGACATGCTCGATGTTGCGGGCCCCTTCGAAGTCTTCAAACTCGCTTCGAAGTATGAAGTGATACTTGCGAGCTCGGGGCGAAGTTCCAGGCTCGAACTAAATCACGGATTGACACTCTCAGACGCCGTTCCATACTCAAAGCTGGTCGGCCAGATCGACACACTCGTGATCGCAGGTGGTCCCGGCGCTAATCACGGACAATATGACGTCAACTACCTCAGATGGATCAAGGAGTCGGCTTCTCGCTCACGTCGGGTTGCAGCTATCTGCACGGGAGCATTTGTGCTCGCAGCCGCGGGATTACTTGATGGAAAAAGAGCCGTCACCCACTGGGATTATTGCGACCAACTTTCACGACAGTACCCCTCGATCCTGGTTGAATCCGACCCGATTTATCTGCGAGATGGATCGATCTAAACTTCAGCGGGGATTACCGCTGGCATTGATCTGGCGCTGGCGCTTGTGGAAGAGGATCACGGACATAGGGCGGCGCTTCAAATCGCGCGAATGCTGGTCATGTTTCTCGTTCGACCCGGCGGGCAGTCCCAATATAGTCACATGCTTTCGAGGCAAGCAATAACATCGCATCCTCTTCGCGAGCTGCAGGTTTGGATGATTGAGAATTTGCGCGAAGACTTAGGTGTCGAGAAACTCGCAGAACGCATGAGTATGAGCTCGCGCCACTTCACTCGTGTCTGTCTCCGCGAAACTCGAATGAATCCGGGACAGTTCGTCGACCGGCTGCGAGTGGAAGCCGCTCAGCAAATGATCGACAGTTCCGAGATGGGTCTTAAGGAGATAGCCGACGCGTGCGGATTTCAGACTGCCCTTTCTATGCGGCGCTCATTCTTGAGAGTGATTGGTATCACTGCTGGCGAGTATGCGAGCCGCTTCGCGCGAACCCAATATGAGACTCCCGAGAAAACTGCAGCGACGAGAGCTATCGCGCAAATGGAGAGAAGTGGGAGAAGTGGCCCCAGATCATCTGCTCGCTCGGACGAGCGGTAGGCGGAATAAATGTCTCGAACGACAAAGCAAAATCAATGTTGTGGGATCTTGAACTGATATTTGTTGATTCCCAACCGTTTGATTTTTGAATCGAGAGTGCGGGTCGGCATACCGAGCTTGAGTGCGGCACCCGTCGGACCCGATATGCGGCCGTTGCTTTCTGCCAGTGCAGCTTCGATCATCTCTTTTTCTTGTTTGTGCAGGACGTCATTAAGCGCAAATGCCGGATCTGCAATTCTTCGAGAGGTCGAGAGCTTGAGCCAGGTCTCGTCTACAGGACAACTGTCGCCATCGCTTAGAATGACGGCTCGTTCAATGACATTTTGCAGCTCTCGGACATTACCGGGCCACGCGTACCCCTGAAATAGCTTGAGGGTCTTGTCATCGATTGCCCTGAATCTCTTGCCGGCCTTTTTACCGAAACGCGTAATAAAGTACTCGACGAGTAGAGGAAGGTCATCTGCACGCTCACGCAGCGAAGGCACGACAATGGGTACGACGTTCAGACGATACAGGAGGTCTTCACGGAACTTGCCTTCGGCCACTAGCACATCCAGATCTCGATGAGTTGCCGCCAACACTCTCACGTCAACGGCAATTGCGGTGTTACCGCCGACGCGTTGGATTTCGCGCTCCTGCAGCACTCTTAGGAGAGCGATTTGGATATCCAAGGGCAGGTCGCCTACTTCGTCCAGAAAAAGGGTTCCGCCACTCGCCGACTCGAAGCGACCCAAGCGACGTTGTGTCGCGCCAGTGAAGGCTCCCTTTTCATAGCCAAAAAGCTCGGAAGCTATCAGTGATGGCGGGATGGCAGCACAGTTGACCCCGATAAATCCCCGTGACGCGCGCTTGGATCGCTTATGAATGGCGCGCGCAATTAATTCTTTTCCTGTGCCGGTTTCGCCCAAAATAAGAACTGTGGAGTCGGAAGGCGCCACCTTCATCACTTGGCGGAGGACCTTGCGAAGGACTTCGGAGGAACCCACAATATCCTCAAACATAGAGTCCCGCTCGATTTGCTCTCGCAATGCTTGGTTCTCGTTGCGAGTTCTCTCTTCAGCTTTAACTCGATCATCGATGTCAGTTCCCGTCGCATACCAGCGAACGACGCTACCCATCTCATCGCGGAATGGGTTGAATCGAACCAGGGACCAACGATACTCTCCGTCCTTCCGCCGCGCTCGATGCTCTAGTTCGAACGGAAGTCCACGCGAGAGACCAGCCGCCCGTTGTTCTTTGAGCTTTTCGAGACCGTCGGGATGAGAGAAACGTTCACGGAAGCCCGACGTGAGTACATCTCCGGCCGAGAGCCCCGTATAGTCGAGCATCGCCTGGTTTGCATAGATAGGAACGCCGCTCGTATCTAGCACCACAATTGTCTGCGGAATGGCGTCGGTGATCCGGCGCAGTTCGCGATCCTCTTCTCGCAGCTTCTCTTCAATCTGCTTAAGGTCGTCGATGTCGGTTTGAACTCCGTACCATCTGGCGATTTTGCCGGTTTCGTCGCGCAGGGGCTCGACACGCATAAGGAACCAGCGAAATACTCCATCATGGCGGCGAACACGTCCTTCAACTTCGCCTGGCTGTCCCGATGCCAACAACTCTTGCCCTTTGGCTACGACGCGGGGCAGGTCGTCCGGATGAACTGTAGGTTGCCATCCATGGACACGCGACTCCTCCGGAGAACAACCTGTGTAATCATGCCAGCGCTTGTTCAGGAACTCCGTAGAACCATCAGGTCGAGTGCACCAAACCAAAGTGGGAAGCGTGTCGATGACCTGCCTAAGATTATCCTCCGACTTTTGGGAATCGACCGAGAGCATATGGTCCGCCTCTCACCAAACTAGAATTTGCCGTTGCTATTCTTCCATTGATCGCGAGGTGGAATCGCTTGGAGCGTGTCCCAGTGTTCAGCGATCTTGCCGCTTTCAACGCGGAATAGATCGTAGATGGCGGTGGGCACGCCACCAAACGTAGCCTCGGCGACGACCAAGACGAAATTACCTTCACCAAGTACCATAGGCACGCGCTTGTAGACGACTGCCTGCCCCTTGTCGGCAAGAGCCTGTAAACCCGCAATCAGTCCCGGGATGGTGTCGGCGACCCACGGATTGTGCTGAATGTATGCGATTCCGTTGAAGTAGCTCGGAAAGGTCTCGCGACGGCCTGCGAGAAGGTCGTCCATGTAGCGTTGCATGAGCGCCTTATTCGCCTGTGTCTGGTCGAGATCAGACAGCGCGGTGGGGCCGTCGATCATCGTGTGGCCGCTGGGGCTGAGTTCGGTCGCGGTCTCCTGCAAATTGTCCCAATGCTCGACGATCAGACCATCTTCGAAGAGAAAGATGTCGAAGCCGATGCGTGGCCCGAAGAAGTTGTACTCGGTGTGAGCGAAGACATAATCGCCGTCTTCAAAGACACGGATGGTGTTGACTGACGTATCGGGCGGCATGTTCTGAATGAGGGCGGCTACACCTTCAGGGCCAGGTCCCACCTGTAGGTTGTGCTGGATGTACTTGTTCGGGTTGACATACGCAAACGGGACGGGATTATTAGTCTCAAGCGACTTCAAGAGATCGACGACCTGCTGTTTTCGGCTAGGGGGCATGGGTCCTCCAAGGACGAGTTCGTTCTCTGAAATAGTGGACCATTTGGTCCTTTATGTGCAAGTCCTCAAGTGAACTGACCGATAATGTTGCAATGGGACGACGAAAACTGTTCACCCGAGAGGATGTCCTCGATAAAGCCATCCCAGTCTTCTGGAAGCATGGCCTTGCTGAGACGAGTGTTCAGGACCTTGAGCAGGCCACCGGTGTGCGCAAATCGGGCTTGTATACGGAATTCAAGGACAAAGAAGACCTGTTCGTGGAGAGTATGCGCAGGTATTTCGACGTCCTGATGGCACGCGGACACCTGACGAAGCAGCCTTTGGGATGGACCAACGTTGAGAGCTTTCTGAAGGTCTGCTATGGGAGTTGGGGACAGAAGGGCTGCTTTTCGGTGAACTCTATGCGCGAGTTCGCAGACCTCCCCCCCAAAGCCCGCCAGATCATGGTCGCGAGCGCAATGAAAGCTCATCAGTTGCTCATCGACAATCTCGCTGCAGCGCGTGGAGTTCGTGACGATAATGATTCCCTCGCTGGCTTGATCATCACGTTCTTTAGCGGAATCTGCTTAGAGCAGAATTTCGGTCCCAACCGGGCGAGGATTACGAACAAGATCGACGCCTTCATGCGGCTGATTCGCGGGATGTGATCGATCGTACCGGGTGGTGTTCCGCTGTGTCACTCGGTCTCAAAATCGGTGGAGATACTGAGTTCCTTCCATATTCGTGCTTCCTCTAATCGCGCGAGATCGTTCTTCTCCACCGCGGCGTACGCATCGCTGCCGAGCAACAGTCGCAACGGAGGGTTTCGCTCCTGCGTCAGCTGGATGATCGCCTGAGCCGCCTTTTTCGGATCACCAGGCTGCTTCCCGTTGTAATTGCGCTGAAATCTTGCGGTAGCTCCAACAGTCGAGTCGTATGCGGGATGACCTTCGCTCAGTTCGGTGGAACTCCCCGCGAAGTCCGTGCGGAACCCACCGGGTTCAACAATTGTGACCTTGATGCCGAGTGGTGCTACTTCGCGTGACAGCACTTCAGAGAAGCCTTCGACACCCCATTTCGCCGCCGAATAAGGCCCACGTCCCGGAGGGCCGATCCTTCCGCCCACCGACGAAAACTGAATGAAGTGGCCTGTTTTCTTTTCGCGAAAATACGTAAGAGCCGCCTTGGTCACAATAATCGTTCCGAAGAGATTCGTTTCGATCTGTGCCCGGAATTCCGATAGAGGCGTGTCTTCGATGGACGACAGATTGCCATATCCCGCATTGTTGATGACCACATCTAGCGAGCCAAATAGATCGACCGCCGCCATTACCGCGTTTGCTGCTGCTGCTTCGTCGGTAACATCCAACGCGAAGAGCTTGACCTGATCACCATATCGTTCCGACAGATCAGCCAGCGACTCAATGCCCCGAGCTGTCGCCAACACCTTATTGCCCGCAGCAAGTCCCGCTTCAACAATTGCGCGACCCAGACCACGAGAGCTGCCGGTGACTAACCATACCTGCGCCATTCATCCTCCTGTACCGAAGCCAACCATCCGATATTCTGGAGAAGCTTCTCAAACTCAGGATTGGATGCGCAATGGGTATACGAACGGACTTGTTAGTTCCGGAGGAAATCGCCGAATCTTCAGATCTCAGGGCGACTCCCTTCGAGTTCGAGAGAGCCATGAGGGTTGAGGCGGCGCTCTCAATTCTCGAAGGCAAATGGAAGATCGTTATTCTGAACCGGCTCTTCGCGCGCCCTATCTGGCGATTCTCTGAGCTTGAACGCGCCGTCCCCGGCATTTCACAACGTATGCTGTCGCAACAGCTGCATCTCCTTGAGAAGTGCGAGTTGGTGAAGCGTACCGTTCATCCTCAATTTCCACCGAAGGTGGAATATGAACTCACCGAGTTTGGGAAAACACTGTGTCCGGCGATGAAGACGCTCGTCGATTGGGCGATGACCTTCCCCAAGACCCGCGAAACGTCCCGATATCAACCAAGAAAGGCTCGAAAAGCCTTTTAGGGAGGATCTCGAAGGACCTGTGTCACCGAAGGAGCAGTACTCATGAAATTTCTCGCCCGGCTAACGCTACGCCGGCATCGCCGCCGGCTCAGCTTTTCTTTGGCAAACGTCTCGACAGAGGCGCCTTCCGCTCTTCAATCACCCGCTTGCGCTCGCGGGGAGGCATCGCAAGCACATCGCGCGTCCGTTTCGGCAGGTTCGCGGTGATGATCGCGTGCGCCGTCTCCATCTCGCTCCGCCACTCCGCCTGGCGAAACACATTCCAGCGCTCCACCTGCACCCATTGCGACCGGGGAAATTCAACAGAAGGCGACACGCCCTCCCGCTCCAGCAACTCGGCGTACCGCTCCGGCCCGGCTGCATACGTGATCACCCCGTTCGTCTCATTCACCGGGTTCATCATCGCGAACAGCTTTCCGCCAATCGATTTATCCGCCGCCCAGAACAGAACGTACGTGCTCCACGCCTCTGTCTCCGCCACATGCGGCAGCTTCAACAGCATCGAGCGCATCCGCTCAGCGTCCATATTCGTTGGGAATCCGACCGCCGATCTCTAACAGCCGATCTTAGATTCCATCTCCTTTTTCAGATGATTACTGCCTCTCCACCAATGCGTGTTCGACTCCGCGTCCCTGTTAGAAGTATTGGTGCGTTCTGAGGCCAAGTGGCAGCGACTTAGGCTATATAT
>Ga0206867_1157_pt1 | contig 14163 bp, 11 predicted proteins | sample Alteio_BWOrgCont_37_FD_152905 | JGI IMG/M metagenome (GOLD analysis project Ga0206867, IMG submission 152905) | Enriched cells from forest soil in Barre Woods Harvard Forest LTER site, Petersham, Massachusetts, United States -... | ecosystem: Environmental > Terrestrial > Soil > Temperate forest >...
TGCTGATTTTCGCATTGTAGATATGGGCTCGGGCAAAGGGTACCTTACTTTTGCTTTGTACGATTACCTCACCAATGTCCTCAACTTAAAACCACAGTTAACCGGTGTTGAAATACGCAAAGAACTGGTTGAAAACTGCAATCAGATAGCAGCTAAAGCCGGTTTCAGTCAGCTAAACTTCATTACCGGTTCAATTGATGCTGCTGAATTGCCACCGGTTGATATGCTCATTGCACTACACGCCTGCGACACTGCCACCGACCAGGCTATTTACCGGGGGATAAAGGCAGATGCAAAAATAATTATCTGTGCACCCTGCTGCCACAAACAAATCCGCAAACAAATAAGCCCGGTTAACCACCTTAAAGAAATTACCAAATACGGCATACTGGAAGAAAGGCAAGCCGAAATTGTTACGGATACAATCCGTGCGCTGGTGCTCGAGGCTTTCGGATATAAAACCAAAGTATTCGAATTTATATCAACCGAACACACACCTAAAAACCTTTTGATAGTAGGCATAAAAACCGGAACCGACACCGTCCCTAAATCCGGCGTAATCGAAAAAATAAAGAACTTAAAAGCCCTGTTTAATATTGAACAGCACGAGTTGGAAAAACTCATGATGATTTAATTAATATAAAAAATATGCGTCATTGCGGGGAGGCCTTGCGACGAAGCAATCCCGAAGAATGTTCGTCTAAATACCAGGCAAAGAGTTATTGGATTTAAGGGAATTAATAAAAAAGCGAAAGGCGATTCATCATGAATCGCCTTTCGCTTTTTTAAGAGCGTCCGCTATTTAAGGAACGTAATCTTCATTTCAACCCGTCGGTTCTTCTGTCTACCTTCAGGCGTATCATTATCAGCTATTGGCTTGCTTGCCCCATAACCAAATGCATCCAGTTTAGCGCCATCAACGCCCCGTTTAATCAGGTAGTTTTTAACTGCTGTGGCACGTTTTTGCGAAAGTATAAGGTTCGATTCATCCTTACCAACATTATCAGTGTGCCCCTCAATCCGCAATCCGTAGTTATCCTTTTTCTTCAACAGGTCGGCCAGTGCATTAAGAGAGAAGAACGATTTTGATTTAATCTCATCCTTACCCGTCGCAAACTCCAGGTTTTCGAAAGCATACTTAACGGTTTCAATCTCCTTCTTCTCAAGTTTAGGACAGCCGTGGTTTTCTGGCACGCCAAATACATCCGGGCATTCATCATCCTTATCAGGTATGCCGTCCCCATCTCTGTCCGGCCATGGGCAACCGTGGTTTTCAGCAGGCCCCGGTGTAAGCACACATTGGTCTTCATCATCATAAACGCCGTCGCCATCGGTATCAGGGCAGCCATGGTGTTCTTTAGGTCCGGCCAGTGTTGGGCATAAATCTAATTTATCAGGTATGCCATCACTATCACTATCAGGGCAACCATTAAACTGTGCAAGTCCCGGTTGATCAGGGCACTCGTCATACTTGTCTATAATACCATCACTATCGCGGTCAGGGCAGCCGTGATTGATGGCCAATCCTTTTTCAAACGGACATGAATCCTGTATATCAATAATGCCATCACCGTCACTATCAGGGCATCCGTGTAATTCAACCGGTCCGGGTACATCCGGGCACCAATCATCTTTATCCAGCACACCATCACTATCTCTATCAGGACAGCCATGCGACACGCATGGTCCCGGGTCTTTAGGGCACTTATCTTTTTTATTCGAAACCCCGTCTTTATCCCTGTCACGCAGTTTATGGTACGGTATGGTAATTTTTATACCGGCGTGTATTTCCTCATTATAAATATGCTTTTTGGCAAAAAATGCAAGTATATCCTGTGTGCCTACAAACAACGGCCCCGCCCTTAAAGTAGTACCAAAATTAAAGTTGCCATTCATATCGTACGATAGTGGCAGGTATAAACCAAAATACGAATGGTCAAACTTAGGAGTAAGGGTAAAGGTCGATACATCCTGCACCATATTCCGGCTTTGTGCCATGTTCGGCGAAATTACACCAGCCAGGTTTACTCCAAAACCATAGCCAATGTTGTAATCAACATAAACATTAAACCGCGTAGGCAACCACATGGTAAACGATGTGGTTGAAGTGGTGTACCCGAAACGCGAAACAAGGGTATCGTTAAAGCTCTGCAACACCGGGGCAGGGAACTGAAGGTGCTTAACATCCCAGTTGGTTATGTTAGCGTTAAAGTTACCGGTAGTAGCATCCTGCTTAAACTTTACGGCGCCAAAATCTACTATCGAGAATCCGACAGAAAGCTTATATTTCTGTTGGTCATAACGCCATTGGTCCTCGCAGTCCATGGTGTATTTATATTTGTCCTTGTCAGGCCTCCACTCATAAACAAAGCCCAAATCAACAGCTGCAGATGGTTTGGCATAAGTAAACGACATCGCATTTTTCAAAAACGTGCCTGCATTAAAGTTGCCTCCCGCAATTTGATTTGCCAATTGTGTTGTACTACCCGACAAAGCGTATTTAACACTGGAGTTTTTTATTGTAAGCGAATCATAATTCGGCCAATTATAATTTAGGTTATTACCGTATAAATAACCGCCTGCAACACCATCAATTATTTTTAGTGTACCCCCTAATTTTATAAAGTGGTCGCCCTTATCATATATAACCCGCGAATAGGTTATCCCATAATCAATCCAACCCATCGTTTTAAGGGCAAGGTTAGCATTGCTGAGCTGTTGGCCCAGGAAGTGGGTTACCGAATCGGCCTTGTACCCCTGTCCGTAATATGCCGACCGTGCTAATACTTCGCTCACATTGTTCAGGTTAAAAATGTAATTGGCGTTGTAGGTAAAGGCTATTGCATTTTTGTTCTTGTTTTTCTTATTGCCAAACGAAAACATGAAAGACAATGGCCCCTGAACCTGCGTTCCTATATATACATCCTTATCCTTTCCATTCACCCGCTCCAACAGAAAGTCCTGTTGAAAGTTAGAAGCGCCTGATGCCAGCTTGGGATTTAATAAAAGCTGCCGTTCAACTCCAACGTAATTATTATTCACGGCCAAACCCATGCTTATTATATTGATGTCAACAATAAATGGGTTATCGGCAATGGCGGGATTAAAACCTACATTGGTAACACCACCATAGCTACTGGTGTTAAAGCCGGTATAAAACTGGGCATTGGTAGTTAACTTTAAAAAAATGCCAATTATAGTTAGTAATAGTACACGTCTTTTCATACGCACATTTTATAATTAAGTAATACAATCAAAAGTATGGTTTTATAACTTATTGCCTCATTTCTTTTATCCCCGTATTTAGATTTTATTTTTGCGCCGTTGTATCAATAGGACATTCTTTAAACCAACACATGAAATCACCAGGTAATAAGTTTTTGCTATCAGTTTTTACACTAAGTGCAGTTTGCACTGTCCTTCAATGGTTTTGGAATAACCAAATGCCCGAAAGGATGCAATTAAACGATGGCTATTGGCTATTGGCTATTTTTGCAGTAACGGTCGTCGTCGTGCATTTCCTTCTGCTTCAATCAAAAACAAAGCCCGGAAGCACCTTTATCCGCGCCTTTATGCTTTCAACCACCCTTAAGTTCTTTTTCTATTTAATGGTGTTGGCTGTTTTTCTGCTTTTTTCAAAAGATAATAAGCAGGTACTGGCTTTGCATTTTCTTTTCTATTACCTGGTCTTCAATATATTGGAAGTGACTATGTTATACCGTGAAATAAGGAAATAACGAACGCCCCCGCAAGTTGTCTAATAAGACAAAATGGTTGACAATAATGCGCCAATAATCGTTGGCAGGAAGAAAGTGAAAAAAATGATGGACTCTTTTTTGGCTAAACCTTTTCCTAAAGCTAAGATTATTTTATGTTTGCGCCGCTTTTGAAAAGATAAGAAATGATCACTGCCACAAAAACGAATCTCAAATATACCTTAACGGCCCTTTTTTTAGCTGTTTTTGCCATTTTTACGGCCTCTGCCAATCCCGAAGAATCTGAGAAATCAGAGAAGTTTGATGCCGGAAAGATGATTATCGAGCACATTACCGATGGGCACGAATGGCACATTTTAGGCGAAGACAAAGGTATCGTGGCGATTCCTCTACCGGTTATTATTTATAGCGATAAAGGCCTTGATGTTTTCAGTTCAGGCAAGTTTGAACACGGAACTGCCTCTTATGTCGGCAAATACAATTACAAGCTTAATGAAACCGGTGAAGTTGTTGTTGTTAATGATGCCCAACAAATTGACGAAGCCGCAACCAAAAAACTTTGGGATTTCTCTATCACTAAAAACGTAGCTTCTCTTTTGCTTAGCGCCTTTTTATTACTTTATGTTTTCCTTACAGTAGCGGCTACTTATAAAAGAAATCCAAACGTTGCTCCAAAAGGGATGCAATCTTTTGTTGAGCCTATTATCCTTTTTATCCGCGATGATGTGGCTAAAAACAGCATTGGCCCTAAGTACTTAAAGTTTATGCCATACCTGCTTACCGTGTTCTTCTTTATTCTGTTCAATAACCTGTTGGGTATGATTCCGGTATTTCCGGGTGGTGCAAACCTTACCGGCAACATTGCGGTAACCATGGTATTGGCGGTTATAACTTTCATCATAGTCACGGTTAATGGTAACAAGCATTATTGGGGCCACATATTGGCAATGCCCGGTGTGCCAAAGTGGGTATTAATTATTCTTACCCCTATCGAAATATTTGGCGTATTCCTGCGCCCTTCGGTTTTAATGATACGATTGTTTGCAAACATGCTGGCAGGCCACATTATACCGCTTGCGTTATTTGCACTCATCTTCATTTTCGCGGCTATGAATATCGGTTTAGGTATGGGTGTAAGCGTATTGTCAGTGGCTTTTGCAGTGTTTATGGGTTTATTAGAGTTGTTGGTAGCATTTATACAGGCATATGTTTTCACCCTGCTTTCGGCCATTTATTTTGGCGCGGCAGTTGAAGAAGCGCATAGCCACGACGAATCAATAGTGTAATTTAATTTTAGTCATTTATTCATATTTAAAATCAAACCAAATGCTTAACACAGTATTATTAGAAGTAGGTCAAACCGGATACGGTCTTGCCGCTATAGGCGCAGGTCTTGCTGCAATGGGTGCTGGTATTGGTATCGGTCAAATTGGTAAAGGCGCTGTTGAAGCTATCGCTCGTCAGCCAGAAGCCATGAACGATATCCGTGCTAACATGATCCTTACCGCAGCCTTGGTTGAAGGTGCTGCCTTCTTCGCAATCGTTATCGGTATGCTTGTAGTATTTATCAAGTAATAACCAAAGAAATTTCGGGCGGCAAAGCGGTTGGCTGCGGCGCCCGAAATTATTTCTTACTTGAAAATTTGTTTTGAAGTGAATTAAAAAAATATCGTCAAAATTACCCAATAGGTTCTTCCCTCTCTTTTAGGAAAGGGAAGATGCTAAAGGCAGATGGGTGAGATTGAATTTTAAAAGTCAATTATATGGAAATCGTTAAACCCGCAATAGGCTTAATTTTTTGGATGGTCGTTACTTTCGGCCTCCTTATGTTTATCCTCGGCAAATTTGCCTGGAAACCAATTTTAGCCACCCTAACCGAGCGCGAAAAAACTATTGAAGACTCGCTTAACCAGGCAACTCAGGCCCGTAACGAAATGGCACAATTAACTGCCAAAAACGAAGAGCTGTTAAACCAGGCTAAGGAAGAAAGAAACAGAATTTTGCATGACGCCAAAGAAGCAGCCGAAAAAGTAAAAACCGAAATGCTGAACAGGGCGCAGGTAGAGGTGGAGCAGAAAATACAAACTGCTTATCGCGAAATCGAGATTCAGAAAAAAGCAGCTATTGCTGAAGTGAAGAATTCAGTTGGTTTATTGGCGCTTGATATTGCAGAGAAAGTAATTCGCAAAGACCTGAAAGGCAATGCCGAGCAGGTTGAATACGTAAATAAATTAGCCAAAGAGGCAAACTTGAATTAAGAAAAAGAACTTAGATACTAGAAGCTGGATATTAGATAGAAACTCTAGCCTCTAACATCTAGCTTCTAATGTCTAATATCTAAGATAATATGAGTGCATTTAGTTTAGCAACACGGTACGCAAAATCGCTGATTCAACTTGTAAACGACCAGGGCAAGTTGGAGCAGGTATATAAAGACATTAAAGATGTAAACGGCATTTTTGAAAGCAGCCGCGACCTGAAACTAATGTTCAAAAGCCCCATCATTCCTGCCGATAAAAAACTGAATGTTGTAAAACAACTTTTCGAAGGGAAAATTGATTCTGTTTTATATCAGTTTATGGTATTGGTAATTAAAAAAGGACGTGAGGCATATCTTAATGAAATTACCGAGTCGTTCATCATTCAATACAATCTCATCAAAAACATTACCCCGGTTAAAATTACATCGGCAGTTAAACTTGATAGGAACATTGTTGACGGTATGATTGCATCGTTAAAGGCAAAAGAAAAATTAGGCCAGGTTGAATTGACTGAAGAAATTGACCCGAAGATGATTGGCGGCTTTATGCTTCAGTACGATGACAAAATGATTGACAGCAGTGTTAGCAGAAGATTAGCCTCTCTGAAGGGTGTAATCGAAGACGACACTTTCATTAAAAAGTATTCATAAATAATTCAAACATCAATAAATATGGTAGAAGTAAAACCCGATGAAATTTCAGCGATACTGCGCGAGCAGTTATCCGGCTTTAAAGGCGCGGCTGAATTAGAAGAAGTAGGCACCGTATTACAAGTGGGCGACGGTATTGCCCGCGTTTACGGTTTAACCAATGCCCGTGCCGGCGAGTTGGTTCAATTCCAAAATGGTATCAAAGCAATCGTTTTGAACCTGGAAGAAGACAACGTAGGTGTGGTATTAATGGGCCCTTCTGAAAAAATTAAAGAAGGCGATACTGTAAAAAGAACAGGCGTTATCGGTTCATTAAAAGTAGGCGAAGGCCTGGTTGGCCGCGTTGTGAATACACTGGGCGAACCTATCGACGGAAAAGGGCCTATAACCGGCGAATTATATGATATGCCTTTGGAAAGAAAAGCTCCGGGTGTAATCTATCGTCAACCGGTTAACGAACCGCTTCAAACCGGTATCAAAGCCATTGACGCGATGATTCCGATTGGACGTGGACAGCGTGAGTTAATCATCGGCGACCGCCAGGTTGGTAAAACTGCCGTTGCTATTGATACAATTCTGAATCAAAAAGAATTTTACGATAAAGGCGAACCGGTTTACTGTATTTATGTTGCCTGCGGACAGAAATCATCTACCGTTGCACGTATCCAAAAAACATTGGAGGATAACGGCGCTATGGCTTACACCGTAGTTGTGTGTGCTTCTGCTGCTGACCCGGCTCCGCTTCAGTTCTACGCTCCGTTTGCTGGTGCGGCAATTGGTGAGTTCTTCCGCGATACCGGTCGTCCGGCATTAATTGTGTATGATGACTTGTCAAAACAAGCTGTTGCTTACCGCGAAGTTTCCCTGCTATTAAAACGCCCTCCGGGACGTGAGGCATATCCTGGCGATGTATTCTATTTGCACAGCCGCTTGCTTGAAAGGGCTGCTAAAATCAACGCTAACCAGGATGTTGCTTCGCAAATGAATGATATTCCTGATTCTATCCGTCACCTGGTAAAAGGTGGTGGTTCGTTAACTGCTTTGCCTATTATCGAAACACAGGCAGGTGACGTATCAGCTTATATCCCAACTAACGTAATCTCTATTACTGACGGTCAGATATTCCTGGAGTCAAACTTATTCAACGCTGGTATTCGTCCCGCTATCAACGTAGGTATTTCGGTATCACGCGTGGGTGGTAACGCTCAGATTAAGGCGATGAAAAAAGTTGCCGGAACTTTGAAACTTGACCAGGCTCAATACCGCGAGCTGGAAGCCTTCTCAAAATTCGGTTCTGATTTGGATGCTGCTACTAAAGCCGTGTTGGATAAAGGTGCCCGTAACGTGGAGATTTTGAAACAACCACAGTTCACTCCGTTTACAGTAAACAAGCAAATCGCTATTCTGTATGTAGGAACAAAGAATCTGGCTGGCAAAGTTCCCGTTAACAAAATGGGAGAATTTCAGAAAGACTTTATCAATCAGTTAGAAACCCGTTTCCCTGATTTACTGAAGGGCTTAGACAAACCAATGACCCCCGAAGTTGAAAAACAACTGCAAGGCATTGCTGCTGATGTTGCTTTAACCTTCTCGCACTAAACCGTAGAGACGCGATGCATCGCGTCTCTGGCACTCTATATTATTTTGAAAGGCCTTCGTGAAAACGAGGGCCTTTTGTTTTTTAGCATTTCTCGGCTGTTTAACTCCGTGCGAAACTGCATTTAAGAGGCGGTCTCCAGTTTCCCCACCTTCCATCCATAAAACACCAAATAAGCAAAACAGAAAATTGGCACGATGTAAGAATGATGGACTCCAATTTGGTCAGCCACAAACCCCTGAAACCACGGCACCACTGCAGCACCTAAAATTCCCATTACCAAAAGCGATGAACCCTGGCTGGTATACTTACCTAACTTATCAATGGCCAACGTAAAAATATTCGACCACATAATTGAATTAAACAAACCCATTGCCACAACCGAAAACAAAGCCACCTTTCCTGAAGTGTTAAGCACAATAAGCAGTAGCGAAATATTGATAAGAGAAAATAACATCAAAGTTTTTGCCGGGTTAAACTGCGCAACTATAAAACCAATAGCCAACACAAATAAGAAAGGGATATACGGCAGCACCTCGCTTACCTCAAATCCCTTCACATGAAAAATGAAAACCAGGAAAGGATAAACCAGCGCCGGTATAACAAAGGCAAGTAGCATCTTGGTTGTCTTGCTCAAATCACTTAACGCCGCCGCACCGGTAAACCGGCCTATCATTAACCCGCCCCAATAAAGCGCTACATAAACCGATGCCCTCGCCGGCGGCAGGTTGGCAATTTCAGGCAGGCCAACAAAATTGGTCATCATGCTTCCTACTGCAACCTCGCCACCTACATACATAAAAATGGCAATCACTCCTAATGATAGTTGAGGAAACTGTAACGCTCCCGCTGCATGTTCAACTTTTTCGGTATTGGTAAATGCAGGTAGTTTAATAAAGCCTATAATCAGCGCAACCAATAAAGTAATACCGGCAAATATTAAGTAGGGCACTCTTACTGCATCAGCACCGGCCGCGCCTTTTGTAAAAAATAACTCAAATATCAGGTACCCACCTATAACCGGTGCAATGGTAGTGCCGAATGAATTAAAACCCTGCGCCAGGTTCAATCTCCCCGAAGCAGTTTCAGGCTCTCCCAAAATAGCAACATAAGGATTAGCTGCAATTTGCAAAATGGTAAAACCCAGTCCCAGCACAAAAAGCGCCGAAAGAAAAAACCCGTACAGATGAAATTGAGCAGCCGGATAAAACAGCCCCAAACCCAGCGCTGCAGTAACCAGCCCTATAATCATCCCGTTTTTATATCCAATTTTATTAATCGGGTCACCTGTAGTTGCCGATATAAAAAAATATACCAGTGATCCGATAAAGTATGCCATGAAAAACGCAAATTGAACCAACATAGCTTCAGCATAGTTCAAATTAAAAACCCCCTTCAGATAAGGGATCAGTATATCATTCATACAGGTAATAAATCCCCAGATAAAAAATAGGGTAGTAACTACTGCGAAAGGGAATTTTTTCGTCATGAATATTATTTGGAAATTAAAAAAACGCGTCATTGCGAGGAGGCTCTGCGACGAAGCAATCCCGTAACTACATGCGACCGGCTCTAACTCCGCCCTTAATAACTATTCAATTTTGGTAACAGGAACATCACTATCCGATGAGCCCCAGGCCTTATTCGGTTCGGCGCTCATATTTAACTCAAGTTCACCACCGTTCGAAATGTCCTGGTAAGTAAAATAACACTTGGTATAATTAGCACCATTCAGCTTCGCAGAGTTGATGTAAACGTTTCCTTTTGTATTATTATTCGCTTTTATCGTAAAACTCTTCCCATTCTCAAAATGAATAACTGCCTTGTCAACAATTGGTGAGCCAATATCATAATGGTCTGAGCCGGGGCAAGTTTCATAAAAGCCAAGGGCACTTAAAATATACCAGGCACTCATTTGCCCGCAATCCTCGTTGCCGGATAATCCTGCAGGCGCGTCATGATATAATTCATTCATCACCCTGCGTACCATAAACTGCGCCTTCCAGGGTTGGCCCACATAATCATATTCATAAATCAAATGGTGGCTCGGCTCGTTGCCATGTGCATACTGCCCAATCATACCCGATATATCGCTTTGCGCATGCCCTGTCATTTTTGATGATACATGAAAAACTGAATCAAGCATGCGGGCCATTTTTTCCTTACCACCCATTAAATTTATTTCACCGATCATATCCTGCGGCTCATAAAACGAATACTGCCATGCGTTGGCTTCAGTATAGTCATGGGTTACTGCATACGGGTCAAACGGCGAAACAAAACTTTCTTGTTTAGGCCGCATAAATCCGGTAGATGGGTCGAACAGGTTTTTGTAATTCTGTGCACGCTTAATAAAGTAATTGTAGTCATCCGTCTTGCCCAGTTTTTTAGCAAATTGAGCAATGCACCAATCGTCAAAAGCGTATTCCAATGTTCTCGATACGCTCTCCCTGCATTCCAACATTTTAACGTAGCCCACTTTTTTATAACTGCTTAATCCATCTTTGTCCTGCATCGCACTTTTTTTCATAGCCTCAAGTGCTTTGTTTGCATCAAAATCATTAATGCCTTTTATATAGGCCTCGGTAATTACAGGCACACAATGGTAAGCTATCATGCAATTCGTTTCGCATGATGAAAGTTCCCATACAGGTAGCAAACCGCCTTGCTCGTACTGCGTTAAAAACGTTTTTACAAAATCCGAAGTCCGCTTCCGGTCAATCAGCGTTAATAAAGGATGTTCCGCTCGGTAAGTATCCCAAAGCGAGAAAACAGTATAATAGGTAAAGTCTTTGGTCTCGTGTATTTGCAAATCGCGCCCGCGGTACTTGCCATCAACATCCTGGTACAAATTCGGTGGCGTCATCGAATGATACATAGCCGAATAAAAAGTCCGCATCACCGATTTATCAGTGCTTTCAATTTCAATTTTACCCAACTCCTTATTCCATTCGGCCTTAGCGGCAGTAACCGTTTTGTCGAAATCCCATCCCGATTGTTCGGCCTCTAAGTTTTTACGTGCCCCATCAATGCTCACCGCCGAAATACCCACTTTAGCATATATTACTTCGCCCTCAGTGGTTTCAAAACTTACATAAGCCTTTAAAAAACTACCGGTATCGTGTTTGGCGTTTTGTGTTAATACATTTGCCTTTACAATACCTGAGCTTTTAAATGGTTTCGAAAACTGAATAACAAAATACACATATTGGTTATTGGCCCAGGCCGTACTTAGCCTCATGCCGCTAATTTCATTATTGCCGGTAATGTTTATCTCACCCTGCTTTGCAAAATCGCGGTGGGTAAGGTCCAAAATGATATTGGATGAAGACGATTTAGGGAAAGTATATTTATGCAGCCCTGTTCTTTTGGTAGCCGTCAATTCAACTTTTACTTTAGGCTTATCTAAAAAAACTGAATAGTACCCCGGCGAAGCCTTTTCGTTAGCATGTGTAAATGACGATGAATAATCTTTTTTGTTGAATTTAGGCTTTCCAACCGTTGGCATTATCATCACATCGCCATAGTCCGAACAGCCCGTACCACTCAGGTGCGTATGCGAAAACCCATAAATAACCTTATCCGAATAGTGATAACCACTGCAACCATCCCATCCTTTTAATCTAGTGTCGGGACTCAACTGCACCATGCCAAAAGGCATAGTAGGGCCGGGAAATGTATGTCCGTGGTCACCCGTACCTACAAACGGGTCGGCATATTGGGTATAATCTTTTGTTTGGGCAGATGCCAGGATAGATATAAACAAAAAGCCTGCGAGTAGTTGGGTTTTCATACTTGTTGGGTTAAGACTTTAAACATGGGAAATTTTTATGCAACAGCAAAATATAAAAATTGGGCATAGCCAATCTGAAATCAGTTCAGCAAAATAAGTTGACTAAATTCAGAAGTTAGATAAGCGCGTATAGGCCGAAACTCTGCCTTTAGGAGGAATGTAAAATGCAAAAACTAGGTACCCAAGGCCCCGTAATGCATTATCAGAAAAAGATGGAAACAAAAGTGTAAAACCTAAACTTGCAATTCCGGCCCATCGGCAGGGCGGTCAGATATAACTTCCGGAACTTCACCCACAACATTTTCATCGTAAATAGGAATAACATCTTTAAGTTTAGGGAGCTCTTTTGTAGAATTGATGCCGAAGTAGTCAAGAAAAATCTGTGTTACTTTATACAAAACAGGCTTACCCGGCATATTTTCTAAACGGCCTGCTACCTCAATCAATTCTTTCTCAAGCAATTTTTCAACTGAATAATCGCAGTTAACTCCTCTTATTTTTTCGCATTCACTTTTGGTAATCGGCCCACGGTAAGCTATAATTGAAAGTGTTTCAAGCGCAGCGGTTGAAAGGCGTCTTTTTTCTTTCAGGCCTATAAAAGCGGCTACGGTAGTGTGGTATGCTGCCTTGGTAAAAAACTGATACCCACCGCCAATAACCCTCAATTCAAAAGCAAATATGTCACTCTTAAATTTCTGCTCAAGGTCTTTAAGTATTTGCTCAACTACCTGCTCATCAAGCGGGCTTGTGGGAAAAGCCTTATTCATAGCCTGCACTAAATCACCCGGTGTAACAGCCATTTCTGAACTGAACACAAGTGCTTCGATATGTTGGTGAAGGTTTTCCATAATAAATTTCAAGAAGCAGGAATCAAGAGCCAAGATAAAACAAAACCTCAAGTCTTGCTTCTAACATCTTGGTTCTAAATTCTAATTAATTATTTCTCCTCCAAAGCTGCTGCACCACCCACAATTTCAAGAATTTCTTTGGTAATGGCTGCCTGGCGTTCGCGGTTATATTGTATTTTAAGCTGGCGTATTAACTCCTGTGCATTATTGGTTGCGCTATCCATAGCTACCATTCGCGCACCATGCTCCGAAGCATTCGTATCTAAAAGCGCTTTAAATAACTGGGTATTCAAAATTTTAGGCACTAACTCCTCCAGCAATTGTTCCTTTTCAGGTTCAAATATATAATCGGCTTTAGCCTTGCTCTTCTTTTTCTCTGCACTTGCCTCCACAGGTAAAAACCTTTCAACCATAAAACGTTGGGTTGCGGCATTTACAAATTTGGCATATACTACCTCAATTACATCATACTTCTCATCTGCAAAACTCTGCATCAAAAATTCAGAAACCTTTTGCGAACGCTCAAACGAAAGATTAATCATCAGGCTAACATGGTCTGCAATAATGTTCAGGTCTTTTTCCTTTTTAAAGAAATCGTATCCCTTCTTTCCTACAAAAAGCATACTCACACCACCCTTGCCTCTTTGTTCGGCATAAGTTTCATTCACTAATCTTCTGGCTGTTTTAATCAGGTTTGAGTTAAACCCGCCTGCAAGTCCTTTGTCAGATGTTATAAGAACTATCAACACATTTTTTACCGGCCGTTTCTTATTAAAGCTTAAAGAGGTCCCGCCCTCCAGGTTATCCATAATGTTGCTCAGTATCTCATTCAGCTTTTCCGAATATGGACGCATTTGTAAAATCCTGTCCTGCGCGCGCTTTAGCTTCGATGCGGCTACCAGTTTCATTGCCTTGGTTATCTGTTGCGTGGTATTAACAGATGCTATACGTATTCTTACTTCTTTTAGGTTGGCCATTTTTTAAAATTGCGGGGCAAAAATAGAAGATTATGCAACACCAGCAAACCAAAAACACCCTTACTTCGTTAGCTAAGTCAATTTATTTTCAGTATTGTGCTGGTATAGAAAAATGCCTTTTTTGCGTTGAAATTTTATTAAAAACGGCTATTTTCATTTACCAATCCCGGTTTTATCCGAACGGCCTATATTCAATATCAAAGGTAATGACCCCAACCTGGTTTTATCTGCCGCTTCACATAATCACATGAAAAATTTAAAATAGGCTAATAACTACTAAGTCAAAGTCATCGTTTTATTTTACACAACATTTGTTGGCAT
>Ga0206867_1159_pt1 | contig 14113 bp, 15 predicted proteins | sample Alteio_BWOrgCont_37_FD_152905 | JGI IMG/M metagenome (GOLD analysis project Ga0206867, IMG submission 152905) | Enriched cells from forest soil in Barre Woods Harvard Forest LTER site, Petersham, Massachusetts, United States -... | ecosystem: Environmental > Terrestrial > Soil > Temperate forest >...
TATAAACCCATCAAGGTTAATTGCAGCTGTGGCAACATCTTCGAAACCAGCTCAACCTTGGGCCGCGATTTACACATCGAAATTTGCGCCAAATGCCATCCCTTCTATACCGGCACACAAAAACTCATCGACACCGCCGGCCGCGTTGATCGCTTCCGCCAAAAGTATGGCGCCAAAACGAAAGCCGCTGCCAAGCCAGCCGCCGAGCAAGTGACTAAAGCTGCTGCGCCTGCTGTTGAAAAACCCGAGACTAAAGTGGCTGAAAAACCAGAGACCAAGGCTGCTAAACCCGCTGATAAAAAAGAAACGAAGCCCAGCGCTAAAAAAGCAGCTCCGAAACCCAAAAAAGAGCAGAAAGAAAAAGGTGAGTAACGCCTCCAAAGTCATCATGACGCCCGAGGACTTACGCACCATTGCTCTGGAATACCATGAGCATCCCCTTCCTGGCAAAATCGGTATAGGCCTGACCAAGTCGACTGAGACACAGCATGACTTGGCCTTGGCCTATACGCCTGGTGTTGCCGAACCCGTGAAAGAAATTGCCCTTGATCCGGAAAATGCCTATCGCTATACCAATAAAGGTAATTTGGTCGCCATGATTAGCAACGGCACTGCGGTTTTGGGCTTAGGTAATGTGGGTGCGCTTGCCTCCAAGCCCGTGATGGAAGGCAAAGCGGTTTTATTCAAATTGCTGGCGGATATTGATGTCTTTGACATCGAGATGGATTGCACCAATCCGGAAGACTTTATCGAAACGGTAGTCAGAATCGCCCCCACTTTTGGTGGCATCAATCTGGAAGATATCAAGGCGCCAGAATGTTTTGCGATTGAGAAAGCCTTGCAAGAACGTTTGTCCATCCCTGTGATGCACGATGATCAGCATGGCACGGCCATCGTGGTGTCTGCTGGCCTCCTGAACGCCCTCGAACTGCAGGGTAAAAATTTATCGGAAGTAAAAATCGTTTGCGCTGGTGCCGGAGCGGCGGGAGTGGCTTCTGTTGAACTCTTGTTTGAGCTGGGCGCCAAACCTGAAAATGTCATCATGGTCGATCGCAGCGGCGTTATCCATAGTGGACGTTCTGATCTTAATGCCTATAAAAAACGTTTTGCCCTCGAAACTCCTCTGCGCACACTCTCTGAAGCCTTAGTGGGTGCCGATGTATTTATTGGTGTCTCCGGTCCTGCCGTGATGACGGCGGAGATGCTGAAAGCGATGGCTCCGAAACCCATTATTTTTGCCTTGTCTAACCCTACGCCAGAAATTTTTCCTGAGGTGGCTTTCAAGGTGAGAAGCGATTTAATCATGGCCACCGGACGGGGTGACTACCCCAACCAAGTGAATAACTCGCTGAGCTTTCCCTATATTTTCCGGGGTGCCTTAGACGTGCGCGCTTCTTGCATCAATACACCCATGAAAATAGCGGCCGTTCATGCGCTGCGTTCTTTAGTGAAGGAAGCGGTGCCTGCTGAAGTGCGTGTTTCCTATGCCAATGAGACGGAATTTCATTTCAGCAATCAATATATTTTGCCCAAGACTCTGGATCCGCGTTTGAAGGGACGTATTTCAACAGCGGTTGCTCAGGCGGCGGTGGATTCTGGCGTGGCCAGGAAACCGTTAAAATAAAGCGCTTTTTCCTTTCTCCGTTCTGGCTTCCAGACGAATTTCTCGGCCTGGATCAGCCATCGTTAAATAACATTCCAAATCCACCTCAGGCAAAAATGCCGCACCCTTTTCAGGCCATTCGATTAAAAAAATCGCTCGGGGTTGCCAATAATCTTGGATGCCCATGAATTCGAGTTCTTGGGAGTTTTGGATGCGGTAAAAGTCGAAGTGGAAAACGTCTTTATCGGGGAAGGGATAGCTTTCAACGAGGGTGTAAGAAGGACTTTTGACTTTGTCCTGATAACCCAAACCACGCAAAAAGCCGCGGATTAGCGTCGTTTTTCCCGCCCCTAAATCGCCATGCAGGAAAATAACCAGGGGCGCCTCTGCACGCTGGGCCAATTGCGCTCCGAAAGCTAGGGTTGCCTCTTCATCAGCCAAAAATACCGCCGGCATAGCTTAGCTCACATTCACTAGGCGTCGAATAAAGGGTAAGAGATCACTGGCAATCATGCCACGTTCACCTGCCGTTGCAGCCTCATCTCCCGCCATAGCATGCACGCAAACAGCGAGTTTAGCCGCGATTTCAAGGTCCAAGCCCTGTCCAATCAGGGCGGCAATCACGCCGCTTAGGAGATCGCCCATGCCGCCCGAGGCCATGCCTGGATTGCCGTAGGGGCAAAGACCCGGCAGCAGCACTTCGCCGGAAATTAAAGTGCCTGCGCCTTTCAACACACAGAAACCGGAATATTTTTTTTCAATCGCTTTGAGCGCCTTTAGACGATCAGCTTGAACATTGCCGGCGGGGTCTTTGAGTAAACGCGCCGCCTCACCGGAATGCGGTGTTAAGACCCAATTGGCGCGTTTAATGGGATGCTTGGCTAGTAGACCCAGCGCATCCGCGTCCACGATCATTGGCAAGTCTGTTTTTAACGCCGCTCCCCACAAGCTCTGCGCCCAAGCGCTTTGACCCAAGCCTGGGCCAATTACGATGACATCTGCTTTTTCCAGCAAAGGCTTAAGCTCAGTGGCTTTGGCGATGCCGTGGCACATTAATTCCGGTTGGGTCAAATTCAAAAGTCCTGCCTGCTCTGGGCGCGTGGCAATGCTGACCAAGCCTGCTCCGGTACGCAAGGCGCCTTCCGCGGCCAGGCGAATGGCACCGGTGTAGCCCAAATCACCGCCGATCAGTAGGACATGGCCGGCCTGTTTTTTATAGAGGTCGCGCATACGCGGGCGTAGATGGCTGCTGAGTGAAGGGTATTGCAGCTTTTCCGCCACCGGCTTTACTAGGGGGAATACTTCGCTGGGTAAGCCCAGGTCATGACAAATAACGGTTCCCGCCAAGCTGGCGCCTTTGCCTGTTAATAGACCGAATTTCAGCGCGATGAAAGTGATGGTTATCGTTGCCTGAACCGCCAGCCCCCAGATGTTGCCGGTATCTGCATCCACCCCAGAAGGCAGATCGATGGATAGAACCGGTAGATTAGCCTGATCGATGGCTAGAATAGCGGCGCGGGTTTCTGGACGTGGTTCATCGTGCAAGCCTAAACCTGAGATGGCATCTACGATAACCTCAGCGTCACCAAAGTTTATTTTTTCTTGAGAAACTTGAATGATGACCTTGGCTGCTTGGCAAGCATCGTAGGCGCGCTGGGCTGCTTCCTTTTGTTTGCGTAGACGGCCAACCTGCCAGACGGTCACAGACAAACCCCGCTCCCGAGCCAAACGCGCTACAACATAGCCATCGCCGCCATTATTGCCAGTGCCGCAAACCACGGCGATCTTTCGGGCCTTGGGCCATTGGCGAAAGAGACATTCCGCTGCCGCCTTGCCCGCTCGTTGCATCAACACTTCGCTGGAAATGCCAAAACGCTCTTCGGCAAGCCGTTCAAATTCACGAATTTGCGCTGTTTGGTAGATAGGTATAATAGGGCTAGCCATGGCTTGGATTTCCTCTGTTATTGCTATTCCAGCCGCAAAAAATTCTCGCGGTAATACTTTAACTCTTCGATGGATTCACGAATATCCGCTAAAGCTTGATGCTGTGATTCTTTTTGGAAACCATTGTAAATCTTTGGCACCCAGCGACGGGCTAATTCTTTCAGGGTGCTGACATCAATCATACGGTAGAAGAAGTATTGTTCTAGCTTGGGCATGTAGCGCGTTAGAAAGCGCCGATCCTGCCAAACGCTGTTGCCACACATGGGTGATTTGCCGGCGGAGATGTATTGGCGTAAAAAAGCTAGGGTAGCGGCTTCAGCCTCTTCTTCGCTAATTTTGGATGCCTTAACCCGACTGACCAGGCCTGAGGCGTTGTGATGTGAGACATTCCAATCATCCATCTGCGCTAGCACTTCCTCGGGCTGATAAATCGCGCAAACGGGGCCTTCGGCGATGACATTGAGATCCGAATCGGTGACGATGGTAGCCATTTCAATAATGCGATCCCGCTCCGCATCCAGGCCCGTCATTTCCAAGTCAATCCAAATTAAATTATCCGTGCTATGGGCCACCTGTTTACTCACTTATGGGGAGAAAGTTAGATAATATCATGTTTTAAATGGGCTTGAGACAGTCTAGGTTGTCAGGAGCTTGGGCTGAAGGGTGGAGTGGAGTGGGCTTGCCTTGTCGCTTGGGCAATGGCTCGGCGGGCTCCGCCCTTCTGCGCTTTACTTGCCCAAGCGACAAGGCAAGCCCACTCCACTCCACCCTTCAGCCCAAGCTCCTGGAAATTTTTTAAATTGTTTAAAAGTTGATTTTCTATCCCGATTTGCGTAGCTTCGCTTCTAATTACCCTTTGGAATTATCATTGGAAGGATTGCCACATGCCCCACTTCGATTTTGTCTTTAGCTTTGCCCTCCTCGCCGCCTATCTCTGCGGCTCCATAGCCAGCGCTGTCCTGGTTTGCCGCTTGATGAAACTTCCCGACCCGCGAACCAAGGGTTCGCAAAATCCAGGTGCCACCAATGTTCTGCGTATAGGCGGCAGAAAAGCGGGGCTGCTGACTCTGCTGGGCGATATGCTCAAAGGCTTCCTACCCGTCTTGGCTGCCAAGCTTTACGGTTTTGACAACCTGAGTTTAAGCTACATCGCCCTACTCGCCTTTATCGGACACCTCTATCCCATTTTCTTCCGCTTCAAAGGCGGCAAAGGCGTCGCCACCTTCCTAGGCACCCTCTTCGCCCTCTGCTGGCCCCTAGGCCTCACGCTGGTTTCCGTCTGGCTTGGCGTTGCCTCAACCCTGCGCTTCTCCTCCCTGGCCGCCATCGTCATGAGCCTCTGCGCCCCCTTCTTTGCCTGGTACTTTCTAGGCACCCAATGCGCCCTAGTCATCAGCGTCATGAGCCTTCTAATGCTCATCCGCCACCGCCAAAATATTCGCAATTTAATAGCGGGGACGGAGCATCGGGTTGGGAAGACTAAGTAGGGTTTGGTGAATTACGGCAAAATCAAATCTGTCAAAGACCAACGTGGGCGCACCAAGATCTGTAAATTATCCCGCTGCCCCGCTTCCAGGCGTAGACAACCGGCATAGGCTATCATGGCTCCATTATCGGTACAAAATTCCAGGCGGGGGAAATGTAGGGCGAAACCTTCTTGTTCAGCTAAGACCCCAAGCGATTGGCGTAGGGCTTGATTAGCTCCCACCCCGCCAGCGACAACCAGAGCAGGCAGCCGCGTTTCTTGCAGCGCTCGCTGGCATTTTTTAGTTAAGGTTTCCACCACAGCCAACTGGAAAGCAGCAGCAATATCCGCTCGGATCTGCATAGCCGAACCTGCCATTTGCTCCGCCTGGAAATCCGCAGACCCCAACTCCTGCGCCACCACCCGCGCGGCATAGGTTTTAAGCCCGCTAAAGCTGAAATCCAGCCCGGGACGGTTGAGCATAGGGCGTGGGAAGTGGAAGCGGCTAGGATCGCCCTCTTCGGCCAGCTTGGCCAGGGCGGCACCCCCAGGGTAGCCTAGGCCCAGGAGTTTGGCGGTTTTATCGAAGGCTTCGCCGACGGCATCGTCAACGCTTTCGCCTAGGATTTGATATTGGCCTAGACCCTGGACGGCGATGAGCTGGGTATGGCCACCCGAGACCAGCAGCGCTAGGAAGGGAAAACGGGGCGGATTAGGCTCCAGCAAGGGGGCTAAGAGATGACCTTCGAGATGGTGGATACCCACGGCGGGAACCTTCCAAGCCCAGCCCAAGCTGCGACCGATGGTGGCTCCCACTAAAAGGGCACCAATCAAACCCGGCCCCGCCGTATAGGCAACTCCCTGAATATCTTCCTTTTTTAACCCAGCCTTAGCCAAAGTCCCCTCAATCAATGGCATAATCTTGCGAATATGGTCCCGCGAAGCCAACTCCGGCACCACGCCTCCATAAGGCGAATGAATGCCAATTTGGCTATAAACCACCTCTGCCAACAGCCCCTGCTGAGAATCATAAATCGCAATCCCCGTCTCATCGCAGGAGGTTTCAATACCCAGTACTCGCATTTTTTTGCTTTTCTCCAGAATTACAATTAGAATCTGCCCTTTTACAACTCAGGTGAAAGGAGAGATATACCCCATATGCCAAGCGTCCGTATCAGAGAAAATGAAAACTTCGAACTCAGCTTACGCCGGTTCAAACGTCTATGTGAAAAAGCGGGTATTCTATCCGATCTACGCCGCCATGAATACTACGAGAAACCAACCTGGAAGCGTAAGCGCAAGAAAGCCGCCGCCGTCAAACGTTACCAGAAAAAGCTACTCCGTGAAAAATTGGCCTTAGAGCGCGATCGTCAGCCACAATCCAAGTAAGCCTCATTTTTAAGGAGCTTCTCATGGCCTCAGCCATTAAGGCAAAGATTACGGAAGATATGAAAACAGCGATGCGCGGACAGGAAAAAGAGCGTCTGGCTACCATTCGCTTAATCCTCTCCGCGGTCAAGCAGCGGGAAGTAGATGAACGCATCGAGTTAACGGATGAGCATCTGATTACCATTCTCGATAAAATGATGAAGCAGCGCCGTGAATCCATTGCCCAATTCGAAACGGGAAATCGCGAAGATCTGGCTGCTAAAGAACGAGCGGAAATCCTCATCATTCAGCAATACCTGCCCGCTCAGCTGAGCCCTGAAGAACTAGACAAGTTAGTCAAGGACAGCATTCGCGAAGCCGGTGCCACCTCCGCCCGCGATATGGGCAAGGTGATGAGTTTGCTAAAACCCAAAGTGCAAGGACGAGCTGACATGACGCTGCTTAGCACCAAAGTTAAAGAGAATTTATCCGCTTCATGAGTGGACACATTCCCAAGGAATTTCTAGAGCAACTGTTGCAGCGCACCGACCTGGTTGGCTTGATCGATGGTCGTGTGCCGCTGCGCAAGAAATCCGCCAATAATTATTTCGCTTGTTGTCCTTTTCATAGTGAAAAGAGCGCCTCTTTTTCGGTTAGTCATACCAAGCAATTTTATTATTGCTTCGGCTGCGGCGCGCATGGCAATGCCATCGACTTCATGATGAATTATGACCGCCTGAGTTTTCCCGAGGCTGTTGAGAACCTGGCCAAACTCATTGGACTCGCCGTTCCCCATTCTAAAAATCAAGACAAAGGGCCTTCCCTACAGCATCTCTATGCCCTGCTGGAAAAAATCGCGCAGTTTTATAATACCCAGCTCGGACAAAATCCGCAGGCTCTGGCCTATTTTAAGAAACGAGGACTCTCCGCCGAGTTAATCCAGACTTTTTGCCTAGGCTATGCGCCTCGCAGTGAGCTGATCATGCAAGTCTTTGGCAAGACCCCGCAGGGACGCAAAGAATTGGAGCAAGCCGGTGTCGTCTCAAGCAAAGAAGGTAAGGCTTACGATCGATTTCGGGAACGGATTATGTTTCCCATTCAGGATCGACGAGGGCGTTTTATTGGCTTTGGTGGACGCGTTATGGACCAGAGCGAGCCTAAGTATCTTAACTCGCCTGAGACCCCTGTCTTTCAAAAAGGACATGAACTGTATGGACTCTATCAAGTCCTCAAAATGAATCGCCAACTGCCACGCTTGCTGATAGTGGAAGGTTACATGGACATGCTCGCCCTCTTTGAGCACGGGATTAAATACGCCGTAGCCACCCTGGGAACAGCGACCACTTCTTATCATGTGCAATCCCTCTTTCGCTATACCTCTGAAATCGTTTTTTGCTATGACGGCGACAATGCCGGTCGACGCGCCGCTTGGCGGGCTTTAGAAGTGATCCTGCCGATTGTACCGGATAATATTCATTTCAAATTTATGTTTTTGCCCGAAGGCGAAGATCCTGATTCCCTGGTGCGACGCGAGGGTAAGACGGCTTTTGAGAACCGCATTCAGGAAGCGCAGAGTTTGGGGCAATATTTTTTCCATGCCCTAACCCAGGACCTTGATCTTTCCACTGCTGACGGCAAAGCCATCTATATCAAGGCGGCGCTGGACCAACTGAATAAGTTACCCGATGGTATTCTCAAACAAACGCTAATGACCGAGCTGGGCCAAAAAACCCGTACTGATGTTAAAGCGCTGCAAAAACCAGAGACTGCGGTAAAACAAGCCCCACGCAGTTCAGCGCAATCTAAACGCTCTTCCATGTTGCGCTATGCCCTGACGCTTTTGGTTCAGCATCCTGAGCTAGCGCAAGACCTCGGCTCAAACCTGATGGCTGATGAAACCATCGCCGGTGCCACTCTTTTTAACCAAGTCCTTGAAATGGCACGCCAGAGTCCCCATCTGACTACAGGTGCCTTGCTCGAATCTTGGCGTGGTCTGCCTGAGGAGAAATGGCTGGCCTCCTTAGCCCAGCAAGAACTGGCCATCAGCAAGACGGGCCTCAAGGCGGAGCTGCTAGGGGCGTTGACGCAGGTGCGCAAACAAGCCCAGGAGCAGGATATCCAAAAATTACTGGAAAAAGGTGCCCAAGGACTGCTAACACCCGAGGAGAAACAAGCGCTTACGACGCTGATTATTAACAAGAAGTCCGAAAAGGTAGAGGAAAACTAAAAAAGATGGAAATGTAGATAATTTGACCTTGAATACGTTATAATTGATAGTCCAGCCCAACAACCAAAGCAGCGAAAAAAACTTATGAGTCAAGACACTCGCCGATCCCGTTTAAAAGACTTAATCGCCCGCGGCAAAGAACAGGGCTACCTCACTTTTGCCGAGGTGAATGACTTCCTCCCCTCCGATGTTACCGACTCCGAAAAAATAGATGATGTGATCACCATGATCAGCGATATGGGCATCCGCATCTCGGAAGGCGCGCCTAATGTCGACGAATTGTTGATAGCCACCGGTGGTGGCGAAGGGACTGGGGCTGTAACGGTCACTGAAGAAGTGGTTGCTATTTCAGACGAACATGGCCGAACCACCGATCCTGTGCGTATGTACATGCGTGAAATGGGTAGCGTTGAGCTGCTGTCGCGTGAAGGCGAAATTGCCATTGCCAAGCGAATCGAAGAAGGCATGAATCAGATGCTAACCACGCTGGCCTCTCAGCCTCAGATGATTGCGGCGGTTATCGCGGACTATGACCGGGTTGAAGCGGGTGAGATTCGGCTATCTGATATTATCGCGGGTTATATTGAGCCGGATATCAGCGAAGTCGAAGAAGAGGACGGGGACGGCACCAAAGAAATCAAAGCCAAACCCCTTGCAGCTCCCGTCAAACTGCCCAAAGAACCGATCAAAGCGATTGCTAAACCGAAAGATGGCAAAGAAGCCATCGAGGAAGAAGAGGAAGGCGGTGATAGCGGCGATGAAGGCGATATTTTTGACGAAGAAGCCGGCCTGGATCCCGTCGTTGCCGCTGAACGTTTCACCGAATTGCGTAAACGTTACATCGCCGCCGTTAATATGGAGAAAAAGTTTGGCGCCAAGCACAAGAAAACCGCCGCCAAGCGTGAGGACCTCGCTAAATATTTTATGGAGATCAAGCTATCTCCACGTCAATTTAACAAACTCTCCAAGAAAATGCGCAGCTTGCTAGATGACATCCGTTCACAAGAGCGCGCCGTCATCGATTTCTGTGTTAACAAAAGTAAAATGCCGCGCAAGATCTTCATCGGGGCCTTTGTCGGCAATGAGACCAATGTGAATTGGACTAATCAGCACAAAGGCAAAAGCTACTACGATGGCCTGGTTAGGCATTTACCTGAAATTCAACGCGCCCAGAGAAAGCTGATTGCGCTTGAAGAACAGATGAAGATGACGATTGCGGAGATTAAGGAAGTTAACCGTCGACTTTCGATTGGTGAGGCTAAGGCTAGACGCGCTAAGAAGGAAATGGTGGAGGCTAACTTACGGTTGGTTATTTCGATTGCTAAGAAGTATACCAATCGTGGTCTGCAATTTTTGGATTTGATTCAGGAAGGGAATATTGGGTTGATGAAAGCCGTGGATAAGTTTGAATATCAACGTGGGTATAAGTTCTCGACTTATGCTACTTGGTGGATTCGACAAGCGATCACACGTTCTATTGCTGACCAGGCGCGTACGATTCGTATTCCTGTTCATATGATTGAGACAATCAACAAGTTGAATCGGATTTCCCGTCAGATTCTCCAGGCTAGCGGTACAGAGGCTACGCCGGAAGAGTTGAGTAAGCAGATGAGCTTGCCAGAGGAAAAGATCCGGAAGGTACTGAAGATCGCCAAAGAACCTATTTCAATGGAAACTCCGATCGGCGACGACGAAGACTCTCACTTAGGCGATTTCATCGAGGACGGCAACACCACCTCCCCCATCGACGCCGCCACCAGCAGCAGCCTCAACGAGTCTATTCGACGTATCTTGAGCACGCTGACGCCGCGAGAAGCGAAGGTGCTGCGTATGCGCTTCGGTATCGACATGAATACCGATCACACCTTGGAGGAAGTAGGCAAACAATTCGACGTAACCCGCGAACGTATCCGCCAGATCGAGGCCAAAGCACTGCGCAAATTGCGCCACCCTTCCCGCTCGGAACAACTCCGCAGCTTCTTAGAGGAGCAAGAGTAAATAAGTCTAGAAAGAAAACCGGCTTCTTTATATACTTCCCCCTCAAGCATCACAGCAGGGCCCATAGCTCAGTTGGTTAGAGCAGGGGACTCATAATCCCTTGGTCCTAGGTTCGAGTCCTAGTGGGCCCAAGTCTTTGAATAATATATGGAAAATAAATAATAAATTATATCGAATTTAGCTCAAAAAAGCAGAAAAAGGGCACTCTTGGGGCAGTTTTAAATAACAAATGACAACAAATAACAATCACCTATAATGATACTAACTATTAAATTAATTCCGCTATACTAGTATATAGAGGGTACTTACTTATGAAAAAACAACAAAAGAAAGAAACCAAATCGAAAACTGCTTCTCGCAGCAAAAATGAGCGTTCCCATTTTTCGCCTGCCATTATGAAAATCGCCGAAAATAATTTAAAAAAACTAGAAGCTCAATCAGATGAGGGTTTTCTTGTTAGAGCTGATATGGATAGGAAACTTAGCTCCTTGTGACCGAAACACTACACATCCCTCCCTACGTTTATCACGACCACACTTCTGAACAGTCGCTTGCACAGGGTGACATTCTGAGAGTGGCGGGTCAATTTCGCCGATGGTTTATTGAGTTTTACCCCGCTATAGAGCACCCTGAAGATGCAAGCAAATACGTTATGGTACTAACGCAATCTTGCGACCTAGTGAAAGCTGAAAAAAGAAAACCAAAGCTCACCCACATTAATGTTTGTTTAGTAAGAAGCCTTAAGTCGCTCATTGAAAGATTAATTAATGATGAAATCAAACCGACGATTGTAGGCGACAAAAAATTATTGTTACGGGACGCCCTTGATCGATTAAAGGACAAACTCTCCAAGCTATTAAATAACTCTGACCTAAAAACACACTTCTTCTTACCTAAAAATCCTCCATTCACTGAAGACATGATAGCAATTCTCCCTTTATCCTTTTCATTCAGAACAGAGCACTATGATTTATTCTTGCAAAATAAAGTCTTAGCATTAAAACCTGAGTTCCAGGCCAAGGTGGGTCATACCATTGGGCAACTATACGGACGCATCGGCACTCCCGATCTATCCGATTCTGGTTGGGATGATAAAAAAACAAGAAATTATATAAACAGCCTACTCCGCGATTCAAACTTAGTACAGGTTCCTGACAAAAATTTTCTAGAGCACATTAAAGCTCACTCCGATAATCCCGACATTAAAGAAATCATTAAAGAATATGAAGCGCAGAAAGTCGCCGAGCTATTTCAACCAGCTAAAAATGAACTTATTAAAAAAATAAAAACGCAAATAATTAAGTTATTGCAGGACAAGGATAAAATAGATCAGTTCAAGCAAATGGACGTACGGACGCTATCTAATGAAATTGACAGCCTATTAAAGGCTACCACCTAAAAAACATACTCAACTACTAATTTCCATAAAATGTCTTAAATTCAGTGTGGTCCTTCATCTAAAATTACCTGCTTACAGAATGGTTTTTCCAATGTTCTCCAAAGATTACATTAAGTCTAGTTGCATTAGCTATTGGACATACTATTTTGTTTGCTTTTTCAAGCTTCACAAAACCATAAGATGATAAAGTCCTTAACGTCCTAGATAAATTACTAGATTGTCTTCCTGTCATTTCTGCTAACTCGCGTATTGATGCAGGTTTCCTTTCAGTTATCACTTTTAAAAGAGCTTGATTAGAATCGCTCAATACTTCGGCCAGTGAGCGAATAGAAGTGAACCAAATCTTGGGCTCATCAGGCTTTGGTTTATATTTTCCGCTTGCAATAGCCAAGGTCCTTTCACGTATTTCTTTTTGAGACATAATGCCAATTTTAATAATTTTCATATTTAATTTCCCTCTTCTAGCCCAAGTGCATTTAATGTTTTGTCAATTCCGCATAGCCGCATTGTAGCCATCAAAGAAATTACAGACACCTCGATTTTATTTTTTACTCAGCCAAGTACTCGCAAAGCACTTGAAATGAAAGAGAATCCTGTCGCCTCAGCGACTCTTTGACTACCTTTGCAGCAACGGGAAGTCATCATGGATGGCACAATTCATGCTTTAACTGACAATCAAAACGAAGCCTATTGGAAGCAATTGCCGCGCGAACGACAACTAAGATTTGCTTCTTATGCACCAACATCGGATCAACCTATCGAGTCATTGAAAATTTTAAACCAAAAGCAAGCTAAGTTGGTTGCCATGTACCCGTCGGGGCAAGTTTCCATGAACAATCTTTATTGTGGATACCGCCTTGAAATTCACACATTTTAATTTATACGCTCGGCAGCGACTCTTTTTCTGAATATATCCGATTTAAACAGGTAGACAATCACTGGCAAAAGCAATTATTATCTCCGTGAAAACAAGACAGCAATCCCAAACCAAATAAATATTGTCTCAAAAAACGCTAATAAGGACTATGTAATATAATGAGCACACCTGATATCCTCTTAACACTCAGCACAACTAAGGGATTTTTTCCACAACAAGCCGTTGATGCTGCCATTGAGAACAAAGCTAGCGTCATACCACTTCTCCTTAAAACTTTAGATGAAACATTAAAGAATCATGAAAAACTGAACGAAGCAGATATGAATCACATTTTTGCCTTGTACTTATTGGCAAATCTCCGAGAACCCTTGGCCTTTCCATATATTCTTAAATTAGCCGCCTTACCAGAAAGCCCACTACAAAAATTATTGGGTGATTTAATTACAGAAGATTTACCTCGCTTCATTACTTCAACTTTTGATGGCAACCTAGATGCTCTTAAGGAATTAATTGAAAATGAACATGCCTACCAATGGTCTCGTGATGCCGCTCTTCGTAGTCTAATAGGCTTAATGATTATCAATCAACTAACCAGAGAAGAACTAATCATCTATCTTAGAACTATGTTTAATTCATCTCTGGCAAAAGATGAGGGCTTTGCTACTTCCCTGGTAAACACAGCCTGTGATATTTACCCAGAAGAGTTAATGCCTGAAATTGAGCTAGCTTTTGCAGATAAAAAAATTGATGAAGATATGGTTGATTTACGTTTTATAAAAAAAGCGCTGGCACTGGGAAGAGATGCCTGTCTTAAAAAATTTGTATACGATGGCAATTTTTACACACCGCCCAACGATTTAGCTGATAGTATGTCCTGGATAAAAAACTTCCATCCACCAGAAAAAATAAAACAAATAACACTCGATAAAGAGCAATATCAGTATATTGAGCCTCGAACGAGGCCAAAAATAGGACGCAATGAACCTTGCCCATGCGGAAGTATGAAAAAATATAAAAAATGCTGCCTGCAATAAAATGACCTTCAGGGTCAAGTCTTTTGTTCCACTATCAAGCTACCATATTGTTAGTGGAACAAAAGATTTGACCCTGCAGGATTCTGCAGGATTTTGGACAATAAACAGGCTTACTAGGGATGTCGGAGAATTGGAAAAATTATATGAAAAAATCAAGGGTGCATGAAAATGTCAAAATGTTTAGTCTGACCCCCTTTC
>Ga0206867_1156_pt1 | contig 14062 bp, 12 predicted proteins | sample Alteio_BWOrgCont_37_FD_152905 | JGI IMG/M metagenome (GOLD analysis project Ga0206867, IMG submission 152905) | Enriched cells from forest soil in Barre Woods Harvard Forest LTER site, Petersham, Massachusetts, United States -... | ecosystem: Environmental > Terrestrial > Soil > Temperate forest >...
CACCCGTAGCAACGCAACCAATGCTACCCGTAGCAATGTCCAAAGTGGGCAAAGCTTCCATCCACATAACCAAGGCATGCAAAGAATGCGCGGCGGCGGTGGCTTCCGTGGTTTCCGCGGTGGTCGTGGCGGGGGAAGACGTTAGAAATGTACGATCAGATCCATCGCGGCGAGTAGGGTGTAATGCTTATCGGGCGCAATGCCGGCATTGGCATTTCCATTGAAGGCGGGCCGATCAATCGCGTAGTCATAATCAATTTCAGGACGGAACTCGATTTGCGGTGATAACCAATGCTGCCAGCCTATTCCGAAATTGAGATATCGGGTTTTTGTACCGGTGCGCTGCCCTTGTTCATCATTAAAATACTCAGGTCTGAATGAAATATTGTCGAGCGGCGTGGGCTGGTAATTGAGGTAAGCCACCACGCCAACCGCTCTCGAAGTACAGGTAAGATTAGAGGGATTGCACTGTGCGGGATTCGGCGCATTGAAAGGAATGTACTGCGGTGAAAAGGGAGTGCCTCCCGAGGCAAGGGCGGCTGCTGCGATAGGATTGTTTATGTTAGCAACATTGTTTTGATGGGTTTGATACATTTCATAGGAAATATGCCATTTATCATTGAATTTGTGATAGAAGGTGAATCCATACCACTGAAGGTTATTGTAGCCCCATCGGCCGCTATTGATGCCATCCATGCAAGGATAAAAGGTGTCATTGCCATCGTTCCAGGTAAACCGCATGCATGCCACAATGGAAGCTTGAGCGCCGGGATCTTTTAGGAAGGTTGAACTGCCATACAAGGGATTCGGAGCGGGATTATTCACCCTCTTACCCACATTCCAGATGGCGGTATCGGTTCCTCCCACCACACCTAGCTGCACGATGAATTTTTTGGTAAGGGCTAAGCTGCCGACGAGACCTTCGTTAGTATAATTGTCGAAACTGTAGGTCATTGAATGGGAATACATGTAATTGTTCGGCGCCAGTTGTGCTTCGATATCGGGAATGGATATATAACGCCCAAGGCGCAAGACCAGCCCTTCAGCCACATGCGGAATATATAGTTCAGCGTACTCCATGGGGAAGTCCACCCCATTCACATTGTTGCTATGCAAAAGCTGATTGCTAAAAATGCCATAGGAAGTGGTATAGCGATAGTTTTCGCCATAAAGCGCGGACAGTCGGAATCCCCAATCAAGGCGGTCTGTTTGCACCGTGTCTGGAACGCGCTCCATATAGAGAACAATCTGATCCAGCTGCAGTTTATTCGGCGTATACATATAGGCCATCGGTGCATTCCCACCGGGTTGTACCGTGTTAGAGCTAAGATTGCCTCCGCCATTGAGCCAGCCATAGATTTGGATGTGCGCATTCTGCAGCCATCTGCCAGGGGAAGAATTCGCAATGCTAGTCATAAAAGGGCTATCTACCGAGTTAGGTCGGCTAACGCCCAGTGAGGTGGTGGCTCCATAAGGCCATTCAGTAAATGGCATGGGGGGTGTAGTTTCGGGTGTCGCTGGCCATCCCACTCGATGAGACGAGAGGGCATGGGGGTCGGCCGGTGCGCTGGCATGGCCTATTTCCAGTTGGTAATAACGCCATAAACGAAGCAGGGTATTTCCACCTAAATAATCGTCGAGGCAGGCATAATTGGCATAGGGATCACATTTTAATGGAACCCCTGCCGATGCGCCTTTGCCACCCGCCCAAGCGGGGGAAATAAGGGAGCTGAGGAGAAGATAAAGTAAAACCACCAGCTTTTTCATAAGAATTACCTTCTATTTATCCTGTAGCCTGGGTGTAGCGCAGCGGAACCCGGGGGAGCGGTTGCATAGTCCTCCTGGGTTTCGCTGCGCTACACCCAGGCTACGGATGCTAGGCCCCGTATTTTTTTCTAAGCGCGAGGTTCATTTCCAAAACATTGATAAACTTTTCTCCCAGCAGCCCTCCCAAGGGTGCGTGGGTATTTTGCTGTAAAAGGGCTTCAATTTCCCCTTTCAGCTCTTCTGGCTTACGCTTTAAATCGGCCGCCCATTTGGTCGCGACTCGATCCAATTGAAATTCGGCGTTTTGCAAGCTGATGTGGGGATCCAATCCTGAGCCGGAGGTGGTGACCATATCAGCCGGAACTTCTTGCAGCAGCACATCCGGATGATCTTGACGCCAGAGATCGAAAAACAGGGCTTGTATCTCTCGTCCTTGAGTCAGGGGAAACTTCCCTGGGTTTTCCTTAGAAAAATTCTGAAAAAAGACCAAAGCAAGATCAGCCGCCTTCACTCCCGGATGCGACTTCGCCCACTGAGCAACCGTGGCAGCATGGGAGGCATCCGCGCTGACCCAAGCTTGTGCTAATGAAGGATGCAGACTGGCCCATTGAGCCACAATCCCAGCTTTACCCTGAAATCTATCTTTCTGGAACCAGGCTTCCACCTCGGGGCCAATCAGCTTTCCCTGCTGATCCTTCACGATCGGCCCCAGCGAACGGGCAATACGATCGCGTAAGGCATAATTAGAAGCAGCCAAAGCCGAGGAAGCGGAAGCCGCGGCATCGTAGGAGGCGGCGGAAGGGCGGGGGTGAAAATATTCATCCTTAGAAAAGGGTTGGGCAATCAAGGCTGACCCTATCGCTTTCCCACTCTCATCCCTTAAAATACTCCCATTCGCCTGGAAGGAAAAAAAGAGCTGTCCCACTATCCACAGGCTTAAAGGATAAAGGACGCAGACAATGCCTACCAGGTAAGCCAGTAACAAGACACTTTTTGAAAGAGTTCGCAGCATCGTTATTTCCCTTGTATTAAGCCACCCAGTTCAAACTGGTCATCAACAAATCAATCACCTTGATCCCAATAAAGGGCAGCAGAACCCCGCCAAGTCCCCAAAAAAGCAGGTTCTTACGCAATAAAGCATCCGCCCCCAGCGCCTCGTAACGTATCCCTTTCAAGGCGATAGGAATCAGCGCCGGAATAATCAGCGCATTGAAAATCACCGCGGATAAAATAGCGGAAGTCGGTGAATGTAAATGCATAATATCGACAGTGCCTAGCCAGGGTAGTGTGCTCGCGAAAAGGGCTGGGATAATGGCAAAATATTTGGCTACATCATTGGCGATGGAAAAAGTGGTCAGCGAACCTCGGGTAATCAAAAGTTGCTTACCGATCTCAACGACCTCAATTAACTTGGTCGGATCACTGTCCAAGTCAACCATATTGGCTGCTTCCTTAGCCGCTTCCGTGCCCGCATTCATAGCCACCGCCACATCGGCTTGCGCCAGGGCTGGCGCATCATTGGTTCCATCGCCCATCATGGCCACCAACTTACCTTCAGCCTGTTCCTTGCGAATATATTCCAGCTTTTTAGCCGGCGTGACCTCGGCAAGATAATCATCCACTCCAGCCAGTGCCGCGATCGCGGCGGCTGTTTTGGGATTGTCCCCGGTAATCATGACCGTGCGAAGCCCCATCCTGCGAAGGCGCGCAAAACGCTCTTTGATGTGAGGCTTTAAAACATCTTCTAAGATAACCAAACCAACGATCTCGCTTTCATCCGCGATAGCCAAGGGAGTGGAGCCTTTTCTGGCTTCACGTTCTATTAAAGCATCCAGTTCTTCTGGAACTTTGCCGCCCTTGGCTTTAACAAAGGCCATGATGCAATCGGGTGCTCCCTTTCGTATTTGACGACCATCGGGAAGATCAATGCCGCTCATGCGTTCCTGCGCTGTGAAGGGAATAAACTGGACGTTTTCATCTGTCTTGAGCCGGGTCCTAGCTTGGTTTTCATAAAGCTTCAAGATACTTTTCCCTTCCGGTGTATTATCCGCGATGGAGGCTTGCGCTGCTCTTAGTCCAACGGCTTGAGTTGAATAATTCCCTACTGGCACAAAATGCGTTGCGTTTCGATTGCCAAGGGTAATGGTCCCTGTTTTATCCAGCAGGACGATATCAATATCACCCGCTAATTCCACCGCTTTTCCGCTATTGGCAATGATGTTAGCCTGCAGGGCGCGGTCCATGCCCGCAATGCCGATAGCGGCCAATAAGGCGCTGATCGTGGTGGGAATGAGACAGACTAGCAGAGCAATCAGGGTGGGAACATCCGTTCCAAGGCTTTTGATGGGCTCACTCAGGCCAAGATAGTCCATCATATACTGCTCAACATAAAAGGACATCGACCACAGTGGAACCACGACGATCAGAAAAATAAGGGTAAAAGCGGATAGCACTAAAGTCAGGGCAATTTCATTAGGCGTTCGCTGACGAATGGCTCCTTCTACCAAGGCGATCATCCGGTCGAGGAAAGAGTCCCCTTTACTACCGGTTATCTGAACGACGATTCGATCGGAAAGTACGACAGTGCCCCCCGTTACCCCAGAACGGTCTCCACCCGCTTCACGAACGACGGGGGCAGATTCACCGGTAATGGCGGATTCGTCTATATAGGCAATACCTTCAATAATCTCACCATCGCCCGGAATCGTTTGACCCGCCTGAACCTCGACCTTATCGCCGCGCTTTAGAACCGCGGACGAAACCTCTTCGGCGCTCCCATCGTCTTTCATTAAATACGCCTTGGTATCCTGACGGGTCTGCTTTAAGGAATTAGCTTGGGCCTTGCCGCGAGCCTCTGCCAGGGCCGTGGCAAAATTGGCAAAAAAAATGGTGATGAATAGCCAGCAATCCAAAGCAATAAAATAAGTCAGTGGCGCGGCGGATTTTTGGCCGCCCCAGCTCATTTGCAATATAAAGAGTAGGGTGAGCAGCGCTCCCACTTCAACGACAAACATGACTGGATTTTTCCAGAGAATATCGGGCCTAAACATGAGAAAGGCTTGCTTGAAAGCGGCCAGCGCGGTTTCCTTCTCAAATAAATCCCTTTGCTTGACACGGCGAAGCGGCCATTGCTGTGGTGGCGGTAAGTCGTTCGGCGTTAGATTCATGTTACCCTCCAAAAGGAATTGGCCCTAAGTGTTCTGCTATGGGCCCCAGAACAGCAACCGGTAAAAAGAGTAAGGCCCCGACGACAATGATGGTTCCCATCAAGAGCATGCCGAAAGTGAAACTATCCACACGCAAAGTTCCCGTGCCAAAGGGGCTGGATTTCTTCGCTCCCAGAAAGGCGGCCATGGCGAGGGGGGCGATGATAGGGAGAAAGCGGCTGAAGATCATAACCAGACCGGTAGCCAAGTCCCAGGCAATGGCCTCGGGTGCTGGGTTGGGGTTATTGTAGAAACCATAAGTGACGCCCAAGCCATCAAAGGCCGAGCCGTTATTGGCCGAGGCTGATGAGAATTGATAGAGGATTTGCGAAAATCCATGCGCGCCCGGATTGCTGATGGCATGCATTCCCCAAGCGGTCGCCGCAAAAAGCCCGGAGGGCATCAAGATCATCAGCGGATGAAAGAGTAGGGCGAGGATAGCCAGCTTCACTTCGCGGCCGCCTATCTTTTTTCCAAGATATTCGGGAGTTCGCCCTACCATCATGCCGGCTAGAAAAATGCCGATGATGATGAACAAGAGCATATTAATCATGCCCACCCCTTTACCGCCGAAGAAGCAATTCAACCACATGCCTGTCATCGGCGCCAAAGCAGCCAGGGGGTTGAGACTATCGTGCTCCGCGTTCACTGCGCCACAGGTCACATCGGTGGTTAAGGCGGCGAAGGTGGCGCCAGCCGAGGTGCCAAAACGTAATTCTTTTCCTTCTAAATTTCCCATCCTTTGGTTAACGGGTAAACCGCTAACAGCGGGTATTTCGATGGTCTCCTTGAGACTGAGAAGGGTATAGATTCTAGCCTCATGCGCCAGCATAGCGGGGTTGGGTTTTAGGGTGTCGAAATAAATAGTCCAGAGAATAGTGGAGCTCATCAATATCAGCATGACAATAAAAATAACCAGGCTGTGTCGCCTTTGGTTCAGCATTCGGCCATACATCAGTACCAGGGAAAAGGGAAAAATCATCATGGCCAAGCTATTAAAAAAGTTAGATAGACCCGTGGGATTTTCAAAAGGATGCGTGGAATTCATGCCATAAAATCCACCGCCATTGGTTCCTAACATTTTCATCGATTCGAAAGCCGCGACGGGTCCCACTACAATGGTTTGTTTGCCTTGTTCAAGTGTTGAAATGGCATAGTCCGATTTAAAGGTCATGGGACTGCCTTGCTGCATAAAAATAAGGGCGAAAATAAAAGCAGCGGGAAGGAAGAGATAAACCACCACGCGCCAGATGTCCAAAAAGAAATTACCCAGGGAAGCATCGCTACGCAAAGCTCGAATAATGGCAGTCAGCGCGCTAAGACCAATGGCGGCGGAGGCAAAAAGGTTGGTCAGACCAAAAAAAATCTGGCTGAAATTAGATAAATGCTGGTCGCCGGCATAATGTTGAAGGTCGGTGTTCGTCATGAAGGAGGCGACAGCGTTAAAGAGAGTGCTGGGACTGAGCAAGGTTTTGCCCTCAGGGTTCAGTGGCATCCAGGGCTGCAGGGCGAGGACCAGATAACCAAAGACAAAGAGCACGGTGTTAAAGATCAGTAAAGAGCCAGTGTATTGTTTCCAATTTTGTGGCCCGCTGTTTAAGCGTTTTTCAAACCTCTTGAAAAGAGGCAGCGCTTGGTATTTTCCATCCATGATCCAGGCTAGATAGCGACTCATAGGAAAGGCAAGAAGGGTCGCCGTCGCGAGCAGGGCTAGGGGAAGCAAGCCAATATGCATAAGCACCAGAACTCCTTTTTAGTCGATCTTCCAGCTCAGGCTTAGAACCACTCCGGTCGAACCAAGGTCACGACCAGGTAAATGAACACAAAAACCACCACAAAAACCGTCAGATAGATCATAAGCCTCACCTTTTCCCTTATATTTTCTCGCAAGCCTCCATAAACAAATAACAGACTCCCATCGCGAGAAGACCCAGACAGAACATAGACGGCAGCCAAAAGTACAAGTTCATTTTCATCTTCCTTAATTAAAGGCCAACACTTTGATTCTTGGTATCTTAACACGGAATTTGCATTTTAAACCCCCTTGACCCTTTAGCTGAATAAGACACTCATCCCAACGCCAAAGAAGTTATTAAATCCTTGCAACTTACCACTAATACGCTGCCCCAATTCGGCGTCGACTTCAAGATAAGGTCTAAGCAAGAAAAGGACACCCGCACCCATGTTAAATCCAGCCCCTTTTCCTGGCGCCGTTTTGCTTTGTCCGTAAACTTCGCCGAAGGTTTGAAGTTTGTCATTGACCTGCCAGGTGAGAACCAGGTCAGGATTGACGGTGAAATAGCTTTGTCCACCCGCGCTGGGAGGAATGCTTTGGGAGCCTACTCCGAGCATGAAGGTGAGACTGAGAGCAGGGTTAAAGGTATATTGGACAATGCCATTGATGAGGGGCTGATATTGGTTGCTGCCAAAGGCAGACCCTCCGTTGGGCAGGCCCAGCAAAGCTTCGATTGAGCCGACCCAATGCGCATTGTAACCAAATCCGTGTTTAAACCCGACAACAGTCGCATTATAGCCCGCGCGCGGCCTGATGGTTTGATGATTGTAATTGGGTGGCACAGCTATCACTTCGTTACCAAGCGGCAGCCCAATCCGTATTTCAGCCTCTGGAAAATTTTGCGCCGAGCCGCCACCATGCAAATTAAGATATTGATATCCCACTTCCAGAACAGCTTGTTTGGAGCGCACGACACAAGGACTGTCTGATTTGGTAGGTCTGTTTACTAGGTTAAGAAGACCGTTGCAAGGATCAGGAATAGTGTCAGCCAAGGAAAGACCAGAAAGAGTGAAAAAAACGATGGTTATACCGGTGAAAAATATCACTAGCCTTAGCGTCTTTACCATAAATGACATCATTTTAATCCCTTTTCCCTGATCTATTCCCTTGACTCTTTACCAGGAATCGCGTTGAAATACTATCAGCGATAAGGATATCCACCATGTCTTTCCAAGTCTGGTTCCTGCCTATAATGCTGCTTAGCGTGGCAGTGCTAATGGCCTTTCCCCTGAGCCGCTATCTAGCCTGGATCATGGATGGCAAATACCGTCCTCATCCTATCCTGGCCAGGTTTGAAAACCGTCTAAACACGGGAGCCCAGACTTGGAAGCAATACCTTAGCTCTATGCTGATATTTTCCACCGTACTCTTCATTTTTAGTTTTTTTGTTTTAGCCCTACAACCCTGGCTGCCACTTAATCCGGCGTCTAAGACCCTCTTAGCGCCAAGCACCATTTTTAACAGCGCGGCTTCCTTCATGACCAATACGGATCTTCAGCATTATGTCGGTGAACAGCATCTTTCCAATTTCAGTCAAATTTTCTTCTGTATCGCCAATATGTTTTTATCGGCCGCCATGGGCATGGCTGCCTTGACCGCGATTATCCGAGCGTTGCGTGGCGATCCCTCCCTGGGTAATTTCTTTTTGGATATCTGGCGTGTGGTGGTTTATCTCTTTCTTCCCGTTGCTTTTATTTTCGCTCTTATTTTTATGCAACAGGGCAGCCCCATGACCTTTAAAAGTGCTTATCAGGTAACCACGCTTGAACAAGGCCAACAGACCATCGTAGTCGGGCCTGTGGCAGCCCTCGAATCAATTAAGCTCTTAGGAAGCAATGGCGGTGGATTTTATGCCACAAACTCAGCCCATCCCTTTGAAAATCCCACGGGGCTGTCCAACTTTTTCAACACCATCGCCAGCATGATTTTTCCAATGGCCATCGTATTAATGTATGGCCGCCTGCTTGGGCAAGAGCGGCATAGTAGGGTTATTTTTATCACCATGTTTGCGCTGATGGTTGTCTCCCTCATCTGGTCTGTTTATTTCGACACACTAAAACCCAATCCGGGATTAACCAAACATCCTACTAAAACCTTTGCCATTCCTGCCCCCCATCTGCCCACGGGGAAAAAAATAATCTCTGTGCCGACAGTCGCGGGTTTGCCCGTGGACCAACACTTGGGAAACCTGGAAGGCAAAGAGCTCCGTTTTGGGACTTCGGCAGCCGCTGTCACGGCAGTCATCACCGATGATGCCACTTGCGGTGCGACTAATGCTGAATTAGACAGCTTTAACCCGCTGGCTACCTTAGCTTCTTTCCTGGGGCTATGGTTGAGCTGCATTTTTGGCGGCAAAGGGGCGGGGATGATTAATCTGGTGTTGTTTGTCATCATTGGAATCTTTTTCGCCGGCCTGATGGTCGGTCGCACACCGGAGTATCTCGGCAAGAAAATCTCGGGTCGTGAAATCAAGCTAGCCATCATAGGTTTACTGGTTCACCCCATCATGATTCTTTTTCCCATCGGCCTTTTTGTGGCAACCCCATGGGGAATGCATGCCATCAGCAATCCAGCCGCCCATGGTTTTTCGCAAATCCTCTATCAATTCTCTTCAGCCTCCGCCAATAATGGTTCCGCCTATGATGGTCTAAATGTCACTTATGGTTTTTACAATAACCCAAACCCCGCGCCAGAGGCCGTTTATTGGGATATTAGTACGGGTCTTAGCATGATTTTCAGCCGTTATTTACCGATTATCGCCATGGTTGCCGTGGCGGCCTTCCTCGGCGAAAAAAAATCTTGTCCTTTTGGTTTGGGAACCTTGAGAGTGGACACCGTCACTTTTGGATTTATGCTCTTAGGAACCATCCTCATTGTAGGAACCTTATTATTTTTCCCGGTCGCCGTGCTAGGCCCTGTGGCGGAACATTTGGCGCCCATGCCCTTTACTCGCTAAGTGGAGGACTTATACTTTGGTCCCCGTCCCTCTGTAGAGCAAAACCCAAGACCAGCTAAACAAAAGTACAAACAAAATGAGCACCAGCGAAAATCCATGGTAAATCGGCAAGTCTGAAACACCCAAAATCCCAAAACGAAAAGTATCAACCATGTTGAAAATGGGATTGAAGAGAGATATCTCGCGCCAAAAAGGCGGTAATTGCTGGATGGAATAAAAAACACCGCCAAGATAGGTGAGGGGGGTTAGTACAAAGGTGGGGATGAAGGCAATGTCGTCAAAACTTTTGGCATAAATGGCATTGATCAGGCCGCCAAGGGAAAAGACCATGGCGGAAAGGGTGCTCATCAGGATGATAATCAGCGGATGCGAAAAGGGGATTTGGGTGAATATAAAGCTGACCATGAGCACAATGAGGCCGATCAAAAGACCGCGGATGCAGCCGCCTAGCATAAAACCCAGGAGAATCACCAAGTTCGAGGTGGGCGTGATCAGGATTTCTTCGATACTTTTATTGAATTTGATGAGGAAAAAAGAGGAAGAACTATTGGTATAGGAATTGGTCATGATCGACATCATCACCAAGCCAGGCACGATATATTGAATGTAGGCGTAGCCGTTAATGTGGTGGATTTGCGAACCGATGAATTTGCCGAAAATCAGAAAGTATAAACTCATGGTGATGACGGGCGGAAATAAGGTTTGCGGCCAGATTCGCATAAAACGGGTGATTTCTTTGTGTATGATGGTTTGAAAGGCCACTACGCTAGGATAAAAACCGGTTCGCTGCATCATGATTATCTCTGCTTATTTTCGTTAATAAGTTGAATAAAGAGTTCTTCTAAGCGATTCGTTTTGTTGCGCAGGTTGGCGACCACGACTTTCTGTTTATCTAGTAAGCGAAATAATTCATTAATCGATTGCCCACTTTTAATTTTCACCTCCATGGTCAGTTCGTCCGTTAGGCGGAAGTGATAGCCGTCTAAATCCGTGGAATCGAGGAGGGGTTTTTCCAGGTCTAGGATCAGTGTTTGCAAATTAATGCGCTTGAGCAGCGATTTCATGTCGGCGTTTTCGATCAGTTCGCCATGATCAATGATAGCCACATTTTTACAAAGGGTCTCGGCTTCTTCCAGGTAATGCGTGGTTAGGATGATAGTCGTGCCATCTTGGTTGAGTCGGGTGAGATAGCGCCAGAGCAAATGGCGCAGTTTAATATCGACGCCCGCGGTGGGTTCGTCGAGGATTAGTAATTTCGGTTGATTCATTAGCGCCCGCGCGACCATCAAACGTCGCTTCATGCCACCGGATAATTGTATGGCCTGAAGGTTGCGTAGTTCCCATAGGCCCATTTCATTTAAATAGCGTTCGGCTCGATCGAGGGCGATGGATTTGGGGATACCGTAGTAACCGGCTTGGTGGATTAAAATATTCGATACTTTTTCGAAGGTGCCGAAATTGATTTCCTGCGGCATGACGCCCAGGAGGGACTTGGCTTTGGCGGCGTCTAGATCGAGGTCATGGCCAAAGATCTTTATCTTTCCGGAGGTTTTCTTGATTAGCGAGGAAATAATCCCGATGGTAGTCGATTTGCCCGCGCCATTTTGTCCCAGCATCGCAAAAAAATCGCCTTCCTCTACGTCTAGGTCAATTCCCTTGAGTGCGGTAACCCCGTTGGGATAGGTTTTCTTTAAATGTCGAACAGAAAGCGCGCTCATGCTTATTCTCTGCCTTGTTGCAACCTGTTGAGCAATATTCTATCATTTTTAGTATTTGCTTGTCCTTAAAAAATAATTTAGCTTGGAGGGACTTTGCTTACTTATCAGGAGGGTCCCATGGATAGCGGCTTCATGAAAATGCTTCAAGGCTATCAAGCATTCAGAGATAAATACGTTCATGGTGATAAGTACATCCTGCAATATCTCTCCTACTACGGTCAGCAGCCCGAGGTGATGATGGTTTCCTGCTGCGACTCACGAGTCGATCCGGCGCTAATCATGCAATGTGATCCCGGCGACTTGTTTGTGGTGCGTAATGTGGCCAATATTGTTCCCCCTTATGAAAAAGATGATCTGCACCACGGCACCTCGGCGGCTTTGGAGTTTGCGGTTTGTCATTTGAAAGTGAAGCATTTGATAATCATGGGTCATAGGCAATGTGGTGGAATTAAAGCGCTCTTAAACGCGGGTAGCACCGGTAAAAATGACTTTATCAGTAATTGGGTGTCTATTATTAAAGTGCCGGATGTTTCGCCAGATGAGGTTGATACCTGCGCTAAACTGGCGCTTCATCAGTCACGCGAGAATTGCTTGACCTTTCCTTGGATCAAAGAGAGGGTTGATCGGGGAGAATTGATTATTCACCTATGGTTTTTCGACATCAAACAAGGGTTGATTTTTTTCTACTCCGAAGAAAAAAAGGACTATTTGCCCTTGGATTTGGGTGACTAATACCGCTTACTTAACTGATACCAGCGATACATCATTGAGAGGGCGCCCACCAACATGCCAAGCATCCCCCCCAACGCAATCCCAATCACCCCGATATTCAGCGTAAAGGCGAGCAAATAGGAAAGCGGCATCCCAATCAACCAAATAGCGGACAAACCCATATACATGGGCAGCCGAGTATCAAACAACCCTCGCAAAACCCCAATCAACAGATGCCGCAGCCCATCGAAGATTTGCGAAAAGGCGGCCACCACAAAGATCAACACAATGAGATTGACGGTCTCGGCATTCTCAGGGTTATAAATATTCAAAAAGAAAGAAGCCAATCCTCTAGGCACCAGTACAAAAGTCAAGGCAACCAATAAAGTGGCGATCAAGACCCAGGCGATACTGATATAGCCAATCCTTTTCACCACATGAAATTGTTCCGCCCCACAAGCATGTCCAATCAAAATGCCAGAAGCCTGCGATAAAGCGAAAATGGAAATGATGACCAAGAAGCAATATTGGTTAACCACTTGAAAAGCAGCCAAGGAAGTCAAGCCCAACCATCCAATCATAATGCCCGTGACAAAAAACGATAACATTTCCCCGCCCATCTGAATGCAAATAGGCCAGCCAATCTTAATCATTTGATAAAAAAGATCTAAGTGCTGATGCGCGCGAAATTGGAATAAGCCATAGCGTTTATAACTCTTCCCGTAATAAAAGACTGCCAAGGTGAAAACAAAGAAAAACAAATTTTGCGCCGCGCGGGCGTATCCTAAACCTGCCACGCCAACGGTGGGGAAACCCCATTTGCCAAAGATAAGCGTATAGGCCGTGGCAAGCAAGACTGCCACCGAGGCAAGGCTTGCGGAAACAATCAGCAGTTTTTTCCGAATGGAATATCCCAATTGTTGATTGGTCACCGAAAGAAATTCCGGAATCACCGACCAGGAGAAGGCCCGAAAATAGGTCTGCACAATCTCAGCCATTTCCGGGGCTTGTCCGAAATACATTAAAATGGGCTTAATGTGCCAAAACATCAGGATGATAGGGATGCTAATCAACAAGCCCAAGATCCAACCTTGTTGCACATAATTCCCAATAGCCAAATAGTTTCGCGCCCCATAGGCGTGACCGATTAAAACACTGAGTGAAAATAGAATGGAAATGCCCGTCACCATAATGGACACTTCCGTAGAAAAAATCAGCGCGCTGGCAGAAAGCACCGAAGGCCCCAATTGCGCCAACATCGTCATACACAAGAAACCGCTGGCGACATTAATCAACTGAGACCCCGCCATCGGCAGGGCCAGAGAAAAGATTTTTTTACTTAGCCCAAACAGACTTTCTCTGTCGTCGAATGTCGATTCCACCGCTAATCCCCGCAAGGCCCCCATTCGCTTACTATATCAGTTTTCGAGGCTGGCTAAAAATGCTTTAAAAAGAGGGGGTTGTGGGGCTGAAAAAAGGCTTATTTTCTTAAGATAGTCTTAATAGAAGTTTGTTGGATATCGCGTATAATCTGTCGACCTCACAACTTATAGTGGCGACTACTATGGATTCCAGACAAGAGTTGAAGATTCCAGACCAAACTACCAATAATTCTAGTTCTTTCCATCAAGCAGATCTTGAAGCTGTTTTGCGCGCTCTACGGCCTTTCTCTTAGCTTCTTCCGCTATTTTAAGTTCATTTTCCAGGTTCTCATTGTCGAGAATGGCTTTTTGAGCCTCTGCTTCGATTTCTTCTTTTGCCTTAGCTTCTCGAAGTTGAATTCCGTTTGCTAGTTCAAGCTTCATTCTCAATCTCTTGCGCTCATCTTGAAGTTCCTTTATTTCTACTTGCAATTTCAATAATCTATCTTCGCTATTATCGCCTAATTCGGAAATATCCTTTCCCTTAC
>Ga0206867_1160_pt1 | contig 14056 bp, 16 predicted proteins | sample Alteio_BWOrgCont_37_FD_152905 | JGI IMG/M metagenome (GOLD analysis project Ga0206867, IMG submission 152905) | Enriched cells from forest soil in Barre Woods Harvard Forest LTER site, Petersham, Massachusetts, United States -... | ecosystem: Environmental > Terrestrial > Soil > Temperate forest >...
AACAACTAAGGCTCTGGGTTGTTCTGTTAAACATGATGGGTTCCTCCTCAATTGTTGATTCGATAAGATATCATCGTTAACAGTTTGCGCAAACCCCATACTTGGTAGCAAGCTGCGACTTGAATATAGCACCACCCAATCCATGGATTTAAGCATCTCAAGATGCTCTAGATTTGACTCACTCCTCAGAGCCATTTAAAATGATATATATTACCGCTCGGTAACATATACAACATTTCCCTCTTAAATAGCCTAAATATTACCGAACGGGAACATTTCTTTGGGGTTTAAATTTATGAGCAATAATTTAAAGAAGAAATACGACTCCAAGTACATTGGCGGGATAGTTAAAAGCACCCGCAAAAAACTAGGTGTGACGCAGCGTAATTTAGCCCTTACATCTGGGACGGGGCTTCGTTTTATTATCGAATTAGAGCAGGGTAAGCCAACATGCCAGTTAGAAAAAGTTTTAACTGTCCTTAGAACCTTGGGAGTAAAACTTATAATTGAAGGTAAATGAAAATGGATAAAATTCTTAATGTCGCGGATTCAAAAACCCGTACTAACGCCGGAATTTAACCCAGGTCCCTCTCCCTTTTGGCATTCGCTATTCGCTATTCGCGATTCGCGAATAGCGAATGGTTGTGCTATACTATGTTCATAGAGCCTAGTAAGGACCAAATTATGCTGAAACCTCAGGATATAGTGATCCTTTTAAAAATATTGTCAATAATGACCTTATCAAAGGGCAATCCAGACGATCTATTGTCACAAAACCAACTCGCAACGCATTTATGCATGAGTGCTTCTGAAGTTAATGCAGGGATTAAAAGATTGGTTTTAGCTGGGTTGCTGGGACCAGTTCTTAAGAAGGATGGTAACCAGAATAAAATACTATTTTTACCAATAAAAGCAGCTTGCGAAGAATGTTTGATTTCAGGAGTAAAATATTATTTCCCCGTTCAACTCGGGGCCTATACTCGTGGTATTGCTACCAGCTATGCCGCTCCAATCTTTGAAAAGCTCATTTTGGTAGGTAATGACCCTATTCCAGTATGGCCATCTGCAGAAGGTGATCAGCGAGGTTTGGCTTTAGAGCCGCTTTATAGCTCTGTTCCTAAATCACTCGCTCAATACCCAGATCCGCTCTTTTATGAATTACTGGTATTAATTGACGCCATTCGCTCTGGACGGGCAAGAGAACGTAATATAGCAATTAAATTATTGAGGGAAAGAATTAATTATGAACAACAGGCGAGTGCGGGCAAGCTCGAATCTAGCGATGCTAGAGTTCGTGGCAAGAAAGTTGGGAAGTCTTAATGAGGAAGTTGTCTATTTAGGTGGATGCGTTACAGCATTATTTATTACTGACCCCTTATCTTTGGATGTTCGTCCTACTGTAGACGTGGATTGCATCATTGATGTGGCTTCATTAGGAAAATACTACCAATTTGGTGAAAAACTAAAGAAACAAGGATTTAAGCAGTCCATGGAAGATAAGGTGATTTGTCGTTGGAGGTATGACGACATCATTTTAGATGTGATGCCAATTGACGAAGATATATTAAAGTTTGGCAATCGCTGGTACAAAGAAGCAATTCAGAAGGGAGTTAGCCATCAAGTTGCTGAAGACCTTGTTATAAGATCAATTACGGCGCCTTATTTTCTAGCAACAAAAATTGAGGCATTTAAAACTAGAGGAAATAATGATTTTCTAGGTAGCCATGATTTTGAGGATATTATTACTATTATTGCTGGTCGAGTTGAAATTGCTGACGAAGTGGCTCAGGCAAGCAATGAATTAAAAGAGCATCTAAAGCAGACTTTTGAAGGAATGTTGAAAGATAATCAATTTGAGCTTGCATTGCCAGGTCATGTGAGCGATGGCCCGGTTACAATGGAGCGGGTTCAGGCCGTAAAGGGGCGTATTAAGAAAATAATTGAAAATAATAACGGGTAGTTTTTATGAAAATGGCATGGCTAACAGACGTTCATCTTAATTTTTTGGATGAATCAGGTCGAAAAAGTTTTTATCAGAAAATAGTTGATACTGAATGTGATGTAGTATTAATTTGTGGCGATATTGCTGAGGCACCATGTTTGGTAGATATTCTGAATGAAATGCTAAGCCAGATCAAACGGCCGATTTATTTTGTGCTGGGTAATCATGATTATTATAGAGGTCAAGTTGAGCAGGTTCGTGAAAAGGTTGCTGCCCTAACCCAGTCAAACGAATTATTATTTTGGTTGCCAGCCTCTAATATGCAATTACTAGATAATAATACTATTTTGCTAGGCCAAGATGGGTGGGCTGACGGTAGGCTTGGTGACTATGAAAACAGCAGAGTGGTGCTTAATGACAGTCGTATGATTGCTGATTTATTCCAAGAAAAAATCCTGGGTAAATATCAATTGTTAGATAAAATGCAACTCTTGGCTGATGCTGATGCACTAGAGCTAAAATATAATTTGATTGCCGCTATTGCGCAAAAACCCCAGAAGATCATTGTATTGACACATGTACCACCTTTCAGAGAAGCGTGTCTACATGAGGGAAAGATCAGTGATGATAATTGGCTTCCGTATTTTAGCTCCAAAGTGATGGGTGATGTACTGATGAAAGTCGCGCAAGAAAATCCATCAATTGAATTTTTAGCTTTATGTGGACATACGCATGGCTCAGCGAATTATCAGCCATTGAGCAACTTAATCGTTAAAGCTGGTGAGGCGGAATACTATCTACCACAGGTTCAAGAAGTTATTAGAATATGAGCTACAGCGTATTGCTGGTCATGTTGGTTATGCAAATCCTAAAATTTTCGCAAACAACTTTTCTATTCAAATGGTCATAGGGTATACATGAGGGGGTCAGGCAAACCATTTTGATATTTTCAAATGGATTTTACTATTATTGACTCTCGAAAATAGCAAAATGGTTTGCCTGACCCCCTCTCATGTTCTTTTTCACTCGAAAATAGCAAAATGGATTGCCTGCCCCCCTTTCATGTTTGAAAATATCAAAATGGTTTGCCTGACACTTTTTCAACTCGAAAATAGCAAAATGGTTTGCCTGACACTTTTTCACTTTGCATCACGCTGCGTTACAAAATAGGTCTGGGAGAATTGTATTGCCGGATCTGGTTTTCTGCACTTTTTAATTCCCGTCGAATTTGTAAATGCCTTTTGACAGACCAAAAAGTTACCCCGACAGTACAAGGGGCAGTAAAAATAGCACCTGTCAGCAGAACAGTTGACAGAGGCTGTTTTTTAAATGAAGAGCTTACACAATCTTCTTCTTTGTTATCACAATCTTTCCGAGTTGCTAATCCAAAAACCAATGCCGCCACATCTACAACAACACCCACAGCTCCGAGGCCACTGGCTATGAATGAATACCACCATTGTTTATTCAATATTTTCCGATCAGCTTGCAATTCATCCAAAGATCGGATCAGTAAAAAATTTTCGATATCAGGTCTGGATACATCAAGTGCCAAATTTCTTTCTAAACTCATGGGTATCTCCTTATTTGCAAGTGGTGGCATTTGCCCCTTTTTTACAAGTCAAATAATAATGAGGGGGTCAGGCAAACCATTTTGATATTTTAAAATTGATTTTACTATTATTGACTCTCGAAAATAGCAAAATGGTTTGCCTGACCCTTTTTTTACTGTAGGCCCCTAAAAAAGCCCCCAAAAATTCCGTCCTGACATGGGAATTTAACCCAGGTCCCACGTTTTTGCCAGTGTTTGCTGTTCATGAACCTTGAACGACCAGCTATTCGTCATTCGTCATTCGCGATTCGCGAATTTAGAATGCTCAAAAATAAGGCAGGCGCTGCCACATGTTCGCTGTTCACGAACAGTGAACACTTGTGCTATAATCTGTTTATAACCTAAGGAAAGTCAGCCATGTTAAAACCACAAGATTGCGTAATACTGATTAAGTTATTAGCTAATCCAGGGGTAGAGCGGTCTCAGCGCCAGCTAGCTAAATCACTCTGTATTAGTCTTGGGGAAGTGAATGCGGGGATAAGCCGTCTCGGCGAGGCGGGGTTGTTGAGGAAGGACAAGCAAGCCAGGCTTTATCCCAATATTGACGCCGCAGAAGAATTTTTAGTTAGCAGCATCAAATTTTTCTTTCCCGCCAAACTAGGTGAGTATACGAAAGGTGTTCCAACATCAGTTGCGGCGCCATTATTTCATGATAAAATCCCTCTTGGTAACGACCCAATACCTGTGTGGCCATGTGCCCATGGTGAGAAAAAGGGAGTTGCCCTTGCCCCTCTTTATCCTTCCATTCCTAAAGCATTGCGTGAAAGCCCAGATCAATCCTTTTACGAGATGCTTGTTTTAATCGATGCGATTCGGACGGGACGGGCACGTGAACGTAATTTGGCTGCGGCGCTTTTAAAGGAAAAATTGAGACATGAAAAGTAATCAACCCATAAAATTAGCTAATCTAAGGATGCTTGAATTTATCGCCACCAAGCTAGGCCATCTGTGCGAGGAGGTTGTTTTTTTGGGGGGCTGCACCACGGGGTTATTTATCACTGATCCAGATTTTCTTGATGTTCGTTATACGACAGACGTGGATTGTATCGCGGATGTTATTACTTTGAGTGAATATTATAAATTTGAAAAACAACTCAGTAAGCAAGGATTTAAAAGATCTCTTACTGAAACCGTGATCTGTCGATGGTTTTATGATGACGTGACTTTGGACGTAATGCCGACCGATGAGAAAGTATTAGGCTTTGGGAATCGCTGGTATAAAAAGGCGATTAATAATTCGTTTATTCATCCTCTGACGGACAAGCTTAATATAAGGGTAATTACAGCGCCCTACTTTCTGGCAACTAAACTTGAAGCATTTAAAACCCGCGGCAATATGGATTTTTATGCAAGTCATGATTTTGAGGACATTGTCTCAGTTTTGGATGGACGCTTAGAGATGGTTGAGGAAATTAGTCAATCCGATGAGGAGTTAAAGGGTTATTTGGTGGAGAAGTTCACTGAAATTGACAATAGCCGAGCGTTTCATGGTGCTGTTCCAGGACATCTTGTTCAATATGGAAGTGAAGCTGAGAGTCGTGCTGAAATATTGGAAGAAAAAATTAAAATAATCATAAAAAAGTAGGTTGAGGTTATGAATCTAGCTTGGATGACGGACATTCATCTTAATTTTCTGGATGAATCGGGTCGAGAAAAATTATATCAGAAAATATGTGATACAGGCTGTGGTCATAGGGTATACATGAGGGGGTCAGGCAAACCATTTTGATATTTTCAAATGGATTTTACTATTATTGACTCTCGAAAATAGCACAATGGTTTGCCTGACCCCCTTTCATGTTTGAAAATATCAAAATGGTTTGCCTGACACTTTTTCATTGATTTACCATATCACCAAAATAAAAAAGCGATGCTTGAAATCAAGCATCGCTTCAAAAAAGTGGAGGCGGCGGGAATGCGAAAGGGTCAGGCTTAACATTTTGACATTTTTTATAAAAAGCTAAATTTTTAGCCTGCCTCCTTCATGGCAAATACTTTTTATATGTATTCTTATCAATTTTTTTGTCTCTGACTGTATCAGCGACATTTCCTTTTATCTCAACAAATGCCTCTGAGTTAATAAAATTTTCTGGATAAATTGCAATTGCTCGTTTATTGGTTTTAACCGATGGGTAGAGTATTCCTTCGATGCCTGCTGAGTGGGCAATTTGGCCTATTATTTGCGAATTGGCAGGGGAATCAAACTGCATTGGCATTAGGCGCCAATCCTCTGCAAAGATCGTTTTTCGTAATTTTTCTAAGCTTTCTACGGGTTGCATTTGTGATATTTTTAATTTAGCTGCTCTGTTTTTAAAATATATAGGGAGCTTTATTTGTTTGATCTGGCTGTAAAATTGCTGCAATGATTTGGGATTAGTTAAATCCAGAATGCTGGTTAAATTACCGCTGATAATAAAATGACTAAAATTTACAGCAACGGCAAGCTCATTTCCTGTTAATCCATCAGACCCCATATCAGGGCTAATACCCATCATCTCTACGTATGCCGTTTTTGTGTCCTCGGCCATATATAATGCGGGAAATTTTGGAAATCTTTTGGAATCAATCTCACCGATATTGAACCGGCCGCCAGGGTAGCTTTTTATGCTGCCAACCGTGTGTAATGGCGTGTTTGAGAACTCTTGAGAAACTATTCTTTTCCAATTTTTAAATTCAAATGGCACCGTGTTTGCCGATAATGCCTGCTTTAGCTCATCGATTAGCTGAGATCTTCGTTGGGAAAAATAGGCATAATGTTCGGCAGTATAGTCTAGCAAATCATCGTGACGCTTTATCCAAGTTTTTATTGCACGAGGAGGAAGGCTATCAAGAATGATAAATATGTTGTGATCATTGGGATTCATGGTTACGGATGTATTCCTGCCAGCGCGTTTCTTATAAATAACTCTAGTTTTTTATAGCGGCCGTAACGAATCATGTCGCGAGGAGAGATGCCACCTAATGCAGGATTTTTGATCCTAAACCATAAAGCAGTTTTTTCATTATCTCCGTTGAAGTATCCTGCCATCAGCTCACAAATATTGGCAATTTCATAAAGACGCCTTTTTAAGTCTTTTGTTATTTGCTCATCAAACCTAACATGGTCCTTATCCATTTTCATGGCCTTAGAAATATCACTTCTGCTTAGTTCTAAGAATTCGGCAACTTTTTTTGGGGTATTGCCCCCCAAAAGATGCAAATAATTGTGGGTTGGTACGGTATCTAGTAATTCATTCGCTGTGTTGTTGTTCATGTAAGCACCTCTATACTAAGTATAGCAGGTTCATCTCAATATATCCTCAAGATTACCTCAACTTAATCTCAATAATCGATCGGCAAACACAAACATATCACTTTGAATTATTGTGAAATATTGATTTTGCCAAAACATAAAAGCGATGCTTGAAATCAAGCATCGCTTCTAAAAAGTGGAGGCGGCGTCAATCACATTTGTCTTTCAACTTATTGAATAATTGCAAAATATTAAATGTGATTTTCAAGTATACCCCCAATAATACCCCCACTTATGGCCGTCTGGTCAATATTTAACCTATTTTGGGATTATAATAGTGCTGTAGGGTACTTACTGTTCCAAGGCTCGAGCTGATGCCATGACAACTGGGGCTATGCTCCGAGCCGGTAGGCTTGTACCTACCACAATATGGAGACATTAGTATGTACTACTCTTGTTTGCAAGTTGTTTACGTTCGTGACGGCATATTTTATGTGCCTATGTACGTCGTAGCAATCGTATAGCACATCTGCGCTATACACAGCGGTGTACCCTACAAACTCTCATCATTGTTATTAATAACTGACAGAAATTATCCAAACGAGTGCTTTCAGGAAGAGGAATGTGCTATGAAACATTCAGTCAAGAGATTCAAAAACTTAGAAGTATGTTTAAAAGAGATGAAGAAGTTTATTCCTAATGGTGAAGTTATAGAAAAAGGAAAGCCTTTTAAGCAGTTTGGAGATATTCGCCCGAGAGAAATATGGGCTAATTGGCTATTGTGTGCTGTTGCTAATTATCAGATTAAATCAGAGAGGTTTAAAATTTGCACAGACCCATCAGGTGGCGATGGTATTATTTATGACGGCATAAAAAAGTTATCTTACCCTACTGAGCATATTCTCGTTTCACAGCGTAATAATGAACAGAAAGACATTGCCACTTTAATCTTAGAGCATATTAATAAGAAGCAAAGAAAAGGCAAAGCCTACGCTTCCGGAAAGACGCTGATAGTCTTTCTGAACAAAGCAGGAGGTAATTAGTATCCTAATAGGGTCGCAAAAAGTTTAACCCAGACGATAGATTTTGAAAGTATATGGGTTATCGGGTTGCAAAATGTTTTTGAAGGGGAATATCTATATAATGTGACTAGAATATTTCCTGTCGGTCACCCAGCCTTGTGCCCGATCTGGCAGCTTTCAATTAATAAAAAATTTGATACTTGGAATGTTAAAAAAATTCAATAGTTAAAATTAAGATGAAATTCTATTTTGGATAACAAATTATGCCAAGAAAAGGAAAAGACTTTGAGTTATTGATAAAAAAATTAGAAGGAATCCTTCTTCCAGTTGGAGCTATTATAACATCCCCAGACTATATAGAGGATAAAGTTACAGGTACCAGGAGGGAGACTGACATATCCATCAAGTATGCTTATGACGATTGTATGTATACAACAATAATAGAATGTCGAGATAGGAGTTCCACTCAAGATGTAACGTGGATAGAGCAGCTTGTAACGAAAACAAGAGATACTGGAGTGAGTAAAGTAATTGCAGTATCAAGCGCAGGATTTTCTGAAAATGCTATCAAAAAAGCCTCGCATTATGAGATAGAATTAAAGACATACAAAGAGATAATGCAAGAGAATGTAGATTGGTTTGTTCCTGCGTACATTGTAATTTGTGATCGTAAACATACTATACTATCTGCTGTTATTAATTTAGGTGATATCAAACCTATAGATCCATCGCCTTTTGAAAATAAACAACTTAGCGAAATATTTTTATTAAGGATCAGGGATAATAAAATAATAGACTTGTCCGAGTTTCTACAAGAAAATATCCCTATTCAAAGTGTATTTTCCCAACTTCCTCTTGATGAGAGTAGCCACGTGTTAAAAATATGCATTCCTATGGACGAGAATAATGGAGGGTATAACATTGAGAGTGATGGCTGCTTTTATGCAGTCCAGCAGGTAGAGATACTTGTTGATTTTTGTACTGTTATAAGGAAGGTTCCAGTTAGTAAAAAAACAATATACAGTGGACAACTCGGCAATTCTACGCAGGTAATAGAATTTGGTGGCTCATTTCCTGGACAGTATTCTACGCTGCAATTGATTAAGGCGGAGGATGGCAGTATTTATATTTCATCGAGCGACCCGAGCAAGCCGCATTAATCATAAGGCGAAATTGTCAGCATTATGGCGCAACGATTGAACGGCACGTGGGAGGTGGTACACTGAAGGCTGCCAGTCCACGCGTTATCGTCGTAAAATTTCTTAATTAAAGATATAAGAAAATGAATAAGATTTTGAAATTCTATAAGTATCACTTGTTCTAGGAGGCAAAAAATGTCAATCCCTCAAGATCAAGAGTTGAAAAAATTTAGAGATCAGCTGGATAGGCTTGATATAGAGACTATCAAAGAAAAGTTGAGACACCATCAATATGGCATGAAGGATTCATGGCAGACAAAAGAAGCTGAAGCCAGAATTCAAAAAGAAGAAGCTGCTGCGGAACAGAAATTAAAGGATGCAAGCCTTGCATTACAAGCAGAGGGTAATAAGATATCGCAAGAAGCAAATACATTAGCTAAACGAGCTTTTTGGATTTCATTGGTTGCTCTTCTGGTGTCTATAGCAGTAGCTATATTCAAATAGCGTTAAAATTAAAGAAATAAGGATTAAAGTTGAAAACTAAAGGTAAAAAAATAGGACGAAATGACGCTTGTCCATGCGGGAGCGGCGTTAAATTTAAACGTTGTCATGGCAATTTCCAGCAGCAAAATATCATTAATGAATTACGAGATAAAGCTTTAAGTGAGGCACAAGCCAAGAAAATTCTGAAGGAACAACAGCAAGGCCTAGGGTTTCCCATAGTTTCTACAATGTATGAAGGCTATAGAATAGTATCAGTGGCAGGGTACTTATTTTGGTCAAAAAAATGGAAGACTTTTATAGATTTCCTGAACGATTATATTAGCTTTGTTCTTGATAATAGGTGGGGGAACTCTGAATTGGCCAAGCCTTTCAAGGAAAGGCATCCCATTTTACAATGGTATGAGCTTGCGCATAAACATCAAAAGAATGCTATAAAAGAGCCGGGTAAGGTATATATAATGGAGCCAACCGGAGCTATGCGAGCCTATACCGACTTGTCATATAATTTGTATCTTCTAGCACATAATCAACCCGCAGATAAATACAGCAATAAACTTCAATTAGAGTTGATTAAAAGGATTAAGCAGGCTGATCAGTTTCCAGGCGCTCACTATGAAACATATGTTTATGCAATGTTAATTAAGGCGGGTTTTAGCATTGAGCTTGAAAATGAAAGAGATCATCGTTCGACTCACTGTGAATGTGTAGCCACATCTAAGGTATCAGGAAAAAAGTATTCAGTTGAGGCCAAGTCAATATGCAGACAGGGAGTTTTAGGGGTAAATGAAAATTTCACATCAAGCGATTTAGGGGGCAGCATTCGTGACCAGCTTTATAAGTCACTAAGTAAAAAATCGGAATTTCCACGTATTATATTTATCGATGTGAACTTGCCAAATGAAACGCGACAAGATGGCTCAAAAATTCCAAAGTGGATGACTGATGCAGTAGGTGTGATTGGTCGTTCCGAAACAAATCTAACGATTAAAAGAATAGAACCTGATTCTGCGTACGTAATATTTACAAATTATCCTTCAGTCCATCATTTAGAAGAGGCTGGTATTGGTTTTTTCGCCATTAGTGTTGGGTTTAAAATTCCAGATTTTGGATATGGAAAGCAATATCCTAGTTTAAAAGAAAGATATTTAGCAAAGCAAAAGCACATGGATATTGAAGAACTTATTAGGTCACTCGAGGTTCATCAAGATCCACCTTCAACATTTGAGCCTCAGCTAGCATCTCATGCATATCCTAATGAAAAGGTTGTTCCACTTAAAATCGGTCATGACTACTATGTTCCTAATGAGGGTGGCGAGGAAGTTATAGGTACTTTAATCGACGCGTCTGTTATGGAAGGTCAAAAATTAGTTTATGGTGTTTATAGAATAAAGGAAAATGGTAAAACTATCATGGCATCAACGCCAATTTCTGATGAAGAGCTCGCTGATTATCAAAAATATCCAGATGTTTTCTTCGGTGTATATAAAAAGCAATCGCGAAAAAAACTCAAAAATCCATATGAGGTGTTTGAGTGGCTTTTAGCTGTATATTCAAAATCCACGAAGGAGCAACTTTTAAATTTGATGAGGAATTCCAGTAATTTTGATGAATTAAAGACAAAGAGTCAGAATGAGCTCGCGCTTATTTATTGCGAAAATATTGCTGTTGAAATGACCAAGCAGAAAAATGATAAATTTTAATCAGAAATCGAATGGGATTATAAACCATTATAACAGGCGCGTATCGGACTGTCCCGCCTTTATTTTTTTGCAGTGAATCTTGCTAAAAAGCTACTGGGTAGATACATTGATCCTCTTTTCCTAAAGAGGAATCTATATGAAATCTATTATTGAAATTTCCGCCGACACAAGCGACCTGAAAGACCACTTTGACCTACTGTCCTGTTATCTAGTGAGTGCCACATCGTTGCATGCCCTGGCGTGTGACGGGTTAGCCGGAAGGAGCGGCGGCGTCGGTAGCGTAACTCCCGAATTTTGGAATAAGCATTTTGTTACCGCGTTTTACCTCTTGCGCCATTCGCTTGAGCTGGCGGTCAAGGCGTTGATAAAAGAGACTTGTGGTACTGATACCCATGGCCACGACATCAAGGCTTTATGGGAATCTGTCCCGGATCATCAGAATATTATTCGAGACCAGATTAGCAGGGCGTTCACAGTTCTCGCTAAATACAATGTCCTGAAGGACGCTCAGTTGTTTCGGTATCATGCAGACAAGGGTGGCGTAAAACTAAAATCTATGCCGTCCTTGACTAATGATGATTTTGATGCAATTTCGACTGCCTCATGGGCTGTCCGGCAATTAGTGCTGGAGCGTATTCATATAAAAAAGGGGCTTCCCGTGCCGTAATTTAGCTGCAGCGAGTGGGGTGGTGCGTGATGAGACCTACCACCCCATCTTTTTCTTCCATTCTTCGTCTTTCTTCTTGCTTTCTGCCTCATCGAGCTGCCAAAGGGGGCAACATGAGGGGGTCAGGCAAACCATTTTGATATTTTTAAATGGATTTTACTATTATTGACTCTCGAAAATAGCAAAATGGTTTGCCTGACACTTTTTCATGTTAAGCCCCCAACCAGGCCCCACTTTAGGGCTGGATGTTGGGGGCTTCTATAGGATTTCGTTGGATGAAGAGTAAATAAAAAACCCGTTTATTTCAAGGGGTTTTGGATGATATTGGATCTTGTTGAAAGTAAATTCAGTGGAGGCGGCGGGAATTGAACCCGCGTCCGCAAACTCTCTACCTTTGGTTCTACATGTGTAGCCTGGTCATTTAGTTTAACCGCTCATCCCCCGACTGGCAGGGTGATTAAGTGGCGATCCCTCTTACGTTAACAGCTCGGCTTCGGGCAAACCTTGCTGCGAGCTTGTATGAAGTGACTCCTCATAGTTCACTTGCGTGAACTCCGGTCGTACAAGCACAACCGGTGAGAAGCTCGGTGCTGCCTTATTAGGCAGCGGCTGCCGCTAATTCAGCAGGGTAAGCACCGTTCGCTACGCGAGTAGCGAAGGATGGTAACTTACCATTTGCTGTTTTAACTTTAGCACGAGAGTTGCGTAGTATATTGGCAACTATAAGTTTTGTAACGTTTTTTACGAGGTCATTACGCCTCGACATGCCCCTCCGGTTTCGTAATCCACGTCGAAACCAAGTCGCCCCCATTCATAAGTATAGTGCGGATTATAGCGATATGTTTGAAAAAAAACACCAACTACTATACTGTTAAATAAGCACTCTGCGCCTTGAAGGGAGCGATATGCGAAGGATTTTCGCGGCTTTGATCTTAGCTTTTTGGATGACCCCGGGGGTTGCGGCTATCCATCTCCCTACCCCGCCGCCTTTATCGCCGGAGGAAGTTTATAGGATCACGCAGGAAGCTTATATCTTCACTTATCCCCTGGTGATGAATTATCACCGTATGTACCTGCAGGCTATTAGTCCCCATTCACGTAGTTTTGCCGGTGGCTTTGGGCGCTGGAAACATAACCTGCCTGCCACGCCCTCCTTCAAGAGTTTTCCTACCCCTGAAACTGACCTGGCTTACTCCTGGGCTTGGGTTGACTTACGGCAGGAGCCTTGGATTGTAACCCTGCCCCGGATGGCCAAGTACCGCTATTACAGCAGTCAATGGGACGACCTTTGGGGCTTTATTGTGGGTAACCAAGGCTCCATTCGTGATGGTAACCAGGGTGGTACCTATATGCTGATTGGTCCTCATTGGAGAGGTAGAGTACCTCCCGGGGTTAAGCGCTTGATCCGCTCTGAAACCGACTTTGTCGGCTGCCTCGTCCGCACGGAAGATCTGGGTGGAGCGGAAAGACTGGAAGAAATTCAATCTGGTTTTAAGCTGCTTTCGCTCTCCAACTACCTCCATCGCAATCCCCCGCCTCCTCTACCTAAGATCGAATGGCCAGAATGGACGGATGAGGCTGAGACAACGGATAAATTTTTCACCTATGCTAATTTTATCTTGTCTTACGTTAAGCCCAACTATGCAGATCAGGCCATTCTTCACCGCATCGCGTTGTTGGGGATTGGGGCGGGGAAACCCTGGGATCCTGAGGAAATGGATCCTACCTTGCGCCAGGCTATGCAAGCGGGAATCGACGCTGCCCGTGCGCTTCTCGATGGGCGTGTTGCTAAGGCGCCACATCCGAGTGCCTTTTTTGGAACTAGAAGGACTATCGGTGGTAACTACTTAAATCGAGCTATTGGGATTCATGCGCATCACTTTGCTAGTTTGAGTAATGAAAATTTTCATTTACCCTGGAGTGCTGATGCACATGGGGATTACCTAGACAGTGGGAAATATAATTACAAAATCACTTTTCCTGCTGGCTCGCTTCCGCCTGTTAACTATTTTTGGTCGCTGGCGGTTTATTCGTTACCTGATCATCGGTTAGTTGCCAATCCTATTGATCGTTATTCGCTGAGTAGTCATGGGGATCGATTAAAAAAATCGCCGGACGGGTCGATCACGATTTATTTGCAAGAAAATTCGCCTGGTAAGGATAAGGAAGCTAACTGGTTGCCTACGCCTTATGGGCCATTTTATGCGGTGTTGCATGCCTATGGTCCGAGGAGTTCTT
>Ga0206867_1161_pt1 | contig 14041 bp, 14 predicted proteins | sample Alteio_BWOrgCont_37_FD_152905 | JGI IMG/M metagenome (GOLD analysis project Ga0206867, IMG submission 152905) | Enriched cells from forest soil in Barre Woods Harvard Forest LTER site, Petersham, Massachusetts, United States -... | ecosystem: Environmental > Terrestrial > Soil > Temperate forest >...
TCGACAAAATGCCACGTCTCCCGATGCCCGCTTTGCCGACGTCCAGGCAGCTCCTTATCCGGCGTCCGCTATTTGCCCGTTAGGCCCTTTTCCATGCACCAATAATGACGATCACCCACCTCCAGGAATCCACAAGTTCCAACACCCGCCAGCTCAAGCAAGGACCACTGGTTCAACGATCGCGCCGCGAATCTTGGCGTTGTCCAAAATCTCGAAGGCCGCTCGTGACAGCAAAATCAACTGCCGAGGACGAAAGACGCCCTGGCGCACGCCGACGTACTGACTTGTCAGCGAGAAATCGTCGACCGAGCGCGACGCTCGCAACACTTGCAACTGACTCAATTGATTCGCCCCCAACGTGTGGCCTAGCGGACACGCATTCTCGCCGATGGCCTCAGGATCAATAGGATCGGAACCAAACAGCGAGCCCTGCGCAATCGTCGCTTTCGACTCATCCACCTGTAGTTGAAACCACCTCGAACCCACCGATTGAGGGCGCTGCTCCGCATTCGCCATTGACTCCTCCAGCGCCAGCCTCAGAATCGGCCTGTTCTCCGACCGATTGAGCCACATCCATCCTTCAGGTGTATCTGGCTGGAGCCGGCGTTCTAGCATCTCTTGCAAGAGTGATCGCCCAGAAGCCGAATCGCGCAGGTCGTACGGCTCGGATTCGTGGGCCACCGAGGTTCGTACAGGCGCGAGAGTAAACCCATTAAGCCCTGGCGCAAGCAATGCAGTCGCTATTCGTTCGCAAACCAGCCATTCCCCCGCTAGCGTGGACGCGAGCTCTGCCCGTCTCGGGAGTCGTCGCTGCTGAATCACCAATTCGGACATCTGCTGACCCATGGCTCCGCAAAAAGGACAAGCCATAGTGTCGTCATACCGAGTACCGCACTGCTCTCCTGCGGTGTTGATGACGTGCGTCAGGCGCAGCTGAAAAAGCTCCGCGCGAGCCATTTCCTCAGTCGTGTACGATCGTCTGATTTCCCACCCGGCGTACAGGTAGTTGTCATTACGCTTGCATGCTCGCTGCAAGTCGAGAATCGCCGGCAGCCGCGCGTCATCGCGCCGAACCACCACTTTACGGACGCCCAACAATCGCACGCCTTCATCGTCCCCGAAGAGTTGATTCGCCAATTCCTCTCGCACCCGCAGCTCGATTGTCTCGATCATAACGCTGGTTGAAAGGTGTAGTTACAGTGAGTGGCAGTGGATACTGCGAATATACGTTGGTCATGATTTGTTGTACGGTCGTAGCGTCCGGCGGGGCGTGTCCGTATCCGTACTGCGCGCGGAACGCATTGGTGATCAACTGATGCTACACCGCGTCGAGGGGTTCCGTGTCGGCGTTGGGATCACCGCAGATGAACGGCACCTGCTTCTCGAGCGACAGAAGCGGGGCAATGTACTACCGATGCGCCCTGCACCATTCTGATGTCTCAAGGACGTTCTCCTTCCCTAGATTGTTTGGCGCAATCACCCCTCCACACCCGTGCTGGAAACATTATGCTCTTCCACCGCGCCCCAATTTCCGCCACAATCGATGCCGACATCATGATCGTTGAGGGCCCCCTAGGTGTCGATGGCGTGCCGTTCGCAAGCGCCGCCGGCGCCGCTGCGGCCCGCCGACACACGGTCGCGCACCTAGTGGCCCTTGCCAATACTGTTCGGGAACTCGCGCGGCGCCCCCTCACGCCCGCGCAGGCCCCGACGTTGGAAGGCGTCGACGGTCCATTCCTGCGCTGCGCCTGGTGCGCCGATTTCATAGAACGCGACGACAGTGCCTACCGAATTCGTACGCATCTCTTTCACACGTACCCGTGCGCCCCGCAGTTCATGGCTATCCTCGTGACGCATCCCGAGCGCCCCGTAAGCGCGCTGGCGACCGAAGGAACGCCGTTGTTGCGACGGCCGTGGCATCCCGCACGCGCGCCTGAGCCGTTTGAGCCATCGGTGCGCCGGCCTCGGGGACAACGAACGCGCTATCCCCTGCCGCGTTCTGGACCGGCGCGCAAGAATGGTCGGACCGCGAGTCCAAAGCTCCAACGAACGGATTCCAAAGACGGCGGTTCAGACCAAACAAGGAGCGCGTCGCTCACCCGGGCCCCATCTTGCGCACCATCGGCCGAGTAGGCACCGTGACGGCGTTTACGCCCTGACCTCCCATAACAGCTTTTCCTGGAGCGGGTGCAGATCGATCCGCGGACGCGAAGCACGAGACCATGACCCGCCGCGGCGCTCGCCCAACAACTTGAATCCTGCGCCACGGAGCGATGCGCCGCGCTCCGATACGAGCGTGTATGTGATTAGCCGGCGATAGCCCATAGCCGCTGCAGAGCGCCAGGCGGCCCGATACAGCATGCTGCAGGCGTTGCGCGTACCATCGGTTGCCAGCCGTGTGACTTCCAGCGTCCAGCCATCCTGGTTCCCTTTGGCAACAGGTCGACCGACGACCGCGACGCCCACGATCACGCCCGCCTGTTCGACGGCAACGGAGAACTTGTGGCCTACGCTGGGCATGTGATGACGGTGGTGCCGCGCGACGAAGGCCGAAGCCTCAGCGAACGAGATCGGGACGATCGTCACGAGCCATTCCGAGAAGTGAGCGCTGCAGCACAACGAGCGGTCGCATGACCGCCCGTACATTCGCGGTATCCACTACGCCGAAATACCGACTGTCGAAACTCCGGCGATCCCCGTCGGCGTACAACCACAGTTCGCCACGTTGCAACACCCACTGCCCGCGCACGGCAGGCAGCGGCCGCCCTCGCCGATCAACCGCCAACGGCGCACTATGCGGCAGCCGCGACGCATTCACGCTCACCCCGATTGCGCTCACGGCAACGACATCGCCCGCAACCGCAACCACAATCTTTCCGACCGGGGCAACCTCACCGGGACATGAGCCGCGCCACAGATATCCTCTGATTCGCGCCATGTCCGCGCCCGCGCGTGGTAGGCAGACCAACACGGTGGCCCCTCGCGTGATCGGTCCCTTGACCACACCGTAGACGCCGATCGGGAGCGACGGGGAGACGTTGAACCGGAGACCCCTGGCGTGCATGACCAGTGCCGCGGCAAACCCCACGACCCCAACGACCACCACCGCTCGTGCGGCGACCGACCGTCGCACTTACCCCGCGACCCCCGCATACATCGGATTCACGCCCGCCCGTCCCGCAAACTCCGCGTCAACTCGGTAGTCGACTAACCCCACCCGATACGGCGCCCGATACCGGAGAAACACCAGCTGCTCCTCTCGACCCAACCGTCGGACCTCGTCCGGGGTCAACAACCGCCTGCCGCGCTCGGAGAACGTCTCTCCCGCCCCTTCTTGCTGCGCCCCACTCCGCCCTCGCGTCACCCCGCTCGATCGGCTATCACTGACCACCCGAATCGTCCCATCACCCGTCATCGCCGACAGATACTCCGCGGTCACCTTGTCGTTTACGCCAAACGCCTGGAACACTCCAGCGTTCGCCACGAACGTCTCCCACGATTCGGGATACAGTTCCCTCAGGCTCGCCAGATCCTGCACAAAAAGCCAGAGCCGCACGCCATAACCGGCGGCCAACCGCACGGCTGTCTCTACGGGCGCCAGCCGTCCCAGCTGCGCGAACTCGTCAAGCATCAACACCACCGGCACGGTCGGCCGGCCCGCGGCGCGGGTGGCCCCCCGAAGGGCACAAGCCAGCATGAGCCGCACCCATCGCCTGTAGGTCGGCAAACGGTTCGGCGGCACGATCAGGTAGACCGTGATGCCCGTGGTCTTCAGCGACTCCCAGGTAAACGACGACGACCCCATCACGGTCGCCATCCGGGGACTGTCCAGGAACTGCGTCTGCGACTGTGCCGACGCTAGGACCCCAGCCCGCTGTTGTTCGTCCTTCTGCAGCTGCCGATGCGCCTCGCGCGCCACGAGCCCCCACGCTGCCTCGTTCGTCGTCATCGCCTGCAGCAGCGCGGCAAAGTCCGCCGGCGCCGAGGTCAGGTATGCGCGCACTTTCGCTAACGTGCGGCTCTCCCCCTTCCACGTTGTCGCCACGTGCAGGATGAGACCGGTGAGCAGCGCCCGCGCCTCCTGGGTCCAAAACACCGACTCAGCCCCGCGCCCCTCCGTCACCACCAACATGTCGGCCAGCATTGCCGCGTCGTCATAAGCGTCCGGAGTCGCCAGGTCGATTATGTCTAGCGGATTGAAGGCCCCTTTGCCTTCCATCAACCCAAACGGATCCAACCCATACACCTTCTGCTCTAACCCCTTCTCACGCCATGCCGCCGTCACCGCGTAGTTCTCGCCCTTCGGATCAGAGACCACCATCGACCCTGGATAGGAAAGCAGGTTGGGCACGACGAGCCCGATCCCCTTCCCGGCGCGCGATGGCGCCAACGTCAGTAGGTGCCCGTCCCCATCATCGCGCAACAGCGCATCCTGGTCCTGCGGACGTCCCCATCGCCCGACCACCACACCAACCGGCCTTAGGAGCTCCGCCGGATTCCCCCACTCCGCTGTTCCATGCGAGCCACTGACCTCGCGAGGAGACGCGGTCGGCCAGGCCGCCACCGTTCCGAGCGCCGCCAGCAGCGCCATTGCACCAAACACCCACACGCCGTCGTGAAGTACGGGCGTGAGCGCCGGCACGTGCCGGTACGCATACATCCATACGAGGAGTCGTTGCGGCCCATACACCTCCGCAAGACTCACACACCACGCCCCTACCGCTACCGCGGCTACCGCGAGACAGAACCGACGCGTGAATCTCCACGCGCTGGCGGCGATGGCCGTCGAAGCGAGCACGGCCGCCCCAACCCGCCAGGCTAGCGCCGTGCCGGCATCCAACGTCATCACCGGACCCAGATGCGGATGAAACCGAAGCCGCCACGCCACGATTTCCGTCGCCACCCACAGGGCATAGACCGCGTCCAGCACGAGCAACACAATGAGCATCCGCTCCCGCTGACGAGCATCCCCCGCCCGAACGACGACGTCGCTAACGCGCGTCGACATATGCGCTCGGGAAAACGACGTCCTGCGTCAGCAACACCTGCACCGCCCCTCCCCCGCGAACCGTGATCGTCGGCTTGACATCGAGCCCCCGTCGCACCATCTCGAGCCCGACCGTCGACAGCTCCTGCCCCATCGCTCCCGCCGCCACCTGTCCGGCCGAGGGCACTGCATACGCTCCGCCACCCTCCTGCGGCTGGCTGAGCTGCGCCCCAGCGCTCAACGCCGACATGAGCGCCGCATTCACGAACACATGACCGAGATGCCGGTTTACCGACCCCTCCACCCCAGCCGCACCCATGGCATCCACACCTTCAATTACCGGCAGCGTCACGCCCCGTCCATCCGGCAGGACCATCCGAGTCCAGGCCACCAACACTCGACTTTGCCCTTCGACGACCCGGGCGTCGTACGTCCCGATCAGCCGCGTGCCCTTCGGCACCAACACGGTCGATTCCGTTCGCGAGTCATACACGTCCCGACTCACCTGTCCCACGATCGCACCTGGCAGATCCGAATTCACGTCGGTCACCAGCTCGGCCGGAATTACTGTCCCCGCCTCCAGCTCAAACGGCGATACGGGCCGTTCTATAGAAGGTGCAATGGCCTGATCCTTCTCCCGAGTCGCTCCCACAAGAAACGCCGCGCGCTCAGCATCGGGATCCCGGCGCCCACTTGGGCCGTCACGCGCACTTGGCGCATCCGGCGTCGGACCCATTAGCGCTGGCGTCGGCGCGGTCGCGGAGTCGTTCGTTGAGGCCGCTGCTGAAGACGCTGGCACAGTATCCGTCCGTGTGCGCCCATCCCCCACGATGAGCCCACTGACCAGCGCTCGGGCATACGGGGCGTCACCCGGCGGTTCGCGCCCCGCACTCCTCGTGCGGCCCGAGTGCATCCCACCACGGCTTGGCGCCGCCTGTTGCTCAAGTGCGATCGCAGGAGGTACGACCGAGCCGCCCGACCCGGCAACCGCAGGCTGCGTGAAAACCATCGGCCGAGCCGGCAGCGCTGGCCGCTGCGGGCGCACCGGTGCGGCGGCGCCCGAAGTATCGCCCACCTCGGTGCCGGCCATTGCGCGCCGACGTGGCGCCAGGCTCACCACGGCCACTCCCGCCGTCACACTCGCCAACGCCAACACCACGAGCAGCGCGTTCTTGTTGAGCCGCTTCGCCACCGGCTCCCTCGCGCGAAACGGCGACGTCGCCATCGCTGCAGTCATGGCGTCCTACCGCCGCTCACTGAGCTGCCGGTTCAGCAGCTCGACCGTCTCCTCGTGCTTTCCATTCCCCACAACTAGTACCGCCCGCGCGAACACCCGGTCAGTCACATAGACATCACCGTCGACCGCATAGTTGAGCATCCCCCGCGTGCCATCACGCCCCACCTCGAATAGCACCGGGAGCGGTCCATGTCGCGCATTGTCGGGAAGCCGAATGTACACGTGCGCACCATCGTCATACACATGCGCCGGCCCCCATCGCACACCCCGATCCGCTTTGATATCGTAGGCAAAGTTGAGTCGGGAAAGCGCCATCCCGCGTGCAACCGTGTCCTGTTCACCCACTCTTGGCCGGGTCGACAAGACGGGCGACTCCGCGCCGACCATGAGTTCATCCGGATAGTAGAACCGCACTAGTCGTGTGTACTCGACCCCAACCCCACCCGCATGTCCCACACACAGCGCAGACCGCAGTGTCACGTCGTACACGCGTCGGTCGGTCGTCACGACCAGATTGGTTGTGAGATCACATGCGGTCGGTTTGACGACGATTAGCGCCGTCCCTCCCCCAGGTCCAGTCGCCGTCTGTTCGATGAGCCACCGCTCCGTGTCCCCGCTTGCCTTCCCCAACACTCGTTCGCCTGGCTCCAGCACCACGACACACGCGCGTAGCGGCGCGCACGTCAGTTGCGGCTGCACCCGTCCAAACGGATACACCACCGCATCTCCCGTCCGGACCGTCCGCGCACTCCACCCCTGCACCGCCTCGTGCTGCGCAACCGAAACGGGATCCCCGGACACAGTATCCTGCGCGTCCGCGCGACCAGTCCCGGTTACACACACCACGACGTACAGCGCCATCGCGATCCCTACTCGTCTCATTGCGCTTCCCCCGCCGCAACCGCGGCCGCAACCCCGATTCGAGTCCATGTCACTGACGTCACGTACACGCCGAGCGGGTTGATCTCGATCGCGTCCTCCGTCTGCGGCGGCACGATCCGGACGCCGAAGTACCCCTCCCACGCCGACGCCACCGGCGTGCCGCCCACGATCGGGTACTCAGTCTCCACCCACTGCACCTTCCAGGAGGCCGACTTCGGCACGGGCAAGACGCTCGTGACCTCGACAACGCGGGTCGCCGTCCGTCCGATAACCCGCGGATCATTCCGCACATCGCCGAAGTACGCGTTGAGAAACGCTGCCGCCCCTTGGTCGACGAACGCGTACGCCCGCGCAAGGACCTCCGACTCCGCCGCCGCGGACGGCATCACGCTCCGCACGTCGCGAACGAAGGCGGCGAGTTGCGCGATTATCACGCGCGTGTCCGTGTGCTTGAGGGGTTCGACAGGCCCAAACGCCCGGGCCCGTCCAAATCGGTCCACCTCGACCACATAGGGCGTGACCCGCGACGTCGCCACAATCCGCACGAACCCGACACTCACGACCCCAAGGATGCCGATCAGCGCAAACGCCACGACCTGCCAGTTCCGTCGTCCTTTGGCCAGGCTGGCGTACACGGTCTCGTACTCGCGCCGTCCCGACAATACAGCCTCGCTCACCACTCCGTCGCGAGATCCCATCTACGTCAGCCGAAGTGCTGCGGCGATCCCAAACGACGGCGATGCTGTAATTCGTCCTGCAATCGTATTCGGCAGTCGAAGGGCCAGTGCCGCAAACACCACGACACCTCCAATCACCTGCCATGCCGCAGTCCCATACACACCCCACACCGTGTTCACGCGCAGCAACGCAACCCACAACTCTGACTGCTCGTATCCGACGGCGACGACCAGGTAAAGCAGGAAAATGCGAACGCCCACCGTCACCACGTAGTTGAGGTATCCCTCCGCGTATCCCGCCGTCGTCCGCAGCGCAGCAAATCCGAGAAAGATGACCCCGCCGGTGAGCACGATATAACTCTCGACCCACATCATGATGAGCTGGGCCGCGATGGCCATATAGGCCAGGAGCACAATCACCGCCCCCACGATCGACAACAATAGGGTCGCGGGGTTGGCCAGCAGCCCGAGGCCGTCCAGGGCGGTGAGGAGACGGCCAGCGATATACACGCCGATGTCCATGACGTCGGACGGGTTGACGACACCCGTGGCGCCGATCGCCTGCTCCCCCGCCGCCGCGAAGCCTTGCACGATCATCGGGATCCAAAACGGAAACGCGGTGATCAGCGTGAACAAAAACGACAGAACCCCGAACTTGATGACGAGACGTCCCCAGAGGTCGTCCAGGCTCCCGCGTCGGAGCCCATAGATCGCCCCTGACAGCGCCACCTCGATCCCGGCCAACACCACGAACGTCCGCTGCGCGATCGGCAGCAACCTCGTGAGCCAGGACTGCGATGCGAGCGCGTATGCATCGGCGATCGCTCCCATGGCCGGCGAATCCGGGCCAGGAGGCGTCACCTGCTGTCCTCCGGCGACGGCCGTCGCCACGCCCAGGACAAGCAGCCCGGCTGTCCACCACCACATCCCTCGCGTCACGGCACCTGCCGATAGCTGATCTGGGGCCGCGGCGCGCTCACTGCGCCCGCCATGGCCCCATATGTCGCCCGTGCATTGGCCTCTGCCTGCGCATCCGCATTGATCCGTTCCGCGATCGCCACCGCCTGCAGATTGTTGGCGGTTTCGATCGCTTGCCGTGTGAGCATGAGCTCCTGGGCACTGAACACACCGACGGTTGCCCCGAGCTCGAGCGCCTGCTCGTGCCCCTGAATCGCCGTGGTTTGCGCATGCATCGCGTCGAGCTGCGCCTGTCCGGGCGCATACGTCACGGCCTGATCCTGCGCCGTTTGCAGCACGGCCGTCGCGGTCGCCAGCGCCCGCGCCACCTGCGCAGCGCGCTCAGGCACATACTGAGCGTTCGGCACGACGCCAGGATACGTCGCTGCTAGCGTTCCGCTCGCGCCCGCCGCACCGTATCCGACGCCGTTCGCCCCAGCCATAGTGCCCTCGACACCGGTCCAGAGCCCTGTCAGGTTCCGGTAGGTCGGGCTCCCCAACTTCTTGAGCGCCGTGACCTGGTTCGCGAGCTGGCTCGTCTCCAGCTGCACCTGGTTGAGCAGCTTCCCGTAACTCAACACCGCCCGGGCCAAGTTGGCCGGATCGAACACCGTCCACTGCGCCCGCGCCACGCCCGGCAAGGCCACCAGCATCGCCACCCCACACCACGTGCTGTTCCGCATTCCCATATTCCTCCCGCAGTCGGATCCAATTCCTGTGCGCGGGAGAACACGGCACCGAGGCACGATGTGGAACGACCGCCCGAGGTTCTACCTCAGACGGTCGTCCAAGAATCTGGGCCCCCGGGACCTCAGTGCCCGTTCAAGCAGGTCAGGGCCGCGTGGCGCCAGATTGGCCAAACACCTCCGCCTCTGGCCGTTCGAGAAACCCGGCGATGGCGACGCGCAGACGCGCTGATCCTTGCCTCTGATCTGCCAGGACAAGCATGAGATGGTTATAACTGACTCCGAGTCGGCGCGCCGCCGTGCACGCGGTGATCTCGTTCAACGTCACGGCCGTTTTGAACGCGGCTTTGCGTTGTAGGGGTGTCATAGGAGAAGCATTCACGGTCCAATCTCCCTTAGTGGTTATACGCACGTACGCTATTCTATCATACGTGCGTATAACCACAAGGGCGTCCGTGGAGGAAAATTCCAGCCGGAGGGACGCACCGGCGAAGCTCGGCGCAGTGCCCTCCGTGAGGAGTCAGTCGGCTCTTATCGGGGGACCGAGGTGGTACGACTACGCGTGTCCGAACTGCTGCGAGAGCGCGGGTTAAAACCGTACGACCTGATCACCGGTGCTGGCTTCAGTCCAAACGCGAGCTACAAGCTCGCCGACGACGAAGGGCAGTTCGGGCGTATTGGCGCCGACACCATTGATCGCCTATGCGCGTTCTTCAGCGTTGCCCCAGGGGATCTTTTCGAGCGTACCGCCGACGCTCCCCCGAGGCGGCGCGCGCCAAGAACGCGAGCTTAGAAACAACATTCGGAGGTCGCGGTCGTGTCCTACCTTACTGAGACGCAGCGCAGGGAAGCGGCGAAAATGATGCGCAACTTGGCGGACGATCTGGACCGGGGGATCAACACCGAGACCGCCGCCCGTACTGCATATAGCGCTGCCTTCGCCCTTGCCGCGTACCTGTTGCGTGCGACACAGACGGGGGCGACCGCGGAGTAGTCCTCCCAGAGTCAATCCCGATTCTACCTACGTTCCGTCTACACTGAAAAATGGCATCGAGGGATATCCCCGAGGACGTCGCCCGCGAAGTACGTCAGAGGTGTGGCTTCGGCTGCGTCATCTGCGGGTTGCCCCTCTACGAGTACGAGCACTTGGAGGGATTCGCGACAGTTCACCGACATTTGGCAGATGAGATGACATTGCTCTGTAATCTACATCATGCCGAAAGGACGAAGCGTTTGCTGACACTCGACGCGGTACGCGCCGCGAACGACAATCCTCATAATCGACGCAACGGCGTGTCAACACCGTACGACTTACACTATACTGGCTCTGCCTGTCGAGTCCGATTGGGATCAATGACTTTCGCAGCTGACGTCGGCGCCGCTGGAGCGGCATTGATACCAGTTACCATCGACGAAAACGCTCCGATATGGTTCGCATTCGAGGACGGACACTACCTGCTCAATGCCAAACTGTTTGATGTCAACGACCAAGTAATTCTCCGGATCACCAATAACCAGCTTGTTTACTCGGTATTGCCATGGGATATCACCTTTGTAGGACGGACGCTGATTCTGAGAGAGGCAAAACGCCGGATCTTGCTTGAAATCTCCTTTCAACTGCCAAATGAGATCGTCATAGATCGGGCGGTCTTCCGCTATAAGGGCGTGACAGTGGTAGTAAGTTCGGGCCTATTGGGCATTGTGAACACGCGAAATGCTTTTGCCAATTTCACTATTTCCGCCGGTAGCATTCCTTCTAGAGTGTCTCTGATCGCGGTCGGTGACCCACCGGATTCAATGCAATGGCTGCTCAATGTGCCCGTTCGCCAGGGCCAGCGGCGCGCAATAAGTCGTCAAGAGTCATTGGCGTTTGTGAGGGCGCAAGCGAAGCAGATCCGGGAGACACTCGCCCACGTGGAACGCGACGCGACCGCGGCCGAGATTATCGCCGCTTCGCGCACACTGTCGGAATGAACGCTCACGCTCCACTCAGGAATCAGATAGAATGTGAGTGACGTATCGCGTCGCAACCGGCCCGAGGCCCAATTCAAAGACTCTGGCACCTTTCGGTGAGGTGAAGTAGTAATCACGCTTGGGCACCGCCCCCGCAATCGTCGCGATCTCACCGTCGCCAAGCCCCATCGCCGCATAAACGGCTGCGGTCGCCGGCGCGGCCGCGTCCGCGTTCGGCAGATAAATGCGGGTCGGGCATGACTCCCACAGGACGGCGGCATTCGGCGCGTCCCGTAGTTGCGCGACGCTGTGGGCCACAAGCACCACGGCCGCATTCTGCTTCCGTAGCGTCAGCAACCACTGCCGAATCTTCCCCGCAAACGCTGACCGCATGAGCGCACCCCACAACTCTTCGATCACGATCAACGTCGGGCGCCCCGTCAACCGCCGCTCCACTCGACGGAACAGGTACAGCAACACCGGCACCAGAATCCGATCATCCAGCTCGAGCAGGGACTTGAGCTCGAACACTTGATAATCGGTCGTGTCTTCCGGATCCGAGCGCCCATCAACAATCCCGCCGTACGATCCCGCCACGGAATACGACCGCATGGCCGAGACTAACTCGGGATGCTGCAACTGTACAAGTAACTCACTCACCGTGCGATGCTCGACGGCAGTCTCCGCGAGGAGCCGCAACGCCACATCGATCCGCTCGCGCATCGCGGGTGTCACCGACACACCCTGTAGCCCGACACACATCTCCACCCATTCCGCAGCCCACGCCCGCTCCCCAGCCGCATCGACCCGTGCCAATGGCTGAAAACACAGCGCGTCCGCCCTCCCCGCCGCCACGTCGTAATGTCGCCCCCCGATGGCCTCGCACAACCGCCGTCCCGAATAGCCCACATCGAATAGGAAGGATTGTGCTGCGGCATATCGCTGAAACTGCGCCAACAACATGCCCACAAGTGTTGATTTTCCCGCCCCAGTCTTCCCCACAATGATCGTATGTCCCACGTCCGAATCGTGCAGATTCACCCGAAACGGCGTCGACCCCGTCGTCGCCGCCCACAGAAGCGGCGGACTCCGCGGTGGAAAGAACGGCGAGGGGTTCCCCGCCAGCCCGGCCCACACGCTCGTGATCGGCAGCATATCGGCGGCATTTCTGGTGCTCACTAAGACGCGTCGCAGGTTCTGGTATCCGTGACCGGGCAGCGACCCGAGATACGCTTCGAGCGCATTGACGCTTTCGACCCGTCCACCGTATCCCTCGTCCATGCATCGACCGAGGATTGCACGCGCCACCGCATCGGCCGCCTCCGCGTCCTGGTCCATGACGACCACTACCTGGGTCGCATAGCAAAACCGAACTGCTCCACTCGCGTGCTCAGCCGCCGCTTCGCCGGCATCTCGCGCCATTCGTACCGCATCGTGATCTTGAAACAGCTCCTCGTTCGCCGCTACGTGCGCGTTCGGCGTCGAGGATGACTGCTTCGCCGCCACGTCCTTCACCCACGCGCCCATCCCGCGCCGCTTCTGGAACCATCGGAGCTGCTGTCGCCGAATCTGCGCCGCCGCCGTTTCTGCGCTTAGCATGAGAAGGCGGGTGGACCACCGGTAGGCGTGCGGCAGACTGCCGAGGAAGTCGAGCCCTCCCGGCGTCGACGCCTTCGGAAACGCCGTAATGGCCACCGCTCGAATGTGCCGCGCTCCAACCTTCGGCTCGAATCCACCCACGAGCTCTTGGTCGGCCAGCACGAGATCCAGAAATGCTCCATGGTCTGGTGGGCGCACCGGATGAGACAGTCCGCTGACACATTCATGGAGATGCGACAGCAACGCGTTTGACCCGAGCCGCTCCACGGCGAGCTGTCCCCGCAGACGCCCCTCCAACGCCTCCAGCATCACCTCGAACCGCCCCACCACACCGTCCCAGGCGTCGGCGCCCGCGCGCTCGCCCTGCATAAACCACCGGCCGCTCCGCGCGGTCAACTCACCCGCCGGGCGGTGAGTCGCGACGAACGTATATGTGGTCTCGAATCGTCGTCCGGTCCGCTCATACGCGGCGCGGCGCTCATCGTCGATCGCCTGAGTCACCGGATGCGCGAAGACGTTCGCTGCATACGCGATTGCCGGGCGCCTCACCGCGTCGACGTGAAACATCCAGTCGTTCGCGTACGGCACGATGGCATCATGGACTTGCCGCGCCAAGGCCCCGATCTCCAACGCGCTCGCGGCGCACAGATCGGGACCACGATAGACCCATCCCGCCACAAGTGAGCCGTCCTTTTGCAGGACGACACCCTCGCCGACCAGGAACCCCCAGTTAAGCAGATCCGCGAGCCCAATCGGCTCGCGGCGATACTCGCGAAGATGGTCCGCCCCCGCTGCCACGCCAACGCCGGCAGCGCATCCGAGGATCCCACTCAGCGCGTCCCACACCTATCGCACCGTTGGAATCGACACCCGGACGGCCGTTCCCGGCACCCACGTCCGCGCGACCGCCGGGTAATAGTCGCGTCCCGTCAGGCTCCGCAAATACACCGCCGAGATCTGTGGATCACGACTCGTCACCCACACTGCCCCGCTGTGCACGGCCGTCGCATAGAGTGCTGCCAGCGCCACGGTCAACAGATGGATCCCGATGACGAACAGCAGC
>Ga0206867_1162_pt1 | contig 13991 bp, 14 predicted proteins | sample Alteio_BWOrgCont_37_FD_152905 | JGI IMG/M metagenome (GOLD analysis project Ga0206867, IMG submission 152905) | Enriched cells from forest soil in Barre Woods Harvard Forest LTER site, Petersham, Massachusetts, United States -... | ecosystem: Environmental > Terrestrial > Soil > Temperate forest >...
GACCGACAAGTTTGCCGCCAGTTCCTCCGATTTCTTGCGCGACTGGGCATACACAATCGCCGGACGGCGCGCGGAGTCGGCAAGCAACCGGCAAATGATCTGCGAGCGCATAGGCACCGGGACCTCGACCACCTCAATGGCCAGGTTGTCGCGGCGAAACCCGTGGATGAACCGGGCCGGCTTCTCCATGCCCAGTTGCGCAATAATGTCCGCCTGCACCGTGGGCGTAGCGGTGGCAGTCAGGGCCACGACCGGCGGCCGGTCGGAACCGCCCTCGCGATCCAGTCCGCGCAGCGAAGGAAGATACTGGCCCAGCATCCGGTAGTCGGGCCGGAAATCATGCCCCCACTGCGAAATGCAGTGCGCCTCGTCGATGGCAATCAGCGCCAGCCGCCGCTTGGCCAGCATCTCCGGAAAGCCGCGCACGCGCAGCCGCTCCGGCGCAATAAACAGGAACTGCAGATTCCCATCCAGATAATCCACGCACGCCTGGCGCGCCACGGACCGTTCCAGGCCGGAGTGGATCCGCGCCACCTTGAAGCCGAGCGCGCGGAGTTTGGCTGCCTGGTCTTCCATCAGCGCGATCAGCGGCGAAATCACCAGCGCCGCCCCGCCCCGGGCCAGCGCCGGAAGCTGATAGCACAGCGACTTGCCCGAACCGGTCGGCATCACCAGCAGCAGATCGCGCCCCGCCACTGCGGCCCGGCAGACCGCCTCCTGGTTGGCACGAAAGCCCGCGAACCCGAACGCGGTTCGAAGCAGATCAGTCAGGTTGATCGGATTGGCGGCAGTGGTCGACAAAGACAAGCCCGGCAGAGGATGCGCCCCGCAATGCAGAGTGTGCGTACCTTCACTCTACAAGACAAGTCCCTGGAACACCCTGCGTTTCGCTCGTAGCCAGGCCGATCAGGAGTTAACTGCAAAAACACTTAAGTAAGGCTCCATTTCTCTGGACGATAAACAGCCTCCCCGATCTTGTGCGCGGCATCACACGTGTTGCCGTAAACCCCTCGATTTGGGCATCAATCACAAAAAGCCGTGCTAAGCTCACCAGTAAGTAAGCAACTAAGTGCGTGCATCTTTTCAGTCCATCTTCTCCATGGACTGGCTGCACAAGTTCCACCGGCCGCCGTATTGGCGTGACACGAACAATGCCGATGCGCAGATCGATGTGACGGGCCCATCTGAATCAATGCAAATCCAGTTCCGTGGCCAGGGAGTGAACACCACACGTGTGCTTGCGGCCTGTTGGTTGGAGCGGACAAAAATTTAGGCGGGTGCATCATGTTAGTTAAGACTCATAGAAACGGACGCGATCATCTTGGTCTGAATATCGGCCCTGCCAACGCACGGCGGTATTTTCGCAAGCGCACGCCAACCATCGATCTGAAGCTCGACGATCTGGAGATCCAATGCCCCCTGCCGCCCGATTTCTGGGATGGGCGGCCCGAGATCCACGATCCGCGCCTGAGCGAATGGCTGGAGTTCAAGGTGGGGCGCGGACGTTCAGGCCGGGACTCGATGCTGCTGACGATGGTGCCGTCCGGGTCCGACACGTTTGTAGTCATACCAAAGATAGCGAAGAAGACCGACCCGTTCGGCGCGGAGATCTCCGCGCCCAGAGAAGTAAAATCGGAATCCTATTTTCCTGTTGCCCGTGTTCCCGTCCTGGAGTCCTCCGTCGCCTGATTCTTACTTCACTCGGCGGGCAGCCGGCCTCTCAACGGCCTGGATACCTTGAACGGGGTGCTCCAGGTCGCTTCTGAGACCTGGGAGGGAAGCGTCCGGTGCTTCCGTCTCCACACGGTCTGAAACGATTCGATCTCCACGACGCCTTCTTAAAATGCGCCGATGTGTCCGGGTTCGTTGACTGCCAAAGGACCTTCGGCCGGTGCCACCATCCTCGATGCTTATTCCGGTTCCTCATTCCCTCCGTATGTTTCAATAGTTAAGATGGCAATTCCCCGGAGGTCGACCGCGCGGGGGCGGCTGATTGCCGCCCGCCGGAAAGCGCGTGAGTACGCGATGGTGGCGCGCGCCCTGGTCTCGACCGGGCACCCCGTGCTCGTCCAGATCGTGCCGGCGCGCTTCTGCAACCTGAGCTGCGCCTATTGCAACGAGTACGACAAGGTCTCCGAGCCGGTCCCGCTCGAAGAGATGTACCGGCGCATCGACCACCTGGGCCGCCTCGGCACCGCCATGATCGGCATCTCCGGCGGCGAGCCGCTCACCCATCCGCACCTGGACGACATCATCCGGCGGATGCGCGGGACGGGCGCGATCGCCGGCATGATCACCAACGGCTATCTCCTGAATATCGAACGGATTGAACGACTTAACCGGGCCGGCCTGGACCACCTCCAGATCTCCATCGATAACCTTGAACCGGACCAAGTCTCAAAAAAGAGCCTCAAGGTGCTGGACAAGAAGCTGCAGATGCTGGCCCAGCATGCCGAGTTTCACGTGAACATCAACTCCGTGGTGGGCGGGGGGTTCAAGGATCCCAATGACGCCCTGGTGATCGGGAAGCGGGCGCTCGAGCTGGGCTTTGAATCGACCATCGGCATCATCCACGACGGCAGCGGGCAGCTGAAGCCCCTCAAGGACGATGAGGCTCGGGTCTACTTCGAGATGACCAACCGGAAGAAGACCAACTACGCTCAGTTTGACAAGTTCCAGGAAGCCATCGCGCAGGGCCGGCCGAACGACTGGCGCTGCCGGGCGGGGTCCCGGTACCTCTACATCTGCGAAGACGGCCTGGTCCACTACTGCTCCCAGCAGCGCGGCTATCCCGGCGTGCCCATTGCCGAATACACCACGGCCGACGTGAAACGGGAGTTCCTGACCGCCAAGAGCTGCGCCCCCAACTGCACCATCGGCTGCGTCCACCGCATCAGCCACATCGACCACTGGCGCGCTCCCCAGACCAAAACCATCTCGCCCGGCAGCCAGGGAGAACTGGTCCAGATCCAGGGAGCAGACTGAATCAAACCGTAGCCGGATTTCTCGTCCTTCAATGGAAACTGTTGCGGTTGTTTGCCCTTGTGCGTTTCGTGGCCACACGGTCGCGGAATGACACGCGCGATCAGTCTGTCCCCCCAGAAAAAGGCGCCAATGTAACAGAAAATGCTGTTTCAGCCGAAAATTATGCCCGTAAAGCCTTTAGATTCAGGTTATAAATTTCTACTAACGAAGGAAAAGCGAATCTACATAGGGTGGGGTGGGGTCGACTGATTAAGGGCGAACAAAGGGAGAATTAATTCGCCTCAAGTCGAGTACAGAACGGTATAAATCGGCTAGGCAACCGACATTTTGAACCGGGAACATTGCTGACACCGCGAAAGGCATTGGGTATCTCCAAATCCAAGTTTGCGGCACGAGCCCTTAATTATCGGCAAACCCGACACAAGAGATCTCTTCCGAGCCAACTGACAGGATGCGGGCCCCGAAGAATCAACACAGCACGGGGTTTGTGAATGAGGCGAACTCCCGGCTTCCAGCCAAAGACCGGCGCATCCGGGTCGGATGCACCGGTCTTTGGCATTCTGGGCCGCGGAGCTATTTGCTGGCGGTGTGCTTGGGGGCTGGCGGCGGAGTGGCCGAGGCCTTCGTGTCGGCCAGGGCCTGGTCGATGAGCTGGTAGAGTTTGCTGCGGTCCACCACTTCGACAAATGGCGCGCCCTTGGAGTTCGCCGTAACCACCCAGATGGTCGGGGTGTGCTCGATACCCACCCGCTGGCCGAGGGCGTAATCCGCCTTGACGAGTGCAATCAGGTTGCCCTGCGGATCGGGCGCGAAGGGAAACGCCACTCCGCGTTCCTGTGCGTACTTCTGGGTGAACTGGGCCAGAATCTCCAGGCTGGTGATGGAGTTCTGGCTGGCAAAAACGTTGTCGCGATAGTCGTCGCCCAGCCTCTTGCTCTTGGTGTCGAACCAGCGGGCATTGATCGCGGCCTGCATGCTCCAGGCGTGGAAGGGCAGCGGGAAATCGTGGCGCACCCACGGAATGTTGTATTTTGCGGCGGCTTCCTTCAGCAGCGGGTTGGCGCGGGCGCAGTCGGGGCACTCCATGTCTTCCCACTCCACGATCGCCACCCGGGCTCCCGCAGGCGGTTTGAGGGCCGAGGGGTCGTGGACCTGAGTTCCAGCCGGCGGCACATTGAGCTGGGCGCGGGCGGAAGGGATGAGCACGAGCGCGGACGCGGCGAGAATCAGAACCGGGACTCGGGCAGGTTTGGGGACGATAGACGAACGAAAAGCACGGGCGACGAAACGAAACATGTCGATTGGACGGCTCCCTGTTGCTGATTGTAACGGGAACAGAAGAAAAACGTTGCGGCGTTATTGACCGTCGGAGCGAGTCGAGTGGTTACCGGAGTTGTAGTCGCGGCGCTCCGCTCGCCGGGCCGCCATCCACCGGCGCCACTTGTAGTCGGCGAAGAAGGAGGCGGCGACAATGACGGCGGCGACGATCGCCAGTAAGACCTTCATAATCCGGTCCACATTCCTGTTTTATTCGTAGCGCAGGGCCTCAATCGGGTCCAGCGATGCGGCCTTCCACGCCGGATAAATACCAAAGACCAGGCCGATAACGCATGAAACACAAAATGCGATCGCGACCCACGTGGTCGAGAGCGCAGCGTGAAGAAACGACACGGCGAAGTGCAGGATTAACGTAAACAGCGAGCCGGCAAGAATTCCCAGGACGCCGCCGACCGCACACAGGGTGACCGCTTCCAGGGTGAATTGCAAAAGGATGTTCTTCTTGGTTGCCCCGATGGCTTTGCGGATGCCGATCTCGCGCGTGCGTTCCGTGACCGACACCAGCATGATGTTCATCACCCCCACGCCTCCCACCATCAGGCCGACCGACGACACCGCCACCATGAAGAGAAACAGGCCGCCGGTGAGTTGATTCCACAAGCGGGTCAGCGAGTCAGGTCCGAAGATGGCGAAGTTGTCGTCCTGTTCCACGCGCACATTGCGGCGCACCCGCAGCAGCTCGCGCACCTCCTCGATCACCTGTGCCTTGTGGATCGGGTCATCGTACCGCACCACAATCCAGAAGTCCTTGATCTCCGGATGCATCCTGCGGAAGGTGTTCAGCGGGAAGTAGACGGAGTTGTCCTGGGTGTTCCGCCCGCTGCCGAAGGGCTGCGGCTGCACGTCAAGCACGCCGATGACGGTGAGAATATGTCCCTCCACATCGATGTCCTTGCCGATGGGAGATCCGTCGGGAAACAGGTCTTCCGCGGCATCGTGTCCCAGGATGGCAACGTTTGCAGCGTGGTCCTCTTCGGATTCGGTCCAAAGACGGCCGGCAATAAACTCCAGATCGGTCACTTCCTTTACAGCCGTAGTGTTGCCGTTCAGGATCGTGTTCTGGATTTTGTGCGTGCCCGCTTTGACCGAAACTGCGCCCAGCCCGGTCTCGAAGTTCTGATACGTAAGCTCAGGATCGACTGCGGTAACAAACGGAAGTTTGCGGATGGCGACCGCGTCTTCATAGGTCAGTTTCTTGCGGTTCAGTTCCTCCGTCGTTGGCCGATGGCCGAAAGGCGTGAACTGGAACAGCCAGAGGTCGTTGGTGCCCAGCGAGCGCACGAACTGGTCGATATTGGTGTTGAGCCCATTGATCGCCGAAGAGATCAGGATCACCGTCGAGATGCCGATGGAAATTCCCAGCACCGTAAGCCCGGAGCGCAGTTTGTTCTTGCGCAGGGTATCGAAGGCCAGGCGAATGGATTCTTTCGAGTCGCTGATTCGCATCGCTATAGCTCCGCTCGCAACGCGGCAATGGGGTCCAGCAATGAAGCCTTGTAGGCCGGGTAGATGCCGAAGAAGAGGCCCACCCCCGCCGAGACCACAAGACTGACCAGGATCGACCAGAACTGCACAACCGACGGGAAAGCGATGGCCAGCGTAATCAGCTTTGCCACTACGATGCCGGCGACCACGCCGATCACTCCGCCGGTCAATGAAACCGTGCCCGACTCAATCAAAAACTGCAGGAGGATGTCCTGGCGGGTTGCGCCAAGCGCTTTGCGCACCCCGATTTCCCGGGTCCGCTCCGTAACCGCCACCAGCATGATGTTCATGATCACGATGCCGCCGATCACCAGCGAAATGGTGGCGATCGCGGCCACCACAGCGCCGAAGTTATTGATGATTTTCCCCAGGAGGTTCTGAAAGGTGGCACTGGAGTCGATCGAGAAAGCATCGAGGGCGTTGGGCGCCAGGTGGCGGCGGGTCCGCATGATGACGCGCAGTTCGTCCGCCGTTGCGTCCATCACCTCGCCGCCGCCGCCGGCGTCGACAAAGATCACCAGGCTTGCGTTGCCTCCATAGGAATGGATAAACGCCGTCAGCGGGACGGCTACCCAGTTGTCCATGCTCTGGCCCAGCATCTTGCCTTGCCGCTCCCCCACCCCGATGATTGTGTAGGGCGCGCCATCCACCCGAATCTCTTTTCCTAGCGGGTCGCCTTCTCCGAGCACGTTATCAACGATGTCGGCTCCCACGATTGCGACCGCAGTCGAGTGGTCGTCTTCCACCTGGGTAAACGACCGGCCAAGTTCGATATTCAGATTGGAAAGAGCGGGCATGGTCCAGGTCCAGCCGCGGATGTTCGTGTCCGTGGTCGACTTGGTCCCGCGCACCACCTTTCCATTCGTATTGCGCTGCGCGCCAACCGACTGACAGAGCCGGCAATCGGAGAGAACCGCCCGGTAATCGTCGTACGTCACATCCTTGCGTTTCTTGAATTCGAGGTATTCCTCCAGGGTAATGAAGGTTTCCGGCATTTTGCTGATGGTGATGGTCGCCGCACCGTACGAGTTGATCTTCGACGTGACAAACTCCTTGGCACCATTGGTCAGAGTGACCACAGTGATCACCGAGGAAACCCCGATGATCACCCCCAGAAGGGTGAGGATGGAACGTAGCTTGTTCGCCCACAGCGATTGCAGGGCGAGCCGAAAGGCTTCGACGAGTTGCATCGTTCCGTTCTCCTTTGCGGAGCCAGGCCAAGGCCCGAAACCCTCGCCGGCTTCGCGCCCGCGGGCGGATCACATTGTAACCGTATTTTCAAATAGTCTACGGCAAACATAGGAACCAGGGACTAGAAAGCCAACGCTGCAGTACCCAGCAATCCGCCTGTTCCCTAGTCCCTGTGTCCCTATGTCCCTAGTCCGTTGCCTTACTCGTACCGCAGCGCCTCGATCGGATCGAGGTTGGCGGCTTTCCACGCCGGGTAGATCCCGAACAGCAGCCCGATGGCGCAGGACACGCCAAACCCGATCAGCACCCAGGTGGTCGAAAGCGTCGCGGGCAGGCCGATGGGCAAGAAATAGACGATGTAGGTCAGCACCGCTCCGACAAGAATCCCGATAATGCCGCCCACCGCGCACAGCGTCACCGCTTCGGTGGTGAATTGGGTGAGGATGGTCTTCCTGGTGGCCCCGATGGCCTTGCGCACCCCAATCTCGCGGGTGCGCTCGGTGACGGAGACCAGCATGATGTTCATCACCCCCACCCCGCCGACCATCAGGCCCACGCTCGAGACGGCGATCATGAACAGCACCAGCCCGCCCGTAAGCTGCCCCCACAACTTAGAGAGCGAATCCGGTCCGAAGATCTCGAAATCGTCCGGTTTATCTACCCGGACCTTGCGCATGATGCGCAGCCGTTCGCGAATCTCTTCCTCAACCAGCGATTTGTACTTTGGGTCGTCATATTTCACGCTGACCCACATGTCTTTGTCTTCGGGATGCAGGTTATGGAACGTGCCGAGCGGGAAATAGACCTTGTTGTCGTCCGGGTTCTTGCCGCCGCCGAAGGGCTGCTTCAGCTTGTCGACCACCCCGATCACGGTGTACATGCCGGTCTCGACGTTGACCTCTTTACCGACTGCGCTCTCGTCTCCGAAGAGCTGCTGCCAGGTGTCGTAGCCCAGGACGCATACATGCGAGGCGCGCTGGTCTTCCTGGTCGGTGAACAGGCGGCCCTCGCGAAAATTCAGGTCCGTCACCTGGGAGATCTGGACAGTGGATCCCTGGAGCCGCGTTCCGGCTACCTTTTTGCCGTTGTATTTCACGCTCACGGCGCCCACGCGGAACTGGCCCACGTGCTGGAATCCTCCGTCGGCCGCAACCACATGGGGAAGTTTGCGCAATTCCAGCACTTCATCGAGATTGAGCTTCCGGCGCGACAGCATCTCCGTGGTAGGCCGCACCCCGATCACCGGCATATGGAAGACCCAGAAAACGTTCGAGCCCAGCGAACTGACCCAGTCGTTCACCCGGTTGTTCAATCCGCTGATGACGGATGAAATCGTGATGACAGTGGTCACACCGATCACGATGCCCAGCACCGTCAGTCCCGAACGCAGCTTGTTCGTCCGCAGCGTGTCGAGCGCCATCTTGACCGATTCCCGCGTTTGTCCTTGCGCCATAGGTTGCTCCGCAACAGTTGTCAGTGATCAGTTTTCAGTTCTCAGACCAGTAACCTAAAACTGAGAACTGACAACGAATGGACCCGCCCTTTACATCTCAGCACGCAGTGCCTGCACCGGATCCAGCTTTGCGGCTTTGCTGGCGGGATAGACGCCGAAGAAAATGCCAACCGCCGTGGCGAGAAACAAGCCGAGAAAGATGGCCCACAAGGGCACTGCAGTGGGGAAGCCCACCACAAGCGTGATGAGCTTGCCCACCAGCACGCCTCCAAGCACGCCTAATGCGCCGCCTATCAGGGCCAGCGACGCGCTCTCGATCAGAAACTGCAGCAGGACGTCGCGCTGTTTGGCGCCCAGCGCCTTGCGCACGCCGATCTCGCGCGTCCGCTCCGTGACGCTGACCAGCATGATGTTCATGATCACCACCCCGCCCACCACCAGCGCGATCGAAGCCAGGCCGAGCACCACCGAAGCGAACAGCGAACTGATCTGCTTCCAGATGTCGAGGAACGTGTCGTTGGTCTCGATTTCAAAGTCGTCTGGCGTGCCGGGCGCGTCGTGGCGGCGGGTCCGCATCAGCACCCGGGCCTGGTCCTTGGCGCGCTCCATCACTTCGGCGTTGCCGTTGGCGCGCGCATAGATGTCCACCGAGTCGTTGTAGCCGTAAATCTGCTGGTAGGTCGTGATGGGAATCGCCACCCAGTTATCCTGCGACTGGCCCAGCGTCTTGCCCTGACGGTCCCCGACTCCAATGATGGTGTAGGGAATGCCATCCACCCGAATCTCCTTGCCGATCGGGTCTCCCTCGGGCAGCAGGTTGTCCACGATGTCGTAGCCCACGATGACGTTCTTGGTGGCATGGTCCTCGTCGGCCGGAGTAAAGCCGCGGCCGATCGCAATATCAATGTTGTTCAGCGACAGCATGGTCCAGGTGTAGCCGCGCACGCTGGTGTTGTTGCTCGACTTCCCATTTGCGACCACGTTGGTGTCCTTATTGAGCAGCGCTCCCACCTCGCTGCAATCCGTGCAGCCGTCGCGCACCGCGTAGTAATCGTCGATGCGCAGGATCTTGCGCTTCTGATACTTGAAGTACTCCTCGGGGGTAAAGATCACGCTCGACATCTTGGTCACAGTGAATACATCGGCCCCATAGCCCGAGAGCTTGGTGCTCACGTAGCGGTTGGCGCCATTCACCAGGGTGATGACCATGATCACCGAGGCCACGCCCATCACCACCCCGATGAGGGTGAGGATGGAGCGCATCTTGTTTCCCCACAGCGACTGCAGCGCGAGTCGAAAAGCCTCGATCAGTGGCATGATTCTGCTTTCTGTTCCTGAACGGCCGGGCGCCGGTTGTCCACCCGGGCGAGATTCTTATCCCGCCGATGCTGAGTTTTCGGTACACCGATTCGCCCCGACCCGGCAATTCCAGTGTACGCAAAGTTCAGCTTTCGAAGCCTCCGTTGCCGGAACCACAGGGATCGGCGCCGCAGGTTATGTGACGGTTGAGTTTGCCCGGTATTGTATGGACGCACGACCTCCCCTTCAGGCCGCAGCCGTGCAACCCCATCCGGCGGTAACGGTGCCCGGGTGAAGATACCTTGATGTTTGATACGAGGACCGGCCCGCTTCGGTTCCTCCTGGTCTGCAACGCGTCAACCCAGGATGCGAAGCGGCTCGCGGGGCCCCGGTCCGGGCCTCCCGCTCACACCAGCCGCCGCGGCGCCTTGCGGGTCAGGCGGTACACGCCGACCGCGATCGCCGCCAGGCCCAGCCCGATCGCCAGCCAGGCACTCTGCCGGGTGTGCATGATGATTCCGCGATAGAGCGCAAAGGCGCCGACGAACAACATCAGAATGCCGCGAACCTTGTCCATGCCGGGATCCCCTGGGAAACGGGACTGCTCTCATCCTAAAGCCGGCGCCTCGCCGGTGGCCGGTTTGACCCCCGCCGCCGCCGAATCCTATCGTGGTTGGGTACGGCCCCTGAGAGGAATGCCCATGTCCACCCCTGCCGCTCCAGCTGTGCCCGCACTGAAAAAGACTGCCTTAAACGCCACCCACCGCGCCCTCAAGGCCAAAATGGTCGACTTCGGCGGCTGGGACATGCCCGTCGAGTATCCCTGCCCCGGCGGCGGCCTGATCGCCGAGCACATGGCCGTGCGCACCGGTGTGGGCCTGTTTGACGTGAGCCACATGGGAGAGATCCAGTTCCGCGGCCCCGGCGCGCTGGCAGCCGTGCAGCACATCACCATGAACGACGCCTCCCGCCTCAAGGATGGGCAGGCCCACTATTCCGCCCTGCTCACGCCCCAGGGCGCATTCGTCGACGACATCCTGGTCCACCGGCTGAGCGAAAACGACTATCTGCTGGTTGTGAACGCCGGCACGACCGACAAAGACTTCGCCTGGATCCGAAAGAACGCCGGCACTATGCCCGGTATCCACATCAGCGACTACTCTCCTTACTACTCGCAACTGGCGCTCCAGGGCCCGCGGTCGCTTGACACCCTCCGCAAACTCACCAAGGTGGACCTGGCGGCAATCAAAAATTACTGGTTCACCTGGGGAACCGTGGCCGGCATTCCCAATGTGCTCATCGCGCGCACCGGCTATTCGGGTGAAGACGGGTTCGAGGTGTACATCCCATCCGACGAAGCCACCACCGTAAAGATGTGGAACGCGCTCATGGAGGCCGGCGCCGAGTTCGGCATGCGCCCCTGCGGCCTGGGCGCCCGCAACACCCTTCGCCTCGAAGCCGGCATGAGCCTGTACGGCCACGAAATTTCAGAAGAGATCAATGTGCTCGAGGCCGGCCTGACCCACTGGCTCAAGCTGGACAAAGGATCATTTATCGGCCGGGATGCTTTGATGGCCGTGCAGGCTTCCGGCGGCCCCAAGCGCGAAATCATCGGCCTGGAAATGGTCGACCGCGGCATCGCCCGCGACGGCTATCCTGTGCTAGATCTGGGAGGCCGCGAGATCGGCACCGTCACATCCGGCTCCCCGGCGCCGTTCCTCAAAACCAACATCGCGATGGCCCTCGTGCCCGCAGAATACGCGGCCAGCGGGCGCGACGTGCTGGTACAGGTGCGCTCGAACCAGGTGCGCGCGAAGCAGGTGCCGCTCCCGTTCTACAAGCGGCCAAAGAAGTAGCGGCCAGAACCGAGATTCACCGTAGCTTCGTGATCCATGAAGCGTCGATGCTGGTCAGGAACGTGATCTCCACATCGTGAAGCGGGCCGCTGTTGATCGCGATAATGTTCGAAGCTATCAACGCTTCTTCGTCGTAGCAAATGCTCGGAATCAAAGGATTGGTGCGATCGTCAACTTCCACTAGCCAGTTGGCACTTGAACCCGGGGCTGGAATGATGGCGTGCTGCTTCAATGGCTTGGGAAGATCGATCTGGTAGACATGCTTGTAGGAATCGGCATACCCGCCGCATTCCTTATTTTCCGATGTGCTTACCCAGAAGGCGCGCCGATCCTTTAATACTCTTTTAATCGTGGCGGAGGCGGTGGCCAGCGTTGGCTGCTTGGGCGGGTCTTTGGGTTTGAAGATGTACTTCACCGGCTTCAGGATTTCCTGCGCCAGTTCCACAAGTCCGGTCACGTTGTGACTTTCATCAAGCAGGCGCATGATGAAGTTCTTGGCGTTGGCGGCGGGCGCCTTTTGCCAAACGGGATTCCAGCAGGTAAAGCCTGACTTGAGTTCGTCGATGTCCCGGTCGTCGGCCCGGTGCACCCTGGTGATCGTGCCCATCGTCTTCTCCAGGCATTCAGCAATTGCATCGAACAGCCGCAAGTCTTCGGCGACGACATAAGCAGGCGTTGCCTGCATCGCTCACACCTGCATCACTTCCACTTCCTTGCGCCGCGACATCTCTTCCATCTTCCGAATCTCTTCGTCGGTCATCTTCTGCACTTCTTCCATGGCGCGCTTTTCTTCGTCCTCGCTGATCTTCTTGTCCTTGGCGAGTTTCTTGAGCGCGTCATTGCCGTCGCGGCGCACGTTGCGAACCGCGGTCCGGTGCTCTTCGAGCACCTTGTTCAAGTGCTTGACCACGTCGCGCCGCCGCTCTTCGGTCATCGGCGGCACGGGGACGCGGAGAATCTTGCCGTCCGAGATCGGGTTGAAGCCCAGGTCGGACGCCTGGATGGCCTTTTCCATCTCCTTCAGCACGGTCGGATCCCAGGGCGAGATCATGATCGTCTGGGCCTCGGGCGTGGACACCTGCGCGAGCTGCGTGATGGGCGTGAGCGTGCCGTAGTAGTCCACCTTCACCTGGTCGAGCATGTGCGCGCTGGCCCGGCCGGTGCGTGTGGAAGCAAGACTGGACTGGAACGTGGCGACAGCCTGGTCCATGCGCCGCCGAAGGTCGCCGTTCAATTCTTTGAGTGCCGGAATACCGGCCATCGTCGAGACTGCCATCGTATCTTCCTCACAGAGAGCCAATTGCCAACGGCTATTCTACTAAAATCGCCCGGCGCGCGCGGTTATACCTCGCGGACTCTTCCCAGAGGAGATGAGGGACAGGTACCGCCCTCTTCGTTTGAACGGCCTTTTCGAAAAGCTGGCCTGGCGTCGATCGGCGGAATTTGTATACCTCCCAAATAGCCGCAAGCGGCCGGAAGACAGCGGGACAATCCATGTGACATACTTACGCTCGCTTCGCAGATCGCTGCTCCGAGGTGGCCTTCATGGGTTGGATTCGCTGGACCGGGAAAACACTCGAATTCGTCGGAAAGCTCGCCCAGGCAGAGAGCTTTGAGCGTTGGGCAGAATCGCAAGGGGAAAAAGTCATTTCCGACCTGGCGCTGAAGTCCGGTGGGATCGTCTTCGGCCTGGGCAAGGAAAAGAAGGCCAAGGGCATCTTATGGACTGACCTCCAAACGATCGCCGAGAAGAGTCCTTCACTCAACGCCGCCATACAGGAATTTGTTAATTACTACCCCAAGATTCTTTCGGCGATTGCGTCCAATTACACCAGCTTGCCGCACCTCAGTACGTATCTGGTTGTCGTTCCACGATACCTGGTCAATCGGGATGCACTTGCGGAAGTCAAGAAGCGACTCGACGGTTCGAAGGAACTGGCCGATCTGAAAGGTGGTCCGAGTTTCAGGCAATATTTCTTTGAAGAACTAATAAGGCAACTGGACGACGCATTCAGCACGCAAGCGTTGAAGGCAACCCCCGATAAGCCGTTCGAGATTGACGACAAGTGGGTCGTACAATTCGACGAGCATTATGACTGGGCGAACCAGGCAGGACATTACCTGGTCTATTCAAGCTACAACTATACAAAACCGTCCGCTGACAACAAAACCCGGAAAGCAGGTCGCAAAGAAGCTGCCGAATTGCTGGCCAAGATACAACCATGGCTGGGTACTCTTACTCCTGAAGAGCGGAAGAAGCTGACCGCAAAACTTCCCTGAAGAAATCAGCGGTGCTGCTTCTCTTATGAAACAACAGCGGCAGCCACTGATGCCGCCTGCTCATGCGCGTGATAGCTCGACCGCACCAACGGCCCCGATTCCAC
>Ga0206867_1165_pt1 | contig 13762 bp, 12 predicted proteins | sample Alteio_BWOrgCont_37_FD_152905 | JGI IMG/M metagenome (GOLD analysis project Ga0206867, IMG submission 152905) | Enriched cells from forest soil in Barre Woods Harvard Forest LTER site, Petersham, Massachusetts, United States -... | ecosystem: Environmental > Terrestrial > Soil > Temperate forest >...
GGAATTCTCGGCCAGACCCTGATACTGACCTGCATCGGACTGACGCTGGGATTATTTGCTTCGCGGTTGTTGGCGGGTGCGATCGGGAGCATGTTGTTCGGCGTGACGGCGGGCGATCCATCGACGTTTGTTGGAATGGGCGCGCTGTTGATCGTGGTGGCGGCGATAGCCGGCTACGTTCCGGCCAGGCGAGCGTCGCGGGTAGATCCTATGGTGGCGTTGCGGACGAGCTGAATCAATGGGAACTAAAAAATCCAGAGAAGATCTGCTGCAGGGGACGCTTGACATGCTCGTCCTCAAGACATTGACTGCCGGTCAGTTACACGGGTACGCCATCGCCCAGTTGATTCAGCAGCTATCGAACGATTTGCTCTGCGTGGAAGAAGGATCACTCTATCCTGCGCTCCAGCGGCTCGAATTAAACGGCTGGATTGAAGGCAACTGGGGGCTCTCTGCCCACAATCGACGCGCGCGGTTCTATACCCTCACGCCGGAGGGTCGTGAGCACCTCGAAGCCGAGACAAACCGTTACCGCAGGCAAACGGGCGCCATCGCCCGGATCATGGGATTCGCCTTCGAATGAAAAAGCTGAGGCGGCGATTTCGGTACTGGCGGCATCATGGCGAACGGCATAGCCTCCTGGACGAGGAGATGGCACTCCACGTTGAGGAACTGGCTCAAAGGTTCGTGGAACAAGGGATGACTGAACGGGACGCGCTGGCGGCCGCAAGGAGAAAGTTCGGGAATATGACCTACACAGCAGAGGAAGCACGGGCAACCTGGATCGCTCGCTGGCTGAGTGATCTGGGGCAGGATTTGCGGTACGCGCTTCGAGGCATGCGGAAAGACGCAGGATTCACGGCCTTCGTGGTTCTGATCGCGGGTCTTGGGATCGGAGCCAGTGCAACGGTTTACAGCGTGGTGAACGCGCTGTTGCTCCGTCCCCTGCCATTCCGCGATCCGTCGCAACTGGTCTGGATTGCGAATCAGGGGCTGGGCGATGCCGAGTGGTCCCTTCAGGTGAACCATTTGCTCGATCTTCGTGCCCAAAACAAGTCTTTTTCCGACCTCGCGGGCTGGTTCAACTATTACGGCGCCGGTGACAGCAAACTAACGGGAAGCGGCGAGCCGGAACGGCTTACCAGCGTTCCCGTAACTCAGAACCTTTTCTCCCTGCTGGGTGTGCAACCCGCGGCAGGCAGAATGTTTACCGAGACCGAATGTCAGGGTCGATTCGAGCTTCCTCCCGTCGCGATTCTGAGTTACGGATTCTGGAAACGGAGATTCTCATCCGACCCGGGAATCCTCGGACGGAAACTGATCCTGAACGATTCCCCGGTGTTAGTGGTGGGGGTGCTGCCGGCGTCGTTCGATTTCGGGGCCGTTTTTGCGCCGGGCAAGACCATCGACCTGTTCGTTCCTTTTCCGCTCACAGAACAAACGAACAGGCGAGGCAACACCACGGCTGTGGTGGGGCGGCTGAAGCCGGGCGCCACCGTGCAGTCGGCGAAAGCGGAGTTCAGAATCCTGGGGAAACAACTTCAGGACCAGCATCCCGAGCGGAACGGCCTTGCACCACTGCTGTCTCCCCTCGAGCAGCATGTGAGTGGCCGGGTGCGTCCGGCGCTGCTGGTTCTGGCGTGCGCGGTTGGCGTGGTCATGCTGATTGTTTGCGCGAACCTCTCCAATCTGCAACTGGCGCGGATGGCGTCGAGGCAGAAAGAAATTGCCGTTCGTACAGCGCTGGGCGCGGGACGTTATCGGCTGCTGCGACAGGCACTGACCGAAAGCGTGGTTCTTTCCTGTTGCGGCGCGCTGCTGGGTTTGGTTCTGGCGTTCGCGGGAACGCGCGCACTGGCCCACCTGAGCGCCTTCCGGCTGCCCCTGCTGAGCAGTGTCAGAGTTGATGGGACGGTTCTCGCCTTCACGCTGCTGGCTGCCGTTTTGACCGGAATTGTATTCGGTCTGTTGCCGGCTTTGCAGGCTCCGGCACTCGGCGTTCAGGACGCTCTCAAGAATGATAGCCGCGGGTTCGCAGGTAACCGCGGGCATGCGTGGCTCCGCAGCACGTTGGTGGTTTCCGAGATTGGCTTTGCCTGTGTACTTCTGGTGGGCGCCGGTCTCCTGATCCGAAGCTTCATGCGGGTGCTCGACGTAAACCTGGGCTTTCAACCGGATCAGGCTTACTCGATCCGAATCGAGCCGGGCGCGCAGTACAAGACTTTGCCCCAGCGCGATGCGTATATCGACGAAGTTCTGCATCGCGTGCGGGACGCACGGGGGATCACGGATGCTGGACTTGCCGACGTTCTTCCACTCGATGGCGACCGATCCTAGGGGATTGCCGGTAAAGGTCAGGACTACCCGAAGGGCCGATACCCGGAAGCTTTCGTTCGAGTGGTGAGCGACGGATATTCGCAGGCCATGGGAGTCCCGCTGGTGGCGGGCCGCACGTTTACTGAGCGCGACCGAGCGGAGAGTGAGCCGGTCGTGATGATCAATGAGAGCGCGGCCCGCACGCTTTGGCCGGGGCAGAACGCCGTTGGGCAGATCATTACTCAGGATCATGGACGTCGCGTAGTGGGTGTGCTGGCCGACGTGAGACATAAGGCGCTTGAGGAGACTGGTGGCGGGGAAATGTATTTGCCTATCCGCCAGACCTTCGACTACGGAGAGGTGGACCTGGTGGTTCGCACGGCGCTTCCGCCGGAGGCCGCTGCTAATGCGGTGAGGGCGGCTTTGCGGCCGCTTGATCCGAATATGCCGCTGCGCGAATTTCGGCCATTGCGGAATCTGGTGGATCAGGCGTCGTCGCCGAGGCGCTTTCTGGTTTGGCTGCTGGGAGGGTTTGCCGGGTTTGCTTTGTTGCTGGCTTCGCTGGGGATTTACGCAGTGATTTCGTATTCGGTGAGCCAGCGCGTGCAGGAGATCGGAATCCGGATGGCGCTGGGGGCATCGGCGGGGAATTTGCAGCGAGGGATTCTCCGCCAGACCCTTGTACTGACCGGCATCGGCCTGGTGCTGGGATTGATTGCTTCGCGGGCTCTGGCGGGTGCGATTGGGAGTCTCTTGTTCGGGGTTACCGCGGGCGATCCGTGGACGTTTGTTGGAATGGGTGTGTTGTTGATTGTGGTGGCGGTGGTGGCGGGGTATGTTCCCGCGCGGAGAGCGTCGCGGGTCGATCCGATGGTGGCTTTGCGGACGAGCTAGTGCAATCGTGGTCGACGCGCTGCTGATTGAAATCGGAGAGCCACCGCTCGACGATTTCTCCTGATACCGGCACTTGTTGTCCGGTGGTATTGGAACCAGACAGGTTCTCGATTCCAGGGCCTTTGGCCGCTGGATAGGCTGACGCTGTGGCTCGAAAAAAGGTCGCGGAAGTTGCGGGTATTCTCTGGCTCACCGCGCGTCGTCTGTGGACCCGATGGTCGCGCTGCGGATAGGCTGATCAGCGAGGCATTGCGGACCTACGAAGAATCAGGCCGCGCGACCAGGGTTCCCAGACAACGCCGTAGGCCGGGTAGTCTTCGGCGAACGCGATCTCGGCAAACCCCGCCGCGCGGCAGTTTTCGAGAAGTCCGTCTTTGGAGAAGACTCTCATCTCCAGAGTGCTTCCGGGCCCGCCATGAAAGTTGAGATCGTCAAACGTCTCAAGCTCGCCGTCGGCGGTTCGATTCAGCAGTACGTAACCAGATTTCAGGCGCACGAGCTCGGAATCGTTGAGGCGGGGAAAATGTTCGATGGTCTCGCCTTCAGACTCCCAGGGTGACGAGAAGATCGCAAACCCGTTCGGCTTGAGCAGCCGAGCAAGGTTATCGAAGGCGGTCTGAACTGGCGGCCGAACGTGCTCGAAGACCTCGCTCGCGATCACGAAGTCATAGTCTGCCGGTCCCTTCGGAGGCGACGCGATGTCGAAATGGGGCTCGCGGTGATAGCAGGTATTCTTGTACGCAAAACGGGTAGTGAGAACATCTCCAATACTTTTGGGATCGCTGAGGCCAAGTCCGTGAATTCTCTTTCGAGTCGGGAGCGCCTTCAGCGGCATGCTCTCGCCAAACAGGCTAACGGAGAGCGCATGAACGATCCACCGAAGGCGAACGCTTGAGCCGCATTTTTTGCAACTCGGCACTTCTCGATCCAGGGTTTCCGCGCTGCAGGCAGAACCGCAAATGTTGCAGGTGAACCGGTACATTAAGTGACCGGGCCGGGATTGAAAAGCGCGAGGGCGTTGTGCAGTTTCCAGCGTTCGGCCCAGGTCTGGCGGCGTCCGCTGGCGACTTCCAGGAGGAGGTTGAATAATTGCCAGCCGACGTCCCGAATGGTCGCCGCTCCGGATGCTATCGGACCAGCGTCGAGATCGATCAGATCCGGCCATTTTTCGGCGAGTGCAGTGCGAGAGGATACTTTCACTACCGGCAACAGCGCCAGGCCGTAGGGACTTCCCTCCCCTGTCGTGAAGACGTGCATGTTCATGGAGGCGAGCTGGAGTGTGCCGCAGATGAAGTCGCTCGCCGGGGTCGCGGCGAAGACGAGTCCTTTGGCGGTGACTTTTTCGCCATGGGTGGCAACGGCTCGCAGCGCTGTCGTGCCCGCTTTGGCGACTGAGCCGAGGGATTTCTCAACGATGTTCGCGAGTCCACCGCGCTTGTTGCCGGGCGTCGTATTGGCGCTGCGATCGGCGCGGCCCTGCGCGAGATATTCGTCGTACCAGCGCATCTCGCGGATGAGGTCGAGCGCGACCTCTTTCGTTGCGGCGCGCGGGGTCAGAAGATGGACCGCGTCGCGAACTTCGGTCACTTCGGAGAACATCGCGGTTGCGCCGGCGCGCACGAGAAGATCGGCTGCGTAGCCCACTGCCGGATTACAGGTGACACCCGAGAAGGCGTCGCTGCCTCCACACTGCATGCCTACGATGAGTTCGGATGCCGGGCAGGTGGTTCTGCGGCGGCGGTCCAGCTCCGCGAGCCGTTTTTCTGCCATTCGCATGATGGCCGCGACGGTCTCTATGAAGCCGCGCTCGTCCTGGAGCCGGATCACGCCTGCTTCTTCGAGCACCGGCAGATCGGATGAATAGAGCCTGGCGGGCTGCATTTTTTCGCATCCGAGGCTTACAACCAACGGCCTGCCGCCGAAGTTCGGATTGAGGCTGATGTTGTGGATGGTGCGGATGGGAATCGCGGCACCGGGAGCATCTATAGCTACGCCGCAGCCGTAGGTGTGGGTGATGGGAACAACGTCGTCCACATTCGGGAAGCGCGGAAGGATCTCGTCACGGATGCGGCGGGCGGCGAAGTCCACGGTAGGCGCGACGCACTGCACGGTGGTCGTGATGCCGAGGATGTTGCGGGTGCCGACGCTGCTATCGGGATTGCGGTAGCCCTCGAAGGTGTAGCCATCGAGCGGAGGCAGCGGTTCGGGGATTTCTGTCGCAAGTTTGAGTTCGTCGAGCGGTGGTGCGCCGGGTATGTCGAGCAGTTCTTCGCGCACCCAGGCCCCGCGAGGAATGGCACGGTTCGTGTAGCCGATGACATATCCGTATCGAAGAACCGGCTCGCCGGGAGCGAGTTCACACAGAGTGATTTTGTGGGATTGAGGGATTGCTTCGGCAGCGGCTACACCACTGGCAAACTCCGCGCCGCACTTGACGCCTTCAGCGTTTACGATGATGCCGACATTATCGCGCGGGTTGATCTGAACGTATAGAGGATCCAAGATCCATTATGCCGAGCGCATTTTCTTATAGATATCGAGACAGCGCTGAGCGGTTTCGAACTCGGAGTAGTCGCTGCCTTCCTGCTCGATGAGATAGAACTCGACGCCGCCAGTGCTCTCGGCTGCCGCGAAGATGGCCTTCCACGGCCCGACGCCTTCGCCAAGCAGCGTTCGATAGCCCTTCTCTTTGTTCCATTCCTTCAGGTGCAGCGAATTGATGCGGCCTGGATTGGCGTTGATCCATGCCACAGGATCGGAGCCCATCTCCAGGCAGGTGCCGACATCGAACTGGAGCATGAAGTCTTTGGGCGTGTTGGCAGCGATCACTTCGATAGGCCGCTTGCCTTCCACAGGCGTGAATTCAGCCTGATGGTTGTGGTAGCCGCCGCGCAGGCCGACGGGCCTGAGCAGGTCGGCGCCGGCGGTGAGTGCTTCGGAGGTTTTCTTCCAGGCATCCAGCGTAGTCGGCTTGCCGGCACTCGCGACCACCAGAAAACGGGTGCCGAGGGTTTTGTTGTAGTCGATTGCTTTTTGAATGTTCTCGGGTTTGTAGTTGGTGAGGTTGTTGTGAGTAGAGAGGCACCGCACCCCGAGATCGTCCATGAGTTTGCGGACGTCTTTCACCTGGTCGGCCGTCCACGTGTAATAAGGCGCGTAGAATTCGAGATCCTGATAGCCCATTTGCGCGACCTTACGCACGGTGCCCATAAGGTCCGCCGTCATGGAATTGCGAACGGAATACATTTCGAGTCCGATGGGGATCGGTTTCTTTTGCGCCGACGCGATGGCAAGAGAAGAAGCGGCTGTGGCAAGGAAACTACGGCGATTCATGGGCACCTCGAATACACGAAACAGTATCACGAACGTTACTCTGGTGGCGGTGCTTCCTCAGTTTCCCGCCGATTCGCTGATTGAACCTTTGCTGGCGCATCTGCGTGCGGGCCGGAACGCGATTGTCGAGGCCGCACCGGGCGCCGGCAAGACGACGCGCATCCCTCCGGCACTACTGGCTCTCGGCGGTGAAGTGCTGGTGCTTGAGCCCCGTCGCATCGCTGCGCGTATGGCCGCGCGTCGTGTGGCGGAAGAGTTGGGCGAGCGTCCGGGCGAGACGATCGGATATCAGGTTCGATTCGAGGAGGTGGCGGGTCCCCGGACTCGGCTGTGGTTTCTCACGGAAGGCGTGTTAACGCGCCGCATGATTTCGAATCCTGCATTGAAGGGCGTCGGCACTGTGGTGCTCGATGAGTTCCATGAGCGCCACCTGGAGAGCGACCTGGCTTTGGCGTTGCTTCGGCGTTTGCAGTTGACGGCACGGCCGGATCTGAAGATCGTCGTGATGTCGGCGACGCTTGACGCAGGGCCGGTGGCTCGGTTCCTGGGCGATTGTCCGGTGTTTCGGTCGGAAGGCCGGTTGTTTGAGTTGACCGTCACGCATACACCGTATTCGGCGGCGGCGCCGGACGCGCAGGTGGCGGCTGCTGCGGAGACGATTGTGAATGCGGAAGCTGCTGGGGATGTTTTGGTTTTTCTGCCAGGCGCGGCGGAGATCCGGCGAGCCATGCGGGCCTGCGAGGATCTGGCGCGGCGCCGGCAATTGCTGCTCGTGCCGCTTTATGGGGACCTTTCACCGGCCGAACAGGATCGCGCGGTGGCTCCCGCCGCGCAGCGAAAGATTATCTTCTCTACCAACATCGCGGAGAGTTCGATCACCATTGACGGTGTTCGTGCAGTGATTGATTCGGGGCTGGCGCGCGTGGCGGCCGATTCGCCGTGGACGGGTCTCGCATCGCTCGATGTAAAGCGCATCTCAAAGGCTTCGGCGCAACAGCGTGCGGGGCGAGCCGGGCGGACGGGGCCGGGTCATGTGATCCGGCTTTACACCTCAGATGATTTTCACCGTCGCGCCGATCATGACGATCCTGAGATCCTGCGACGGGAGCTATCAGCTCTCTGCCTGCAACTTCAGGCGATGGGCATCGGAGAGGACATCGAAGAAATGGGCTGGCTCGACGCTCCTCCGGCGAACGCTCTGACAACCGCCAGAACTTTGCTGGATCGTCTCGGCGCGGATACCAGGATGTCCCGGCTGCCCGTGCATCCGCGCATTGCCCGCATGCTTCTCTGTGCCGAGGACCTTGGCGCGGGGGACCATGCGTGCCGTGTGGCAGCTTTGCTTTCGAGCGGGCAGCGAGTACAAAGTCTGGACGCCGAACCGGATCAGCGGTCTCGCGCGGTATACGAGCAGTTACGGCGATACGTCAGGCGTGGCCGGTCGAATGACGATGGTGCGATTGCGCGGGCGCTGCTGGCGGCGTTTCCGGATCGTGTAGGACGGCGGCGACCTGGTGGCGTCGTTCTGCTGTCGAATGGAGAATCGGCGGCGTTTGCGAATCCTCCGTCAGAGTTCTTTGTAGCGCTCGATGTGGAGAATCGCAATGTAAGACTGGCTTCCCCGATTGAGCCAGAGTGGTTGATGGACCGGATTGCGGAGCGGGATGCCGTGGAGTGGAATCGGCAGGCGGAGCGGGTGGAGGCGGTCAGCGCTTTGTATTACGACGAGCTTCTGGTTGAGGAGACTCGCGGCGGGGCCGTGGACGATGAGGCAGCGGCAAAGCTGCTCGCGGCGAAAGTCATGGAGGCGGGCGTCGCGCGCTTTTCGGATCGGGCGGAGCTGGATGGCTTCATGGCGCGTGTCGAGTTCGCAGCGGCCCACTCGTCCTTGAAGGAACTTCGTGAAGAGGATGTCCTCGCGGCGATGACCGAACTCTGTTACGGCCTGCGAAGCTTCGCGGATGTCGAGAAGAACGCGGCAGGGCTTGTGGCCGCCGTTGAACGAAAGGTAGACGGCGCTCTCCTGGAACGTATTGCGCCGGCGAGACTGCGCTTGCCTTCGGGCCGCACGACGAAGGTGAATTATGAGCGGGGAAAACCCCCGTGGATTGCATCGCGGCTGCAGGATTTCTTCGGCCTTGTCGAGACGCCGCGTGTGGCCGGCGGCAAGGTAGCGCTCGTTGTGCATTTGCTCGCGCCGAATCAGCGGGCGGTGCAAACGACCACAGATCTGGCCGGTTTCTGGCAGCGGCTGTATCCGCAGTTGAGGCGGGAATTAGGACGCCGGTATCCGCGGCACGCGTGGCCCGAAGACCCGTTGCAGGCGAACCCGACGACCCGAACCTGAACGCCACTCGGCGGATTCAGTTGTCCTCAAACAGGTATTTGTCAGGCAACATGCCCTGGTAAAGAATTCGCATAATCACGATTCCATGGGTCTTCTTCCGGAAAAATATGACGTGTTTGCCTTGTTCGTAACGACGAAGACCGGCGCGAATTTCATCGCAGGCACGACCGAGCGCGGGATTACGAGCGATCTTCCGGCAACAACTGTCGAGTTGGCTGAGATACCGGTCGGCCTGTTTTTCACCCCACGTGAGGATCGTATAGGCGGCAATCCGGCGAGGTCCGCTTCAGCCAGGCGAGAGAAATGAAGCGAATTCACCGACCGCGCTTCGGTGGGAGGTTGAAGGTCTTGCGAACCTGGGCGAAGACATCGCCCTCCGCGATTCCGCTGGCATCGCCCTCGTCAATCGCTGCGCGTAACGCTGAAAGCTTCGCATCGTACATTTGTTCTTCGCGCTCAAGCGATCGTAATCCGGCACGAACGACTTCGCTGGCGTTCTCGTATCGTCCGCTGCCGACCTTTGCCAAAACGAAATGGTCAAGTTCGTCCGTCAGGTTCACGTTCCGGGTAGGCATCAGGGGCTCGCTGGACTGATCGTAACATGGTTAGCAAAGATTGCCAATAGGTTACAGCACGTCTGCAAACCCGCGCTTCATATGACGGAAAAACAGTCCGCCGAGTACAAACGTGGCGATGGCGAAAGACCCAGCCATAGCCAGATCGCGCCAGGGAACAGCACTGCCCAACAACATCTGTCGATAAACATTAACTATGTAGACCAGCGGGTTCGCCTTGAGAACGAACTGAATGCCGCGCTGGAACGGGGCCTTGCGAAAAGTCGATTCCGCCATCATGATCGGCGTTGCCCAAAACCAGACCGTCATCACAACCGTCACGACCTGCGCCGTGTCCCGCAAATAGACCTGCAGAGACGCAGCCACCCATCCGATTCCCACCCCAAACAATCCGAGCAAAAGCATTCCGGCCGGAAGAAGAACAATAGCCGGACTAAGATGCTGCTGCGCGATACCCACCACCACGACAAATAATCCCACTGCCATCAAATGGCTCACCAGCGACGAGAGAAAAATAGACACGGGCACAATCTCGGATGGAAACATCGTCTTCGTGATCAGATTGGCCTGCTCGACCAGCGAGCTTGAAGATCGCTGCACGGTCTCGCTGAACAGTAGCCACGGAAGCATGCCGGAAAACAGAAAAAGCGGATAACTCCGTGTGACATCGCCGGCGCCGAGCGAATTTGGCAGACAGTAGCCGAATACAAATGTATAGATTCCCAGGAGGACTAAAGGATGAATCAGCCCCCACAACCAGCCCGCTACGGAGCCCACGTAGCGCTGCTGAAAATCACGCTTAACTAATTGAAAAATAAGGGTTCTTCGCTCTACCAGATTACGCGCGAAATGACGGCCAGGGATTTTCTTCGGCACGCCGGGATGGTACCAGTGAAAATGGTTGACTTGCAAGCTTAACAGATGTTAACCTTACGGCTTCGTCATCTAAAAACGGTTCGATCTCGTACAGGATCGCCTGAGGCAAGTTTCGCCTCCGGAGGGAAGGTATTGAAGCAGGACTATTTCATTCTCGTTCTCGCGCACTCTTTACATGGGCGCCTGCAACGAGTTCACATATCGCATAAGGTTATCTACTCGGCCCTCGGTTGTTTCGCTGCGCTGTTTCTGCTGATGTTTGGCGTGGTTGGCAGCTATGCCCGGATGGCCCTCAAAGTAGCGAATTACAATTCCCTCCAGCACGAAGCGCAAATGCTCCGCGCGCGATATGACAACCTGCAACAGAAGGTAAAGCAAACGAATCAACAGCTGGCGAGCCTACAGGTGCTTGCCGACGAAGTAGGCAACGCTTACGGCATGAAGAAGCAACTGACCGGATCGCCCGATCTGATCGCCGAAGCGCCTCTGGTTCCGACCCTGGGACAATCTCTCGCCGAATACAGCTATCTCCGCACCACCAATCTCGCGGGACGCAGCCGCAATCTTTTCGCTCGCGCAGACTCCAACCTGTTACCGGCCGGGTGGCCGATCAGTGGACGACTGATGAGTGGCTTCGGGCATCGCAGCGATCCGCTCTCGGGTGAAGGCGCCATTCACACGGGAATCGATATTTCGGCTCCCATCGGAACCGGCGTGAAAGCGACCGCCGACGGTATCGTAATGCGGGCCAACTGGAATTTCGGTTACGGCCGCTGCGTGATCGTCGATCACGGGAACGGTTATCAGACACTCTACGGCCACTTGTCTCGCATCGACGTCATCGAGGGCCAGGAGATTCGGCAGGGTGAAGTGGTCGGTCTGGTCGGCACTTCAGGAAAGTCGACGGGGCCACACCTGCACTACGAAGTTCATGTTCATTCCACTCCTGTGAACCCCTACCGATTCCTTTCGCAGACTTCGGCGATGAAATCGGGCGTTGCAGCGAACGAATTTCCGTTCTGATCTCTACAGCCTGTACAGCACCCCCTCTCAGGGTATAGAATTTCGTCCATGAAGCATGTGTGGATTCGAGTGGCCGCCCTGGGCGTTGCCTCTATCCTGCTGATGGCAGCGTACAAGCGCGCCGAGCAGTCCTCTGTGATGGCGAATGCCGCGCAGGCCTTCCTGAATTCCCTTTGGACCGATCAAAAAGCCAAGGTCAATTACCCGTTCGAAGCCGACCAGCGGATGGAGTGGCACTTCATTCCCCTGCCCGCCCCAACCGCGCCGCCTCCAATTCTGGATCACGCGCGCAAAGGGCTGTCCTTCGGCGAGATGGCCCCTTATCAGCGTGAACTTGCGACCGCGCTGCTTGCCGCCGGGCTGAGCCAACTGGGCTTCATTAAAGCGCAGTCTATTATGAGCCTCGATCAGGTGCTCCTCATGGCTGAGCAGGGAGCCGGGGCCAATCGACGCGATCCCGATAACTATTACGTCACCATCTTCGGTACTCCGGCAGCCACAGGCACGTGGGGTTATCGCGTGGAAGGCCATCACATCAGCCAGAACTACACGGTTGTGAACGGCAAGGTGGAAGATGCCCCGAGTTTCTTCGGATCGAACCCGGCGGAAGTGCGCGTCGGTCCGCGGAAAGGCCTGCGGGTACTGGCGGCGGAAGACGACTATGGCTTCGAAATGATCGACTCGCTCGACGCTTCGCAGAAGGCCACGGCTGTGGTCGACAAGACGGCTTACAAAGACATCATCACGTTCGACTCCCGTGTCGCCGCGCTGAACGGCGCGCCGAACGGCCTGGCCGCCTCGAAGATGACTGCCGCCCAATACGAGAAGTTGTTGACACTGGTTCAGGTGTATGCCGAAAACGTTCCTCCGGAGATGGCGGAGCAGCGAATGGAAAAGGCGCGCAAACAGCCGAAGGACAAGACATTCTTCGCATGGTCCGGCGCGACCGAACACGGTGGCTTACATTACTACCGGGTGCAGACGCCGCAGTTCCTGATTGAATTCGATGAAACTCAGGACAACGGGAATCACATCCACTCAGTGTGGCGGGATTATCAGGACGATTGGGGCGCCGACCTCCTGAAGATGCATTACGACGCGAGCCACACCGTAAAATAGGAAGTATTCCTTCCCCGTCCTTTTCGAGGCGAGATTTTCTTGCGTTAACTGCGGCAGGCCGCATTTATGGCCCGGAGTTGCAGCGCTATGCCGATCCCGCTACGGAATTGCAGGTAGCCCGCCTTACCGACCCTGCGTTTGCCAGCGGCATGACGGCGCCGCATCTGCACCAGTTCGGTAAGAGAGGCGATTTCCTGCTCCACTGGAGCGACCGTGCGGGAACCAGGCAGGCATTTACTCTCGATCTGAAGACGGGCGGATCTCGCCAGTTAACTGACGCCGCAGCGCTCGATGTGGACAGCCTGAGCCTGTCAACCGACGAGAAGAGCGCTTATTACTTTGACGGCGCGGCGCTGAATGAGACCTCTCTCTCCGGTTCGCACACGCACTCGTTGTACAGGGTTCCGGAGGGCGCGGACCACAAGGGAATGACAGTCGCCGGCGACGGATCGATCTTCTTCGCGGAATCTGTGGCGGGCGCGAAGGACCGCTCGCGCCTCATGCGCATCGGGAAACAACACGCCGCGCCCATTCTGGAGGATAACGATATCGATCTGGTGATGGTCCGCCCGAAGCAAGCGCAACTGGCCTATCGATCCGCGGGCGGGATGTCGCTCGTCAACCTTGACGGCTCCGGAAAGCGGCAGCTCCGCCTTGAGCCCGGCCAGACTGGTGAGGTGGTCTGGACGCCTTCGGGCCGGTCGCTGATTTACCTTCATGTCCCGGACGATCCAAAGCAATTGATCACCTTGCGTGAACATCTGGCCGACGAAGAAAGCGACAGCGAGATCGCGAAGACGAGCCAGTTCGCGACGGTATCCGCCAACGGCGATTCGTCGGTGTTCACAGGCGCGAGCCGAGGCAAAGCTTCTGCCTATGTTTTGATCCTGCTGCGGGTCACCCGCCGGGAGCTTACGTTGTGCGAGCATCGCGCGTCGGATGCTCGCATGGTTTCTCCGATTTTTCCTCCGGACAGCCAGAGTGTCTTCTTTGTCAGTGACCGGCATGGGAAATCGGCGGTTTATCGGGTGCAGGTAGAGAAGTTTGTAGAAGCCACCGGCGAAGAACGCGGGTAACTGGACACTCGGCGAGAGCCGAGTTCGGACAAGACCAACTCGGCTTTCGCCGAGTGTCCTGGTGCGGGAACAATTCGTACATCTTCGATGTCTACTTAGCTGAAACAACACACGCACGCTGCTCATTCGAGCGACCGGTCTAATTCGAAAAACTTAAAAGCTGCGGCGAAGGGGAGAACTTATGTTCGATCAGACTTTCGTCA
>Ga0206867_1135_pt1 | contig 13726 bp, 15 predicted proteins | sample Alteio_BWOrgCont_37_FD_152905 | JGI IMG/M metagenome (GOLD analysis project Ga0206867, IMG submission 152905) | Enriched cells from forest soil in Barre Woods Harvard Forest LTER site, Petersham, Massachusetts, United States -... | ecosystem: Environmental > Terrestrial > Soil > Temperate forest >...
AAGTCTAGGGTTGTGACCAGCCGAGTCTTGCGATTTATGCCATAGACCGGCGCGCCGATAAGGCAGCCATGACATAAGCCAAGCCACAAAACACCAGGTCAATTCCCACAAATAACCCAATGATAAAAAGGCTAGATCCTGGCCAGCTGGTGATGATCAAGATGCCTAGCAGCAAGGTGATTAGGCCATTAAACCAAGCCCAGCCCCACTGAGGTGTACGCAGGGTGGGAGCAAGCGCCGTGCGGAAGGCTCCCACGACGATGTAGAAGATGCCCAGCAGCAGGGTCAAGGAGATGGAGCCCTGTACGGGGTTGATGACCAGGGTGGCACCCACGGCTAGGTAGAGAAGGGAGAAGAAAAGATGGAGGAAAAAGCCACTCCCTTTACGCCGCCAGAAGGTAAAGGTATCGGCCATCATGATGATACCGCCAAGAAAGACGAGAAAGCCCAATACCACCACCGAGACCAGGGTGGCAAAGGTGGCCGCGCTGATAGCCAGGGCGCCTAGGATGATTAAGGTGATCCCTGAGGCTAGAAAGCGACGCCAGTTATTGTTGAAAGCGGGTAAATGTTGGTTGCTAAATCCGAGGATGATGCTCATAAACTATCCTTGTTTAAGTGAGGTCCTAGGGAAGATTATAGCAGAATTAGTCGTATGGGTGGCAGAAAGTCGGGGTAGGTTAGGCCTTTTTAAAGTGGTATTCCCTTTTCGTGGGCACTGGTTCAAAGGCCTCGGACGACTCGGGCTCTTTTTCAAGGTCTGTTATGGTAACGGGGCCATATTTCTCTAATATATCTGTAATAGCCTCGTCCGAATGGCCTTGGTACATATCTCTCAGATCAAGGATGGATACTTTAGTGACGATTCCGAAACCAATGTCTTTTAATAACTTAGCTCTGTTCGCAGCAAGAAGTAATTCTTTCTCTTTTTTAATTTGAAAGTGCATTTGCTCATTAAAGTTCGTCTTCAATAGCTCTGGAAATTTCTCTTGTTGAAAATATACTTCATATAACAGCTTAAACCACCCTAAAATGGTTTCCAGAGTATTAATATGTTTTGTTCTTTCACGCCCACGTTCGCGTTCGATCACCTGGTTGATTTTAGGAACGTAAAAACTGTTTAGTCGCTCGGCTCTATTAAGTGGGTTTTGCCCCACTTCATTTTTACTCGTAAAATCACGCCAATTTCGTGTCACGATATTTCCCGGGAAGTAGAGCGACAATACGCTGTTAGCCTTCCCATATATGAGCCGGTAAGTGATCCCATGCAAAGCATTCAACATATCATCCAAAAAGGAAAAAGAGGTTTGAGATGAAAAGTTAAAAACGGGATTTTGGTAATCGGCTATAATTCTTTCAAGCGTTTCCTTATCTTCTGGCAATCTTAAAGGCGCGTTTGTATCCGCTTTTAGCTGAAATTTAGAAGCAAGATGCCAATGAAATTGGTTTGGGACAAAGAGCTCATCGCTAGGGGAGAAAACGCTGACCTCGCCTTGTAATATATTTTTAAGCGCTTGCGCCAAAAGAGGATTTTTATGGGTTTCAACATGTTCTATTAACTTATTAACCAACTCAAAATGCTGGGCATGGGGGAGTTCTTCAAAAAATTGAATGAGGCTCATTTTTTTTGTTTCTAATAGGTAGAGCAGGCTCTCTACTGAGTTTGTAGGGATCGATTTTTTAGCTTTTAGTGGAGAGGGGTGGTTTATAATGAGATTATTAGTATAGGATGAAATCGTCTTTAAAATTTCCTTTTTTCTATGATTGAAAACACGGAGTAGCGTGTCCAAAAAAGCCACAGTCTTTTCGTGGGTGTCTGGGCCTTGGCAAATTGAATGAACGTAGTTTTCCAGTGCTAGGGGGGTAACCTTTAAACTAATAGAGGCCATTCTCTCCTGTTTTTTAGGACCTTCGGGAATGTTAGATAATAGCGTAACAAAGTCGATAAACTGAATGCTTGAAAGGGTATTTTCTAGCATGCTTGAAGAAGGGCAATGGCGATTAATAAAGTGACGGAACTCCCAGGAAAAATCATCCGGTGGGGAAATTATAAAGGGAAAAAAAAAGGCAAAAACCCGACGGATCCTTAACACGGCAAGCGAGGAAACTTCTTTATCCAGCGTCGCCCAAGCCAACATGATTTTTCGCCTCTGTTAATATGAGAAATAGAGGAACTATATTAACAGTCCGTGATAAAGGTTTTATTAAGTATTCCTTAACAAAATCAAAAACGGTATGAAATGGGAATAAGCTGTATAATATCAATCACCTACACCTTTTAACCCAGGTGGGGCTTACCAAAGGAGAGTGCAAAATGGAAAAGAGAACCTTGGGTCGTCAAGGATTAACGGTATCCGCTTTAGGTTTGGGCTGCATGGGAATGACTTATGCCTACGGTGAAACCGATGAAAAAGAGTCGTTGCGCGTCTTAGATCGCGCACTGGAGTTGGGCGTCAATTTCTGGGATACCGCTGAGCTTTATGGTCCTTACAAAAATGAAGAATTGCTTGGCAAGTCGCTTAAAGGGAAAGCACGGGATAAGGTAATTATTGCCACGAAGTTTGCCTGGCGATTTAGTCCTGAGGGCAAACAAACGGAGCTGGATAGTAGTCCAGCGCATATTAAAGAGTCCATAGAGGGGTCTTTAAAACGATTAGGGACTGATTATATCGATCTCTATTACCAACACCGCCTAGATCCCAATACCCCCATAGAAGACACGGTAGGCGCCTTGGCTGAGCTGGTGAAGGCAGGCAAGGTTAAGTATATCGGCCTTTCCGAAGTAGGTCCTCAAACTATCCGTCGCGCCCATGCGGTCCATCCACTCAGCGCTATTCAATCCGAATATTCTTTATGGGAAAGAAACGTCGAAGAAAAAATACTTCCTTTGTTGCAGGAATTGGGAATAGGTTTTGTAGCCTATAGTCCTATTGGACGTGGCTTTCTCAGTGGGAAAATCACATCGGTCAATGATCTTTCCGGATCGGATTGGCGGCGCTCCAATCCGCGTTTTGAAGAAAAGAACATAGCGCATAATTTAGGACTGGTAAAAAAAGTCCAAGCACTCGCGACCGCTCAGGGCGCGACACCAGCGCAGATAGCTTTAGCTTGGCTGCTGAAACAAGATAAAAGCATTGTCCCTATCCCTGGTACAAAACACATTAAATATCTTGAGGAAAACGCCAAAGCGGCCACACTCAACTTAGCTGAACCGGTTTGGGCAGCTTTGGATGAGTCGCTGGCTTCTTTTAAAACAGCTGGCTTGCGTTATCCGGAAGCCGGTTTGCGGTCGATTGATAGAAGGGAGTGATATAAGGGTGAAATCATAGCATTCGAGGATATTGTCCGCGGTCGCCCTGACCTGAGGCAAGGGACTTCCAGTTTCATCAGTCAGGGCGACCGCCGGTCGCCCCTACAAGATGATAGTGGAGTATTTGTGACCCAGTGGCTAAAAACCTATCTTGCTAATTACTGAATCGAACAGCAGGAGGAAGTTTTTGGGTTTGGGCTGGCGTTGCTTTTCTGTTCTTGAACCTGTTCCTGCACCTGTCCCTGTCCCTGCACCTGTCCCTGCACCTGTTCATCTAGAACGTTGAGGTCGAAGGTCTGCTCTGACCTAGGGTTTGAAAATAGCAGTCCCGGGGTCGTTGTAGAGGGGGCGACACGCGAGCTTCTACTCGTTAGGTATCGTCGCAATCTAGATCCTGCATAGTCGCGCTTATTCTCATTGCCCCAAGCACGGGAGCTGAGAGTTCCTGTTCGCTTAGGAAGCGCTTCTTCATTTTGTTCTGACTGTTTCCGCTCAATATCTAAAGAAGTTGGAGACCAAGGACCGTCCGAAGAGATAGATGGATAGGTTCTTTCCATTAGGGCATGGACTGCGCTTGACCTCATTAATGGCTTCACTCTATTTGGAGCAGAGTTTATATGAGCCTCGGAGGCGCTGGAGTTTTCTAGTGGCATGTTTAGATTGGAACTTGGATTCGGTTCTAAGCTTTGAATAGCTGGCACGCTATTATATCTACCCAGTGCCGCCGGCCTCAGAACAAATCCTTCGATTTTATCCGGCATACTTCGATTACTCCCTCTAGATTTGTGCCTCCTCGTAAGACGGGCATTAGGATTAATACTGCTTTGTTGCAGGCTAATGGAATTTCTATTAGGAACAAGAGCTCGGGCGGTGCTTTCTGATAAGGAATTTGGATGACGTTGGCTGGTAATTCTTGATATGTCTTGCAGAGAATAAGCTCTCAGATTGTTCACCAGCTCAGGCAATAAATAGGTATTCTTTAAATAGTTTAAAGCTTTTGAAGCGGCTTCTGGATCGTCTGTCGACGCGTCGATAAAATCGACAACGGGTGTTTCGCCGTTGTCCGATCTTTTAATAGTCTCATCATTCAGTTTTTCTACAATGTCATTTATAGCTGCATATAGTGCTCGGTTTCTATTTAAAGAATTCACATAGTCTAAATCGACTATATCTGCAAAAGCCTTAGAATATATTTCTAATTTATGGTTCTCGAGGTCGGATTTTTCATGGGTGCGGCAAATACCATAAAAATACTGATACTTTCCATCGGCTATAAATTTCTTAAGGGCCCCAGAGATTTTCACTTGTGAATCCGTTTTACAGCTGTTCGGCAGTTGCAAGATCAAAATTCGCATATTAAAAACCTCATAATTGACAAAGAGATATGTTTATAAAACCAGCTGATCTTATTTAATTGTGCTAAATTTTAACAGGCAAAGCTTAAGGGTATCTTAGGCAAATCTTAAGGGTTTCTTAAGAAAAAAGGGCCAAGTATTGAATGATCAAACATCCTAACGGACGTTTTGGTCAAATCGCTGATTTCATTTAATTCATCAGGTTAATAGAGGCAAGCTCCAGCAAGTTCAAACTTGAGCATTCCCATAATGGGTACTATAATACCCATTATGGGAATGGTAAATATAAGTATTTCAGATGTTCTATTTTCCAAGGCGCAGCAGCAAGTGCTGGGGCTTTTGTACGGCCAGCCGGATTCTGATTTTTACACCAATGAGATTATCCGGCTAACAGAAACAGGCACAGGCGCTGTGCTAAGGGAGCTTAAAAAATTGGAAGCTTCCGGTTTTATAACGGTGAGAAAAATTGGAAATCAAAAACGCTACCAAGCAAACCCTAAATTGCCATTTTTTGCTGAATTAAGGGGGATCATTCTTAAAACATTTGGGTTGGCGGACATCTTAAGAAAAGCGCTTAGTCCACTAGCTAAGAAATTGCAGTTGGCATTTATTTATGGTTCCATTGCTAAGCAAGAAGATACTGCCAAAAGTGATATTGATTTGATGATTATCAGTGACAAAATAACCTATGCAGATATATTTCAGTTATTAGCAAATGCAGAAGAAAAATTATGTCGGAAAGTTAACCCTACGTTTTATACACCCTCAGAATGGACTCGCAAACAGAAGGAAGGAAATAATTTTATTAGGCAACTACTAAGTCAGCCCAAAATATTTTTGATAGGAACAGAAAATGAGCTTGTTACACTTGGAGAATCTGGTAAAGGCGGGTCAATTAAAGTCTGAACCTTATAATGAGCAAGAATATAGTGGGTTGATTCGTTTTGGTCTGGCAAGACTGGAAGATGCTTTCAAAGCAGATCTCTCACAGGAGAGCCGTTTCATTCTTGCCTACAATGCTGCACATTCACTATCCCTGGCTGCGTTGCGGTGGCATGGCTATCGGGCAACTAACCGCTATGTTGTTTTTCAGGTGTTACCTCATACCTTAGGTGTTGGATCCGAAGTATGGAGAGTCTTGGATCTATGCCACAATAGACGAAATCTTGCGGAATACGAAGGGCACCTTGAGATTGATGAGCAACTATTGCAGGAACTGGTGACGGCAGCGAAACTATTATTTGATCGAGTAAGCAAAAACTTTAAAGGGTAGCTGCTTGGTGGTATTGCAGCTATGTGGTCGTAAGCCGCTATTCCGGCGGTACGACAGTTGCGCACTTTCTTTATTGGCGATTTCTCAAATAAACGTGTTGGTGTCATCATTAGCGGTGGATGCTAGGCTTGAGCGAAGCTCCATCGGGTTTGAAGTATACGCGAAATGGCTTAAGGGATTCTTAAGGCCTTGCTATAAAATCTTACAAACCTCTGCAAGATCAAGCCGAGGCGACCGTGGGTATAAACTCTTCACGTCGCCATAACCTAAATTGCAAAGAAAATTCGAACGCCAAGTGGTCTCCGAAAAAAATAAGGAATCCACTTTTGCATTGTCAAATCCTGACATGGGTCCACAATCTAGGCCCAGCGCACGGGCCGCGAGGATTAGGTACGCTCCTTGCAGTGAGCTATTACGAAAACTCGTTTTCTCTGCGAGAGCTAGGTTATCTGCAAAGTGCGAATAGTAATCGAAATGCGGCATCAGCCTGGGCAAATGGTTGTACCATTGCAAGTCCTCGGCGACGATAGCCGTCACTGGCGCGGCCATAGTTTTCTCCCTATTTTTCGGCAGCAGAGTCGAAACCAATTTTTCTTTTGCCTCATCACCTCTGATAAAAAGGATCCGCATGGGAGAACCATTCACGCAAGTGGGCGCCCATTTGACTAAATCATAGAGTTCTCGCAGTACATCTTCAGTGACCGGTTTATCTTTCCAGCCATGAAAAGTTCGCGCTTGTGTAAATAATTGTTCCAAGGATTGTGGATCTAGCGTTTTCATCTTGCCTCCGTTTTCGACAAGTATGGGGGTAGAAAGGACAAGGGTCAAGGTGTAAAAAATGACAGCGAATATTGTAATAAACTCTTTGAATTAAAATAGTTATTTATTATAGTGGCAATAAAATAAATTAGAAATGGAGTTGTGCATGAGCACTGAATTAAAGATAAAAGATGAATCATTGCGTCTTGATCAAAATTATAAGAATTTTTTAAGCGACATTAAGGAACGTTTAAGGACGGCACAAATAAATGCGGCGAGGGCGGTTAATATCAAGCTGGTGAAGTTTTATTGGGAACTCGGAAATGAGCTAATTGAAAAACAGAAAGCTTACAAATGGGGAGAGCATTTTTTAGATCAATTTTCACATGATCTTAGGCAAGCTTTTCCCGAGATGCAGGGTTTTTCTAAGAGAAATCTACAAAGAATAAGGCAATTTACTCAATTATACCCTGACCTGCCAATTGCGCCACAGGCTGTGGCGCAATTGCCCTGGGGGCATATTTCTTTATTAATTCATGCGGTTAAAGACGGGTCTATCCGAGAATGGTATGCCTATCAATCTATCAAGCAAGGTTGGTCGCGTACCATCTTAGAAATGCAGATTGAGAGTGGTTTATATGAACGGCAAGGGAAATCAGATCATAAAATAAGCAATTTTCACGAGCATTTACCACCCAAGCAGTCTGATTTAGCCCATGAAATGCTTAAGGACCCTTATAATTTTGATTTTCTGACTGTTCAAGGCAAAGCTCATGAACGATCGGTTGAGGATGGACTTGTTACCCACATAAGGAATTTTTTGCTGGAGTTAGGACAGGGCTTTGCATTTGTTGGTTCACAAGTACCGTTGACCTTTGATGACCAAGAGTTTTTTATTGATCTACTTTTTTACCATCTGAATTTGCGCTGCTTTGTCGTTATTGAACTAAAAGCCACTAAGTTTAAGCCTGAACATACGGGGCAATTAGGTTTTTATCTGGCCGCTGTAGATGACCAGCTTAAAAAGGAAAACGATAACCAGACAATAGGAATCATACTTTGTAAGTCAAAGAACAAGGTCATCGCTGAGTATGCTCTGAGGAATATAAGAGCGCCTATTGGTGTTTCTGAATATGCCTTATCTAAGGCTTTACCCAAGGAGCTTAAAGCAAGCTTGCCTACGGTTGAAGAGATAGAAGCGGAGCTCAATTGTTAAAAGCGAGAGAAATTCAATTGGAACTCGGCTAGACTAACTAGTATTTCCAAAGGAAAGGGATTGTGGGCAATGGCTAGAAAAATATTTTTAGTGTTTATTTTGTTTTTCCTGATGGAGAATTCAAGCTTCGCTCGGTATACGAAAGCAGAGCAAGCTGATCTCTTTAATAAATTTAATACGGCTAATGAGGAAATAGAAAATCTTTTTTTTAGTCATCCGGCTTTCTATTTGAAATTTGATGATTATGTCAACAATAAAATTGATGCGCATCTTGAAGTTTATAAGAAAAATAACAACCTTCTTATCAAGGTTCTGAGGCCAGATGGAACTTTACGGGACGAGATTCTGTTGGAGCGACAACAAAGTCCTTCAGGCAAAGTAATCGAAGACGTTTATACTTGCAGTGAAGATCCATATGCGGCTTCTATTTATCTTAGCTATTCAGGTGACCGTAATAAACTCTGCAATATATATCAATATAACGCACCAATCCCGTCTTCAAGCGATTTACCTTTTCTCCAGTTTGAATATATAGATGACCAAACTATTCGATATCAAGCTAGATATGATTTTATAAAGTGGCATGAACTTGACCCTTCAAACACTTATTATGAGTTTCATTTTAAAATCATCGATGATAATGATAGCGGCATTGATGACAGAATTTACCAAGTAGAAAAAAACACTGGATTTATTGATTCAGCCACTTTGCGAAACACTAAACGAATCCTCGTTAAGTCCGACCTTAATCCAACGATAGATGACGCGCTTTTTGAAAATTTTAAGATGCATGCGATACAAACCGATAAGGCATATAAGGAGCAGCTAGCTCAAACTGCCCGTAGGAATTTTTATATCGATATTATCGAAAAAGTGGGCGGACTTATTTTGCTTAGCATCCCATTTATGTATCGTATATTCCGAAGATATCCCAAGCGCTCTCGCTACTTCATTGTTTCATACTTTGTTTGTGCTAACTTTATTTTCTACATTCTCACTTATGCGATAAAAGTCTCAGAAAATGTGGTCTGGTGGATGCTCATCATTGCTAATTTCGGATATTTTCGGATATTACAATGGACGATATTCTATCTTGAAATTTTACTGCCTTATTTCTTGTTTGTTTATCTTGTTTATAAATCGATAGGGCTGGTTTTTTCTATGACAAAAAGAGATTGACATGATGGGAGGCGATGGGGCCTCATCTCCTTGAGCTCTCAAGATTTTACCTCTTATTGAAATAGGGCCATGCCTGAGCCCTTAACGAAATATAAAATAAACTGCACCTACCATACAGAGACCGGCCCATAAAAAATTCCATGATATTTCTTGGCGCATATAAAGAATCGCAAAGGGTACAAATACGGAAAGCGTAATTATCTCCTGCAATATTTTAAGTTCAGCTAAACTGATTTTACCGCTATTAAAACCTATGCGATTTGCTGGAACCTGGAACAGATACTCAAAAAATGCGATACTCCAGCTCACTAATATGGCAATCCATAGGGCACTATGGTTAAAATTTTTTAAGTGGGCGTACCAGGCAAAAGTCATGAAAGTGTTTGAGCAGATAAGCAGCAGTATAGTATAGACATAGGTCGACATCATTTATCATCTCTCAGTCCATTAAAGAGATAAATATTATAATATGCTGAATCTTAATGGGCACTACTAAAGTTTTGCTATTTGTTGCTGTTTATTTTTCTGAGCGCACCAAGAGTATCTCGTTTTGGGTTTTATGGTGATAAATACGACAAAATTTGAATTTTGTTGTGTATCTATTATTCAAATAGAAAGGGACAAGTCGCAACAATTGACATTTGCTTGATCAATTTACTCATACAACCTGCCCCCTTTTTCCTTCGTTTATCTGAGCCAATTCAAAACCAAAAAACTTGAGCGCAATAATCTGCTGTAACTTCAATAACTATAAAAATTACCGGCAATTATTATTGTGGCAATGCACCCCAGCGCCAAGGTTGGTGCTCTTGTGAGCGGGGGCACTCTCCCCTCCATGATGCCTCTGATATGGGCTTACCCAATGCGGTGAAGTATCACCAAAACTCGAGCCACTGAAAATGGGGAAAAATAAGAATCCTACCACTATCGCTAACATGAAATTTTTAACCATACCCCACCCTCCCCACCATCTTGGTTTTAGAGCTTATAACTGAAGTATAGCCGCTGTTTACTTAATGCACACATTGCCTGCTTATAAATACTCACCATTTTAAGAGGCCCTTGTTCGGCTCCCGATGCCTTTCGATAACTCATTGATTCTATTATGGACCAATTAGAACCCAAACGTAGAACCCAAAAGTAGCCTGGGTGCAGCGATAGCGGAACCCAGGGATTTCTATGCAAATGCCTCAGATTTCACTAACCCCTCTTCTTTAATGGCTACAATACGGGTATGAGGAACAGCATCTCGGGTGGCGGTAGCTAAAACAATGCAATCAGGATTGGTAGAGCCGTTGCTTTTTTCGATGTCAAGCCATTCTTTTATTTTCTGGAATGGCATGTTTAATTCGCCGCGATTAAAATTAAAAGGATTAAGAAAGGGGGTCAGACTAAACATTTTGACATTTTCATGCACCCTTGATTTTTTCATATAATTTTTCCAATTCTCCGACATCCCTAGTAAGCCTGTTTATTGTCCGAGTTAAAAATCCTGCAGGGTCAAATCTTTTGTTCCACTAACAATATGGTAGCTTGATAGTGGAACAAAAGACTTGACCCTGAAGGTTTCTTAAAAATTCTGTTATTGCCAGCTATATATTTTGTTTTGTGCATGGCTATGATGGGGATATTTAAATGGGTTATTGTCGAGGGTCAATGAAGGGGATCAGGCCTGCCTCCTTCATTGACTGTTGCTGGCACTTGACCTCGTTCACATAGTTCTATACTTGGCTATTTCTCTTGAATTAATATATTTTTAAGGCATTAATTTTATTAATGCATTCAAATTTTTAAAATCCTCTATATTGTTATGTATAATATATTTAGATATATGTTTTTACAATTCAAGACCAATCTTGCTTTAACTAAGGAGAAACCTCATGAATCAGGGATTGACACAAAGAACTTTGCAAAATTTCAAAAACACCACCCGAAAAGAAATCAATGGATTAAAAACGAGCAAAAATCTTCGGAATTTTGCTTCAAAATTTAAAACCCAAAAGAAAACATTAGAAATGAAAGTTAAAAGAGATATTGAGTCTCATATTAAAAAAGCAAACAAATACTTAGCAACTAAGACAAAAGAATTAAATGACTTTCAAAAAACTGTCACAACAATGATCAAAAGAAAATTGAAGAAAAACGGTAAAAGAGATTAATAACAAATAACTCAGCCGCTAGTTATAATTACAAGCATAGTGGCTAGTATCAAACGATGACCCCCAGTCTTGAGAGAGGGGGTCAGACTAAACATTTTGACATTTTCATGCACCCTTAATTTTTTCATATAATTTTTCCAATTCTCCGACATCCCTAGCAAGCCGTAGCCCGGGTGTAGCGATAGCGAAACCCGGGGACTTTTATCATTTCTCGGGCTATATCAAGGCTGTGAAGAGGGTGAGGCCTGACCCTCTTCATTATCGAAACGAAATTGTTTTTTGATCCTCGCATTTAGATTTATTTTGTAGAGCTTCGGAAGAAACAACAGGAGGAAAGATATCATGCATGATAGCTCTTGGTTTTGCAGAGAGAGAGTTGTGCGGTTCTGTTAGAGAAGGCAGCGGAAGTAACTGTGTTTTTCGATCCAGTTCGACTTGCTCGATGAGTTTCACAGCTGGTGCTTCATCGTTAGGACCTCTAAGATATGAAAGATTATTTTTAGCATAGGCGAGTACTGGCATGTCATGATAAATAAGATCGGTTTTAGCACCGGCATTTAATAGCAGGCGCACAATCTCTAGGGCTTGCGGTCTATGTGCTGTGGCACCTATAGCCCAATGAAGAGGCAGTTTACCCCGCTCGTCCCGTTGATCTGGGTTAGCACCCAGATCAAGTAATATTTTGGCAGCCACTGGATTACCACCTTCACAAGAAACCTCGCCTAGCATGGTGTTACCACAATCATCCACTGCATTCGCAGCAATTTCGAGAAGATCCTTGGGAAAACAGCTAAAATCCGCAGTGGTAAATGTCGTATACCAATTCAAATTAGTGTGCGGGAAAAATTCCAAGATTTTGGCTAAAGTTCGGAGCTCATTTTCTGATAATCCTCGATTAAGTTCTACATATCGTTTACGAGCAACCTGTTTTAAACCAGCTGAATTATCAAACTGTGTAAATTCGTATCTCTGTTGCATCACCTATTTTTCCATTTCAGTCTTTATGGTATTTCTTGAGGAGGTATAGTGAAGGGGGCAGGCCTATCTGAGTACCTTGCAATCGGATAGCGAGCGCGTTGATTTTTTGTCGATCAGACTTCATCGTGGCGTGACCTCGGTTTTTCTGGGTCTTCATTGTCTGCGTAGATTGGCCGTTCTTCGGTATCTCGATCTTGATCGCGTATCAATGCTTGAACAGCGGGGACTAGTGATCGGGGAGTCAGGAGAAGATCATAGTCAAGGATGCGTACAAGATCGAGCAGCGTGTCAAAGCGCGGTATGATTTTGCCTGTTTCGATGCCAGAGATATGCATTTGAGGTAGCCCAATGCGCTGCCCAAGTTCAGCTTGACTCCAATTACGATTGAGCCGCGCAGCTTTTAAGTTTTGCAGCATTTTCTCTGGAAGGCCTTTAAGCCTAAGGGGTTTGATATGTTTTTTTATATTAGACTTCATAATATATATAATAAGACATATAGTGGGGGGTTTCAAGATGATATGTGAAATTAAATATTTAGGAAAGGGGGTCAGACTAAACATTTTGACATTTTCATGCACCCTTGATTTTTTCAAAATCCTGCAGGGTCAAATCTTTTGTTCCACTAACAATATGGTAGCTTGATAGTGGAACAAAAGACTTGACCCTGAAGGTTTTCCATTATGAGTTACGAGGCCGGTTTTTGAGGGAAAGAGGGTTATAAAGTGGCGCAATTTTAGGGCAGGCTTGTTGGCTCTTGATGCTTTTCGGTAACTCATTGATTTTACTTTGGGCCCTGTTCTGGTTGTAGTAATCCAATAAAAATGTATAATTCACGGCTTCAATTAAAGTATGTGTGTTTAATTAAATCAAACAAGCGAGGTTTTTAAGATGAAAAATTTATTACTAGGAATTTGCCTATTAATGGTAAGTGTCCCCGCAATGGCAAACTCTGTAAATTGTGTCGGTATGGATAATGCAGGTCAAAAAGTAACCATTAGCGCTAATTCAGACTCGGCGGATATTAAAATCAATGGCTTTAAACACACAATTGTGGGTAAAACCAAGAGCCAACAAGGTTTTGTCACAGAAACATATTTGAACGGCGATGGTGTTCTTATTTATGATTCTTTATTACCGTTAGATACCACCATGATGATTTTCCAATTTGATGCCGTTAGTCAAGAACTCATGGCTACCGCGAATTTGAATTGTGAGATTAGTTCCTAAGTAGCAAGCCGTAGCCCGGGTGTAGCGATAGCGAAACCCGGGGACTTTTATCATTTCTCGGGCTATATCAAGGCTGGGGAAAGGGGGTCAGACTAAACATTTTGACATTTTCATGCACCCTTGATTTTTTCATATAATTTTTCCAATTCTCCCACATCCCTAGTAAGCCTGTTTATTGTCCGAGTTAAAAATCCTGCAGGGTCAAATCTTTTGTTCCACTAACAATATGGTAGCTTGATAGTGGAACAAAAGACTTGACCCTGAAGGTTT
>Ga0206867_1053_pt1 | contig 13683 bp, 10 predicted proteins | sample Alteio_BWOrgCont_37_FD_152905 | JGI IMG/M metagenome (GOLD analysis project Ga0206867, IMG submission 152905) | Enriched cells from forest soil in Barre Woods Harvard Forest LTER site, Petersham, Massachusetts, United States -... | ecosystem: Environmental > Terrestrial > Soil > Temperate forest >...
GCAGGAAATGTTTTGCGGCACGGGCAAGGACGTTTTCGGCGTTGCCGGGGCGTGGTGGGTAGACTTTCCATTTTGGATTCTTAGCGCCCTGGCGGCGGCGCATGTCTCTTATTACCTGCTTGAAAAACCTCTATTGGGTCTCCGCGCGAAATATCGCGCCGTTTAAAAGGGATTTCACTCAGTGACAGTCGCCGCAATACGCGATAGGATTTTCGCATACGACATGGAGATGCGATGAAAGACCCGTTCTATACGGGGATCATATTTGAAATCGAACGAAGATTGTGGAAGGAGACCGGATCGCGCGCTCGCGAGACATAGTGCTGACGGATGCGCAGGTCATCTCGGTACTCACGAAGGTTCCTCGGCGCCGCGGAAGGAAAACCGGCGAAGATGCCCGCGACTGCAAACCCGCGGGATGAATTCCTGGCCGAGTTGGTTGGGAAATTGAAAGACGTTCGTGGGGCTATTTTGACGATCGAAGGGGGCGAGGATTCAACAACGGAGAAACCCTTGCCCACAGTCTATTGGGCGACCGCCCTCCGCTGCGTCATCGAATCCGCCCGGATGCGAAAAGGATCGGCGCCTGGATCGCGGTTTTATCTCGATTTCCTCAGCCCTTTCATCGCGGATGCGACCCGCGAGTGACGCTCCGCGTGATGCGCGGTCCCGGAGCAGGGCAAGCTGTTCTTGTCTCAAGGCGCGACGGTCGTTGCGAAGGTTCCGGTTAGCACCTGGCCTTCGGTTTTGATTTGGACCCAGATCCGGTAATTGCCGGGCAGTGGAAATTCGTAAGGTAGAACGATCGTGGAAGCGCCTGGGCCGCCGGTCGATCCGTGATGCATTTTTGAGTGGTCCATCTCGCCGGAGTCGCTGCTGCCCGAATCCTTCGCAGCCTCGCGGGTGATCTTGGCGGCGAAAAACGACTGGGCCGCCATGGAGAAGTTTCCGGTGGGATGCAGATGGGCGAAGATGGCGCCGTCATCGCGCAAGATCGCCGCATGGCTCATCATGCCCATATAGGGCTCGAGAGGGATTGGCTGGCCGGCGGAATCGCGGAAGATGAATTCGAGATGCGCATCGTGTTTGGCGCGCAGGCGCGGATGCGCTTTCCAGAGAACCTGCCGGCCTCCGGGGAGGGCGAAGCTGGCCTCGGCGGCGGTCGCGTGCGAAACGGAATCCTGAGATGCCAGCGACCACGAATCGTCCGGATCAGGCTTGATCGAGACCGGAGAGGACGCGGCGGACGTTGAATCAGGCGGCGCCTGGAGGGTGGCGTTGGAGTTGGCGGATGGCGTGGCTGCTGGAACCGGGGGAAGATGCACGGAACTGGAGGCGGTGGAGCTAATGCCGGAATCGCTGAGTGTGAAGTCGCAGAGGATCTTGTAATTCCCTTCGGGAAGCTCGGGCAGCGCGAGATCGAAGGTTTTGCCTCCGCTGCGAATGGGATGCAGATGCGCGAAGACATCGCGGGCCGGTTCGCGAATCAGAAAGAGGTGCAGCAGTTTGCCGTGATCGAGAAGCAGCGGAATGGCGTAGTCTGGTTTGAATGCTTTTTCCCCGAGCGCGAGATGGAGAATGCGCTGTGGCCCTTCTGTCTCCACGGACGCCGTGAGGTCCGGCCACGCGCCCTCGCGCAGACTGCGGCGAAAATCCTGTTCGTCAGCCATCCACCAAATCCAACCGCCCTTAAGAAGAAGAGCCAAAATCACCGCCGCAATGAAGCTGGCCGCCAGACCTTTAAGGCGCTCGGGCTTCCGCATGGGGGCGCCGGGCGCGAGCACGCTTTCGCCGGCTGCCGTATAGACGATGGCCAGGATCCCGAAAACGAGGAGCGATCCCAGCCCCAGCAGCACATTCGCGAGGAAAGGGGGAAGAGGAAGCTGATGGGTGGCCACGGAATTCACGGGAATCCGGGCCTCGCCCTCGCCGGCCTCGCCCGCCACTCGCACTTCGATGCTGTAAGCGCCCACACTCATCAGCCAAAGGTCGCCGCTGTAAAGCCCGGGCTCGCCAATCACGGGCGCAGCCATTTCGGGTGGCGGCGCATTCTTGATGGCGGTCTTCGAGTAGAGCGGAAGAAAAGAGACGGTGAGCGGTTTCTCGGTCTGTGGCCGCACCTCGATCCGCGCCCGGCCGGGTACCACGGACGGCATCCGGATGGCAATGTGCGCCGGATAGGGGCCGATCTGCCCATCGAAAAACACATCCGGGCTGCCGACGTGCGCGCGGGCCGTCCAGGGCTGCAGCAGTAGGAACGCGAGAGCGACAAGCGCCGGCGCAGGGAAGCGCGGCGCGAAAGATGGAGGTAATCGAACAGGGGCAGCAGCCATGGCAAAAACGGATGGAAGCAGGGATGGACTGATGGACGAGGAGCCGAGGTTTTGCAATTCGAGCCTTGTCGCGGGATCTGCGGCGCCGGGGAGACGTTCGTGGAACTGCGCGGCGCGCGATTATTCGAGGAGAACCGGGCGAGGTCGAATCCAATCTGCTTTCAATGATTCAGGATGCTCCTTCGCCAGTGCCTTGAGGCGGTCGGCAGCCGCCGTTACTGGCGTGTGGTCAGTGGCAGTTGCGAGCACCGATTTATAAGCTGCCGCCGCTTCCGTCCAAAGCCCGGCCGCCTCGAAGTTCTTCCCCGTGAGGTAGGAACGCACCGCGGAAACCATTTCCGAGTTTTCGGGATTCGCGCCAGGCGATGGCAGGAGTGTGCTTTTCGTTTTGAGGACTTCCAGCACCCGCGGCCATTGGCCTTCCGCGGCAAGTTTGGCCAGGAACCCGTCGAAGGCGGCGCCGAGAGGTTGGCTGGCGTAAGGCGCTTGAGTGAATTCTGGAGCGCCGAGGAGCCGGCCGGCGATTTCCCGCTTGATCCGATTTCGCAGAGCCACCAGACCCGCGTCTTCCATCCTGTCTTCCTGAAGATTCCAGGGCGAAAGGAGATTTGGGTCTCCCACGCTCCAGGCTGTCGCCAGCGCGGATAGCTGTGTCGCAAGCCTTTGAGCGATTTCCGGATCTTCGGATTGCAGAGATTCCCGCCGGCTATTGAAAGGGTCTGCCGCGGTGGCTGCGAGGTCCGAGGGTTGTTTCACCGCGTCGAGCTTCGCCCGCAATTCCTTGTAAAACTCTTGCGCGGGAGTTTCCGGCGCGTGGGGAATCCGCAGCTCCAGTTTCTTCAACAGCGCTTCCAAGGCCGCGGCTTGGCGGGCCGCCATCTGCGGAAGGCATTGCCGCGCGGCGGCAATCTCCGCCTCTGCTTTGCTCCATTGATGGGACGCAATCAATTGCGAGAAATTGTCAATTTGCGGATAGGCGCGCGACGCGGTTTGATAATCTGTGAAACCGAAATTGGAGAATTCGGGAATGAGGATCTGAGCTACGTCTGAAAAACGGCGAGTGGCGTCAACAAACTTCCCCGCCAGCATCCGGGTCTTTTCGTAGGGCTCTCCCGCGATTAGCGCGGAGCCGAGATTATCCCTCGCCGTGTCGGTAGCTTGTTGAAAAAGAGCGACGATGCCGGCCGCGCGCGCGCCGTAATCGGCTGACGATACGAACTCGAGTGCTTGGGATTCATCCTGTCGGAATTGACCCACGGCGCTTCTCGCCTCGGCGGAATCCCCGGCTAGCGGGATTGCCATCACACTGCGCAGGCTGCGCAGCATGGGGATGCAGGTTGAGAAATCGGACGCGGGAATGCGGGTCGCGATGCCGTGCGGATATTTCTCGGTGAGTTTCTGAAAGCGTTCGATGACGGGGAGAAACGCATCGATTTCGGCCACTGAGCCGCCACTGCGGACCAGCTCGGTGGACCGCCGGCCGGCTTCTCGAATGCCCTGCGCCTTCAATGCCGACCGCTCTGCTTGGGCGGCGCGCTCGGAATCATAGAGAGAAAGCGCGGCTTCCATGATCGCGGCATTCTCCAGGGGTAGGCGCGTACTGGTGAGCAGGACGAGGACGTCCCCCGTGGATGCGAGGTTATGGAGCGTCCAACGGAGCCCTTGGGCAATTGGTTCCGGGATTCGGTTTGCTCCCACCTCGGAATCGACGATGGCCAACAGGTCTTGGGCTTTCTTTCTGACGGGCGCCTCGGCATTTTGGAATCGATCCGCTAATTCCTCCAGACTGGCGGGGCGGCTGGAGTCGACCGGCGGCGCCTGCGCCACAGCCGTTGCGATGGGCAAAAAGAGGCCCGCGGCGCTCCCAAGCAAGAACGGGAGAAAGTCCGGGCGATGAGAACTGCGGAGCACTCGGGGACGCCGGCGCCGGAGGTATGGCAGATTCATGGTGCCTCTTTTGTGGCGAGCTCTTTCAAACGCCGGACGGCGAACTTCGTAAGCGCCGGATCGTCAGACAATCCCAGAATTTCGCGATACCGATATCGCGCGGTTTCAGGCGAGGATATTGCTTCGCCGGACGCCCGCTCAGATTCATCCGCGATTTGCTTCCAGAGAAGACGCTCGGCGCCAGTAAGCAAATTGGCCGCGGAGTCCAGGCGCAGGACGTAACGGAGACTGGTCCAATCGCTCTCGGTCACGCATTTCTCCAGCGCCACTTCGAGGGTCTTTCGGATGGGAACCGTTTCATCCGTGTTGCCTCCGTGCTGGGAGGGAAGTTGCGCCAGCGCCGCACGCACGGTTTTTTCCCGAAGGGAGAATAACTTCAGGCCGTCCGTTCGTCCCGCCAGGGCTTGCCAGGCAACTGGCGCGGCGTTGTCGCTTTGGGGAGATCGCGGGTCTTGAGGTTCCTTCCTCTGGATTGATCGCCAAGCCTCAAGGAGATGCTTCATTTTTTCCTGGAAACCGCCATCGTTTCCTTCATTGGCTGACCCGCCGGTTAGTACCCGTGCTGAGGCTGCCTCCAGCGCCGCGATCAATTCCTCGATAGGTCGGTTTTCCTGACGAGCCGGATCCGAACCCGGCGCGGCAATGACGTCTTCCACGCGCGGCAATGCGCGGTGTTTTTCGATGGAAGCCTTCACCTCGCTGGGGAAGAACACCAGCCTCTCGCGAAGTTGCCCCCAAAGCGATTTTAGCTCGTCCGGGGCGGCGCCGTTTGTTTGCGCGCGGCGATACTCCAGCCATTCGCGATACGCCCTCTGAGGGCCGGCGGCGGACATACTGGCGATCCGTTGTAGAATCAGCCCTTCTTGCAGCGCCCAGGAGTTGCCGCCTGTTGGCACGCCCGGATGTCCCACGAGCAAATCATGATAGTCATGGATCTGGCCGCCTTGAAGACCCGGGCTGGGAAAAACCCGCCCCTGGCCGTCACTCACCATCATGGGCGGCATCATCATCGGCATCGGTCGTTGGGGAGGAAGCCCCCATCGCTGGGGATCGAAGCTAGCCAGGAAAGCATTGAAATAGTTCAACGCGGGCTCAAATGAATCTGGCGGCGCATTTTCCAGGATCATCACGTTCAGCCGCTGCTGAGCGGACGCGCGCATCTCAGCATATTCATCATCGAGTTCCTTGACCCGCGCCGCCACCCGAGGCCGCGTTTGGAAGGACACATTGCACTGGAGGAGGAGACTCCACGTCACGCGCGCTTTGGTAAATTCCTCCACATTCGTTTTCGGGTTTGGCAAGATCAGCGGATGATCTCCCGCGGTCAGCAGCGCGGCGTAGAATGCAGCCGCGCGCCGCGGATCGTCTGCCGCGGAGAATGGGCCAAACCGCTGCCCGGGAAATCCCGCAGGGTAGGGGAGAATTGTCTGCGCCAAATAACGCGGCGCCAGCGCTTCCAAGTCCGCAAACGCCGCCACGACGGAACGAAGATCGGCAGGTTTGTTCGCCTTGAGCCAGGATTCTTCGGCGAGGTCGGACAACTCGCCGTCGAATTCGGCGAGTGTCGCCCTTTTTTGGAGGTTTAGGAAGGTGACGCGGAATAACAGCCAGTCCGCAACCTCGGCCGCAGGCCACGGCAAATTGGACTGGCCCATGGCAGCGCCGTTCATTCGGAGCATGAAGGCCATGGCCGCTTGCCGGCCGGCTTGGTCATTCGATGTCGGCGGAGGCGGCGGCGTGATCCGCGGATCGTTTTTGACCCATTGCCGTGCGCTTTCCTTAACGTCTTCCCGCCATCCGTCTTCTTCCTTTCCCATTTTTACCGCTTCCCGAAAGATCGCCACCGAGTTTTCGATTTCCGCGTTGATGGATTTTATAGCTTCCCGGTGGACGGCCACGTTTGGCGCCGCCGGCGCTTCGTCCGCGCGGGAGGTGGCATTGGCGGCGCGCAAAAGAGCAGCGGCGATGAAAAGGAACGTGCGCGCGGTCATGGCCGGGCGGTCTTTTGCCTGGCCTATGGCGCTATTTGCGGCGAACCCGGGCGGGGTGATGGGCGCGCCGCTTTCACCTCTTCAGGATGCTCTTTCGCGAGTATTTTCAAGCGATCGGCGGCTTCGCTGACGGGGGCGCCGTCGAGCGCGACCGACAACACCATTTTGTAAGCTGCCGCCGCATCGGTCCAAAGCTCGGCCAATTCATAATTCTGCCCCGCCAAATACGAGCGTATGGCGAGGATCGTTTCGAACCTACGCGGAGGCCGTCCGCGATTTTGTTCGAGAGTCGATTGTCCTTCCATGATTTGAAGCGCCCGCCGCCACTCCCCGGCAGCGGTCAAATTACCCACGAGATCATCGATGGCCTTGGAGAGCGGCTGGCCATCGAGAGGCGGCTGAACCAATTCGGGAGCCTTCAGCGTCCGGCTGAGGATGTCCCGTTCGGCTCTTCCGCGGAGACCCGCCAAATCCGCGCTCAGAGTGGCGTCTTCCGGGTTGCCCCCTCCGAAACCCTCATTCGTAAGTCGATTCAGATCGTCATTTTCCCACGCTGACGCCAGCGCGGATAAGCGCATCGAAAGCCCCTGATCATACCGGGAGTTATTGGATTCTTCCGAATCGCGTTGCGCCTTCGACAGTTCGTTGACGATCGGCGTCAAGTCTGACGGTTGTTTGACCGCGCCGAGTTCGGTGCGGATGCGTTCGTGAATCTGGCGCTTGTCGGCCGCCTCGGCGTCTGAAATTTCACGCCCCCATTTTTCGAGGATGGCATCGAACCCGCCTGTCCGCCCAGCGCGGTTTTGAATCTGGGAGGCGGATTGCCGGGCGCCGTCAATTTGCATTCGGGCAGAGTGCCAGTAACGAGATTCCATCGCCCGGGAGATATTGCACAATGCGCGGTAGGAATTGAGTTCGGCTTGGAAATCGCGAGTCGTTGAGGCCTTGAAGCTGACGGCGCTCGTGTAGCGGCTGAGAGCGTCTTCAAATACCGCCAGCGCCGCATAAATCTGTTCGGAGGATTTGTGTTCGTTCAACGCAGCATCGAGACCGCTGTGCGCGTCTTCGAATGCTTTCTTGAACGGGGCGAGCACCAACTCGGCGCGCTGGGCAAAATCGGTATCCCGTCCGAATTCGTTCCCAGCCATGCGCATCGGGGTCAGTCCCGCAAGGATTCTACTCACGGTCGCCGGATCGCTGGCTGGCGTGAGGTCGAAGCAATCTCGCAAAAAATGCATTTCGGCAATGCACCGGTCCACCTTGGTTCCTACGTTGTAATTCTGGCGGCCGCTCACCAGAACTCGGAGGCGTTCTAGAAGGACGAGGAAGGCGTCAACTTCATTGGGTGTTTTCGCGTTGCCTACGAGATCGGAGCAGCGTTTCTCCGCTGTGTGATCGGCCTGGCGCATCAGATCCTCATCGTCAGCGCGGACGGCGCTCGTGGTATCCTGGAGAGCCTGCGCCGCTTTCATGATCGCGTCGTTATCCACGGGCGTGGACACGGTCGCGAGCGGAGCGCGCACATCCTGGCTGCCGGAGGCGGTCAGATTACGGAAGCTCCACCGGAGTGCTTGGGCGGTTGGTCCCGAAATCCGTTTCGCTCCCGCTTCGGTTTCGACGACCGCCAACAGCTCCTTCGCCTTTTTCTGCACGGCGTCCGCGTTATCCTGCAGACTTTGCACGATCTTTTCGAGGCTGCGGACCTCGGGCGCGGGGTTGGCCGCTGCTGTTGTGCCCGGCTGCCCCTGGGTCTGTGAAAACGCCGCCAGTGGCAAAAGCAAACAGCCAATGGTGTAAAACAGCGGCTGAAGCGTCCGGATTCTCATGCGCCCGACAAGACGCGGCGGCGGGAGTAAAGTCAAGGCGCACGCGCCCAACCGATTATCGCCGGACTTTTCGCATCCAACCGCCCCACACCAACCCGATCCAGGCCCCGCCGGCGGCCAATGCCCAACTGAGAGCCACGGCGGGAGCGTTGAACGGATGGTAATTCGGAGCGCCGGCGGTCACGCACCAGAAATCTCTGGCAAAGCGCCCCGGCGTGGAGGCGTAGCCCCAGTAACGGTTGCCTGCGAAAAACCAGTTATCCGCGTAGGGCGTGAGCAGGAACGCCGAAAACAGCCATTGGGAAGCGAAGAAGACGGCCACGAAGCCTACCCCCAGCGCGCAGGCGAGCGCGATGCGGCGAAGTCCACTCCAGTCCGCTCCGGTCTTACGCAAGACGAGATCGATGGCGAAAGCGGGAAAGACGAGCAGCAGGGGAAAAGCCGGCGGCACCATGTGAGTGACCGGATGGAAGATCGGCGCGAGCTTCGGGTGCGCCGGGAAGAGCGGCAAAATCCAGGTCATCATGCCCTGCAGGACGAGGTAAACGGCAGCCGCGCGGGTGGCAGGCCACGAGATTCTCCCCGCCACGCTCAGGGCCACCAGGCGCATCGTGAACGTCGCGGCGCACACTTCATAGAAGAGCGCCGCGTGCTGGAGATTGGGGGTGGTGAATTCCATCACGAAGACGCTTCCCAGCGTGAGAAAGATTCCGCCGATGTAGATGAAGAGCCCGTCGCCCATGGCGTCGTTCGCGCGATTTTGGTGCGCCAGCCCGAGCAGCAGCGCGCCCAGGCTGATCCCCAGCATCCCCACGCCCAGCAACACGTGCGGCGGACTGATGATTTTCACATCCAGCCCGTAGGCATTATGCCACCAGTCGTCAAAGGGCGCCGAAGTAATCATGGCGACCGCTCCCCACATGGCGACCCACGCGCCGAGCGGCGCCCGCGCCCCGAGGATCCCCACGGAAGCCGCGCGTTCTTCCGCTCCGCCGAGGAACGTGCATCGGAAGGCGAGCCAACCGCTCACGCAGCCGCCCAGAATTCCGCCAAGTTGAATGACCAGGTGCGCGGGCGTCCAAAACGTGTCGCGTCCGATACTGACGTGCCACGATATATCCCAGATAATGCCGATGGCGATGCAGGTGGTCGCGAATGCCAGGAGCACGCCAGCCCAATAGGGCCGCCCGAGCGCCGGCGCCGCCAACGCAGCGGGAACAGTCGAAGCATCGGTCGATTCCGCGATTTGAATGGCAGGCGCGAGGGACATTGGGCGTTTCGTGGAAGACAGCTACGATGGAGGGAAGCTTGGAAATGTCCAGCGCGGCTCTGTCGCGCCCAGCTTGAAATTCAGAGCAGTTTTTTCAAGTCCTCGTCGAATCACGTCGTCCAGTTATTGGAAGTCATACGGCCGCGCATACGAAATGCGACTGCTGTAGGATGTCCCTCTTCGATTCAATCGTAGTCGGCTTTCTCCACGATGCCCTGATCGTCACCGACGGAATTTAATTTTTGTTCCTGAGGAGGACAAGAGGATGAGCGAACCAGCCTTCCTGCTCAGGAACAACAATTCGTTCCTTCTCCCGTTGCCCCCACGAAGTGCAGGTGGGGCGCTGCTTTCCTGCGTTCTAAATTCCACCCTTTCAAAACCTCCACGTCACTTTCTCGTAACGGCGCGCACCCCAGTGTGCCTCTGCTTCGTGCCTTTGTATGAAACCGCCTTCTTCCTGCTTTCCTGTTTTCCTCATTCAAATCTCCTCCTTCTTCCTCTACGTCCGACTCCTCATGATGCACCTCACACAGATTGCCCAGCGCGGCAGAGCCGCTACCAAAAGGCAGTGAAACGCAGAGGGCGCAGAGCCGCGGAGAAAAGGGCGCCGGCGGCGACAAACTCACCGCTTTAGCCGCCTGAAAAATTGCCCAGAATGCGCTCCAATACGGCCAATGAGGCGGGCATCATCACCGTCCTGAAGCGACGCCGTCTCGCATCCAAACGCATGCTCAATTGCGATTGAATTTTGCGTGATACGCGCGTCTTGACCGGAAGAACTGCGGTGGTAAAGTGGCCGTTCAAGCTTTCCCCCAAGGCGAGGTTGTTTATTGCTTAACATTCTGTCGCAAAGCGATAAGCATCCGAGCATCCCCCACAAAAAATGAGCGAATCCGCAATTAGTTCGGCTTCGGGCTCCGCCCCGAAGATTTCCACCGTTCCCGAGGTAGTCATCCGCATCGCGGGAAATTCCCAGGATGGCATCCAGGCCATCGGCGGCTTCCTGGCGCGGCTCGCCGGCCGCAGCGAACAGGAGGTCATGACCTTCATGACCATCCCCGCGACGATCTCCGGAGGCCCTTCGATTTTCCAGGTGCGCATCGGCTCCGGCGAAGTGCTCAGCGCCGGCGACGAAGCCGACGTCCTTCTCTGCTTCTACGATCACAGCTACGCCAATCACATCACTTCCCTGAAACGGGGGGGCATCGTTCTCTACGATTCGGATCATGTGACGCCGAATCCGGAATTGGCCGGATCCTATCACCACGTCGGCGTCCCCATTTCCTCCCTGACCGTCGAGGCGATCGGCGGAACGGGTCGTGACAAAGGAAAAAACATCTACTCGCTGGGGTTGATCGCGCGGATATTCAATTTGAACGTGCAGAAGCTCACCCGGCTGATCGAGGAGCGTTTCGGCGGGAAGGATCCGAAGGTGGTCGAAGACGCGCTGAGCTGCTTTAACTCCGGCTACGGGCACCAGGTCCAGGGACTCCTGCAGTCGTTCCAGTTTCACCCCGCCGATAATGCGGGCCGCGCGCAGGTGGTGATGAGCGGCAACGAGGCGCTGGCTTTCGGCATCATCGCGGCCGGCGTGCGGTTTGGCGCGGGATACCCGATCACTCCTTGGAGCGACATCATGGAACTGCTCCGGCGCGAACTGCCGAAATACGGGGGCACTTTTGTCCAGACCGAGGATGAAATCGCCGCGATCTCCATGGCGCTCGGCGCCAGCTACGGCGGACGGGTGGCCGTGACCGGATCGAGCGGCCCCGGCATTTCCCTCAAGACCGAGGCGCTCGGCTGGGCCTCCATGGCGGAGATGCCGCTGGTGATCATCGACGTGCAGCGCGGCGGCCCCTCGACGGGCATGCCGACCAACGTGGAGCAGAGCGACTTGAATATCGCCTGCTTTGGTGGCCACGGCGACAGCCCGCGGGTGGTCCTGGCGCCTTCCAGCGTGGAGGATTGTTTCTACACGGCCATCGAGGCGGTGAACATCGCCCGGAAATACTCCACACCGGTCATCATTCTCTCCGACCAGGGAATCGCCACGCGGATCGAGGCGTTTCCCTACCCAGACCTCGAAAAGGTGTGCCAGGACATCTCGCCCGATTTGACGGCGGTCGCGGACCACAAACCCTACGACCTTTCGGTGCCCGATGGCGTCACCCGGCACATCGCCCCCGGCACACGTGTGGCCAGCGGGAAGTATCCGGTCGTCACGGGGTTGGAGCACGACGAACTTGGGCATCCGTCCGGATCCGGCAAGCTCCACACGCAGATGAACGCCAAGCGCCGGAACAAACTTCGCAAGCTCGCCACCGAGCTTCCTGTGCCGCAGATCTACGGAGCGCCCGAAGGGCACGTGCTGCTGATCAGTTGGGGCTCCAGCCGAGGGCCAATCGAAGAAGCCGTGAAACAGGCCCGCGAACATGGCGAAGCGGTCTCCGCGCTCCACCTCAAGCACCTCAATCCGCTGCCCAACGGGCTCGAACAGATCATGAGCGGCTTTACCCACGTGGTCGTCGTCGAACTCAACGACGAGGGCCTCTACGGGAGCGGACAGCTCGCGACCATGCTCCGCGCCCGCTACTGCGACCCGCGAATCAAGTCGGTCACGAAAACCGACGGGCTCACCTGGAAAGTGCGGGAGATCCTGCACCGTGTGCTCGTCCTTACGAAATAACTTCCACCATCCCCCTTATGTCTCTTCTCACCGAACCCCTGCCCCGCACCACCGCAGCGCCCGGTCCAGTTCCCGACCTGGCCGATGCCGATCGGAAAGCGCTGACGAAAAAGGACACCGCGGCCGAACACCCGACCTGGTGTCCCGGTTGCGGGGATTTCTCCGTCCTCGCGCTCTATTACAAGCTCATCGAGAAGCGGAAGGTTTGGCATGAGAAAATCTGCACCGTTGCCGGCATCGGATGCTCCTCGCGTTTTCCCTACTTCGTCCAGGCCCACGGCACGCATTTCATCCACGGGCGCGCGCTTCCCTACGCCACCGGCATCTCGATCTCCCGGCCCGATCTGCACGTCTTCGTCTTCGGCGGCGATGGCGATGCCTTCTCGATCGGCGGCAATCACTTCAATCACACGGCCCGGAAGAACGTGAAACTGACCTACGTGGTCATGGATAATCACGTCTACGGACTCACGAAAAAGCAGACCTCGCCCACGTCGCCGCTCGGGTTTAAGTCGAAGACGGACGTGTGGGGTTCCACCGATCGCCCGATCAACCCCATGAAACAGGCCATCGCCGCCGGCGCCACCTTTGTCGCGCGCGCCACCGCCACCAATATCCCGCATCTGCTTTTGATGATGGAAGCGGCCATGGATCACGATGGCTTTTCCTTCATCGAATGCCTCAGCGAGTGCATCGAATTCTATCCCGGCGCGTTTGACGCCGCCAACCCGCGCAAGGGCGGCGCCTTCAATCAGGTTCCCGCCGATCACGATGTGACCGACGAGTATGCGGCGTACAAGCTTGCCGACGCGGAGGGCTCCGGAGTTTTCGGCCTCTTTTACAAGGTCAATCGTCCCACAAAAAATGCCAACGAGGCGAAGCTCATCGCCGAGACGCGCTCAAAGCAGGGCGACCTCGCCGATTGGCAGATTCTGAAGAAGAACTTCGACCGGATGAAATAGCGGCTAAATAACCGCCTTCGCGAGCGACTCAGCGAACCAAGCCACCGCGTGGAGAGTCGTCGTCATTCGTCATTCTGATTTCGTCATTCCTCTGGACCCGCATCGGCGCGCTCCCGATCACTGCTGCTGATTGAAGCGGTGGACGCGGCCGTAGATGTTGTATTCCGAGACGAATATGTCCCCGTGCTCGTTGAACGCGATTCCGTGCGGCGCGGTCACGATGCCGGGGCGCCACTTGGTGGGCTCGGTTTTATTGTTGCCCACTTCATCCGCGGCCGTGTTCGCGCCGAATTGGGCCACAATCTGGCCGGCCTTGTCGAGCACCGTGACCCGGCCTTTGAGCTCGCCGATGGCGGCGTAATCCCCGTGGATGGCGACCGCGGCGGGTAACAGCAGGTTGGTGGCGATCACTCCCAGGAATTCGCCGTCCAGCGACATGTGGATAATTCGGCCGTTGGCGCGGTCGCAGCCGATGATCCGGGGCGGGTCGAAACGCGTGTCGATGGCGATCTTGTGCAGGGTCTTGAAATTATACGGCTCCTTTTTGCCGCCGAAGGAATTCAGATATTTTCCGGTTTTGTCGAAGTGATGGACATAGTCGCTCGCGTAACCGTCCGTCACGAAGAGATCGCCATTGGGCGCCACATCCATCCCGGTCAGGCGGACGA
>Ga0206867_1167_pt1 | contig 13574 bp, 12 predicted proteins | sample Alteio_BWOrgCont_37_FD_152905 | JGI IMG/M metagenome (GOLD analysis project Ga0206867, IMG submission 152905) | Enriched cells from forest soil in Barre Woods Harvard Forest LTER site, Petersham, Massachusetts, United States -... | ecosystem: Environmental > Terrestrial > Soil > Temperate forest >...
CCCAGCACTAAAAGTACCGATACCATGGCGTTGATAGCACCATTTAATTTGGCAAAAATGTGCGGGCTAAAGCCAAGGTCCATTTTGGCTATGCCTTTAACTGCATCTTGTCGTAAAAGCACCACAGCCGCAAATACAACTACCGATAAAACGCCTATTATCCAATAAGCAACTGTATCGTTTTTTTTGAAGAGAGGTTTTAACATGCCTGGAGTTTATTTTGGTTTGTCGTTTTTTTTATCGAAACTAAATCCATCTTCTGTATCTCTTAACAGTAATACAATGTCTCCCAATAATTTATTTACACGGTTGGTGTCAACCCCACTATAATATCCGCGTATGTTTCCGTTTTGATCAACCAGCACCAGCTTTTCGCTATGTATAAAAGCTTCAGGGCCGCCGTCTTCATCATCTTTAGCAGTGAGGGAAAACCCTTTGCTGGCCAGGTCAAAAACGTTTTGTTTACTGCCGCGTAAAAAGTACCACTTGCCCGGTATTGCGTTGTGCAAGGCTGCATACTTGCGCAGGGCAGGCACACTATCTTTGGCAGGGTCAACACTAAATGATACTATTCTGAAATTGCTTTCGCGTACAAAAGCCTGCTGCACTCTTTCCAGGCTGTTACTCAGTTTGGGGCATATACCGGGGCAGGTTGCAAAGAAAAAATCAGCCACATATATATTGCCATGTAAAGAATCCAACTCCAGCGAGTCGCCGCTTTGTGTTTGAAATTTATAGTTGGGAATAACACGGTAGGTAGAATCCATCACCCTTTCGCCCTTTTCGTTTACCGATTCAATGGCACCGGTTGCAAATTGTTTATGCGGCGCCTTGGGACGCGGAATTTTACCCAAAGGCTGAAATACCAATAAAAAGAAAACAGGCATTACCAAAACAATACCAATGGCAATAACTTTAAAGCGTTTGTCGTTCATTATACTTTTAAAAAGCGGTGCAAGTTAAAGCAGAAAAAGGAGATTGGGGCTGTTAAATTCTTTCGCACGGAGGGGAAATGCAGAGAAAGGCAAAAAACCGATTTGATTTTTGAATACACGACAACCTGGGCTGCTTTAGTCAATATGAATGTATTTTCGGCTGTTAAACTCCGTGCGAAATACATTTTGCTTCTAAAACGTTCTATGCTCCTTCACCCAATCCTCAATATAACCCGCTATTTCGGCAGTAGGGGTACCGGGAGGAAAGAGGCTGCCGCAGCCCTGGGTTTGTAATTGCTTCATGTCTTCGTCGGGGATGATGCCACCACCTGTAAGTAATACATCGTTCAATCCTTTTTCTTTCATCAGGGCCAGCACTTTGGGAAATACCGTCATATGCGCGCCCGATAGTATGCTTATTCCAATCGCATCTACATCTTCCTGTAGTGCAGTATTTACTACCATTTCAGGGGTTTGGCGAAGGCCGGTGTAAATTACTTCCATCCCTGCATCTTTTAAAGATGAAGCAATAACCTTGGCCCCGCGGTCGTGGCCATCGAGTCCAACTTTTGCAACAAGAATTCGTATTGGGCGATGCATGGAAATTATTGGTGAATAGAAATAAAAAAAGAAGGGACACATAAACCGAATGCTTGGCTGTGTCCCTTATCTCTATAATCAGGTCTTAGAAATCATCATCAAGGCCGCCACCGCCGCCTAACTCATCGTCTTCTTCACCGAAATCGTCAAAGTCTTCAAAGTCTTCATCATCATATTCATCCTGGCTTTTAGCTTTTCTGCCTTTGCCGGTCGAACGTTTTTCGATGATGTCGTCAAACTCTTCCATGTCCTTCATCGACTTTAACTCATCATCAGAAGGCTCATCGTCCTTTTCTTCCTCGTCAGTTACAATCGTTTCATCTTCCTCCTCAATCTCCAAATCATCATCATCGTCGTCGTCCTCATCATCGCTAACTTTCTTTTTCAAAGGCTTTTCTTCCTCTTCATCTTTTTTCTTGCGTGGCATACATTTTCGGTTTAAAGGTTTGGCAATTTGTGGTTATGCGAATTTACTGGTTACTTTTTTTGAATCAAGGGACACTACAAAATTATTTTTTTCCTCAAATTTAATATCAAAGCTGCTAAATCGAATCAAAATAATCAAATGATTTTTTTAGCCTGGCAATCGATTTTTCTTTTCCTAATAAATTCATCATGTTAAAAACCGGTGGCCCTTGCATGGTGCCGGCCAGTGCTAAACGCAAAACGGGCATCAACTCACCAATCTTTATACCTGCCTGTGTTGCGTAATCCTTTAATGCCTTTTCCAAATTTACAGTATTAAATTCAGAAACCCCGTTCAATATTTTTATGGCACTATCAAACTTCGCCCTGCTCTCTTTACTGTATTTTTTCTTAATTGTTTCATCGTCGTAGGCTTTTATGTCCTCAAAGAAATAATAGCCCATTTCTAACAGGTCATTAATAAAAATAGCCCGTTCTTTCATCAACCCGCAAAACTCGCGCACAAAATCAACCTGGTAAGGGTAGCCCTTCTCCTGCATTTGTGGTTTAATCGCCTCGGCCAATTCATCGTCACTTTTGGCTTTTAGATACTGGTGGTTGAACCACTTAGCCTTTTCAAAATCGAAACGTGCGCCCGCCTTATGCACTTTTTCAAAAGAGAAAAGTTGTGTCATTTCCTCCTTTGTCATTATTTCTTTATCGCCACCCGGGTTCCATCCCAGTAAGGCTAAAAAGTTCATAAATGCCTCAGGGAAAAAGCCTCGTTCCCGGTATCCCTTACTTGTTTCCTTGGTTTCAGGGTCCGTCCAGTTAAGGGCGAACGATGGGAAACCGAGCCTGTCGCCATCTCGCTTGCTTAGCTTACCATTGCCATCCGGCTTTAGTATCAGCGATAGGTGGGCAAACTTTGGCATTACATCTTCAATTCCTAACGCCCTGTATAACAACACATGCAGGGGCGCCGAGCTTAACCACTCCTCACCGCGTATTACGTGCGTAACCTCCATCATATAGTCATCAGCCACGTTGGCCAGGTGATAGGTTGGCATGCCATCGCTTTTAAACAATACCTTATCATCTAATTGCGAAGTATTAAAAATAACCCAGTCCCTTATCTCATCATGAAACTTCACTTCTTCATTACGGGGCATTTTAAAACGGATAACATACGGGACTCCGTTTTTTAATTTCTTCTCCACCTCATCATGCGGAAGGGTTAAAGAGTTTTTCATATACTGGCGCGATACCGATGTATAAGCAGGGTTTGGAACTCCTTGTGCTTTTAAGTTAGCTTTCATTTGCTCCAACTCCTCGGTTGTATCAAATGCATAGTAGGCATGTTCGCTGGTAACCAACTGGTCGGCAAATTTGCGGTAAAGGGCTTTGCGCTCGCTCTGTCGGTACGGGGCGTGCGGGCCATCATTAAAGCCAACGCCCTCGTTGGGTTCAATACCGCACCACTTCAGTGTTTCAATAATATATTGCTCGGCGCCGGGTACAAAACGGTTTTGGTCGGTATCTTCAATACGCAATATAAAATCACCTCCCTGCTGCTTAGCCAACAGGTAATTATAGAGGGCGGTACGGATACCACCCATATGTAAAGGCCCTGTGGGGCTCGGTGCAAATCGAACTCTTACTCTTCTGCTCATAAATACAATTATACCGGCGAAAATAATTATTTTGCGGCCTCATCCTAAATCCTTCTCCAAAGGAGAAGGATTTTTTGAACCCTATCCTTCGGAGAGGGCAGGGTGAGGCTGAATTTTATTATCATGCTCGATGCCCTGTTGTTTACTAAACCACCTACACTTTTACGCTCGGTTTACCGCAAATGCCTCTGGTCGGTCAACACTACCGAGCAAACCATTTACCTCACCTTTGATGATGGCCCTATAGCTGAAGCTACGCCCTTTGTTTTAGATGAGTTGAAAAAATATAAGGCGAAGGCCACCTTTTTCTGCATTGGTAAAAATATAGAAGCCAACCCAGAAATTTTTAAAAGGATTATGGACGAAGGGCACAGCATAGGCAACCATAGCTACGACCATTTAAACGGATGGCAAACCAGCAACGAGGAATATTACAGCAACATTGAAAAATGCACCGAAACCCTTGCAGCCCACCATGCCGCCAATGCTGACAGATTGCTTCGCCCGCCTTATGGAAAATTAAAGCCCGCGCAATATAAATTTCTGAATGAGCGTTACAGGATTGTTTTATGGGATGTGCTGAGTTTTGACTTTGACTTAAGCCTGAACGAAGAAAAAGTGCTGAACAATGTAATTACCAATGCCGGGCCCGGCTCCATTATTGTTTTTCACGATAGCCTCAAGGCAAAACCCAAAGTTGAATACGCGCTGCCAAAGGTGCTTCAGCATTTCTCGACAAAAGGGTTTAAGTTTGAAAAATTATGATGCTGATAGACACACACTGCCATTTATACCTTTCGAAATACGATTACGACCTGAAAGAAGTTGTTGACCGCGCTATGATGAGCGGGGTAAAGAAAATATTTTTGCCCGCTATTGATAGCGAAACGCACGAGCGGGTGCATAAACTGGCCGATAAGAAGTTTATAAACCCCAACTCAAACCTGCCCATTAGCGCCGATGAGTTTGAAATACTGCCCATGATGGGTGTTCACCCCTGTAGCATTAAAGAAAACTTTGAAGAGGAACTAACCATAGCATACAACCACCTCAACAGCGGGCGCAAGTATTATGCCGTTGGCGAAATTGGCCTTGACTATTATTGGGATGTGACTTTTAAAGAGCAGCAAATACGCGCCTTTGAGCGGCAAATTGAATGGAGTATAGAAAAGAACCTGCCGATTGTAATTCACAGCCGCAACTCAACTGCCGATTGTATTAATGTGGTGCGCCAATACGAGGGCCGGGTAAGGGGCATTTTCCATTGCTTTAGCGGCTCGGTTGATGAGGCGCGCGAAATAACCCAAATGGGTTTTTACCTCGGCATTGGTGGTGTTATTACCTACAAAACCTCAGACCTGAAAGACGTAATTGCCAAAATAGGCCTGAAAAATATTGTGTTGGAGACCGACGCCCCGTACCTAACCCCATTGCCCCACCGCGGAAAACGAAACGAGCCCAGCTACATAAAATTAGTATGTGCCGCCATTGCACAAGCCTTGAATAAAGATATGGACCGGGTAGCGCAGATAACCAGTGAAAACGCTTTGAGTGTGTTTCAAATGACTGGTTAAAACAAATACACTTAACCACAAAGAACACAAAGAAAATACAGCACAAAGGGCACTAAGTTTTATATTCTTTGTGCCCCTTGTGCCAGCCTTTGTGAACTAAGCGTTTAGATGCATTTACTTTCCGGTTATCCTTATCCTTATAATAATTACATTCGCACTTCAATTTTAGAGAGGTGTCCGAGTGGTTGAAGGAGCACGCCTGGAAAGTGTGTAAGCATGAAAGTGCTTCGAGGGTTCGAATCCCTTCCTCTCTGCAAAAAAGTATTAAGTGCCCCTTCTGGGCATTTTTTCTGTATGGTCCTATATAGCGCAGTGCCCACATTCTACAAAGCCAGAAAGAGGTATTTCGATGAAGGGGTGGATGAGAAATAAAAACCGGATGAGAACTATAATAAAAATTATTGCAGCAATAGTTTTTACCTTGATGGTGCTGGAAGGAATTTCATTTCTTGTGCTAAAAAAAATCTATCTCAATGCCTCTGCTACGCCGGTATTCAACCGTGAACTTTCGGGGTATACAGTTTTCAGGAACACGCCAGATTTCAGATACCGTACTTTTAAAACAGATACAGGGCAGGCGGATGTAAGGACAGATGATTACGGTTTTATTTGTAATGAGCGCCCGACAATTAAAAAGGATACTAACACTATCAGGATATTTTTAATGGGTGGCTCAGCAATGATGAGTGCAGGGCAAAATGATGTTGGAAATTGTTATTCGGCCATCAAAAATTTCCCCCACGATTTGTATGCCTGGGATATCAGTATTTCAGGATTGCTTCAAACATGTTTACAGCAAAAATTTCCCCGTAAAAAAATTCAGGTTATCAATGCTGCCAGCTATTCGTTCCAGTTGCACCAATCCATCCTGCTATATCTTGAAACGGTAAGTCGGTTTAAACCTGACCTGGTAATTGATATGGATGGCTTTAACGATATAGAAAGTATTTATACCGGAAATACTTTCCAATTAACCGAGATGATGTTGTTGAACCGGTATGTGCAACTGGCCACGCAAAAGGATAATATAATTTTCAAATCGAAAACTGCACAACTTATACTTTATGCAATAAGGAGGTATTCTGATAATTACTCGCAATCAAGCTGCGGTTTTTTTGTTGATACCGCAATTTATAACCGGGCCAAATACAACTCGGTTAAAGACTACCTGCAATATTCATCTACCTGTTTTACAGAAGAACTGCGCCAATACATGAACTTGCTACAAGGTGATGGAGTGAAATTTATTTTTGTTCTTCAACCTATGCTGGTACGTGGTATAAATAAGCAGCTTAATACCAGTGAAAGCAGGATGGCCAATGAGGTAGATGTAATAAACCCCCGCGGTGCCAAAAAATGGAAGGATAATACCAACCCCAAAATTGATTTTAGCGTTTTAAATGGCCTCGGCATTTCTATGGCAGGGGGGCAGTATTTAACGCAACGCTATTTTTTTGATGATTATCTGTCCGATAAACTGAGGCAGCAAGTGGAGGCAAAGGGCTTTATTTACACGGATATCAACAGGGATATCAGCCGGATTGATTCTTCGGAGCAGTATTATACAGATTATTGTCATCTTACCCAAACCGGTTATAAATTTGTAGCCAAACGCATGGCCGATTTGATTATAGAAAATAAATTGTTGGAGAACTAAATTGCTTAGCGTTCCTCCAGGTTAGCAAGTAACCCGGAAGTTTCAATGTAATCCAAAGCAAGAAAACATTTAGTAAATTAGCCACACAAGATTGCTATGGAATCCAGCCCATTTATTCAACAACTTGATGCGTTTGCAAAAATGATTCAACCCGGCATTTTTGCTTTTGCTGTGGCTATTATGTTGCTGGAGGTATTGGTTTTATCGCTCCGCAAAATTCCGCGTAACTCGCGTGGAGGGGTTGTCAGCTTGGCAAGTGGCGTTTTTGTTTTTGGGTTCGAAGCGCTTACCGATTTTCTTTTCTACCTGGCCTTGTGCTATTGGCTGTACCAACACCGCATTTTTGATTTGGGATTTAAATGGTATACATGGCTGCTTTGCTTCGCATTGTATGATCTCATGTTTTATCTTTCGCACCGCCTGCAGCACAGGGTAAGGGTTTTATGGTGTTTTCATTCAGTCCATCATACCTCTACCGAAATGCGGTTGACCAGTGCCGTAAGAGGCTCTATGTTCGACTTTGTTTTTAACCCCCCGTTTTTTGTGTGGATGTGCGTACTGGGTATCCATCCGCTCATGTTTATTATTGTCCGTACTATTTCGCGTATATGGGGAATTTTAGAGCATATACACGAATCGAACTTCGGCCATACCCCGCGTTTAAATAAAATATTTATTATGCCCGACGTGCACCGGGTGCACCACGGCAAAAACCAGATTTATTTAGACCGCAATTACGCTGAAGTATTTTCGATATGGGACCGGCTTTTTGGTACTTACATTGAGTACAGTGAGCAACCTGTTTATGGCATTTTAAAACCGGTAGATGATAATAGCTTTATCGATATCCAGTTTTCGCCATGGAAAGACCTTGCCCGCGATTTTGGCAATGCAAAAAGTTGGCCTGATAAATTGAAAGTGTTGTTCATGCCTCCGGGTTGGAAGCTTGAGTAAACAAATTATGGTGCAAGTTCACTCTTTACCTTCCTTAAAAGAGGGGCATTAAGTACCACTCTCTCTTCCGGGTCAAATTTTAACCTCCACATCGGAAACTCGGTATAAGGGTGATTGTCTGAAATGACTTTATCCTTCGCCACAATTTTTTCAAGTTGCTGCCGGTCAAGTATTAATAAGTTCAACATATCAACCGGCGATTTAAACATCAGGCTCCATTCGTTCATATCATGCATTACGGCCGCATCTTTTTCAGCGGCAATAAACCTGGCAGTATCAATCGGCTGCTTGCTTAAACGGCCAATCATAATTTCGCCGGGGTCTTTTATGCCACCATAAACATTTACTTCAGGAAAAACAGTTAAGAAAGTTTTCATAATCATTCTCACTTCAGGATACGAGGAGGTAGGTATCCACAAACACATAACACCTTTAGGCGTTAAACGGCTTTTGCAAAGATTGAAGAATTCAGAAGTATATAAATTGACGGTACCGGCACTGTAAATCGGCGGGGCCGGGTCAATGGAAATAATATCGTACTTTTTATCCCTCATCAATAAAAAGTTTCGCCCATCGTCTACATAGTGATGTATCCGCGGCATGGCAAGTATCGAATCGCCATTAGCATGGAAGAAATGGTATGTTTCAAATTCTTCTCCAATCAATTCAACCACATCGCAATTAAGCGAGTCGTGAGTTGATGCAGCGCGCAGGCAGGTACCCATGCCAAAGCAAATAATCAGCATATTATGCGGGTCGGGGTGCAGCAGGATGGGGAGATGGGCAATAAATTTTGTTTCGGGTACCAGTTCGGTCATCCCTATACCATTGATAAAAATGTGCTTATCCATTGGGTTCGATTTTGAACCAAATGCTGTTGTTGTTGCTGCTACTCCTTCTTTATGGTAATAAATTTCCATGTTGCGGGCAGGGTCGGCATAAACCATTTTTTTTATTACATAGTAGAATGGATCAGGAGAGAAAATACCCGCCACTATTGCACCGCCTAACAGTACACCGGCTGTTGCCCTGGTGGTTATGCCTGAACTGTTTTTTGTGGCTTCCAGCAAAACAACCATGCCCATAATTCCATTAATCAACGATAACAGTATAATGGTTCCGCGTGTGCCTAAAAAGCTTATCATAATATAACCGCAAACCAATGAACCCAAAATACAGCCCAATGTGTTCATTGAATATAACATACCCATGCCCGAGCCAATCGAGTCGGTTTTTTGAACATAAGAATGTGTAACAATAGGGAACAGAAAACCCAGCATAAACGTAACCGGAAAAATAACCGCGAATGGTATCAGGATTCTTGACATGCTGAGATAAACCAACAAGCCATCGGTTTTATGCAGGCAAAAAATGTAGGTGCCAAGAATAGTGTAAACCGAAATGCCGAGAATTAAAAAACCAAGTGTTTGAATAGGTTGCTTTATACGGGCGAAATACTTTCCGCCAAGCAAGCTGCCAAGGGCGGAGCCGCTTAGATATATAACCAACACCATACTAAAAGCATATACCGATGTGCCTAGTTGCAATTGAAATATGCGGGTCCAGATAATTTCAATGGCAAACGAAGTAAAACCGATAAAACCATATGCTAAAAGGATAAGCAACCTGAGTTTTGATGAGTGGTTTGAAATCTGTTCGTCAACATATACCTCATCTGTTGCCGATTCATTAACGGCGCCGCTTTCGCCCCTGCCTATAACCATGAATGCAATGGCCCCTACCAGGAAATTAAGAGCAACACCAATAACCACCGTTTTAAATTCGCCGGCTATGCCAATGGTAAAAAAGCCGCTCAGGGCTACTCCAAACACTGCGCCCAGCGTGTTGAGTCCATATAAGTAACCCATTTGGTTTGCAAAACTGGTGCCGTATCTTTTTGTTTGAGCTGCTAAAACAGGTAGTGTTCCTCCCATCAAAAAAGTAGGTATTACCAATAACGAAAAAAGCAGCGCCGACTGCACAAAGCGGTAGGCAACGGGGTTTCCATTAAATAAGGCGAAAATTGAACGGTAAACCGGAATTAAGTGATTAAACAACAGGAACACAAGCAAAGCGGTTAATCCTATTCCCACTTCCAAAATTGCATACAGGCTGATAAGGTTTTTAGTTTTATCAACGCGCTTTCCAATTGTATAGCTTCCCAGTGCTAACCCCAGCATAAATGCGGCTATTACTATTGAGTTAGCATACACTGTAACCCCCAGCACCCTGGCCAAAACCCTGAACCACACAGTTTCATAAATAAGCCCGCTAATGCCTGAAAGAAAGAAAAGGACGTAAATGATATTGTTATATCGTTTTTTATGCATACTGCACTTTTTGTGAAATCATTAAACAACAAAAAAGGTCAAATAAATATGGAAGGGTCATATTTATAGGGTAATAACGGCAATAGTTTACAATTTTACCTGTGCGAGAATAAGGAATGTTTTTGAAAACTTTTTGCTTGCCATAGGGTTTATTGAGTCAACCCAAATATAGGATTGAGCCTGTTGGGCTTGCGTTACCCGACAGAAATACTAACTTCATAAAAAATTATCATGCCGCACCACCATCACGAAGAGCACTTTGAAAGCCCTGAATTTATAAAGGATATTGTTATAGGGATGGCCGATGGACTTACCGTTCCGTTTGCTTTGGCAGCCGGTTTGAGCGGTGCTGTTGATTCGAGCACCATTATCATTACAGCAGGTATTGCCGAAATTGCTGCCGGTAGTATTGCTATGGGTTTAGGTGGTTACCTGGCAGGCAGAACTGAAGTAGATCACTACGATGCCGAATTGCAACGAGAGTATATGGAGGTTGAGGAGTTTCCTGAAAAGGAAAAAGCTGAGGTGCGTGAAGTGCTTGAAGAGTTTGGCGTATCCAGGGAATCGACCCGCGGAATTGTTGAAGAGATGGCTAAGGACAAAGACAAGTGGGTAAAGTTTATGATGCGCTTTGAACTGGGCTTAGAAAAACCCGATGCTCAACGGGCCCGAAAAAGTGCATTTAATATTGGCGCAGCATATATTGTGGGCGGGTTAGTGCCTCTATCTCCTTATTTTTTTATAAAAAGTTCGCAGCAGGCCTTGCTTGTTTCAATTGGTGTAACCCTGGTGGCGCTTTTTATTTTTGGTTTCCTTAAAGCCAAAGCCATTGGCCAGCCAACGTGGAGCGGAGCTGTTAAAACCACTTTTATTGGTGCATTGGCAGCTACTGTTGCTTACCTGTTGGCCAAGGCTATACAGGGGCATTGATGATGATAAGCTGCATTCGCTGAATTAGCTCAACATATGCTTACCATTTCTTGCTTCCAACTTCTTGGCTCTTGTTTCTAATAATATTATTTTCGCGCACTTAAAATTTTAAGTTATGGCCAAAGTAAAAGTGGGTTTGGTACAAATGAGTTGTGTTAAGCAAGCACAACCCAACCTGCAAAAAGCTATTGAGGGAATAAAAGATGCAGCAAAAAATGGTGCGCAGATTATTTGCCTGCAAGAGCTTTTTACCTCTCTCTATTTCTGCGATGTTGAAGACTATGAAAACTTTAAGCTGGCAGAAGTCATTCCGGGCCCATCAACTGATGCGTTGAGTAAAATTGCTGCGGAGCTGAATGTTGTTATCATCGCCTCTTTGTTTGAAAAACGGGCACAGGGCCTTTATCATAATACCACAGCCGTTATTGATGCCGACGGAAAGTACCTCGGTAAATACCGCAAAATGCACATACCCGATGACCCGGCTTTTTACGAAAAGTTTTATTTCACCCCCGGCGATTTGGGGTATAAAGTTTTTAATACCAAATACGCCAAATTGGGTGTATTAATTTGTTGGGACCAATGGTACCCCGAAGCGGCCCGCATAACAGCTATGATGGGCGCCGAAATACTTTTCTATCCCACAGCTATTGGTTGGGCAACTAACCAGGACGCTGCTACTAACGATGAGCAATACAACGCATGGCAAACTATTCAGCGGGCGCATGCAGTGGCCAATGGGGTGCATGTGGTAAGTGTTAATAGGGTGGGTTTTGAGCAGGATGGAAAGATGAAATTTTGGGGCGGTAGTTTTGTATCCAATCCCTTTGGCAAATTGCTGCATCTCGCATCGCACGATAAGGAAGAAAACGCAGTGGTTGAAATTGATACGCAGAAGACAGATTTTTACCGCACCCACTGGCCTTTTATGCGCGACCGGAGAATTGATTCGTACCAACCTATTACCCAAAGATTTATTGACGAAGCGTAATGAAAACACCCCGCGAATTGGGATTTATTTTTCCGGCTGAGTTTGAAAAGCAACGAGCAATGTGGTTATCATGGCCACATAAAGAGGCCTCATGGCCTGGTAAAATTGAAACCATTTATGAGCCTTATTGTAAATTTATAAGCCTGATTTCTGAAGGCCAAAAAGTTTGCATTAATGTGGCCGATGAAAAAATGAAACAGTTTGCACTCGAAAAACTGCAAACCGAAAACTGCCCCCAGGGTGCTGCGCACAAGCCCAAATTTGAAAATATTGAATTCTATTTCCATCCTACTAACGATGCCTGGTGCCGCGACCATGGGCCTGCATTTGTAATAAACCGGGCAACAAAACAAAAGGCCATTGTAGATTGGAACTACAATGCATGGGGCGATAAATATCCGCCATACGATTTGGATGATGTTATTCCAACTTTAATAGGGGAAAAATTAAAACTACCGGTATTCTATCCAAACATCATTATGGAGGGGGGCTCGGTTGATTTTAATGGTAAGGGAACTTTGATTACTACCACAGCTTGCCTGCTCAATAAAAACCGCAACCCACTGCTTTCACAAAAGCAAATTGAGCAATACCTGGTAGATTATTATGGAGTTGAGCATATTTTATGGCTCGGCGATGGTATTGCCGGCGATGATACCGACGGCCATATTGATGACATTACCCGCTTTGTAAATGAAGACACCGTAATAACGGTTATTGAAGAAAACAGGGCCGACCAAAACTTTGAGCCTTTGCAGGATAATTTAAAGCAACTGCAAAAAATGCGCCTTCAAAACGGCAAACAAATAAATATTGTTGAGCTCCCCATGCCGCACTATGTAATTTACGAAGACCAGCGGCTGCCTGCATCCTACGCCAATTTTTATATAGCTAACGAATATGTAGTGGTACCCGTTTTTAGGGATGATAAAAACGATCAACGGGCATTAGATATTTTACAGGGCTGTTTTAAAGAAAGAAAGGTAGTAGGTATTGACTCCACCGATTTAATATGGGGCTTAGGCAGTTTCCATTGCCTCTCGCAACAGGAACCTGAAATTTAGAAAGGGCTTTTCAAATTCGGGTTGTTCAAAAACGAAGTATCGGTCATATCGTTTAAAAGAATCAGCATTTCTTGTTTCTGCGTTGCCGTAAAGTGCATGCCACCGGTTGTTAAAGTCTGCCCGTTTGCAGTATCCATGTGCAAAGCAATAAATGGGTCCATAGTAGGTGAGGCATGGAGGCTATCACTGTAAAAATTTATAACCTGCTCCAATGTTTGGTACCTTCCATCATGCATGTAAGGCCCGCTTACTGCAACATTGCGCAAGGTAGGGTTCTTAAATTTCCCATAATCAGAGCTATCGCCGGTTATAGCCCCTCTTCCGGGGTCGGCAAATTGATCTATGGTAGCTGCAATTTGCAGGCCATCATTGCGAAATATATTACCATCCGAGTAATTAGCCATCAGCAATTGATTGCCGAAAGCATGGCAATGGAAGCACTCGCCCTTGGTTTGGGTGAA
>Ga0206867_1168_pt1 | contig 13549 bp, 13 predicted proteins | sample Alteio_BWOrgCont_37_FD_152905 | JGI IMG/M metagenome (GOLD analysis project Ga0206867, IMG submission 152905) | Enriched cells from forest soil in Barre Woods Harvard Forest LTER site, Petersham, Massachusetts, United States -... | ecosystem: Environmental > Terrestrial > Soil > Temperate forest >...
GTCAGGACGAGCAGGCGCGAGTCCAACGCAGGAGCAGGCGATGGCGCGGCGACGGCGGCACGCGGGAGATCGGCGAGGCGTGTCCAACCCTTGCCGGGCGTGAAACGGTAGGCGTCGCGAAGGAACGTGCGGAGCGGTTTTCCTTCCGGGTCAGGCGAGAGGCTCGCGCCGCTGAAGAGGTAGAACGAGCCATCGAGCGCGCCGGCGACGGCGAGCATGCGCTCGGGGCCGGGCCAGGGCGCCAGCTCTTTCCAGGCGGTTTGCGGTGCATCGAGATCGAGCGCCCAGAATGTGTGCAACGCGCGCGTGGCTGTGGGCGTTTCGATGCCGCCCGCGACGTAAATCGTGCGGCCCAGCAGCGCGCCGCAGGCATTGGCGCAGGGCTTCGGAAGCGGCGGCAGATCTTCAAAATGCAACGCGCCATTCGCCCAGCGCAGCCGAAAGACATCCCGGTAATGCCGAGTTTCGTCGCTGCCCCCGATGCAGATGACGCTATCGTCGGCCGTGATGGATACGCCGTAAGCGCGCGGGTGAGGGAGCGCGAAGCCGCTCTTCCACGCGCCGTCAGGGCGGTCGAGGACGAAGGCGGAAGCATACCATTTCTTTACGAAGGGCTCCTTCCACTTGTAACCCGCGATATTGGCCCCGCCGGCGAGGATCAAGGCGCCGCCACTCACGCCGGCGAAAGCTCCCGCGAAACCTTCGGGGTCCGGGATCGAGGGCAACTGGCTCCACTCCAGGCGAAGCGGGGTTTCCGCAGCCTGCGGCGCGGCGATGAGCGAGGCGGTGGTGGAAAGAAGGGTCATGGCGAAGAGCGGCGCGAGGAAGCGAGTGCGCGGGGGCGATGGGTTGGAAGTCATGCAGCGGGATTCACGACGTTCCTCGGTTGGCCGTCGATCCACGACCGAACGTTTTCCACGGCGACATTCAGCAGCCGGAGGCGGGCCTGGCGCGTGGCCCAGGCAATGTGCGGGGTGATCACGCAATTTTTCGCGGAAAGCAGCGGGTTGCTCGCGGGCGGGGGTTCCGTGGAGAGCACATCGAGACCGGCGCCGGCGATGCGTCCTTCGTTGAGCGCGTGGGCGAGATCCTTCTCGTTGACCAGCGCGCCGCGCGCCGTGTTGATCAGGAATGCGGAGGGTTTCATGCGCGCGAGGCGGGCGGCATTGATCATCTCTTTCGTTTCCGGCGTGAGCGGGCAGTGCAGGGAAACGAAATCGCTTTCGCCGAACAGGCGATCAAGATCGACAAACTCCACCCCGTCTTCAGTCGGGATGCCCGCGCGCTTTCTCGAAGCGAGAATCTTCATTCCGAACGCGCGGCCGATTCGCGCGGTGGCCTGCGCGATGCGCCCGTAGCCGACGAGGCCGAGCGTGAGGCCGTGCAATTCGATCAGCGAGCCATCCCAGTAGCAGAAATCCTGCGACGCGCTCCACCGCCCCGCGTGGACGGTGTCGGAATGATGCCCGGTCCGATTCGCCAATTCGAGCATGAGGGCAAACACGGCCTGGGCGACATTCGGCGTGCCGTATTCCGGCACGTTGCAGACCGGGACGCCGCGTTCCCTGGCGGCTTCGATATCGACGATATTAAAGCCGGTGGCCAGGACGCCGATGTAACGCAGATCTGGCAGCGCGTCGATCGCCGACCGAGAGATCGGCGTCTTATTGGTGAGCAGGATTTCGGCGCCCCGCGCGCGCTCCACCACCTCGGCATCCGGCGTGCGATCGTGGATCTCGCAGGCGCCGAGTTTTTTCAGGGCCTCCCAGCTTAGGTCGCCGGGGTTGGCGGTATATCCATCGAGAACGACAATCTTCATAGCGCTCACCACTCTCCTTTTCGGCCGAATTTGGCACGCGCGTTTTCGCCAAATTTGCGCCCGGCGTCATTGATGGCCGCCAGGATTTCGGGCATCGGCCTGCCTGCGGTGCTGCGCGCGGCGGCGATCACCGTCTCGCATTCGTTGCTATCCATGAAGCGCGCAGCTTCGAGCAGGCGTTCTTCGTCCTCGCGCGGCACGGCGAGGAAACCGTGCTTGTCCGCGTGAATGAGCTGGCCCGGTTGCACCGCGCGTCCGAAGACTTCGACCTCGCAATTCCATCGCACCGGGCAACTGAAAGCGTGCCCGACGCAGAAGCGCCGCGCGATGGCCTTGAATCCGGCGTTGGCCATTTCATCCACGTCGCGAATCGCGCCGTCGGTGATCGTGCCGACGCAACCGAGGGAGCGGTGGATGTTGCTATTCACCTCGCCCCAGAAGGCGCCGATGACGCGCGGCTTGTCGAGGTCCTGGACCACGACGATTTTCGGGCCGGGGATGCTCGCCACGTATTCGCGGTATTCGCTCCACGCGCGCGGGTTGTTCTTTGGGTGCGCGGAATTGCTGGGCTCGCAAACGACCGTGACGGCGAAGCCGGTCATGGGGCCCATCTGGGGCATGAAATCGCGCGTTTCTTCGAGATTAAAGCCGGCCGCGGAAGCGTCGTGGCGGGTGATCTGCTCCCAGCCATTGTAAATGGTCGGGGTATTCCAGCGTTTGAGTTGGAGGAGGTCGGAGTAGGAGATGCGGGAGGGATCCATGATGGCGTGGGAAGGTGTGGGATTTAGTGGCGAGGGTGGATGGGTTCAGGCTAGGGGAAACGTTTGATTGGGCGAGCAGGGGAGGGTGGTCAATTTGGTTGACCACGGCGGTGAATGACGAAATCAGATTCCCATGACCTGCGGTCCCCGCGTTAATGAAAATTCCTGCTGGACTACATCTGACACGGCGCAGCACAAGAAAGGCAGGAGTTTGGGATCGTTGCGCCAGGTTTATTTCGCGATCACGCCGGCGCCTCCTCGCGAACTCGGCTCAAACCCGCTCTCCCCCCGCCCGGCACCCTTCCGAGGCATCATCCGCCGTAACTTCGCCACGCGGATTAGCTGCAAAACGTGTGAAGCGGAAGGATATTGGAGATCCCTCACTCCGCGGACTCCGTTCGGGATGACAGCGTTTTTTGGAGTCGTTGCGCGACATCTTGATCGGCGCGTTTTCTGGATTTTGGGCGTTCGAGACATTTGAGGGGAATTGCGGTGGGGTGCGATCTCGATTTTCAGGCTGATCCGCCCCAATCAAATTGAATTCGGGGCTTTTTTGAGTTGAATCGGAGATATTGCTGGGGCTCTGGCGGAATGACGGCGGCCGGGTCGAGCGCAAATTCCAAGACTGTTTTCCACACGATCGGCGATTGACCCGAGAGTCCTTGCGGAACTTGCATTGCTGCGCTTCGTTGTCGTGTGCAGCGGCCCGCCCCCAGGCAGTTTTGATTGTATGTCCAAGTGGAAGCTTTTTCTCCTTTCATTCCTCCTGACCACCGGCGTGGCGCTGGGGTACTTCTACCGCCATCGTCCGAGCGAAGCGCGATCGCGCGCTCCAGCGATGACGCCGATCGCTGACGGCTTGTTCGTGACCTCACAGCTTCGGCCCGAAAGTGTGATTGCATTGAAGAGGCGCGGAATCAAAACCATCGTGGACATTCGTCCGGATGGAGAGGCCGCGGATCAAGCTCCCTCCGACGAAATCAAGGCTGTCTCAATCGGCAACGGTCTGGGTTTTCATTACATCCCTGTGCCGCACGAAGGCATTCCGAATGAAGCGGTGGAGGCATTGGATCAGGCGCTGACTCCCCAGGCGCTGCCCGCGCTTCTTTATTGCCGGACGGGCCGGCGGGCGGTGCGGCTCTTTGCCTTGATGCAGGCTTCCCGGGTTGACGGCCCGGATAACGATACGATCCTGGAGATGGTTCGTGCCGCCGGGTTTTCCGCCGACGACCTCCGGGACGAAATCAAGCAACGCCTTTCCCATCGAAAAAGTGGCCCTGCCGCAGACAGCGGCGCCCCAACCTTAAACCATCAATGAGCGAGATCTCTTCCACCTCCGATTCCGAATTCGGACATGCTGCGCCACCCGCGGTCGCCATCTCCCGGCCGGGTCTGGGAGCGACACTTTCGGAATATTTCCTGCGGTTCGTTATCGTTGCGCTGGGGATCGGGTTCGGCTTGATCGTTGCGGTGTTCATCGGGTTGGTAACCGGATGGATTTCAATCGGATGCTGAAACGACCGGAGCGTGGCTGGAGAATAGCGGGTTTCAATCTGTGGTGTGAACACGCCTGACCGAACGACAGCCGCGGCCTTTTCGCGGTATGCGGTTGGCGAGGTGGTGGCGGATAGCGCCGCGCTCCATTGGCGGGGGCTTTTTGTGCGGCGCTATCGGTGTCCGCGCGTTGTCGATCGGTTTCTCGTGCCCGCGACCCCGGAGCCGTTGATCACCTGCCAGCTCGCGGGCTCGGCGGAATTTCAGGAGCGGGATGTCGGCGCCGCGTGGGTGACGCGGCAGATTCAGCGCGGTGATATTTTTGTCACGCACTCGAAGATTCCTTACGAAACGCGCTTCACTTCGCCCGCGGGGCAGGAGCTCGATGTCATCCTGGTGCATGTCGCCGTGGATCAGTTCGTCGCGGCCGTGGAAGCGGCGTATCCGGGCAAGGCGGACGAAGTGACGGTGATGGATTTTTTCGGTCGCGATGAGGCGCTTGCCCATCTGTGCTTCGCGTGCGCGGAGATGCTTGCGGCGCGCGTGCCGGGAGAGTCCAGGCGAGTCGCTGGACTCACGCAGCTTTTCGCGGCGCATCTGATTGAGAAATACGCGAATGCGGGTTCGGAGAAGCCCGATTTTCAGGGAGGTCTGCCCATCCGGCAACTCCGTAAAGTGGAGGACCATGTGCGCGAACAACTGGCCGAGGATATTTCCGTCGAGGCGTTGGCGGGGTTGGTCGAACTCAGTCCATTCCACTTTTCGCGCGTTTTCAAGCAGGCGACGGGGATGTCTCCGCTGCAGTTTGTGACGCGAGAGCGAATCGCCCGCGCGCAGCAGCTCACCCGCGAAACGTCCCGCAGCCTCATCGAAATCGCGCTTGAGGTCGGCTACACGAGCCCGAGCCATTTTGCCCAGGTCTTCCGTCGGGTGGTGGGAGTGACGCCGACGGAATTTCGCAGCGCCCTGTAAGAGGGCCGATTTCCTTTTCCCGCAAGAACGCGACAGACGGCGCACGATCGCGAGAGCAGCGCGGCGTCTGATGGCGGATACTCCATGCACGCCCGAATAGTTTGGGCGGACAACTAACACCTCAAAAAATGCAAACGCGCAAACTTGGAAACAGCAACCTGGAAGTATCAGCCATCGGCCTCGGCTGCATGGGCATGAGTTTTTCTTACGGGCCTCCGAAAGACAAGCAGGAGATGACTTCTCTGCTCCATGCCGCCGTGGACCGCGGCGTGACGTTCTTTGACACGGCGGAGGTCTATGGCCCGTTCACGAACGAAGAACTCGTGGGGGAAGCCCTGGCGCCCTTCCGCAAGCAAGTGGTGATCGCCACGAAATTTGGATTCGACGTGAGCGCTGATTTCGATCCGCGCGGGATGAAGGGGACGCCGGGGCTGAACAGCCGTCCGGAGCACATCAAGCAGGCCGTCGAGGGTTCGCTCAAGCGGCTTAAGATCGATGTCATCGATCTGCTGTATCAGCATCGAGTGGATCTCAATGTGCCCATCGAAGAGGTGGCGGGCTCGGTGAAGGAACTGATCCAGGAAGGTAAGGTCAAGCACTTCGGCCTTTCGGAAGCTGGCGTGCAGACGATTCGGCGCGCGCACGCGGTCCAGCCGCTGACCGCGCTGCAGAGCGAATACTCGTTGTGGACGAGAAAGCCCGAGCAAGAGGTCATTCCGACGCTGGAGGAGCTCGGAATTGGCTTCGTGCCATACAGCCCGCTGGGCAAAGGGTTCCTGACGGGCAAGATGGATGAGACGACCACCTTCGACAGCTCCGACTTTCGCAGCTCTCTGCCTCGGTTCACGCCGGATGCTCTCAAGGCAAACCAAGCGCTGATCGATCTGCTCGGCAGCATCGCCAAACGGAAGGAGGCGACTCCCGCCCAGATCGCGCTCGCATGGCTGCTGGCGCAAAGGCCGTGGATCGTGCCAATTCCGGGGACCACGAAGCTGCATCGTCTGGAGGAGAACATTGGAGCGAGCTCCGTCGAACTCACGCCCGACGATCTGCGGGACATCGAGACCGCCGCTTCCAGGATCACGGTGCAAGGCGCCCGATATCCCGAGAAGCTGGAGCAGATGAGCGGTCGCTGAGTGGGCGCTTTGACAATGGAGACATCCCCGGCAATCCTCCGAGCCCAGACCATTCACCTTTCACGCAAAAACAGCAGCAGCAATTTATGGACATCAAAAAATGCGGTTCACAGCCATCCAATAAAGGTCCGGCCGATTGGTTCACCGGCGCCGTGCGCATCGATCCCTTGTTTCAGGCAAACGCCCCGGCCCGCGCATTCGGCGCGAGTGTCACGTTCGAGCCGGGCGCCCGCACTGCGTGGCACACACATCCGCTGGGTCAGACATTGATTGTCACAGCGGGCGCAGGTTGGGCGCAACGCGAGGGCGGCCCCGTGGAGGAAATCCATCCCGGCGACGTGATCTGGTTTCCGCCCGGCGAAAAGCATTGGCACGGCGCCGCGCCAACGACGGCCATGACGCATATTGCCATTCAGGAGCAGCTTGATGGGAAGGTGGTTGAATGGTTGGAAAAGGTGAGCGATGGGCAATACCAGAGGTGATATTGCGCGCTCGTAGAAGCGGCGTCGTATGCCAATTCCTGATCTCGCTCGGCGCAATAACTCTCACGGGTTGTGTGTCGGGTCGCGACCCCTCCGCAGTTGAACGCGAGTTTCTGCGCGTACCAGACCACTTCGTCGGCAACCTGTCACATGGAGACCGCCGTTTATTTCTGCGCGAGATGAATGATCGCGAACGCAACCGCATCGTCGACGGCAGCAACATTAACTTTAGCTATGACGGTGAGCTGCCGATTGGCGGCGAGGGACCGCTGACCTTTCACTTGTTTTCGTCGCCAGGTTCCCCAACATCGGGCATCTTCATCGAGCGGTTCTATGATACTTCAACACATATACCGCCTGCTACATCGCTCTATATTCTAGCTTCCCAGGGCAACCAATGGCGCGACATCACACGATAGGTGCTGCCCGAGCCATTCGATCCGCGGCTTTACTACGAGTTCTCACCTTCGGCTGATAGGCTTTCCGTTCGCGCTTACACTCGTTCACCCCAGGGCTATGTTATCCCTGGTCGCACGCGCCATATCTGGCGTTGGACAGGAAGCCGATTCGTGCCAACACGCAATTGAATAATGGAGCGGCGCGCCACGCCACCGACTACTCTTTTCCCAATTGAGGAGACTGTGTGAAAACTCTTGCTAACAGTGCGAGATACATTGTGTAATATCGGCGATGTCTTACATTGCCGGCGCGAATCGCTCCCCAGTCATGCTTTTGCCGGACACCGTGGATCTATATGTGGACCTCGATCATCCCGTAAGGGCTTTGGACATGTTTGTCGCGGGACTCGATCCAGTGAACTTGGGCCTGGTCAAGGCTCGGCCGGCGGTCACGGGCCGCCCCGCCTACGATCCTCTCGATCTGTTGCGGTTGTTGCTCTGGGGCTATTTCAATCGGGTGCGCTCCAGCCGCCGCCTGGAAATCGAATGCGGACGCAATCTTGAACTCTTTTGGCTATTGCGCGGATTGCGGCCCGATTTCAAAACGATCGCCGATTTTCGCCGGGACAACGCGCAGGCGCTCCCCAAGGTCTTCCGCATGTTCGTGCGCCTGTAACATAGAGAGAGCAAGCAGTTACCTTTTTTTGAGAGAACCCAATACGGAAATCCAGAACTCGAGTTTCCAACATCAGGAACTCAGATGGATCACGATAAACTCCGCAATAGTCTTCAGCGTTTCGTTGGTCCAGAATTCCTTCGTCCCGTGGCCCGCGCCTTCGATAATCTCCAGCTTCACTTCGGCGCCAGCCGCCTTCAGTTTGTCGCCGAGGCGCTGGCTTTGATCCGCCGGCACGAGCGGATCTTTCGTGCCCTGCATGATGAGCAGCGGCGCAGCATTTTTCGTCACCCAGTTCACCGGACTCGCCCGCTTTGCCAGCTCCATCTTTTTGGAAACCGTGCCGCCGAGCAATTGCGCAATCACCGAGTCCGGGTTTTCCCGCTGCACCATGGGCTCCGGAAGAGAGGGATCGTAGGCCGGAAAATCCGCGGGGCCAAAGAGATCCACACCGCATTGTATCGCGCTCGATTGATCGAGATTCTCCCCCACGTCGAAATCCCGCACCTGGCCCGTGACTGCCAGCAACGCCGCAAGATGGCCGCCGGCGCTCGCACCCCATACGGCCACGCGCTTCGGATCGTAGCCATATTCCTTGGCATGCGCCCGGAGCCAGCGGATGGCGGCCTTGCAATCCTGAATCTGCGCCGGAAAGATCGCATCCTGGCTGAAGCGATACTCCAGACTCGCCACCGCGAATCCCGCCGCGACCATCGCCAGCCCCGGCGGATTGCCCTTTGTGCCAGCGCGCCAGCCGCCTCCGTGAATCCAAACCAGCAATGGCCCTTTCGGCGTCGCAGGCAGGTAAAGATCCAGCTTCTGGCGGGGCTGGCCATTGGTCACATAAGGCACATCGAGCAATGCGCGCGCGCTGGGCGGCAGCCCGGGAATGCCCGTCGCGGGCGTCGCGGACGGGGCCGGAGACTCAGCGCGAGAAAACGGAGGAAGCGAAAGGTTCGCCCCCACACACAAAACAAAGCAACAAATAAGAAAAACCGCGAAAGATGGTTTCATGAGAGTGGTGGTGGAATGCAGCGCGAATAGGCAACAATTCTGCCGCAATGCCCACCCAAGGACAAGCTCTTCACATCTTGCTCAGCCCGTGATCGACGGCGTAGGCCGCGCTGATCAAGCCGAGATGCGTGAAAGCCTGCGGAAAATTTCCGAGGTGTTCGCCAGATGGGCCGAGTTGCTCCGCGAAAAGACCGGCGTGGTTCGCGTAGCCCAGCATCTTCTCAAAGACAAAACGCGCCTGGAGCGGATCCCCGCCGCGCGCCAGGCACTCGGCATACCAGAAAGTGCACATACTGAATGTCCCCTCCTGCCCCGCGAATCCATCGGGCGCGGCCCTCCCGAGCCGGTAACGATGCACCAGCGAGTCATCGACCAGCTCTTCTCCGATGACCTTCAGCGTGGAGAGCCAGCGCGGATCCGTGGGTGAAATGAACCTCACCAGCGGCATCAAAAGCGAGGACGCATCCACCGTCGTCGCGCCAAGATGCTGGATAAACGCGCCCCGCTCGGCGTTCCAAAAACGCGTGTGGACCTCTTCGTAAATGGCGTCCCGCGCCGCCAGCCATTTCGCCAGCGGCGCCGGAAAGGACCGTTGGCGCGCGAGCCGGATCCCGCGATCGATCGCGACCCAGCACATCACCCGGGAATAGAGAAAATCATGCTGTCCTCCCCGCACCTCCCAGATTCCTTCATCCGGACGCTGCCAATTTCGCGCTACCCAATCGACCATGCGCAGCAGATCCCGCCACAGGTCGTAGCTGATCGGTTCCCCCCAGCGATCGTAGAGATAGACCGAATCCAGCAATTCCCCGTGGATATCCAGTTGAAGCTGATTGTAAGCCCCGTTGCCGATGCGCACCGGCCGTGAGTCCCGATATCCGGAGAAGTGGCCCAATGTTTCCTCCGTGAGATTCTCGCGGCCATCGATGCCGTACATGATCTGCAGCGAACCATCGGCTTTCAGATTGCGGCACCGGTCTTCGATCCATCGATTGAACGCCGCCGCTTCCTCCGTGTATCCGAGCCGCATCAGCGCGTAGATCGTGAAGGAAGCATCGCGAATCCACGTGTAGCGATAGTCCCAGTTACGCTCTCCCCCGATGACCTCCGGCAGGCCAAAGGTGGCCGCCGCCACCAGCGAGCCATGCGGCCGGGACACCAGCATCTTCAGCGTCAGGGCGGACCGGTTGACGATCTCCCGCCACCGCCCCTGATACTTGCAGCGGGCGATCCAATCCCGCCAGAAATTGAGCGTGCTTTTGAAGCTCTCGGAAACATATCCGTCGGCATTGCACGGGACCTCGGCCGCGGCGTCTTGCAGCACAAACGAGGCCGATTCATTCGTCCGCAGGCAAAACTCCGCGATGGCGTCGCCATTCTCAATGGTGAGCGGGACTGAGCTGAAAAGCCGGACCGCCAGGCCGCCGGCCTGCTCCGAGGTGAACAGCACTTCGGTTCCCCCGCCCTCGCATCGATGCCCCGACCGCCCATAATCAAACCGCGGCGCGCAAACCATGCGAAACCGAATCTCGCCGCGGACGGCTTTGACCCTCCGCACCAGACTTTGCGCGCCCGCCGCTTCCCCCACCGTCATGAAATCCGAAATCTCCGCCACTCCCTCACCGGAAAGAAACCGCGTCAGCAGAATGTTCGAATCCGGCAGGTAAAGCTGTTTGTGTTTCGCCCCATTCAGTTCGGGCGCGATTTGAAAATAGCCGCCCTTCTCCGGATCGAGCAGCGCCGCAAAGAGGGACGGTGAATCAAACTGAGGAAAACACAGAAAATCGATGGCCCCATTCAGCGCCACCAGCGCCACCGTTCTTAGGTCGCCGATCACGGCGTGATTCTCGATGGGTTCAACCGTTTTCATAAGGGCAAAGCGAAATTCAGATTTGACGAAACTTTAACATCAATTCGAGACCGAATTCTGCATCGTCATTTCCCCATTCGTATTTCGTCAACCGCCCAGCCGTCCCCCGAAGCAATCACCATGACGAAACGGCATCAAATGGTGAGAAGCGCCCTCCGATTTGTCATTCTCCTTCGCTCTTCGCAAAGTTTCTGCCAAGCAACAATCCTTCCCGCGCCCATGTCCGCTCCTCAAAATATCATCGCCATCGTATACGACTACGACCAAACGCTTTCGCCGAATTACATGCAGGACGAAGTACTTTTCCCCAACTTCGGCATCGACGCGAAAAGGTTTTGGTCGCGCTGCCATGCCTTGGTGAAGGAGCAGGCTTTCGACAACGAGCTCGCCTACATGAAGGCGCTGCTCGATTGCCTCGAAATCGATCGGCCCACGAACGCCGCGCTCCAGGAACTCGGCGCCCGGTTGAATTTCTTTCCCGGCCTGCCGGAGATGTTCGATGAATTCCGCGCCGGCCTGCTCACGCCCCAGCACGAAGCCCACGGCATCCACGTGGAGCACTACATCATCTCCAGCGGCCTGAAGGTGCTTATTGAAGGCTCCCGGCTCGCGCAGCATGTGCGGGCGATTTTCGGCTGCGAATTCGCGGAGGATCGCGAAGGGCGGATCACCTTTCCCAAGCGCGTCATCAGTCACACCCAGAAAACGCAGTTCCTTTTCCGCATCAATAAAGGACTGCTGGACCTTTCGCAGGACGTCAACGACCACATGCCCGCGGAACTGCGGCCCGTGCCCTTCGCCCACATGATCTACATCGGCGATGGCCCCACGGACGTGCCGTGCTTCACCGTCGTCCGCCAGCACGGCGGCCACGCCATCGCGGTGTATAACGCGGACGACGCGACGCGCGCGAGTTTCAAAAAATGCTACCAGCTTTCCACCCACGCCGACCGGGTGCGGCACATTGCTCCCGCCGACTACCGCCGCGGCTCGCATCTGCGCCTGCTGCTGGAGCAGATGGTGGAGGAAGTGGCAACGAGCATCGTCGAGGGCCGCGCCCGAGCACTTGCCGCCGGCACGATCAGGGCGCCGGGACACACGGACTGACCGTTGCGGATAGAAGCTCCCGGCTTCTATGCCAAAAGCGCTCCGCGACGAGCATGGATGCGCTACCGCGCAGTGCATTGCGGATTCCCAGGCCGGCCTCTCCTTTACTCAGCATCGGATTGCGCCCCGCAATCTCCCGGAGCGCGTGCCACGGATTCCTAATCCGCAATGCACTGCGCGGTAGCGCTCACTCGGATCGTCGCGGAGCGCTCACTGCATAGAAGCCGGAGCTTCAATCGATCACAGCGTTGCGCTCGCGGGGGCCGGGCGATAGGTTCGCTCACTTTTTTCCGCGCCTATGAATTCAGAGATACGCCACGTTCACTTTATCGGAGTCTGCGGGACGGCCATGGGAGCGGTCGCCGCCGCCATGCGCGAGCAGGGTTTCACGGTCACGGGCTCGGACGCGGGGATTTATCCGCCGATGTCCACGTTCCTGGAGAGCAAAGGCATCCGGCTGAGCGAAGGCTACAAGCCGGCGAACCTCCCGGCGGACGCCGATCTCATCGTGGTGGGCAACGCCATTTCGCGGGGAAATGCCGAGCTGGAAGAAGTGCTGAACCGAAAGCTCTATTACCTCTCGCTCCCGGAAACGCTGAAGCACTTCTTCCTGCGCGGCCGCCACAATCTCGTGGTCACTGGCACGCATGGCAAAACAACCACCACCTCGCTCCTCACCTGGATCATGAAAAACGCGGGGCTCAATCCCGCCTACATGATCGGCGGCATCGCCAATAACCTTGGCCAGGGCGCCAGCCTGCACGAGGCGAAACACGTCATTCTGGAAGGCGACGAATACGACACGGCGTTCTTCGACAAGCGCTCGAAGTTCCTCCATTACCTCCCCGAGTTGGTGATCGTGAACAATATCGAATTCGACCACGCGGACATCTTCGATGATCTCGACGCCATCAAGCTGAGCTTCCGCCGCCTGCTCAACGTCGTGCCCGAAAACGGCATGGTCCTGATCAATGGCGACGACGCAAACTGCATCGACGTCGCCGCGAACTGCCGCGCGCAACTCGTGGAAGTGGGATTTTCAGAGAACGCCTCCCGGCACATCCGCGATGTGGCCTATCACCCCACCGGCTCCGAATTCACGCTGCTCGATACGCGGTTTCACCTGCGTTCCGTCGGCGAATACAATGTGCGCAACGCCGCCATGGCCATCAGCGCCGCGCATTTCTACGGCGTTCCGCTTCCGGCCATCGCCGCCGCCGTCGTGGCGTTCGAGGGCGTGAAGCGCCGCCAGGAAGTCCGCGGCGAAGTGCGCGGCATTACTGTGATCGATGATTTTGGCCATCACCCCACCGCCATCCGCGAGACGCTCCGCGGGCTGCGACATCAGTATCCGGGCCGGCGCTTGTGGGCGATCTTCGAGCCGCGCTCGAATACCACCCGGCGCGCCGTCTTTCAACACGAACTCCCGGCCGCGCTCGCCGAGGCCGATGGCGCCATCCTTGCCCAAGTCGCCCGCCAGGATCAGTTGGCCGCGGACAACCGCTTGGATCCGATGAAGGTCGTGGAAGACATCGCCGCCGCCGGCCGCCAAGCCTTCTACGAGCCGGATGTGGACGCCATCATTCACCGGTTAAAGCCCCTCGCCAAGGAGCGCGACGTCATCGTGATCCTGAGCAACGGCGGCTTCGGAAACATCCACGAACGCCTGCTGAAGGAGTTGTGACGCCGCTGACCTGACGCGTCGCAACACTCGTCATTCGTCATTCCCTCTAACTTCTACGTCGGATGACTTCGAGATGATCAACCATCGCGCGCACGATTACCGGTTCCTGATTCGCCGCTGGCGCGCCGTCGCCCGG
>Ga0206867_1169_pt1 | contig 13512 bp, 9 predicted proteins | sample Alteio_BWOrgCont_37_FD_152905 | JGI IMG/M metagenome (GOLD analysis project Ga0206867, IMG submission 152905) | Enriched cells from forest soil in Barre Woods Harvard Forest LTER site, Petersham, Massachusetts, United States -... | ecosystem: Environmental > Terrestrial > Soil > Temperate forest > O...
AGACCAGGAAATTATTACGGTTAGGGACAAAACCATGAATTACGTCCTCGCCCGGGCCCACCGGATTGACTTTGATATTATCACCATGCGTTCGGCCCCTCAATCGGGTAATGATAATATTGATTTGAAGAGCAGCAGTATTAACCTGAAAGGCGTATTTGAGGTGCCCATAAGCGACACCGCTTACGTTTATTTCCGCCCTAAAAACTACAACTTAAGCCTGCAAAAAGACCGTGGGATGCAATTTGACGGATTGGTTTATGCCGGGCGAATGGACTTTATTGGTGAGAAATTTAAATTTCAATACGCTCCGTTTACAGTTGACCTGAACAAGGTTGATACCATGCGCATTAATATACCCGATAGCAATAAGGTTGATAAATATGGTGAGCCCATTTTGAAGCCGATGAAATCGAAAGTGGAGGGCATAAAGGGTTTGTTGGAAGTTGATGCACCGCTTAACAAAGGGGGCAGAAGGCGCTTACCGCAATTTCCAAAATTAACCAGCCGCGAAAAGTCGTATATATATTATGACGACCCGGCCATTGCCAAAGGCGCTTATGGCCGTAAGAATTTCTTTTTTGAGTTAGAGCCATTTAAGCTGGATAGCCTTGATAATTTTAGTACCAGTATTATTAACTGGCAGGGCACACTTGTATCGGGTGGTATTTTTCCTGATGTGAAGGATAGTGTGCATTTGCAAACTGATGAATCGTTAGGATTTAAGAGTGAATCGCCGGCTGATGGTTTTGATTTGTATAAAGGCAAAGGAAAGTATTACGGCAAGTACGAGCTTAACTATAGCGGCCTGTCGGGTGATGGGCGGATTACGCATAGCACCGCTGATTTTACAACGCATGATGTGCACCTCTATCCCGATTCGATGCGTGGCACTACCGATACGTTCACTTTAGCAAAAACGTTTGAAGGAGTAAAAACCCCCTCGGTGGTGGGAACGCAGGATGTTGTATTCTGGAAACCGGTATCTGATAGTATGCATATTATCATGACTAGCAAGGACCACCCTTTTGCCATGTATGATGATACGCTTACCAGCTTTAAGGGTAACCTGCTGCTTACCGGTGTTGGCTTAAGAGGAAATGGAACACTTGATTGGGACCAGGCAACTTTAACGTCAAAAGATATTAGCCTGCGTACTATGGATTTGAGCTCAGACACGGCTTCACTTAATATCAAAACTACCGGTGATAAAGTTTCGTTCAAAACACCAAACGTATCGGCCAAGGTTGATTTTAAAACCCGTATCGGCGATTTTAAATCGAACCAGATAAACATACCTACCGATTTTTCATATAACCAATACAACACGGCTATTAACGAGTTTAAATGGTTTATGGATGAAAAGATACTTGACTTTAAAGCACCCGCCGGGCAAGGAGCTTACTTTAATTCAACCCGGCCTGACCAGAAAGGGTTGAGGTTTTTAGGTAAGCGCGCTACATATAACCTTGTAACTTCAGTATTGCGTATTGAGCAAATACCTGAAATAAGGGTAGCCGATGCCAGTGTAGTGCCTGATAGTGGTGTTGTGGTAATTGAAGGCGAAGCAAAAATGCACCAGTTGCGCAATGCTGTAATTTATGCCGATACCATTACCCGTTTCCACCGGTTTGACAGTGCTGTGGTGGATATATACAGCAAGGAGGAATTGAAGGCTATGGGTAATTACCATTACGCTACCAAAGACATAAAAGAGGTTATAACTTTTGGAGATATTTCAACACAAAAATCAACGGAGGGCGCTCACAAAAAAGCGCATGATGTTTTTACCCTGGTTGCCAAAACCAATATTGACGAAAAGCAACAATTTGTTTTATACCCTAATGTGAACTTTAACGGCGAGGCCAGTATTTTATCAAGCAACCCGGCGGTTACTTTTAAGGGATACGCCAAAATAGGGCTTACCAATCCTAAGGCGGCTACCTCGCAGTTTTTTATAGACCAGGATGTAGACCCTGCTACACTGGCGCTTAAATACGATGATAAAACAAAAGATAACAACAACAACCCGCTTAGTGCAGGTATTCATATAAGTCCATTGCCCGATGCGCCTTTGATATATACTACTTTGCTGGCGCCTAAAAAAGATAATAAGGACGTAACCTTATTTAAAACCAGTGGCATAGTTGCCCAACTACCAACCGGTGAGTATGTTTTTGGTGATGAAAACAGGATAAAGGACAAATCAAAATCGGGTAATGTATTGAGGTATGATGATAAGAAGGGCACAGTAAAAGCCGAAGGCAAATTTGACCTGGGCACAAATTTTGGAATGATAAAAACGGCTGCCGCCGGGAGTGCAGAAGTTAAACTGGATAGCGCTAAGTATAAAATCAATCTTTCGCTGGCTATTGATGCGCAAATGGGTGATAAAATGCAGGACCGGTTTGAGTTTTATATGGTGGGCGATGATGCCGACCAACCGGATATTAACTATGACAATGATAAGCAAAGAAAGGCTGTGCATGCATTGGCTGATGAGCACGATGACAAGGGTATGCTGGAAGATTTTGATAAAACGGCCGGGTTTATAAAACGGCCAAAGGCTATTAAAGAAAACCTTGTTTTTACCGATGTGAATTTTGTTTTCGACCCCGATGATATTTCGCTGCGCTCGGTAGGTAAAATTGGTGTTGCTATGATTGGCAAAAAAGTGATTAATAAAAAACTGGATGGTTATATCGAAGTTCAATATAAAGGTGGCAATGATGTGTTTACGATTTACCTGGTAACCGGTACCAAGGGCTGGATGTACTTTGAATACCGGCCGGGTATATTAAGTATTCTTTCGTCTTATGATGACATCAACTATAACCTGAAGGCGCTTGCTCCTGATAAACGACGGATAAAAGGTGATGGTAAGGCCTTTTACATGTACACCGCAGCTTCGCCACTCAATAAGCAGGATTTTGTTGATTACATGAAGGATAAGGCAAATGGTGTAAGCCGTCCACGGCCTGAACCAAGAGCGCCACAGGAGGCAATACCTGCTTTTGATACAACTGGTATTCCTGAAAATACGCCGCCTACTGATAGTTTAGGGCACCAGGATAACATGCAGCAGGAGCTTAACCAAACGCAACAATTAAAATCGAACGGAGGAAGCCTTTTGTCAGCACCGCCTCCGGGTAGAAATAATGATGCAATTAAAACTGATGACATACCGCCGCCAATACCTGACCCTGAGCAACTGAAAGAGCAACAGCAGATTAAGGAAACTGAGCAATTGAAAATGAATGGAGGAAGTGTACTTTCGGGTGCACCGCCTGACAGAAATCCACCTCCTGCTAAAAAGGATAGTACACCACCGGTTCAACCGGTAGCTCCTGATGTGCCAAAGCAGGACAATACACCGCCAGTTCAAACTACACCTGTTAAGCAAGATACTGTTCCGGTTGTTCCGCAATCGGTGCCGGATGTTCCGAAACAAGAGAGTGCTGCACCGGTTCAACAGGTAACACCTGATGTGCCAAAGCAGGATAATACACCGCCTGTTCAAACTACACCTGTTAAGCAAGATACTGTTCCGGCGGTACCGCAATCAGTGCCGGATGTTCCGAAACAGGAGAGTGCTGCGCCGGTTCAACCGGTAACACCTGATGTGCCGAAACAGGACAATACACCGCCAGTTCAAACTACACCTGTTAAGCAAGATACTGTTCCGGCCGTTCCTCAGTCAGTGCCTGATGTGCCGAAGCAGGAGAGTGCCGCACCGGTTCAACCGGTAACACCTGATGTGCCAAAGCAGGACAACACAGTTCCTGTTCAAAGTACGCCTGTTAAGCAAGATAGTGTTCCGGCCGTTCCGCAATCGGTACCTGATGTGTCGAAACAGGAGAGTGCTGCGCCGGTTCAACCGGTAACACCTGATATGCCTAAACAGGATAGTACCAGCGCGCAACCGCATTAGGAAGGGACAAGGAATCTACAATAGTGGAATGGTAATGGCTTGCTGGTTTATTTGCAGCCTTTCCAATGGGCAATTACCCATTGAGAGTTTACAGGATTATCTCTGCCGAAATACTCCTTGTTCATGTAGTTAATAATGTTGGCTATCTGTACTTCGTTAAGCCTTAGGGTATCGAAGGGATACATAGGTTGGTCGTAAACGGTTCCTTTTACAGTTATCGGGTGACTCAATCCAAATTTAAGCCAGCAGGGGATAGAGTCGATATTTTTTTCGGCAAAATCCGATTGGTTCAACGGGGGCACCAGCGATTTTATTCCTTCGCCATTATCACCGTGACATTGGGAGCAGTTGGCTTTATAAGAAGCCGCCCCGGGATGTTCAATAGTGCCATGCGACCAGATGTTGTAAATAAACAACAGCACGATAAACACGATGGTGAACGGTGCGAGATACTGTATTATTTTTTGCCGGTTCAAGGGTTGATTATTTTCTTATTTCTCCTTTAATAAAATGTCAATATCATCCATCAGTTTCTGCACCTTGTCTTCTTTAGTGCCATCGTAATAACCGCGAATCCGGCGATGCTTGTCGACCAGAATAAAATTACCGCTGTGTATAAAACCTCCAGGTGCATCAGGGTCCTGGGCAGCGCTCACTAAATATTTATCGGCCAAATGATAAATTGAATCTTTATTACCCGTTAGCAAATGCCATTTTGAACTTTCGAAACCCAGCTTTTTTTCATAGGCCTTTAAACGGGCAACAGTATCGCGCTCAGGGTCGATAGTATATGATAGTATCAATACGTCTTTATTATCCTTGTATTTATCATAAACCCCGCCCATTTCCTTCATCATTTTAGGGCAAATGCTGGGACAGGAGGTGAAGAAGAAATCGGCAACAAATATCTTGCCGCTGATGGTGTTACTGTCAACCGGCTTGCCGTCCTGGTCGGTAAATTCAAAATAAGGGATGGTATAATCAACGCTATCAATGGTTTTAACCCCGTTTTTTATAACCTCAATAGTGGTTTTAGGCCCATAAATAGTAAGCTGGTTGTTTTGATTGCAGGAGGACATGGCCATGCAAAAGGCAATAGCATAAAATATTGAAAAGCGCATAAAAAAAGTTTGTGTTGTTTGCGCAACATTTAAGGCTGCGGCAAATAACCTGTTACTCGAAAGCGGGGCTAAAGTATTTCTCTTTCAGCCACTTTGCAACTTCATCGGTAACTGGTTTGTCAATAAACTGTAAAACCTCGGGATAAGATTTGGCTTTTTCATGGTCTCCGCGGTAATCGGAGGAGGTGAGCATGTATATTTTGGCTTTGTTTTTTATTTCATCAGGAATGCCGCGGAACTCTTCTAAAAAATCCCAGCCGGTTTTTACGGGCATATTCAAATCAAGCAAAATAAGTTCAGGGTATTCGCTTACTAAGTTTTCGGCGCTATATCCTTCATAGTCATACCAACCGCGTACGATTCAAACCGCGGATAAGTCATGCTGTTTGAATCGGTACTCGAAACCATTTTATCCTGCATTTTGCCCTGCAGGGGTTGTTTAAAATACTCTGGGTAACTGAAGTAAACCGTATCAACTGTATAGTTAAAATTGGAAGTGTTTATAGTGTAATCCTTAAACGTGCAAAAAACTTTATTGGGATCAAATCCCGCACGCGACCAGTCTACCCTGCCCGATTTGCCCATCCACTTTGTCTCCAGTGGGTAATAAGTGCCCGCTGTCTGCTTAATGGTAAGGGTATCGGTTTTAATACACCCTAATAAAGTTGTGGTTGGGAATGTTACGCTGGGTTTATTATCCTCATAATTGAACTTATAAGAATCCGTCTCAACCTTCCAGGTTTTAGCCGGTGTAGTGTTCAGGGCTTTATCTAAAAAAAAGTCTTTCGAAAATTCCATGAACCTCGAAAAATCGCTGTTGTCGCCTTTTTTTTGATTCGGGATTATGTTGTCAATAATATCGCTCCACTCGGCAAATTGCGCATCCGTTTTACCACTGTTTACCGCATTAATGATGGTGGTTAAATAATTGTTGAAGTATGGATATGGCGACATGGACTTACCAATCATAATATTGGTGGTAACAACTATTTTATCAAGCCACGCCGAATTTATTTTACCGTCTTTCACCATTTTCGAAAACTGGTCCATTAGCTTAACGTTGGCCTCCATTTTACCGGTGGTCATATACTGTTCAAGGTCCTTCATGAACTTACCGTGTTCAGTGTCGAACTGTGCAAACTGCTGAGCGTTAACAAATGCAACTGAAAGCAGGCATACAATAACAATAAAAAGTTTCCTCATCGGCTCATTTAAATTTACGCGTGTTGAAATGAGATGGCCAGCCATCCGTTGTTTCTTATTTTCTCTTTTACTTTCAATCCATTGGTAACGCCGCAATTGATGATATCGTTTTCATCGTTCAATAAAATACCGCTTACCACTAATAAGCCATCGCTGTGCATCAGGCTTTTCCAGTTAGCCATATTTTTAAGGATAACGTTGCGATTGATATTGGCTAAAATTATATCAAATTTCCGGTCGAAAACAAAAGAATCATCACCATGTATGGCTTCAATCAAAACGCAATGGTTTCGCTCTATATTTTCCAGGCAGTTATGATATGCCCATTCTTCGTTGTCGATAGCAACAATATTTAAAGCTTTTAACTTTTCAGCCAATATGGCCAGCACCCCGGTTCCGCTGCCAAAATCGAGCACCGTTTTGCCTGCAATGTCCTCTTTCAGCATCAGCGAAATCATAGAGGCCGTAGTAGCATGATGGCCGGTGCCAAAACTCATTTTGGGTTCAATAATAATTTCAAACTCGGCGCTAATGGGCTGATGAAATGGCGCCCTGATGGCAACCCTTTCATCAACAACTACCGGTTCAAAATTCTTCTCCCATTCTTCATTCCAGTTTTTATCCTCCAACTGGTACGATGAAAAAGTGATGTGCTGAAATTCATTATCCGTCAATATGCCTTTAATCTTAGCATCGTCTAACTTGCCATTGGGCACAAATCCTTTTAATGATTCGTTGGTTTCTTCATACCCGTCAAAATCGTGGTCGGTAAGGATAGAGACCAGCCAATCGCGCTCTATTTCATCTTTGGTAAAGAACTCGTATACGGTATAGTTCATTGCGCAGCGGCTGTTATAGCTATAAAATCTTTTGCTTTTAAAGAAGCACCGCCAATTAATCCTCCATCTACATCGGGGCAGGCAAATAATTCTTTGGCATTGTCGGGGGTACAACTTCCGCCATACAGAATGCGCATTTGCAGGGCAATAGGGTGCTTGTCGGCCAATTCCTTTCTTATAAAAGCGTGCATTTCCTGCGCTTGTTCAGCGGTTGCATTTAACCCTGTGCCTATGGCCCATATCGGTTCGTAAGCAATGGTGATATTGGCAAAATCTTTAGCGGTTAAATTAAACAGGCTTTCCTGCAATTGCTTTAGCACGTATTCTTTTTGGTTACCGTTTTGGCGTACCTGTAAAGGCTCGCCGCAACAAAAAATGGGTTTAAGCCCATACTTTAAAGCAATCTCCAGTTTCTGCTTCAAAATACCATGATTTTCTCCAAAATGCTCCCTGCGTTCCGAATGGCCTATCACAATGTATTCAACCCCCGCCCCCTTTAATTGTTTTGCCGAAACCTCACCGGTAAAGGCACCGTTTTCGTAAACACTACAATTTTGCGCACCTAAGTAAATGCCGGTAGCGTAAACAATATGCTTTACATCGGCTATAAAAAGAAAGGAGGGTATAAGCAACACATCACATTTAAATGAAGCCCGCGCAGCTTTAAGCTCATTGGCTAACTTAATTGCCTCATTTATTTCGAGGTTCATTTTCCAGTTACCGGCAACTAATTTTTTCCTTTTACATGCTCGTAGTTGGATACATGGGGTGTTTTTAGGTTGGCCATAATTTCGCGGGCTAACCGTATGCCGTCTAACTCATCTTCGGCCATGTAATCAGAAACCCCGGAAACGGTGCTATGCATTTTGGCGCCACCTAAAGATTCTTCATCTGTTACTTCATTGGTAGCCATTTTTACCAGGGGCGGGCCGGCCAGAAAAACTTTGGCCTCGTTCTTTACCATAATAACATAATCACTCATGCCGGGTATGTATGCGCCACCGGCAGTGCTATTGCCAAACACAATGGAGATGGTAGGAATGCCTGCTTTCGAGCGCTTGGTAATTCCTCTGAAATTGGCACCTCCGTAATTAAATATTTTAGCCTGGTCGGGCAGGTTGGCACCGGCAGACTCTACCATATTTATAATAGGTAAATGATTTTGGTTGGCTATTTCACCAATGCGCAAACCTTTTTGCAGGGTAGAATAATCAACAGCGCCGCCTTTAATAGTGCCTACGTTTGAATTAATCATGGCAAGCCGCCCGCTTACAAAGCCAATACCCGCTACGAGTGTACCTCCGGTTCCAAAGCCATCGGTTCCCCAACCTGCCAGGGGCAATAATTCGAGAAAAGGTGAATCAGGGTCGAGCACTAATTCAATTCGTTCGCGTGCTAATAAGCGCCCCGCTTTTTTTGTTCTTTCCAGATACTTAGGCTCGCCCTGGAAAAAGGCCTCTTTGTACTTAGCATCCAACTCTGATATTTTTCCCTGCATTAATTGATAGTTGCGCAGGTACGATTCAGAGTTACGGTTAACCTTGGTTTTAAAAATAGCCATTCGGGTTTCTTTGATTTCGGAGCGAAAGTTAAATTGTTTTTCGAAATTCAAACAACTGTTCGAATTTTTATCTTATCGGGCCGGATACACCTGAAACTTTGAAACGGAATAACTCATACTACAATGCTTACCATACGCACCTCAATTTGTATAATATCATCATTTGCATCAATGGTACGACTAACAGGAACCTTTGTTTAATAGGCTCGTATTTGTAACTATTAAGCTTTTAACTCAAGCAATAGTAGTATGAGCAATAAATTTTACCTGTTTATCATTTTCGCCTTAGTACTGAGCCTTAACCTCGAGGCCAATAAAATAAGTATACAAACTGCTGAAACGGTAGCACTCAATTTTTACAAACTAAATACACTGGTTGCTAAAAGCAGCGGCAGCTCAAATGCCACTTTGATATATACCCGCCATGAAGTTGATAATACCGTTGATTTTTATGTGTTCGATATTGCGCCAAAAGGGTTTGTAATAGTTACCGCAGATGATAACCTGGTGCCTGTAATTGGATATTCTACTGAGTCTGATTTTCGCAGTGATTTCAATAGAGTAGGCGTTAAGGACTGGATGGATAATGCAGCCAAAAAGATAAACTACGCATTGGCGCAGCAATCAAAGGCCGATGAACGTATCGCGCACTTATGGTCTTCGTATTTGCAGGGAGTGGAGCCTGGCGGCGCGAAGAGTGGCGCTGTTAACCCGCTGCTCACAACCACATGGAACCAGGAGCCTTTTTATAACCAACTATGCCCCTATAACAATACCGATAATCAGCAATGCGTAACCGGTTGCGTGGCTACTGCCATGGCGCAGATTATGAAGTTCTGGAATTTTCCTCCCACCGGAACCGGTTCTTATTCATATAATGATGCCACACCTGCTTTCTCCAACAACTATGGCACACAATCGGCAAATTTTGCTGAAACTGTGTATAGCTGGCCAACCATGTCGGCATCTATAAACTCAAACAACACTGCCATTGCTACTTTAATGTATCAGTGTGGCGTAGCCGTAGCTATGAATTACGGGGATGATAAAGAAGGCGGAAGCGGTGCAGCGGTGTTACAGGCCGAAGCAGGCGGTGGTCAAAGCCCATGCGCACAAAGGGCTTACCAAACCTATTTTTATTATGACGCCAGCACCATTCAGGGCGTTTTTGCTTCAACCTATAGTTCATCAGCATGGACCAGTTTGATTGAGAACGAATTAGTAGCCGGCAGGCCTGTACAATACGAGGGGCAAGACCCCGGCGTAGGCGGCCATACCTGGGTTTGCGATGGATGCGATGGCAATGGTATGTTTCACATGAATTGGGGCTGGGGCGGTTATGACAATGGCTATTTTAGCCTGAGCGACCTTGCCGTTGCCGGTGCAAACTTTAGCAGCAGCGAAGCAGCATTAATAGGTATTCAACCGGGCACTTACGTTGCGCCGTGCAATGCACCAACCGGCCTCACAGCCGGCGTTACGGCGACTTCGGCTATGCTTAGCTGGACAGCGGTTTCAGGAGCAAATTCCTATAATCTTCAATATAAGGAAAGTACTGGCACCAGTTGGGAAACTGTATCTAATATCAGTTCAGCATCCTATACTTTAGACGGCTTGGTTAGTTGCACAGGTTATCAGTTCCAGGTGCAAACGGTTTGTAGTGGCGGCGCAGGTTCTTATAGCACTGCCGTACCATTCAGCACTGCTGGCTGCGTAATTAGTTATTGCACTTCGGGGGCTACTAATGTAAGTCATGGATATATTCAAAATGTAAAGCTGGGCACCATAAACAATAATAGTAACGATGGTAAGGGCTACTTTAGCTATACCAACCTCAGCACAAATCTTGCCCAGGGCTCAGCAAACGTTATCACTTTAACTCCCGGCTTTACCGATTCAACTTATACTGAGTACTGGACAGTTTATGTAGACTATAATCAAAACGGCTCGTTTGCCGATGCCGGCGAAGCCGTGGCCAGTGTTAATGGCACCGGTGCGGTTACAGCCACTATTCATGTTCCTTCCACCGCTGTAACAGGGCCAACCACGTTGCGGATACAAATGCAACAAGGAGCTTACGAAAACAATAGTTGTGCAACGTTTACTTATGGCGAGGTGCAGGATTTTACTGTTAATATTACCCCTTCGCCAACTACCGGTGAGAATAATGTTGGTTTAACTCAACTCAAATTATATCCCAACCCGGCGGCTGATCGTATCTCGGTAGAATATAACGGTGTAAGCGATGGGGCGGTGCAAATCAATATCTATAATGCCGCAGGGCAACGAATAATGAATGAAGAAGCCCATTCGGTGAGCGGTGTGAACGTTCATCAAATAAGTGTTGACGGATTAAGCAACGGTATATATATACTGGAGATTGAAAGCAACGGCGAATTAAGCAGGCAGAAGTTTATAGTTACTAAATAAAAAAACAGCATAAAGAAACCACTAAGCCGTTTGCCTTCGGGCAGCGGCTTCTTGTTTTATAGTAGTTAGTTAACCATATTTTTTAGGCCCTGCTCATTTACAATAAATACTTTGCCTTCCCTGATGTCGATAAGTTTTTCGCCCTTAAAATCACTCAAAGTTCTTATCAGCGATTCGGTGGCTGTGCCTACAATCTGGGCAAGGTCTTCGCGCGATATTTCAAGGCGTGGATTATCGGTGGGGCTCTTTTTAAATTTATCGTAAACCTGTAGCAAGCCGGTTGCAATACGCTTTCTCAACGAGTTATATGCCAGCGCCATTAATTTTTCCTCTTTTTCGGTTACATCGCGCGAAAGCATTTTAATGAAACTTTGTGCCACTAAACTATCGCTGCCCAGTATGGCCAAAAAATCGGATTTGGGTATTACCATTAATTCTCCCTCTTGTAGCGCTTCGGCAGTATCGTGGTAACCCGAGTCTTCCATAAGGGGGATATATCCCAAAAACTCACCCTCTTTGTATATATCGGTTATCAGTTCTTTGCCTAACTCATTTATCTTAAAAGTCTTTACTTTCCCTTTACTTACAAAAAATAAGCTGGTGGGCTGTTCGTCAGTTTTATATATCAATTGTTTTTTTCTGATATGCAAAGTCTCGCGGGTATCCGAAATCAGGGCGTTGTTTCCTGCTTTTTTTGCAACCTTTAAAAACTCATTAACGCCGTCGTTGTTTAGGGCAAATTCGGTTTTTAGCTGTTCTTTTTTCTTCAGGCGTGTTTCAATGGCACTCAGCAATTCTACATCATCAAATGGTTTTGTTATGTAGTCGTCGGCGCCCATTTGCATACCCTTTCTAAAATCGGCCCTATCGGCCTTGGCTGTAAGAAATATAAAAGGTATGGCCGATGTTTTGGGGTTTTTGCTCAATGCGCTTAGCACACCGTAGCCATCCAGTTCGGGCATCATAATATCACATATTACCAGGTCGGGAAGCTCGCGCGTTACTAAGTCAACCCCTGTTTTTCCATTATCAGCGCCCAATACTTTAAAATCTGAGAGCTCAAGGATTTCAGTAAGGTTTTCGCGGACGGCCTTATTATCTTCAATCAGAACGATTCGTTTGCTCATAGGAGGTTATTTTCAAGCGGTATAAAAATAGCCCGAATTTTGAAAGTTGGTAATAAAGTCTACTAAATTCATACACAGGCGCTTTGCTTCACCCCGCATTTTGTTATTTTTAGCCCAACGTAAAACAGCCCTTTGTGAATCTGATCCTTTTCGATTGCCACAAGAACCGTGAGAATTTACTGCCCTTAACATTTACCCGCCCTGTTGCTGATATAAGGGTGGGGATATTGACTATAAGAGAAAAATGGGAGAAACTGTTAGGGCAGAAGTCGTACTCGCTTACTGAGGCTTACCTTGCCGATAAATTTGCACCTTGCGCCGATTCATCTCCGGGTTTATACATTAATGGCGGTGTATTACCTGACGAAAAGCTGATAGCAGCTATAAAGCAGTTAGGTGCGTTGCAATCGCTCACCGCCAATGGTTTGTTAATTGCCTTTAAGACCGAGAAAGGCCACCTGAATTATGAAAACTTTGAGGGCATTGCCAAAAGCTTTGCACCGGTAAATTATCCTCACAGCCTTATAAGTATTGCCCATACCTGGGATATTTTTAAGCTTAACGGGGAAGCTTTGCAGGCAGATTTTGCATTGCTGGCCAAAGGCAGAAAATCGGAGAAGCTGAGCGACAGCAACAAATTAATCGGTCCTGTTGAAAATGTTTTTATTGAGCCGGGAGGCAAAGTGGAGGCCAGTATTTTAAATACCACTACAGGCCCCGTTTATATTGGGCACGATGCCGAAATTATGGAGGGCTGCGTAGTGCGTGGCCCCCTGGCGTTGGGCGAACACGCTACCTTAAAAATGGCCGCTAAGGTGTATGGCCCCACTACTTTAGGCCCGCATTGTAAGGCTGGCGGCGAGCTGAACAACGTTATATTTTTTGGTTACAGTAATAAAGCCCACGATGGCTTTTTAGGAAACTCGGTTATTGGCGAGTGGTGTAACCTGGGTGCTGATACCAATAACAGCAACCTTAAAAACAATTACGGCAATGTGGATGTGTTTAGTTACCGCGATGGTAAAGCAGTTGATACCGGACTGGTTTTTTGTGGTCTTGTAATGGGTGACCATTCTAAATGCGGTATCAATACTATGTTTAATACCGGTACGGTGGTTGGCGTTTCGGCTAATATTTTCGGGGGCGATTTTCCGCCTAAGTTTATTCCATCATTTAGCTGGGGAGGTGCACAATGGCTCAGAACGTTTAGTTTTGATAAATCGCTGGAAGTTGCCACGCGTATGATGGAAAGGCGAGGATTAAAGCCCGATGAGGCCGACATAAAAATATTGAAAACGGT
>Ga0206867_1175_pt1 | contig 13067 bp, 13 predicted proteins | sample Alteio_BWOrgCont_37_FD_152905 | JGI IMG/M metagenome (GOLD analysis project Ga0206867, IMG submission 152905) | Enriched cells from forest soil in Barre Woods Harvard Forest LTER site, Petersham, Massachusetts, United States -... | ecosystem: Environmental > Terrestrial > Soil > Temperate forest >...
GATTGAAAACCAGTTGCCTGCTACTACAGGGTCCGAAATTTGTGCTCCATGCACTTCTTCAATCATTGAAGCAAAGTGTTTGCCTTTTTCAATGGCTGCGGTTTTGCCGTTAACTGTTGGTGAGTGACCATGGGGAGGCTCAATACAGGTTACGTCATCAGCAAAAAGTTCTTCCTGTGCATCCAATACGTTTCCCTGGCGGCATAGTTCTACAAGGCGGTTGGCAACTTGTAGGGTGGTGATGTGTTTGTGTTCGGTTGTCATTTCTTTTTATTTAGATGGTTAATAAAAAAGTTGGGGGGCAACACGTTTACTATTGCATTGCTGATGCAAAGGAATACGCCCTAAGGTAAGCCATTGTTAAGGGAGCGTAGTGTTTTCGTGAAAAGAGAGAAAATAGCTGCATTTGCTACAATGTGCTTATAAAGCTAAATTGTGCCCCGTTATTGAATGAAGCGTATTTATTGAAATGGAAAATTTGAGACTTGAAAAGTTAAAACAGGAAACGGCACCGCTTCGGCAAAAGCTGGTTGAGCACCCTGTATACGGCGCTATTAACAACCTGCAGGATTTGCAGGTGTTTATGGAACACCATGTATTTGCTGTGTGGGATTTTATGTCGCTGCTTAAATCATTGCAGATACAATTAACCTGTGTTACCCTTCCCTGGCTGCCCAATGGCAATGCAGCAGTGCGTTACCTGATTAATGAAATCGTTACCGGCGAAGAAAGCGATGTTGACCAAAATGGCGAGCGCCTTAGCCACTTTGAAATTTACCTGAACGCTATGGCCCAGGCCGGCTGTAATACCGCCGCTGTTAATACATTTTTAGCTGAGATTAGAAAAGGCAGTTCGGTAAAAAATGCTTTAGCTGTTAGCGGTACTTATAACCGGGTGTCGGATTTTGTGCTGAATACTTTTGAAGTGATTGAGCGTGGTGCGCCTTATACGCAGGCTGCGGTTTTTACTTTTGGCCGCGAGGATTTGATACCGGGCATGTTTATTTCGTTTGTAAAAGAGCTGGATAACAACACCGGCCACCAGGTAAGCATTTTTAAGTATTACCTGGAGCGCCATATTGAAGTAGATGGCGACCATCATAGCTTACTGGCCTACCAGATGACCAGCCAGCTTTGCGGCGATGATGATATAAAATGGCATCATGCTACCGAAGCAGTAAAAGCTGCATTGCAAGCCCGTATTAATTTATGGGATTCGATAGTAGCGGTAATTAACAAAGGTGTAGTTGGCGAAATTCAGCCGGGGAATCCGGTGATTGGGCGAAAGGCGTGAAAGGTATCAGACACCTTTTTTCAAGGCCCATGATGTTACACCGCTGCTTTTTACAACCATTTGATTCATGAGGGTAAAGCCCAGCTTTTGATAGATGGTTACGTTTTTAGAATCTTCGGTTTTAAGCCAGCACTCAGTTAAGCCAAGGTTACGCATTTGCTCCATGCTTTGGTCTACTAATAAGCGGCTATAGCCTTTGCCTTGTGCTTGAGGCAATACACCAATGTTCCATATATAGCCCATGGTTTCGGCAGCATTTTTTCGGACCCAGCCTTCGGCTTGTGCATCGTGGTTCATTAAACGGAGGGTTGGTTTAATGCCGACTTGAAAAGGGATAAGCGCCATGCCTGAGCGTATTTCATGCAGCAGTGTCAACTGGAAATGTTTGCCCGGCAACCAGATAACGGCTCCGAGGTTATCGGGAGTAAGGATTACTTTTCCATATATATCTGCCGCTGAAACACACTTATCGAAAAGCCGGTTTATCAATGCAAGCCGTTGCTGTTCACTACGACCTTCGAAAGCGTAATGCATGAGCGGGTAGTTTAAAAATGCATTAGCAAGTATGCGGGCCGCTGTAGTGTTTGTTGTATCCATTTGGATTAAGCAAAAGTTGAATGGGGTAAAAGTATTTAAAAATGTAATGCAGGACGGACAGATTTTTAGGTAAACTCAGCCAGGTATGGCATTGGCACAAGCCATGCCATCCATAGCAGCGCTTACAATGCCACCGGCATAACCGGCGCCTTCGCCGCAGGGATATAGATTGCTGAGTTGAGGATGTTGTAAAGTTTCCTTATCGCGGGGTATGCGAACAGGGCTGCTGGTGCGGCTTTCAACACCTACAAGCACGGCATCGTTGGTACGGTAACCGCGCATTTTATTGCCGAAATCAATCAACCCTTGCTGCAGGGTTTCGGTAATAAACCCGGGTAAAATTTGTTGTAAGTCTGCCGGTATAATGCCGGGTATGTATGAACATTTAGGCAGGTTTTGTGAGGCCTTATTTTGAATAAAGTCTTCCATCCTCTGCGCCGGTGCCTTGATGCTTCCGGTAAGTTGAAATGCCTTTTGCTCAACTTCTTTCTGAAACTGAAGCGCTGCTAAAGGGCCTAAATGATTGAGATGTGCCCAGTTTTCGGGATTGACAGATACTACTATACCGCTATTTGAAAACTGCCCGTTGCGGGTGCTGGGGCTCCAGCCGTTTACCACTATTTCGCCGGGGTTGGTTGCGGCCGGAGCTATAATACCACCGGGGCACATGCAAAACGAGAACACACCTCGCCCGCGGGCCTGTGTTACAAGGCTATAACTGCTGGGTGGCAAATAATCGCCCCGTTGCGCACGTTTATATTGAATGCTATCGATTAAAGTTTGTTGGTGTTCAATACGCACACCTAATGCAAATGGTTTGGCCTCAATTAATACACCCTGTTGGTACAGCATTTCAAAAATATCGCGGCTGCTATGACCGGTGGCCAGAATCACATTTTCGCAAGGGGCTTCGCTTCCATTAGCAAATAATAAGCTATGCACTTTGCCATCTTTTATGTTCAGTTGCACCAGCTTTTTATTGAAATGTATCTCTCCGCCGTTTTGCAAAATAGTGGCGCGCATGTTTTCAATAATGGCGGGTAGTTTGTTAGTGCCTATGTGTGGGTGGGCTTCATAGCCAATGCGTTCATCGGCGCCGTGTTGCATAAATACGTCCAGCACCTTTTTAATATCGCCACGTTTGGTGCTGCGGGTGTAGAGTTTACCATCGCTATAGGTGCCTGCGCCTCCTTCGCCAAAGCAATAATTGCTTTCGGGGTTTACTACCAGTTGGCGGTTAATGGCTGCAAGGTCGCGGCGGCGCTCCTTCACATTTTTGCCGCGTTCAATAATAATGGGTTTAATTCCGCGCTCCAATAACTGCAAAGCGGCATAAATGCCCGCAGGGCCAAAGCCAATAATATGACACGTTTTTTGATTGGATACCGGTTGAGGCTTAAAAGTACGCAACTCATTTTCGACCGGTTCGCCCTCAACATAAATTTCAACCTTGAGCAATACAATGATTAATGGCTTACGTGCATCGAGTGATTTGCGAATTATCTTAACCTCAGCTATTCTTTCAATACGTATTTGCGAGGCCTGTGCAGCCGCTTCTTTAATGAATTGTGGAGAGAACGCCTGTTCGGGCGTCATTTTAAGTTCTATAGTAACGGGCATGGTTAGGTTTTTATCCTACAAAGCGGGGTGAAGATAGGGAAAACAGGCTTATCACTTCTTTTTATACAAATGCTTAAATACACGTTTAAAGCGCTTTGCACTAATTTGATAGGTAATTACTTTTTCGTTATTGGGATGAGCACTGAAGTAGTTTTTGCCATTGTCTACCAGTATTTTCATTGGCCCGGGCGCAAAAGCAAGTTCATCGCGGTAGGAGGAGGCTACTTCATTATCCATAAAATAGAGATTAACCGTTATGGTTTCATCAGGCGATTCTTTGATGTTGTATTCAGATGAATCCCGCATCAGTTGCGAATTGAGAATGCTTTTACAATCAGAACAATTGGCGGAGCACTCTAAAAGTTGTGTCATCAAATCTCCAACCAAGGTGTCTTTGGCGATGGTGCCCGCGTTGTAAACTTCAAGCAGCCGTAACAAACCCTGCACCGGCCTTAGTTTTGCCGAATCGGGCCGCCAACTGTTTGACAGTGTCTGCCGGCCATTATTGATAATCACATCAACATTGGGTATACCGCTATCAACCGCATACTTAATGCCCTGCTGAATAGGAACCACATCGCGCACGCCGCCATCAACATAGTAGCCCAACTTACCGGTGGTAAGGCTTATTGCCGGGTAATACGACATCCACAAAGGCTCGCAGGCCGATGCCCATATCCAGTTGGCCATGGAATCGGCACAACCCGCCTGGTTAGCTGAAACTATTTCCACATCACCGGTGGCCATATTGGTAACAGCCACTGCCAGGTACTTATGATGTCGTTTCAATAGATCGTATTTAGGTTGGTCAAAATTATGGTGGATGAGTGACCGGAGATTTAAGCTTTCGCCAAAAGTGGTTTTCTTTTTTGATAAGGCCCTTGCGAGAATTACCAGGCCCCGGGGCCTGGATGTTACAGTGCTATCTGTTGTTACCAGCTTAAAGGGGTTTACATTGAAGATGCTATCCTGCGTTACATGGGTGTAAATGTTTTCGAGCGCGTTGAGGTAGGTACTGTCGATAGAGCCCAGTAATACGTATGGAGCCATTAAACTTCCGGTGCTTGTTCCAAATGCAGCATCGTAGCCATGTTTATTTCTTTTGATGAGCGCTTGTACCAAACCTACCCCCCAGGCCCCACGCGCCCCACCGCCGCTTGCAATCAATACCCTGCTTTCTTTTTTAATTGAGGTTTGTCCGTACGATGAGCCTGTTATAAGCAAGCATAGCAGTAAGAAACCGGGCTTTATTTTTTGATGAAAGCTCATAGCTCTTATTTTTTGCTCAACCATTCATCACGTAAAATGCTATAGTAAAGGGAGCTTCGTCTAAATCCATCGGGCATTAGTATATGGCTACGAAGGCGGCCCTCGTATATAGCGCCCAGTTTTTCCATCGCTTTTCGGGAAGCTGTATTGCGCTCGTCTGTTCTAAACTCTACTCTTTCAAACTCCAGTTTTTCAAAAGCATAGGCCAACATTAACGCCTTAACCTTTGCGTTTAAACCTGTTCCCTGAAAATCTTTACCAATCCAGGTAGATCCAATTTCTAATCGCTTATCCTTGTTTGATATGTTTAGAAAACTTGTTGAGCCTGCGTATTGGTTTTTAAGCTTGTCCCAAATAATAAATGCATAGCGGATGTTATTCTTTCTTTCCTGCACCGCTTGGGATATATAATCACGCAGATGCCCTTCTGAATGGATGAGGACAGGAGAGAAGCGTACCAGGTCTTTATGCTGGGTGGCAACGGGCAATAAATGTTGGAGGTCTTCTATTTTTAGGGGACGGATTTGTGTCCGCTCGTTACTTAGTTCAATATCAGCTTCAAAATCAAAATTCATATCAATGGGTTTATCAAATTGTTGCCGCAAAATAGTTGTTTATGGCTAAATATAAATCAATAGAATGGCTCCTATTTTTCATATTGCACATAAACAGTTCTTTTGAAATCGGGATTGGTTTTTGATTGAACTGAAATTTCTATTCTATCATTTTTGCCGGGTAGCTTATCGGGCGCTATTTTAAAATGCATTGATTTTTTGCCAGAAATAACCGGTGTTGAAAATTGGTTTTTATAGAACCCCTGGTAAGATTGAATGTTTACCTGGTACGTGTCATTTTCAGTTCCGTCATTAAATATTCTTAATTCAAATGTTGTTGACTTTTTGTATAAAGTATCGGCGTTTGTTTGAACAGTGAAATAGCAGGGATATAAGGATGAAGCATAATGGGCTTTATATAACGGACTGGGCTGCCAGTTCATGTCATGCGGATTGAATCGTTCGATAATTGCGCTCCAAACAATTTTTTTGTCCCGCGTTACTTCGAAAACCTTGTTGACAGTGCCCATGCCAACCAATAAGTTTCCGTTTTTCATCTCATCAACACTGCCACCGCGGTTACTGAGGTTATTGCCCGAATCGGGCTTGCATTCAAAACTCCATGCTATTACGCTGTTCATGTTTTGAGTGGGTTGGGTAAAAATTACAACACTTGAAGAGCGATGGCCAATACCATTCATATTTACAGGCCTTAAATCATTATTGTATACAGCAATGGTTCCATCGCGCAAAAGCTTTGTTTCATGTTGTTTGGAAAAGAAGCCTTCTCCGTTTGGACTACCATTATATTTCATTTTGTTTCCCCAACTGCATACAACTTTTCCTGTTTTTTTGTCAACCTTAACTACCCGGCTAACGTTGCGAAAACTAACATATACAAAGCCATTCTTTTCATCTACATCGAAGGCGTTCATATGCCCACCGGGGGTAGGGTCCTGCAAAAATGAATCAGATTTGCTTCGTAAAATATCCTGTAATTCAATCGAGTCGAAATAATCTCCTGAATTCCAGTTCCAAACCAGTTTTCCGTTTTTGTCAAACTCCCTCACAATCTCATCAGCCATAACAACTTTTCCCGTGGTATCAGTGGTGGCATTTGCCTGCTTCGTACCCGGTGGTATTGTTTTAGTAACCTTCTGCCTGTCAATTACCATATAATTGCCGCTGGCTAATTTTTTAAGGCAATGGTTGTACAGATAAGGGTTATCCATATTTCCCGAAGGGGTTCCTGCTTTATTGCTTCCCCATGGCGCATGCCAAAGTATATGGCCATTTAAATCCAGTTCCTGTGCCTTAAAATGGTTTATTACAGTTATGGTACCATTAGGTGTAACCTGTAAATCGCTAACCAGATTATCGGGCAGGCTTTGCCTTGTAGTGTTTAATTTGCGTTGGCCACTATCGGGTGGTAGAAACCAAACAAAATTTCCTGCCCGGTCAATAATTACACGCTCGTTATCTAATGTAACAAGGCCACCGGAGTTTGCTAATGAGTCGTTGGTTGTGACCCTTATTCGATAGAAATTTCGATCAACGTGCGGGTCATTCAGGATTTTAAAAGTATAGGTGCTGCTCCATCCAGGCCCTTTTCCATTCTTAATTCCGGCATATCTCCAGATATATTTTTTACCAAATTCAAGATTCCCAATTATTGTTGCTGTAGAAGAGTCTTTACTTATTGCCACCGGGTTTTCAAATGGCTCACCCTTCCCATCTAAAGCTACCTCAATAACGTATTGTTGTGTCCCGGGTATTTGGGGATGCTCAAACATGATTTGCGTAAAATTAAGTTCGGCACCGGGTTGTGGCACTATCTGCCCGGACGATAGGTATCCCGAAATACTTAACAGAAAAAAAATGTAGCAGCGGCAATTCAAATTGAACGTTTAGAAGTGGATGGGGTAAAAGTAAGGAATCTGAAAAGATATAAAAGTATGGCTAGTATATGGAATCAGATTTGGCATAAAAAAGGCAAGCCTAATGGCTTGCCTTTTTTATTGCATTACTATTATTCGCAAACCATTTTATGGATTTACGTAAGTATAAGTTGTAACATCGCTGGTAGTACCCGAAATATAGGTTTGGGTTTGTACTCTACCTTTGCTATCATACGTATATGAAAAAGTATAGGTGGTAGTAGTTGGATTGCTTATAGCCTCTGAATTAACCAAATCTACGCTGTTTTTTCCAAAAAACGCCTGGCCGTATGTTCTGTAATCAGTAGTTGAAAGATAGGTGTAACTATAGGTAGTGGTAACACCATTTGTTGTAGACGAAGTATTAGCAATATTGCCATTAGATATGGTATTAATAGTGGTGGTGCCGCCTGTACCCGAATTGGTAGTAGTGGTATTATATCCATTATTATCGTAAACATAAGTATTGCCTGTATTGTCTGATGTGGCTAAACCAGCACTATTTAGCGTGTATATAACAACTGTTGAACCCTGTGTTTGTGTTACTGAGCCAGAACCATAAGCAAAAGTTATTGGTGTGCCAGTGCCCTGAATCTCTGTGAGGCGGCTTTGCGCATCGTAGGTTAAAGTAGTGGTTGAGTTTGTTGTAACCCCGGCTACAGTATGCGAGTTTGCGTAACTTGCTACCAGGCCATTTACTGCTGGTGTTTTTTTGCAGCCACCTGTTAATATAAGTGCCATTATTAAGGCTAAAGTAATTGTAGTATTGAATAGCTTTTTCATATATAGTGATGTTTAATTTTATGCAATAAACAAAAAAAATAAATATCATGCAAACAAGACGTGAATTGTGTAAGTAATAGCCTTTATGTATACCCCCGGTAATTAAGGATTTTGGCATGCAAAGCAGTTCAGGCTGTGGGAGTTAATTGGGTAACTTTCACCCTGTGCGACCACGCCAAAAAATGCCCCGAAAAAAGAAACGAAATTAAATTTTTCGCATGTGTGTTTTGAGGTCTTTGCTCTCTTAGTCTATTAACGACAACACACAGTTGAAACGGCTAATTTGCCTATATAGTAAAGAGCGTATTCAACTTTGCCTCCCCGCTACCTATACAGTCACGATGAATTAGCATACGTAATAACACGAGTTGAACGGAATAAAGATAATTATTTCGGAATTAATACAGGCTTGAACACAAGGAAAATTAGAGGCTTACAGGTCGTAAAATTTAGACCAAATTTTCCACTTTTTTAGATGCTTGCTTACAGAGACAAAAACGTCATTATCTGCCTCATAAATTATGCCCTTACTTTTTATAATTCTATAAACTTTTCTAACTGGCGTTTGTGGTCTATTTCCCTTTGATTTATAGCCAAATTCCATAGCCATAAAGAACTCATCATTTACTTTGGGTACACCATTTAGCGAATAGGTAACCATTAACTCTGAATTTGGGGGAATGATATGGGTGAAATTTATTCCAGTTTCAGTGGCTACATAAGGTGTGTCTAATGTAGCCATGCCTTGCTTGCTTTTTGACGGGATAAGATTGATGAACACATAATAACAGTATAATAGGTGCGCGTCAGCATTTAATGACTGTAAATTATATTTTAAATCCCTATTGTTATGCGCGGTGTCAATTGTAGGCAAGTTCAATATTGCAAGTGTTGGAGGTGTTTCAGTGTGAACAAAAGCATCCTTTACGCTATCCATTTGTAACCCATATTGAGCAAGTAACTTTATGGTATGTCTATCGTGGGCAGCTAATTGTTCAGAGGCGCTACGGTTATCGCCCCGTAAAGAATCAATCAACTTACTTTGTGATAAGCTTTCGCCCTGTAAAATATCTATTTTATGTTCAGCCCTATCGTGTTGTACATCGGAAGAATGCTCTTTCACATATGAAAATATAGAGGTAATTACAAGTAAAACAAGGAAACTTATTTTCTCCAATTTTCGAGGCCTTTGAAATATTTCTCGCTTTTCAAACAAAGCATAAACGAAAGCGCAAAACACCCATGCAATAGTAATCATTGACTTTATTTAGTGAGATTTGGTCTTGTGTCTTTCAAAAACCTTTGCAATAATATAGATAATCACCAATACCAAAACAGATGCACCGTAAATTATATCCAACTTGGTTGCGTAGGGCATTATATTGAGCTTAAATGCATTATCAAAGATACAATTATTTCTTAGCTTTCTTTTTAGGCGTTGGCTTTGGATTACCACTAACAGATAGTTTCATTACTTGGTCGAATATCTGTGCTGCCTTTTTCGGGCTATTGGGTTTTTGTTGCTTTGCCATTCGGCAAAAGTAATAATTAGTGTTTTATTGGTATGCCCTTTTTTTGGGAAACAACATTTCAACACATCCAATTAACTGTGTGTTATTTTGACTACACTTTTTAATATTTTTGATATTTCAACACAATTTGTGTTGATAATTCTCAAAATAAAAGTCGTCTTGCGTACCTTGCGGATTTGAATAATTGTCTATATTTGAGCCATAATTTGATATGCATATGAAAAATATACACGTAGAAATTGACGAAGACAGTGCAAAGGAATTGCTTTCAATCAATAAAAGCAAATTAGCCACATTAGAGGCACAAATAGACGCCATTAAAGCAGCTAATGTGAGAATTGAAAAGGCATTGTCAAATGGTCAAGTGCCCTCACCAATACAAAACATTATTGCATCGGCCTCTAAGCAAATGCAGGGAGACACACCAAGTTATTCTTGGAGGGGAGAGATAAACGCTTATTTTGACAAAACACCAACAGCAAGAGCCGACAGCAGCATGATAGCAAAAATTATTTGTGTAAGAGATGGTATTACTAATCTTAAAGCAGAGCAGCACATAAAAAATAATTTATCAATAGGTTTTTCTGCAATGTTTAGGGATGGTAAGTTAAAGAGAGAAAAGAAAACAGGTGTTGAGGAGTATTGGTACTTTAAATAATTATTAAGGGTAGCACAATGGCTACCCTTTAAAATAAAGCTTCCGTAGCATCGAAAGATGTTGCCGCGAGAGCGATTCGCGGTACCAAGGTAAAACCTTGCGGGAGCGCCGTATTAAAATCAAACCTTAACGCGCAAACGTTGGGTTAATCGAGGAAAAGTGTCAAATAATGCACCGAATTTGTGAATTGGTCGCATTAGCCAAAGACCACTTTCTTACTCGTCAATTAGGGGGCTACCACCCCCTTTTTGCATTTCAAAGATACAAATTGTTTTGAAACAACCAAAAATCAAAAGTACAAATCTTTATAAATATTAGTAATAATGTACACTTAATGTACTGTTTTACTATCAAATCATACTATTTCAAGCACTCGTTTTTGTTTTAAATCATTTTTAACAAAATAATTTTTGTCTTTAGTTGTCAACTGTGAACTATTTGTTTAACTTTGCAGTATGAAAATAGAAATAGACAACCTACAAACAGTAAAAAACTACGCGGTGAAACTTGGTTTTACCCCCTCATATCTTTATAAGTTAATCAGAGAGGGAAAAATAAACGCAATAGAAATTGACGGCGTACAATTCATTGACATTAAGAAATATCCTGAACTACCTAAAGGCAAATAACATGAAAACCTTCGCATCAATATTACAATTCGCAAAAGAGTTTGACACGGACGCTAAATGTCGTGAATACTTAGAGCAACAACGTTGGAACGGTGTGCCTACCTGCCCTCATTGTGGTTCTACCAATGTTCACCGTTTCCCTAATGGCATTATTTTTAAATGCAGGGCTAAGGAATGTCGTAAAAAATTCAGCGTAACAGTAGGCACTGTTTACCAAGACCGTAAACTGCCATTGCATAAGATATTCTTAGCCGTGTATGTTTTATCAGTGCATAGCAAAGGTATTAGCGCATTACAACTATCAAACCTGTTAGATATAAGCCTAAAAGCTGCATGGCTGTTAAATCATAAAGTAAGGGCTATGCTGACAGAGAAGGGCGCACCACAACTATTGAATGGAATTGTAGAGGTTGACGAAACTTACGTGGGCGGCAAAGAAAAGAACAAACACAACAGCAAGCGCACAACAAAAACACCTACTAAGAACCTATTAACACAGGGCAAAGGTTTTGCCACTTGGCACGATACCAAAACGCCTGTATTTGGCTTATTGCAAAGGGATGGTATTGTAAGAGTGCAAAAGGTTGAAAACGCGAAGGGCAAAACCCTTATTCCTATTATGGTAGCAAATGTTTCACCCGAAGCAGTTATTTATTCGGATGAACACACGGGCTATTTCAGGCTGAAAGCAGCAGGATTAAAACACGATACAGTACAACACAACAAAGGTGAATATGTGCGTGGTAAGGTTCACACCCAATCAATCGAGGGTTTCTGGTCTTTGCTTAAACGTCAAATAGTGGGCATACATCATTCAGTATCTCCAAAGCATTTGCAGCGTTACGCGGGTGAAAGTGCATGGAGGTATAACAACCGGAAACTTACACAGGACGAAAGATTTGCTACTGTGTTGGGGAATTGCAATGGTAGCCTTACCTACAATGAGTTAATAGCCGACAATTAATTTTTTTTAACAGTGTGGTCGGACAGGGTGAAAGTTACCGTTAATTGCATAAACGGTGATAAGCTATCAAAAATAACATTTGCTTAATAAGGCTTTTCGTTATTTTAAATTCTAAATCAATTTTATGGCAAAGAACATCGTTCAAAAAGTAACTTTCAAAAAGACCAAACCTGAAAAGGTTTATGAACTTTATGCAAATGCAAAAAAGCACTCTTCAATTGCAGGGGCACCGGTAACTGTTTCATCAAAAGCAGGAGCGCCTTTTTCGGCCTGGGATGGCTACATCAAGGGCAACACAATTCATGCTATAAAAGATAAGCTGTTTGTGCAAACATGGCGAGGCAGCGATTGGACACCTGATGCACCCGATTCGTATTTCAGCATCTTGCTGGAACCAAAAGGAAAGGATGTTGTGATGCTTGCAATACATGCCAATGTGCCCGATGAACATGCTGAACATCTGGCTAAAGGGTGGCACGATCATTACTGGAATTTGTGGAAACAGCATTTAGCCGGTAAGGAGATTAAGAGGCCCCCGCATGGAGCTTAAAATTGAGGAGTAGAACGTAACGCTTCAATTCATTACAAAGGCTGTTGGTATAATACATTTTCTATTCATTGAAACAACCACTATCTTGTGGTGGTAAAATTCTGTGCATATGAAGAAGAGTTACGCTGTGCTTTTATTGTATGTATTTGCAGCTTTTATCCCATGCCGCGCTCAATATGTTACCATACCTGATGCGGGCTTTGTTACCTGGCTACAAAACAATGGTTACGCCTCATGTATGACGGGTAACCAGTTGGATACTACTTGTAGCACAGTACTAACTGCAACAACAATGTACTGCAATCCGGCACCTATATATAACCTTAGCGGCATACAATATTTCAAAAGCCTAACTACACTTAATTGCTCCGGTGATTCGGTTAACACTATTCCTGCACTACCTGCATCTTTGCTTAGCCTTGATTTTGGAAACAATGAAATGTCGGCTATGCCACCGTTGCCCCAGGGGTTGAAAAGTTTGGTATGCGACAACAATTTTCTGAGTTCGATTGACAGCCTGCCCCCGCATTTACAGCAATTATCATGTGTGGAAAATGCACTTAACAGCCTCCCGGTTTTACCGGCTTCCCTTCAAAACCTGGTATGCGATTATAACTACCTGACAAGCCTCCCGGCATTGCCTGCAGCACTGCAAAATCTTTCGTGTGTTTATAATATAC
>Ga0206867_1176_pt1 | contig 12895 bp, 9 predicted proteins | sample Alteio_BWOrgCont_37_FD_152905 | JGI IMG/M metagenome (GOLD analysis project Ga0206867, IMG submission 152905) | Enriched cells from forest soil in Barre Woods Harvard Forest LTER site, Petersham, Massachusetts, United States -... | ecosystem: Environmental > Terrestrial > Soil > Temperate forest > O...
GTGCTCCCCTTAAAAACATCTTCCTGATGAATATACGGGATTATGGTGCGGATGATGAGATTCCAGTCCTTGTTCAACGAGATCGGGATGACGGGCTGGACATTGAGACTGTAGCGCCAGCCTTTGTCCAGCGGACCTATGCGCGCATCGAAATTGCTCTGCATCGGCAGGCTGATCAGCGAGGCGACGGGATTTGAGAGCTTTTTCGCGAGTTCTGCGGCATCATCTTGCGCGCGTCCGGTGCAAACTAAAGCGAGGATCGCCAACAGAGAGACTGAGAAGAATTTGAGGGTCATAGGTTTTGTCTTGGTTTGCGATGTCAAAAGCGGAGCGCTGTTGGGATGGGACCGCAGATACGCACCGAAGGTATGGAGTTTGCCCATCCGCGCTTCCACGAGGCACGACGCTATAATCTGCTCAGGGATCTTGTGGCTGTAACCATGCGACTTCTGAGGCCTGCGCGGACCTGGATGCTGGCGTGGCCGCGAGGAGCAGTCGCAAGTTTCCATGACCTGTTCGTTTCGACGCTCATTTCACCAGTTCGAACTCGCCAGGCTGCCAAGTCTACTCGAACCACGGCTTGAGCGGCCAACCGGATTCCCTTCGCAGCGAGTCGGGTCGCGCCAGGCGGCGCACAATTATTTCTCCGTCTTCTTCATCGGAGGTTGCTGCCATGCGCCATCAAGCGCTTCTGGCTTCGGCCAGTAGAGGCGCATGACCACGAGGAACGGCCCCTTTGGTGCGGGGAGCCAGTTGGACTCCTTATCGGCGCCGGGGGATTCGTTTTGGAAGTAGAGGGTCAAACCGCCGTCGGCATCCTTTTTGAAGTCAGGCATCATCGGCGCGTTCAGCAGGTAACGATTGAGCGGATTGTCCACCATGAGTTGCGCCGGGAAGTCATACATGGTCAGCGACCAGAAGGCGTTGACCGGGGGAAACTGGCGAGGCGTGAAGTGAATGGTGTAGTGGTTGGCGCCGTTCGGCCTTTGTCCATTGGCATCGACGGCGTATGATGGGTACATCGCCTCCTCCTTCGAGTTGCCATAGATGCCGTAGACCGCACCCGCCATCCGGTAGAGGTAGTTATTCTTCAGAAACTCTCGTGTCCCGAAAAACTCCCCGGTGCTCACTTGTCGTGCATCTACCCGTTTCTGCAGGGCCGCGTGCTCGGCCCAGGCGTCGGCCATGCCTTGTTCGATGGCCGTCTTCAGCTCGGGCGAGAGCTTGGTGGCATCGAATGTTTGACCCGCGCCGACACCGATCTTCGAGAAGCGCTGCATCAACGCAATCTCCGAGGGAACCGTGGGGCAGAACTGCAGCACGAAGTTCAGGACGTTGAAGAACTCGATCGAGGTCCGCTGCTCGGCAGCCGTGAGTGGCTTGATGAAATCAATGGCCGGCGCGGCCTTGGGCGCGGGCTGGCCGAGAAACGCGGAGAGCGTCTCCACTTTGTACCCTGCCTGAATCTTTTTTACATTCTCGAGGTCACCCGGATTGAAGAGCTGGGTGCGATAGCCTGGGAACACCAATTCGGTCTCCGATCGAAAGACCTTATCGATGCCCTTGGGGACCTCACCCTTCCAGCCTGGCCCAGCGAGCAGGAAGGCGCCGCCTCCATTGCCGGTGGTGCGCGTGCCGGCGTAGGCGAAGTTGTGCGTGTAATAGTCGATCAGTTGGATCGAGAAATACCGCTCCTTTTTATCCATCGCCGGCACGGTGAGCACGATCGGCTCGGCCCGTAGGTCCGCGCCGATCATGGAGTAGAGCGTATCCGAGTTGGCCGTTTGAATCGCCTTGTCCGCGGGAGAGAAGAGACGTGCGCTGTTCCAGATGTGGTTCCAGGGCGCCTTGTATTCGGGACTTTTGGGGTCGATGAAATAGGCGTACATCACGCGGTAGTTATCCACAACCGGCTCGCCATAGATGTAGGCTTCTTTGGCGATGATGCGGGCTTCCGCGGGGGTGAGGTCCGCCGCGCGAGCGGGCGTGAGGGCCAGCCCAAAGGCAAGCGCGAGGATGAGGGTGATAGTTGTTTTCATTGGTGAGATTCTTGGGAGTTACGTCGCCGGCGTGTGCCGGATCGGGGCCTTGAGCGCGGCGCCGAGGGACGTTGGTGTGTAGCCTTTGGAGCGGGCATTGATGCGGTTGAATGGTTTGTTACTTCAGGGCGCTTTGTTCACCTTGGGCGCGGTCCACTTTCCTTCGAGGGCTTCTTCCATCGGCCAATAGAGACGCATGTACATGGCAAAGGGTCCTTTGGGAGCAGGAAGCCAGTTCGCTTCCTTCTCTTTGCCGGGAGAGTCTTTCTGGATGAGGAGCGTCAGCCCGCCGTCGGCATCCTTTTGGAGCTGCGGCAGCATGGGTGAGTTGATCAAGTAGCGGTTGAGAGGATTCGCCACGAGCAGGCTGGCCGGCAGTTCGTACATGGTCAGCGACCAGAAGGCGTGGACCGGCGGCAACTGGCCCGGCGCAAAGCGGAGGCTGTAGTGATGGGCGCCATTCAGTTTCTGCCCGTCGGCGTCGACGTAATAGATCGGGTAGAGAGCCTCCTGGCTGGAGTTGCCGTAGATGCCGATCGTTCCAAGCCAGCGATTGAGATAGTTATTCTGCATCGTCTCGCGGGCGCCGAAGAGATCGCCCGCCGTCAGCGTCCCCACCTCCATCTTCTTCACGCCGCCGGCGAAGTCGGCCCAGGCGTCGGCCCGACCTTCCTCGAACGCGGCCTTCATCTCCGGGGTGAGCGTGGCTGGGTCGAAGGGCTTGCTCGCGCCGATGCCGATTTTCGCGAAGCGCGCCATGAGTTCGGTCTCGGAGGGAACGGTGGGGCAGAATTGCAGCACGAAGTTCAAAAGCTTGAAAAACTCCAGCGAAGTCTTCTGTTCTTCCTTGCTGATCGGCTTGGGAAAATCGATGGCCGGCGCGGCTTTGGGGGCGGCTGTGCCGAGGAACGCCGAGAGCGGCTGGACCTTGTAGCCGGCCTGGACCTTCTTCACGTTCTCAAGGTCGGCCGGATCGAACAACTGCGTGCGATGGACCACCATGACGAGTTCCGTCTCGGAGCGGAGAAGTTTCTTCACGCCCCGCGGCGTCTCGCCTTTCCAGTTCGGTCCGGCGATGGCAAAGCTGCCACCCTCGTTGCCGGTGGTCCGGGAGCCAAGGTAGTCGAAGTTGAAAGTGTAGGCGTCGGTCAGCATGACGCTGAAGTAGCGATCCTTCCGGTCCATCGGCGGAAGGGTGAGCACTATGGGCTCGGTGCGCAGATCGAGACCCGTCCACGAGTAGGGCGTGTCGGAGTTGGGCGTCTGCACCGCAGTGTCCGCGGGCGTGAAGACGCGCGGGATGTTGGTGATCTGGTTCCATGGCGCCTTGAATTCGGGATCTTTGCGATCCACGAAGTAGGAGTATTCGACGCGGTAGCTATCCACCAACGGGTAACCGTAGATATAGGCCTGTCTGGCGATGGCGCGGGCTTCGGCTGGAGTAATGTCAGCAGCGTGAGCGAAGCTAGTGAGCGACAGCACAGCAACTAAGGCTGCGGTGATGAGGCTATCTCGGCGTGTGGTTTTCATGCGTATAGGGAATTCAGTGAGTTCTTGGGGCCGAGTGGATGATCACTTCACAGACGCCGGCGTGTACCAGATCGGAGAGGTATAGGCGCGCTCAGTGGTGGTCATCGGGACTTCCTTCGGCAGCGTGATGCCGTAATACTTGGCGTCATACGCGGTCCAACGCGGCGTGGGGATTTCGATCACACGACCATAGTAAAACGCGCGCTGGCTCGCGTCGAAGTCGGGGTCTTTCCAGACGGCGATGAGTTCGGGCGCGCCGATGGTGTTGGTCCAGGTGGCATTCGCGATATCGACGGTGCTGCCGACGGAGGGGAGCTTGCCATCCGCGCCGGGTTTGCGGTCGCCGCTCCACGCCACGTCATAAATCTTTTCCTGCACATCGCCTTTCGCGTCGAGCCAGCCTTTGATGATTTGATAGCGGTCGAGGTTCGCGCCGATCGGATCCTTGAGGGCGGCGACGAGAAAGGTCGGCGCCTTGCCTTGCGGCGCGTCGCTGAGATCGCCGCCCATCGGCACGCCTTTGGTATAGCCGATCTTCGCGGGCATGCGGTTGTTCGCATCCGCGGCCTCGAATTCGAAGCTGCCGAAAAAGCGCACGACCATGCGCGGGCCGGTGGTGGCGTAGGTCTCGCGGCGCTTCATCGCATCGAAAATCGACTCGCGCGTGTTGTCGTTGGCCCACACGGCGGCGTAGCCGGAGGCGGTCTGCTCCCACCCCATGATGGTGGCCTTGTCCGTCTTAATGAACGGATGCATCGCGCGCTCCGCGCTCGGCTCGGAGGAGGAGGTCTTGCCCATGAAGTTGTCCTCTTCCACTGCGGCGAGAGCCGTGTGCGCATCGGTGCTGCCGACCAGGCCGAATTTGTAGGGATTCACGCCGAGTTCGGCTTCCAGTTTGAGGCCATTCTTCAAAGCGGAGCGGGCATACTCCGCTTCCAGCATCTCGGGCTTCTTCAACTCGGTCAGATCAAGGTTGCCTTTGTCCCAACGCTCGAAATTGGCGAACTCATCGTTGGGCGAGAGGAAGGGATGCGTCTCGCCATCGCCCTTGATTTGAGTGACTTCATAAAGGGGCTCCCAGCGCATGCGGTTCTCGGCGTATTCGCGGTCGATCTTCTTACCGGTGAACGACTCGATAATCGGGAACATGCGCCCGTTGCTCAGATTGCCATTGTGCGCCAGGGCCAGGATTTGGGCGCCGGATTTGTCTTCGCACATGGCCATCCATTTCCAGAGATCGCGCGGATTGGGGCTGCCGAGCGGCGGCTGGGTGGTGAAAGGCTCGATAAGGCTGGCCTTCCGGCCATCATCGCGAAAGATGATGTTGCGATGCAGGTTATTGCCGCCGGCGTTCGAGGTCCACTCGTAGCCGATGAACGCGGTGAACCGGCCCGGTTCGTTCGCCTCGTCCGCTGCCTTGATCGTCTCCTGCCACGCGGAGCGATACGCGGACGTGCCGGGGACCGGAAATCCTTTCGGCATCTGGCCCTTGCCGAAACTGGTGATGATATCAATCGCCGCCTGCGCGCCTTTGCCGGATTGAATCTCGTTGTACCATTTCCGGCCTTGCGGCGTGGCCAGCAGCGTGGGATCGCCCCCCATCAATTGCGGAAAGAAGCCGAATCCGTCCGAGTGGTCCGAGACGACCTGAAAATCGAGCGGGCGGGAGAGCTTCACGCGCTGTCCGCTCGAGGCCATGATCTCCTCGCCTTTGGCGAAACGATACGCGTCTTTCGGGCCGAGCCGGCAGCCGAACGCGCCCGCGTCCATCGAAAACGATGTGTGGGTATGAGTGTCGCCGAAGAATGGACGGGTGGGAAAATTCCGGCCCGCGTAGGGCGAGTAAGGCGGCTTCGCCGGAAACGCCTTGGCGGCGGATGCCGCGTCGAGCGTGCCGATATCGGTGGTGGCGTCCTGCTCAGCGGCGAAGGCTCGCAGCGTGAGGCTGGCGGCGATGATGGCGAGGGTGCGAATGGTTTTCATGGATGGAGTGGTGAGGTTTCAAAAAACGGAGACGCGCTCGATGACCCAAAACATCGCCACGGAGCCGATGGCGTAAGGGGGCACGAGTTCAGTCCAACGCGGGAGCGGCACGCGGATGCGGCGCACGAGCGCGATGAGGGCAAGCACCGCGCCAATGAAGAGGAAGTGGCCGGCCTCCACGCCCACGCTGAAGAACAGCAAGGCCGCCGGAAGATGCCCCTGCGGCAGACCGGCTTCGCTCAAACCGCTCGCAAATCCCAGGCCGTGCATCAGCCCGAAGGAGAATGCCACGAGCCACGGCGCGCGCGCGGTGATGCCCAAACGCCCTTCGCGCTGATGGACGATCTCCGCCGCGACGAAGACGATGGAGAGAGCGATCACAGCCTCGACGGGCGCCTGCGGGATATGCACCCAGCCCAGCGTGGCCGCCGTAAGGGTGAGGCTGTGCGAAACGGTGAAAGCCGTGACCGTCTTGACCAGCTTCCAGCCGCCGCGCGTGATGATGAGGAGCGCGAGGATGAACAGCAGGTGATCGATGCCGGTGAGGATGTGCTCGACGCCGAGCCGGAGATAGACCCCTGCCACCTGCCAGGCCGAGGTTCCGCGCGGCACCATCGCCGCGGGCGCGGCGGCCGTGAGGCGCTGCGTCCACTCCGTGCCATCGGCAAATTCGATCCGCACGAGCGCATCAGTCATCGTGCCTTCGAGACCGGCGATGCGCACCGTTTGCCCGCGCAGTTCGGGCGCGCGCAGCCGCCACGTCTGCACCGCGGCCGCGCCGGTATTGCGGGCGGTCACGAGCGAGAGCTTTTCACTCTTGCCGGAGAAGTCCGGCGTGAGCGCGAGACGCAGATCCCCGCGCATCGGCGTCTTCCACAGCACGGCAAACTCCCCCGCCTTTTCCTCGTGCAGTTCCAAGTAAGCCGGACGGATTTCGTGCGCCTGCGCCGCCGCCATGGCAAAAAAAAGCGCGCACGCCAGCCGGAGAAACCGCTTCATCGCACGGCCTCCTCGCCAGCCTGGGGCGCGGGCAGCGGCCCATCGAGCCGGCCGATGAGCGGCGCCACGCTTTCGTCCACTGAGACGCGGTATTTTTTCAACAAACCCGCAAAATAGCGCGCGCTGCCCGCTTGCTGCTGCTCGTCGCGCCAGCGTTCGAGCGCCTGCGCTCGCACGTCGGCAAACTCCCGCAGGCGCCCGGGCGTGAGCTCCGAGACGCGCACGAGGTGCAGCCCGTAGCCGGACACGACCGGCCCACTCCACGCGCCGGGCTTCAGCGCGAGCACGGCCTGGGCAAAATCCGGACCAAACTGCGCCGCCACCGCCCGCTCTTCCGCATCGCGCATTTCCGCATCGAGCAACAACCGGTCGCCCAACGCCGCTGCGTCCGCGCCGTGCTGGAGCGCCCCAAGCGCCGCCTGGGCGTCCGCCTCGGCGTCCGCGCGCTTTTCACGACTGAAGAAAACATGGGTGAAGGGTACGCGGGCGCCGGTCTGGAAAAGCTCCGGGTGCGCGTCGTAGAAACGCCGCAGGTCTTGCTCCGTGGGGTCCGCGAGCCGGGTCGTGTCCTCGACGAGAAAGGCGACTTTCTGCGCGAGCCGGCGGCGGACGATGGTGTCGTCCTCATCGAGCCGCATGGCGCGCGCCTCGCGGGCGAGCAACTCTTCCTTCAAATAATCCGTGACCAGCCCGCGCAACTCGTCGCGCGACGGCTCGCGCCGCCACTGCCGCGACCAGGTTTCCTTCAGCCACGCCACCTCGCTGGCCGTGATCCGCACGACCGGCGTCTCATTAACATCGCCCCGCCGCAGCCACGAGTAGGCCGCAAAGAGCAATCCACCGGCGACCAGAAAATGCAAAAGCGGTTCGCGGAGGAGTTTCATAATTTTAGGTTGAGAAAATCTGTTTTGCGCGCGCTCGATGCGGATTTCATCAAAGTCCTCCCGGCGGCGCTATGGGACCTTGGTCTTATGCGAATCATGCTGCCCGGTAGTCGTCCGCATTCCATCAGGCGTCCGGAGCAATCGCCTGGCGAACGGCCGCCAGAAACGCTTCGTCGTCGAAAGGCTTCAGGAAAAATGCGCTGGCCCCTCCGGCCAGGGCCGCGGTCCGGTGGCCGGAATCGTTCTCGCCAGTCATGATGATCACCCGCGTCTCCGGAGAGTCCGCGCGCAGTTCGGCCAGAACTTCGAGTCCGCTCATCCCGGGCATGCGAATGTCAATAACGGCGAGGCGCACCGGATGGCTGCGCGCATACTTCATAAAGAGCGCAGGGTCGGAGAATTCCTCCGCGCGCAAGCCCTCGGACGCAAAAAGCCTGCCCAGTGCTTTGAGCACGCAAAGCTCGTCGTCGAGCAGGCAGATGATAGTGGAGGAAGAAGACACTTCGCGAGGACGTCAGTCGCACGACTGTAACGCGGGCGCCGGGGAGCGAAATGGGACCTTGGTCTTAAGACCCGGCCGGCGGCATGGCTCCCGCTTGCTGGGCCATTTTCACGAGGTCGGCGACCGAGGACACCCGCATCTTCTCCATGACCCGCCCGCGCTGCACTTTTACGGTCTTGAGCGCCGTGCCGAGGTCCGCGGCGATCTCCTTGCTCATCTTGCCCGCGATCACCCCCTCAAAGACCTGGAACTCGCGTGGACTGAGCGCGGCGATCCGGGCGCGCGCCTCCGTCTGCCCGGCCAGTCGCAGGCGATCTTCGCTGGAGCGGACCAGGGCGCGCTCCACCGCGGCGAGCAATTCGGCATCGTCGAAGGGCTTGGGCAGGAAATCCGCCGCGCCGGCTTTCATCGCTTTTGCGCACATCGGAATGTCCCCTTTTCCGGTCATGAAAATGACTTGTTCCTCGCGACCGCTCTCCGCGAGCGCGCGCTGAAGATCGAGGCCAGTGACCTCGGGCATTTGAACATCGAGAACCAGGCAGGACGGCCCATCGTGCGCCGCGCGATCCAGGTAGGCGCGCGCGGATGCGAACGCCTCCGCGCGGAAACCTGCCGAGCGGAAAAGCCGCAACAGGCTTTTGCGGACCGAGGCATCGTCGTCCACGATGAAAACGATCTTATCCGGCGCGCTCATACGCGCGCCTCCTCAGGGGGCGAAGCCTGGGCGGGAATACGGAACCAAAACCGCGCCCCGCCGTCTTGGGCATTCTCGGCGCCGAGCGTTCCACCGTGCGCTTCGACGATGGAGCGCGCAATGGCGAGTCCCATCCCCATGCCATCACCCTTGGTCGAATAAAAGCGCTCGAAAACGCGGAGGGGCGCGTCCACGGGCAGACCGGGACCGAAGTCGCGCACCGACACCTCCACCGTTTTGGCATCGAGGCTCCGGGAGGCGATCTCGACACGGCACGGATCGCACGGCGCTTTACGCATCGCGTCGAAGGCATTGATGATCAGATTCAGCAAGACCTGCTGGAGTTGCACGGCATCGCCCAGCACCGGCGGCAGCGCTGAGTCGAGTTCCGTGGCCAGCGCGCAGCCGTGCGCAAGCGCGTCGGCGCGCACGAGTCGGAGCACATTGGACACGATCTCGTTCACGTCCAGAGGGCGGCGTTCGCTTTCCACCCTGCGGACCATGCCCTTGATGCTGCGAATGACTTCGCCCGCCCGGCGGCCATCGGCGATGATGTCAGCCAGCATCTCGCGCAACTCGCCCGCCTCCATGGCGCCGCGCGCGATGAATCGCTGAGCCGCGCCCGCGTTCGTGACGATGGCGGTGAGGGGCTGATTCAATTCATGCGCGAGAGAGGTGGCCATTTCGCCCACGAGGGCCACACGAGAGAGATGCCCCAGTTCTTCCCGCTGTTCCGCGGCTTCCAATTCCGCCTGTTTGCGGGTCGTGACATCCATAGAAACGCCCAGAAGCTTGGCGTCTTTGCCGTTGGCGGAGCGCAGGCACCGGCCGCGCGCACTGACCCAGCTCACCGCGCCATCCGATGATTGGATGCGATACTCCATTTCATATTCGCCCTGGGTCTCCAGCGCCCGCTTGATCGCGCCTTCACGCGCCACGCGGTCCTCGGGGTGCACGCGATCGAGGAGCGCCGCGCGGTCGATGCGCGCATCCGGCTGAAATCCAAACAGCGCGCGGCCCTGCTCCGTCATCCACAAGTCGTCGCCGGACACTTCCCAAACCCACATGCCCAGATGCGCCGCCTCCGCTGCGAGGCCAATGCGCTGCTCGCTCTCCGCGAGCGAGCGTTCCGCCCGGCGTCGCGTGGCGCGATTGAGCAGCAGCCCGGCGATGAGCGCGGATTGGATAACCACCAACGCTAAAACGCTGATGATCATCCCCCGGCGCTCCTGCCAAATGGATGGCGGCCGGAAGCGCACGATCGCCTCCGCGGGAATCCGGCTCGCTGGCACCCGCCATTTTTTGAGCGCGTTCCAATTGATCAGCAGCGGGTTGGATGCGGCCTCCCGCGGCGCCGGGGTCTGACCATTCAGCCGGGCGACCACCATGGCGCCGATAGCCCGGCCATGCGCCGCATAATCCAACATGGCGCCGCCCAGGACACCCCGCTCGAGATGATGCGCGGCAACGCCATACACCGGCACGCTCGAAGCGGCGCTAAGATCCTCGGCGACGTCCGCCGCCACTCGCGTGAGCCCTGCGGAGTCGCGCAAAATCGATCCATAAAGCACCATCGTCCCCGGCGGCAGGCGCCGCACCTGCTCGATAATCTGCGCATACGGCACAGTGTCCACCCGGCGCACGCGCAACTCCGGATGCAGGGCCAACGCCGCGAGCGCATCCTCGCCGACTTGCCGGTCAAAGTCGCCAGTGCCAAATACACAAACGGCCTCTCGCAGTTCCGGCTGAAGTTTCAGGGCCAACTCCACGGTGCGGCGAAAATCGTAGGTCAGCAAAATGCCGCTCACATCCGCCGGCAGCGACTCGTTTTCCGCCTGCCGCCGCTCGATGGCGCAGAAGACGATCGCGGCGTCCGGAAAAAGTTCCCGGCGATGCTCCAAAGCAAAGCGCAGCGCCCCGTTTCCCGCCGGGATCACTAAATCCAGCTTACGAGCGCCATAACGGTCGCGTAATAAATTGATCAGACCGCCGGAGTGCTGCTCGGCCGGAAAACGCGCAAAATCAAAATACTCCGCGAACACCTCCACGCCGCCCCGCTCGACGAGCGCCTCCCGCAATCCCACATCAATCGCGCGGATGGCCGGCAACTCGGCCCGCTCGGCATACAGTAACAGCACGCGCTTCGACTCCGCCTCCGCACGCCCCGCCACGGATGCCGAGCAGAGGCAAACCGCGAAGAGAAAGAGCCGAAAACATTGGCGATACATTCCCCCAACTCCCTACCTGGCGGGGAGCGCGCCGTAAAACCCAAACGTCCGTTCGCCAACTCTACGCAGACCACTGCTCGGAAGAGCCGCCCCATTTCCAGCCGCAACAGTTCTTTACATCGCCGGGAGGCCTTCGCGAATGCGCTTGGAGAAATCGGGCGCTTCGTTGGCGGCTTGCGCGGCGGGATTGATGAGAGAGCGTTTTTTCAACTCGGCAAAGGGCAGTCCCGCCGTGGCGATCGTGCGCCGCTCATACATCAGTTCGTCCCCCTTGCCGTTGAGCAGGATGCGCCAATCCCACGGCGTGCGCTCGGAGGCGGGATGCTGGTCCCGAATGGTCGTCGTGCAATTGGTGGTGATGGCGTTGTACCAGCGCGGGTGATCGCGCAAATGATTGAGGGAGCGCAGATACTCTCCGAAGCGTTGGCGCGCCTCGGCGGGGGTGGCGGTAGTGCGATAAAGATAGATGTCCTCGCCGTGACGGTAGTTTGTTCGCACCCGGATGACGTCGCGCTCGTCGGCGACGATGTAGATGAGCTCAAACTGCCGGTAGAGTCCGCCGATGGCGGAATAGGCTTGCCCGGCCTTCTTCCGGGTCTCGATGGAGAAACAGACCGGCGGCGCGTCGGCAAACTGAAAGCTCACGATGGGGTGCGCCATCCATGGCGAGCCCCAATAATTGACGGCGATATCGAAGCCAGTAATCTGCGAGATGCGGACGGCGCGCGTCTCCCAACGCGGGGTATAATCGGCTTCGGTGCGGTAGTCGCAATTGCGCACATTATGCAGCGTCACCGTATCGCCATCGATCTCCGCCGAGGCGAGCTGCGACACATCGGGTTGCCAGGCGCCGGCATTGACGGGCTTCAAGGTAAGCCACCAGGCAAGCACGAGCGCGAAGCCAAGAAAGGCGGCGCCGAGTTTTAGCCATGCGCCGCGCAGGAAATAGATCGCCGCGAGCACAACGAGCGCGAAGGCCCAGGCGACCTCGGGCTCGAATTCCGGGCAGTCATAGTGCAGGGCGCCGAAAGCCCATACTGCACAGCCGAGCGCGATGATCCACGCCACGGTCCAACCCAGACCGCACAGCAGTCGAAGCGCGAAATTTGGATGACTGGCGTTGGAGTTCATGACGTGCCGGCGAGAACTTCGAGCGGAGGGTTCAGCCAGGCCGCCGCGGTCCCAACCGGCTAAAAACGCGGATTTCGATCGGGGACCGTTTCATGAGATGTTGATGGATCCGGGCGCCGTCTAGAAGCTTTAGTTCCGGGATTTTTGCCATAGCCATGGGCTGGCCAGAATTATTTCAATGGCCCCGGGAAAAGACGCGTAGCGATGGTGATGCCCGCTTCATGGAGCTTCTGCTGCGCCATGGGCGAGGCGTCTCCGCTGAGGGCGATGACGAAGCTGGCCGGCGCTTTGTTGCCGAACTGCGCGGCCTTTAGCTGCGCGACGAAATTCGCGGCATTTTGAGTCCCCGAAGCGTAGTCCCACTCGAGAGCGACGATCAAACTGCCATCCGCCCCAACGGCCACGGGAAGACTGCCGAGCGTCTCGATCCGGGCGAGGGTGCGACCGCCGGCGTGGAGTTCGGCGAGCAGCCGCGCGGTTTGAGCGAAGAACAACGCGTCCCCTTCGCTATCGCTCTGGCTGGAGGCAAGCTGGATGAACGCGGAGCGATTGGCGACGCCCGCCATGGACTCCAGGTGCAGCACGAGAGCGGTCTGCACACTGGGAGAGAACGCGGTGTTATTGAGGAAATCGTTGGCATCCTCCCGGGTGCAATCCATCGCGAGGAGGCGCTTGAGGCTGGCGAGGCGCAGGTCGCTTGGACTTTGGTCCCGGATCGCTTTGCCAAAGGTATCGGACACGCCGGTGGTGGTGAGAGCCATGCCGGCGCCGCCGCCGATGGGCATCGTGGCGAGGGTGAAGGTCATTTTCCCGGCGTAAGCAGCCCACGAGACGCCGTTCAGCTCACGCTGGAGCGCTTCATTGCTCGAATAGGGATCCACGCCCAGTTTGAGCGCCACGTCGCG
>Ga0206867_1164_pt2 | contig 12866 bp, 6 predicted proteins | sample Alteio_BWOrgCont_37_FD_152905 | JGI IMG/M metagenome (GOLD analysis project Ga0206867, IMG submission 152905) | Enriched cells from forest soil in Barre Woods Harvard Forest LTER site, Petersham, Massachusetts, United States -... | ecosystem: Environmental > Terrestrial > Soil > Temperate forest > O...
CCAGCGGTGTATCCAACGACGAAGGTCCGGCGCCCGGCAACGTCGGTGAAAGAAGATCGTCCCCGCTGGAGGGCTTGCCCGGCATGGCGCCCGGACTCGGACCCAGTAGATCATCGTCGGGCTTTGGCTTCGAGCCGCCGGGGCTCAGAAGGTCATCATCCGTCTTCGGCTTGGCGGGAGGCGCCGCGTTCAAGAGATCGTCATCGGCTTTGGGCTTTGCCGGAGCAGACTTCTCCGCCGAAGTGGCCGCATTGGATTCCCCCTTTGCCGGTGTCGGCGAGGAAGCGTCCGGAGGCGTTCCCGTCGCATCAGCCTTTTTGGCGGGATCGGTGGGAATTATTGGCGGTGGAGTCGCGGACTTGGATGTTTCCTGACCACAAACATCCGCAGTCGCAATAGCCACAACCACACATATGAAGGCCCGAAACGCAGCCCGTGGCGGAATGAGCGAAGGCATACCCCTTGACAAAACAGACGACGCCTAAAGGGTCAACAAAAAAAAGTGAAAAAGGATTGAACTGACTGAGGCGGGCGCCTAGAGATCACTAACGGTTGAACTTTCGAGGAAACACACATTGGCCCCATCTATGAAAACTCCCCTCACCCTCGGCTTTGCCTTCATATTCCTCTGCGCGCTCGGCTCCGGCCGCCTGCTCGCAGCCCCCGAAGTCTCGCAGGTCCATGAAATGGACGCCGCTAAAGTTGTCGGCGCTCAGAAATGTGGCGAGTGCCACAAGTTTGAAGTCGAGGCGTGGAAACTGACTCCGCATTTCAAGACTTTTGCCGATATGCACAAAAGCCAGGACGGCCTGGATATCTCGACGAAGATGGGGATCAAACGGATCAAATCCGAAAGCCTTTGTCTGACGTGCCATTATACGGTGCAAAAGAAGGCCGGCGAAGTGGAGGTCGTCTCGGGCGTTTCATGCGAGTCTTGCCACGGCCCCGCGTTGGACTGGTTGAATCTGCATAACGATAAAAAACTTTCCCGGGATCAAAAGCGGGCCAAGTCACAGGCCGCCGGCATGCTGCGCCCCGACGATGTCTATTCGGTAGCCTCAAATTGTTACCAGTGCCATCTCGTTCCGAACGAAAAACTGGTCAATGTCGGTGGACATTCCGCCGGCACGCCGGGCTTCGACCTTGTCGCCTGGTCCCAGGGAATGGTGCGCCATAACTTCCTGCTGGACGACGGCACGGAGGGCAAGGTGAACAAACAGGATTCCCAGAACCGCCTGCGCATGCTTTTCGTCATGGGCAAGATTCTCGACGTGGAGTTTAGTTTGCGCGGGGTGGCCAGCGCCACTCAAAAGGCGACTTATGCCGTCACCATGGCGCATCGTGTGGCCGACGCTCGAGCTCAACTCGCGGCAATCCAAAAGCTGGCGCCCACGGACGAAGTAAAGGCCATCTCCGATATCGCCAATGGGGTTTCGTTGAAGCTGAATAATGCAGCCGAGTTGACCGCTGCCGCCGACAAAGTTGGGGAATTGGGCAAAAAGTTTGCGACCACTCAGACGGGGGATAAGCTGGCCGCTGTCGATCCCTTGATTCCCAAGTCCGATAAGTATCGCGGCGACGGCTACAAACCATAATGCGCCCGATGCGCCCCTGAGTCGGCCAGCGATCGGGGCTTCTTTGTGATGAGCGCTGAACCAACACAGATCTCAGGACCCCAACGCTGGGACGTTCCGTTTTGGGACCTCATGACCACGGAGGAGGTCGATGGATTGTTGGCGAAACCGCCCTTCTCCGCCATGGATCCGGCGCGATTCCCGCCAAAGATGCCGTTGGCAGGAATCCTGTTGAACGATTCTGCTATTCGCAAATTCGATCGCGGCGATATCATTGTCCGCGAGGGAGATTACGGGAACTCCGCCTTCCTGATCCTTGATGGCGCCGTCCGGGTCATCCTCGATTCCCTGCCCGCGGAGGTTCTCGGGCGCCGCGAACCGCAGAGGAAAAACTTTCTGCAATCTTTGGCGCAACTTTGGCGCCGCCGCTCTTATCCTGAAGTGCGGAGATATTCGGGGGAACAAGCCTCGAGCGGTGTGGAAGCCGGGAGCATCGGCGCCCGCCACGACGAGGATGAGAAAGCGGTGAGGATCTTTCTGCAGGATGTGCCGCGGATTCTCGACCAGCACCACACCGCGCGACTCGAAACTGGGGAGCTATTCGGCGAAATCGCGGCCATCATGCGCACGCCCCGGACGGCGACGGTGATCGCGGAGGAAGCCACCATCCTGCTCGAAATCCGCTGGCAAGGCTTGCGGGACATTCGGAAATACGCCCCGCAATGGAAGGAACATATTGACCGGCTCTACAGGGAGCGAAGCCTTGCCTTGCATCTGCGCGAGACCCCATTGCTCAAAGGAATTGCCGATGCCGATCTGCAAACGATCGCCGATAACACGCGTTTCGAGAGTTTCGGCAATATTGAGTGGAACCCTTCGTACAAAACCATTCAGGGGGCGGAGGCGGACAAACTGCTCGCCAATGAACCCGTCATCGCCCGAGAAGGCGATTACCCAAACGGCCTCATTCTGATTCGCAGCGGTTTCGCGCGCCTCAGCCGGAAATACAATTACGGCGAGAAGACCATTCGCTATCTCGGCAAGGGCCAGGTTTTTGGCCTCGAAGAATTGCTCTGCTGCTGGAAGCAACTCGGCGACTCCAGCCTCCATTATACATTGCGCGCGATCGGCTATGCGGACGTGCTCGTCATCCCCACACCGATCTTCGAACGTTTTATCGCCCCGCGGTTTACCGATGCCGGAATCGCCAGCCTGCGCGAGCGGCTGCGTTCCGAAAGCCGGTTCGATATCGAGCGGGAGACCGAAGCAAAACTCGGTTCCGACATGCTCGAGTTTCTGGTCGATAAACGTTACGTCAATGGCACGGCCACCATGCTCATCGACCTCGACCGTTGCACAAGATGCGACGATTGCGTCCAGGCCTGCGCGGCGGCGCACGATAATAACCCAAGGTTCATCCGGCACGGACAGGCGAGCAGTGGCATCATGGTCGCGAATGCCTGCATGCACTGCATCGACCCTGTCTGCATGATTGGCTGCCCGACCGGCGCGATCCACCGCGAGTCGATCGAAGGCCAGGTCGTGATCAATGACCTCACGTGCATCGGCTGCGCCACCTGCGCCAACAGTTGTCCCTACGACAATATCCAGATGGTCCAGATCCGGGACCGCGGCGGCAATTTCATCGTGGATGAAGCAACCCAGACTCCGATCCTCAAAGCAACCAAGTGCGACCTGTGCATCGACCAACTCGGCGGGCCCGCCTGTGTGCGCGCATGCCCGCACGATGCCCTGATCCGCACCGACATGCGCGAGGCGGATAAACTAGCCGAGTGGTTTAACCGGTGAGCCCGCTCGTCGCCCGCCGCACTGGCTTCACCGTCGCTCTCCTCGGTGTTTGCGCCCTGACTACAGGGGCGTGGCATTTGCTCGAGATTTCGCTGCACCCGGCGGCCCTTTACACGGGCGGGCTGTTGCTCGCGTTGGTGCTGGCGCTGACTCTTTTCAACGCCCGAAAAAAGCTGCCCTTTCTACCCCTGGGCAATGCGGCCGCGTGGCTGCAGGTTCATATCTATTTGGGCTGGTTCTCGCTCTTTGTTTTTCTGCTGCACATCCATTTCCGGATGCCTCACGGCAGGCTTCAGGGCACGCTGGCCTTCGTCTTTTGCCTCGTCGCTTTCAGCGGCGTCTTCGGGCTCTACATTAGCCGCAGTCTTCCGCCGCACATGGCCCGCTCCGGGGAACCGCTGATCTATGAGCGCATTCCGGCATACCGTCTGAAAATCAAAGGCGCCGTCGAAGACTTGATCCGCAAAGCCGAATCGGAAACCGACTCTTCGACCCTCGGCGACTATTACATCGCGCACTTGCGCGGCTACTTCGATCATATCCCCTCGGCCCCGAGCGCGCTTTTAAACCCGAAACGCGCTTTGCATGGGATTCTGGCTGGCATCACCGCGCTCAACCGTTACCTGAGTCCGCAGGAAAAGGAGATCGCCCATGAAATCGGCGACTGGGTTGAGACGAAACAGAACCTCGATTTTCAATACGCCTCCCAGCGCCTGCTCAAGCTTTGGCTCTTCGTTCACATTCCCGCGACCTACGCGCTGATCCTGCTCGCGCTGGTTCATGGATACATTGCCGCGATTTACGCCTGGAGGTTCTAAGATGCAGAAACCGCTCGACCCACTCGGCTTTAAGCAAAACACCTACGAACGACCGGCGCAGGAGTGGGTCTGCGGACGCGCCTCCGAGGGCCATCCGTGCCCGCTCGGCCCCGACGCGCGCGGCAAATGCCGCGCGACTGGTGAGTGCCAGCCTGCCCGCAAAGGCGACCGCTGGACTTGCACGCGGGTGGATTCTCTCGGCGGCAAGTGCGAGGAAGGTCCGCAACCCAACGGCGCGTGTTGCCATCCCATTCCCCCATGTCAACCGGTCCGCTCCCTGCGCCGGTTACGCCAGCTCACGGTGTCGCTGGCGGCCGCTTTCACATTGGGAGTCTTGTTTTACATTTTGGGTGGAACGACTGCTGACCGCTGGTTGGAACCCGGTGAACTAAGCGCGGTCCACGGCGTTTCCGGCGGGCGCAGCGCCGTGGCCTCCAATTGCGGGGATTGCCACAGCGGGCGTCAAATGACGACGGCACAGATTGTGGCAGCTCCCTTTTCCCATCGGCAACAGGCCGATAGTCAGCTTTGCCTCCAGTGCCACAATCTTGGCGAACATCCGCTGCAAGCGCACGCGGCGGCGCCACCCAAACTCGCGGAACTCACCCGGAAAGCGCAGCCAATGGCTTCCGTGGCGAACGCGCCTCTTGCCCTGCAGGTCAGCCGCGTCTTTAGCGGGCTAAATCCCGAGGATGGCCAATTGGCCTGCGCCACTTGCCATCGCGAGCACCAGGGCCGGGAGGCGAGCCTCACGCAATTCGCCGATGCGCAATGCCAGGTATGTCACACCGTGCAATTCACCAGCTTCACCCACGGCCACCCGGAATTCGCAAAATATCCCTACCAGCGGCGCACGCGAATTTTCTTCGACCACACCTCTCACATGGAGAAACATTTCACGGGAGAGAAAAAGGATATCGCGCCAGCCTCCTGCCAGGGTTGCCACACGACCGAAGCCTCGGGTCGGCTGATGCTGGTGAAGGATTTCGAGCAAACCTGCGCGGCCTGTCACGCGGGGCAGATCAAGGGCGACGGGATGGAGAAAAAAGGCCTCGCCTTCTTTTCGCTCCCGGAACTGGATGTGGACACCCTCGAAAACAAGGGGCGCTCCATTGGCGAATGGCCGAAGGCGGATGGCGAACTCACGCCGTTCATGAGATTAATACTTGGCGCCGATCCGGTCCTGCGCGTGGCCATTGAAACCTTGCACGGAGTCGAATTGGGGGACTTAACCAATGCCAGCGCGGAGCAACTCGATGCCGCGGAAAAACTCGCTTGGGGCGTCAAATCGCTCCTGTTCGATCTCACCACCGGAGGCCATGACATGCTTTTCAAGCGACTCGGCATGGACATGTCCGACGAGCGAAATCGTGTGCTGCCGGAACTCTCCGGCCGCATGCCCCGGGCCACCGTGCTGGCTGCCCAACAGGAATGGATGCCGCACCTTCTGAGCGAAGAACCAGACTACCGCAAAGGCATTAAACCACCTCGCCGACCGCCGACCGCACCGTCATTGGCCCCGCCCGCGCCTTCCAAGCCTGCGCCTCCGGCGGACAACAGTGACATTCTCGACGCCAGCCCGACCCCGGCGGCGCCCAAAGAGAAAAGACCCGCGGCGAGCGACGATTCGATTTTGGATTCCGGAGACCCGGTTCCAACACCGCCGGGAAAAGCTCCACCGCCGGCCCGCAGCACGCCCTCGAAAACCGCCGCACTCCCCGGCAAAACGAAAGCTTCGCCTGCGGGCGGTGAGAGCTTGGAATCGGGAATCCTTGACCCAGCCCCGCAGAAAGCCCCGGTAAAAGTCTCGCCTCCTTCGGATTTTTGGGTCAATCCCTTGTATTCCACGCGCCCAAAAGCCACCCCAAAGGAACAAAGCCCCGCCGCCGCGATTATGGCCCCCGAAGACTGGATGGCCACCGGCGGATGGTATCGCCCGGTGAAGAGCTTCACGTTGTTCTACCGGCCAGTGGGCCACGCGGATCCATTCCTCATGGCCTGGCTAACGACGCTCGCCGGAACCTCCACCGAATCATCAACGGACCTCGCTCGCGCAGCCTTCCGCAAGCTGGCCGATCCGGAGGCGCCAGGCGCCTGCATGAAGTGTCACACGGTGGATGCCATGGGTACGGCCCTAAAGGTTAACTGGCTGCCCGCGCGACCGGAACCGCGCGCGCACCCATTCACGGCGTTCCATCACGCCGCCCATTTCAGCCTGCTTACCGACCAAGGGTGCCAGTCTTGCCATCGGCTCGCACCCGAGTCCGAATACGCGAAATTCTTCACTGCGACGGACGGCGCGTTGCCGGCTGGCCCGAGCCAGTTCGCGAGCAATTTCGCGCCCCTTTCAAAAGCAGTCTGCGCCGATTGCCACAAGCCGCAGGTCGCGGGCGAGAACTGCCTGCTCTGCCACCGCTACCACACCGGCATATTCGCGACGGAATTGAAGACGCCGCTTGCCAGGCACGAGTTACCCCAAACAAGCGCGCCAGCGCAGTGAAGTAAGTCGTTGACTTCCCCTGCCCTGCTTTACCATTCTGTAAGCCTACTTTCGCGTGCGTTCCTTTATTGCTCCGGTCTCATCGTTGGGCATGGTTCTATTGTTTTCCGGTTGCCCCGGTTCCATCGAGGCGCCGAAGCCGCAGGAGAGGACTGTCGGCACGCAGCGTGTAGGAGCTCTTGACGCCGCGCAGCTTTCGGGTTCCGCGCCGGAATATATCGCTGCTGTCCGCGCGAACGAAGAGACCGATTTCAGTTTTAAGGTGGGTGGCATCCTGGAATTGATCGGACCGGAAGCGCATCGCGATTGGGAGGAGGGCAGCCCGGTCAAGGCTGGCGCCGTGCTCGCCCGTCTGCAACAGGGTGACTTCAAGAACGCGCTGGCCTCGGCAAAAGCCGCCGCCGATTTCGCAACATCCAACAACGAACGGCTGCGAAAACTGCTGGCCAGCAACGTCGTGTCCAAACAGGAAGTGGACAAAAGCAAGGCCGACACGGATTCGGCGGAAGCGCAACTCCGGCAGGCGGAGCAGAATCTGCGCGATTCGGAATTGCGCGCGCCGTGGGACGGAATGGTCTTGAGCCGTTATGTGAACTCCGGCGAAACGGTAAATTCGGGAAAGCTGCTCCTGCGCTTCGGCGATATCCGCACGATGTCGGTGGAACTCGGCGTACCGGATCGGCTGGTAGGACTCTTTACAGTCAATAAGGAAATCGACGTGGATATCTCGGCGTTGCCCGGCAGGCCGCCATTTCGCGGGCGGATTTCGGAAGTCGGGGTGGCCGCGAACAATACCGGCCGGCTTTACCGGGTGGTGATCAAGGTTCCGAACCCGGACGGAATTATAAAATCGGGCATGACGGCGACGGTCAAAGCGGGAGGGGTCGCCATGTCCAACGCCAACCAAGTGCTGGTGCCTTTGTCCGCCTTGATCGCGCCTTCGTCTCCCGCCCCGGAGGCCGGCAAACCTCGGACGCAACTCGCGGTCTTCGTGGTGAAGAACGGCAAGGCGTCTATTCGGCTGGTAAAGACGGGAGACATCGTCGTCAGTTCGATCGTGGTGACGGATGGATTGCAAACCGGCGAGGAAGTGGTGACCAAGGGGGCGAGTCAACTTTACGACGGAGCCCCCGTGGAAGTGCGTTGAGGATCTGGCAGTTCGCGCGCACGGCATGGCACATAAACCTTTAAGCGAGATCAAGACCGGAGGGATCGCGCAATACTGCGTCGAGCACCGGGGAGTGACCTGGACCGCGATGATCGCCGTGCTGATCTGGGGCGCCATCTCTTATACGAAGCTAGGCCAGCAGGAAGATCCCACCATTCCGCAGAGGGTCGGCCTTGTGGTGACCCAGTTCCCGGGAGCGACAGCTTCCAAGGTGGAGGAACTCGTCACGAAGGCGGTCGAGCGCAATGTTTCGGAGATGGATTCGATCGAGGATATCAGTTCCAGGTCGCTTCCCGGCCTTTCCACATTGCAGATCAAACTGCGCCCGGGCTCCTATTCCCACATCGCCCTGGAATGGGAAAAACTGCGCGCCAAAGCGCGCGAGACGGTTCTGCCGGAAGGTTGCCGGCAGCCCTTCCTCTCTTCGGATTTCGGCACTACCGTCACGCTCTTATTCGCGCTGGCCAGCCCTCCGGCGAGCGAAGCGGAGTGCATCGCCCGCGCCAATTTGATCCGCGAACAACTGGTGGACCTGCGCCACGGCAAGCCGGCGGCGGGCCGCGCGGCGGTCGTCGCCTTTTTTCCAGCGAGTGTCGCGCAGAGCTATCGCGAGTTCGTGGGCCATCGTTTTCAGACGGAACTCGCCGCCAGCGGCATCGCCACGGACGTTCTCACCCGGCAGGGACAATCTTTCCTCATGACGGATGTCACCACCTCCGCTACGCGCGGTGAACTGCAGAATTTCATCGCGCGCTTTACTCGCGATCTTACGGGTACGGACCAGGAAAATCATCCGGATTTCACCGCTCCCATTCTGCTCATGGGCGACGAAGATCCCCTTCTCCAGGTGCGAGACATAGCGCCGCCCCGTTACAGCTATCGCACGCTGGAAGACGCGGCGGACGATTTTGAAGACGATTTGAAGCAGGTGGATAGCGTCGGAAAGGTCACTCGCATCGGCATCGTGCCAGAGACGGTCTATTTGCTGTATTCGTCAGCGAGCGCCGCCGGTTACGGGCTTGCTCCGGATGCGCTGGCGAAGGCGATCGCGGATCGGAATGCGATCATTCCGGGCGGCGCCCTGCGCACGGAAGGTCAAAACTTTCCGGTCCAACTATCCGGGGAGTTTCATAGCGAGGAGGACCTACAGGGAACCTTCGTCGGTCTCGGCAAAGGAGGCGCCCCGGTTTATTTGCGGGATATCTTCGAAGTGCGGCGCATGTATGAGGCGCCCATTCCCTTCAAGGTGGACGTCTTCACTCGGGAAACGCCCGCCGCGCCGTTGCGCGAACATCGCTCCGTGATGGTCGCGGTGGAAATGAAGAAGGGCAATATCATCGGCAATTTCAATGACGCCGTGCAAGTGGTCGCGGAAAAGCTCCGCCAGCGTCTCCCCGAGGGCATGGAAATCCAGGCGCTTTCGGATCAGCCAGCCGCGGTGAAAGATCGGCTCCATCACTTCATTCGCTGCTTCGGAGAGGCCGTCGTCATCGTGATTTTAGTGGCGCTCCTGATGATGGATTGGCGCTCCGCGGTCGTGATCGCCACCGCGATTCCCCTGGCGGTGGCGATGACGCTCGGCGGCATGAGTCTCTGCGGCATTCAATTGCACCAGATTTCCATCGCCGCCCTCATCATCGCCTTGGGCATGCTCGTGGACGACCCGGTTGTCGCCTCCGATGCCATCAATCGCGAACTCTACCATGGTCAGATCCCGGTGCGCGCCGCGTGGCTCGGCCCATTCCGCATGCGCCGCGCCATCTTGTTCGGGACGATTATCAACATCGTCGCGTTCCTTCCCTTGATGCTCCTGCCTGGGGACACGGGCGCTTTCGTGTTCGGAATCCCAGCGGTGGTGACGATGGCCTTAATCGCTTCGCGCATCGTATCGATGACGTTTATCCCCGTGCTCGGATTTTACCTGCTGCGCGGTCAGAAGGGGCTGGAGGAGGGAGGCGAACTACGCCGCATCATCCCCTTCCGCTGGATCGATGGAGCCTTGCGCGCGGCCTTGCCCCGTTATCGCGGCAGCCTGGAAGCCGCGCTGAAGCGCCCCTGGCTGGTGATCTTTTTGACTTATGGCCTGCTGGTGGCGAGCTTCGGATTAACGCGATTTTTCGGGACGCAATTCTTTCCTCCGGCGGAACGCAATCAGATGTTGATCGATGTCGAACTGCCCGCCGCGGCTTCCTTGACCGCCATGCGCCAAACGGCGGAGGAAGTGATGGATCAGCTCAAACAGCACGAGGAGATCGTCAGCGCGGCGCTCTTCAGCGGCGGAACGGCGCCCCGCTTCTATTACAATGTGGAACCGCGGGCGCCGGCGAACAACCTGGCGCAGATTTTGGTCAACACTCGCACGCAGGACGACGTGCCGCCGCTGCTCGTCAAACTGCGCGCGGAACTCGACAAAAGAATTGCCGGCGCGCGCTGCATCGTGAAACAGCTCGAGCAAGGCCAACCGATCGGAGCGCCCGTCCAGGTGCGGATCAGCGGCAAGGATCTCGACGTGCTGCGCGGCCTCGCGGACCAAGCCACCGCCGCCGTTCGCGATGTCGGCGGTTATCAAGTCTACGACGACCTCGGCTTTCGCACGCCGAACATTTCCCTCAATATCGATCAGGATCGCGCGAACTCGCTGGGCATCTCCAATCAGCAGATCGGACAAGTCGCGCAAACCGCCTTCGGTGGTTTGCGAATCACGGAATTGCGCGAAGGCCATCACATTATTCCAGTGTCGGTGCGGCTGCGGATCGAAGAGCGCAACGACGCCGAAAAAATTCACTCCCTCTACGTGCATAGCGCCAATAACCGCCCGGTGCCCTTCGCCAGTTTTTCCGACATTACCCTGGAACCGGAATTCGCGATCATCCCCCATTACAATCAAGTCCGCGCCGTCACGGTGCATGCGTATGCTCCCGTCGGCCAATTGTCTTCCGCGATCCTCGCGCGCGCCCGTCCCGGCCTCGCCGCCATCAAGCTCCCGCCCGGTTACACACTCGAACTCACCGGCGAAGATAAGGAACTAAAGAAAGGACAAGCGGAAATGGGCGGCGTCATCGTCATCTCACTCACCCTCATCGCGCTGGTCATGGTTCTGCAGTTCAATTCCGTCAGCAAAGCGCTCGTCGTGCTGCTGACCGTGCCCCTCGGATTGATCGGCGCCTTTGTCGGCCTCGCCGCGACTCATTCGACCTTGGGATTCATGGCCCTGCTCGGAATCGTGAGTCTCGCCGGCGTCATTGTGAGCCACATCATCGTGCTCAGCGATTACGTGGAGGAAGCACGCGCCGAGGGCATTCCGCTGAAACAGGCGCTCATTCAAGCGGGGCTCGTTCGGCTGCGCGCAGTCCTGGTGACCGTTCTCGCGACCGTCGGCGGCCTCTTCCCCCTCTTCCTCACCGGCGGCGCGCTCTGGCACTCGCTCACCGCGGTACATATTTTCGGATTGCTAATGGCCACCGCCTTGACGCTCCTGCTTCTGCCGGTCCTCTACTATGTCTTCTGCACAAAGCTGAAATGGATCGAGTAACCAATTGGCTATCTCTCCACCTCTCTGTCCCAAAGTGAGGCTTTGGGACAGCACCTCTTGGGGAAACTCCGTTTCGCGGTGGGGGAGGCGCACATAGATCCGCTCACCAAATGAGATGGCGCGCGTTCGGCGATAATTTGATGGCCCAGGGGCCAGCGTCACCTTGGGTATGTGGCGCCATGCACCGCATGGTGACTTCGACTCAGGTTAGGTCGCGCTTTGAAACCATGGCCCTTGGACTCCGCTATCTTCTTGCCATCCCCGTGCGTTCCGATTCCGCTGCCCTTCACGAAACGGTTCCCGCAACTGCGGGAACACAGAGGGCATTCCCATTCCCTCAGATTGGGAAAGAGGTGAACCCCGCCGCTCGATCGTAAAGCGGGAGGGGTCACATCTCAACATGCTACATTACCCCAAAGGGCAGCGACCGATCGACTGACAGAAATCGACCCGGCTTAAAAAGTCTTCAGGAATTCCTTCAATGCCAGTTTGTCGCCATCGGATAGCGGAACCGCGAAATAATGTCCGCGGTCTTCCACCCAGTCCGGACTCTTGCTCACTTTTAACAAGGCAGGCCCTGCTTCCGCTTCGAAAACGCGCGTCGCTTCTTCGTCGGAAAGGTTCCCGAACTGGATCCTCAGGAAGGCCACGTTCATTTTCCACAACGCGGAAACCGCATCGAGGGGGGGCGCCGCCGGATTCATGCTCGCCAGGACGTTGACCGGCGTGCCCTTCGGAAACGGGCCAATCTTCAGATCGCCCAGTTTGCCGGCGGCGAAGTAGTTGGCCGGCAAAAGAACCATGGACGCTAAAATCCCCACAGAACCCAACGCGACGGAAAGAGTTCGCGCGAACCCTCCCCTGCGTCTCCTACCGCGCAAAATCAGCATCGCGCCGACGAGCAATGCCAGGACGGGTAAAAACCACGGCATCCGCATGAATGGCCGAACGACTCGTCCGGCGATCCCTTCCACTGCCACAGGGATATAAATCGCCGGAATCACCATCGTGCTCCTCTGCGTCGTGCGCGCAATGCTTGCCACTCCCTGGCGTTTGTCGGGCCAAAACATTTTGTCGATCGCATCGTCGAAGGCGCGCATCCGGCCTTCCACGGAAGGATCGCCATTGAAGTCTCCCAGCGCATTGTTATGCAAAAATGGCGCGGCAGCCCAAATGCCGACCAGCGTGGGGACGTGGTAGTAGCCCGGTCCGCCGCCGGGCAGGGTGAACGTGAAGTCCATCTTGGTAAACGGATTGTAAATGTGAATGTCCCCCACCGATGGCGTCCGTTTGTAATCCTCCGAAGAGAATTGCTCCCATATTTTCCCGCGAGTCGCATTGTCCTGCAGCGCCCGCGCCGCGTTCGTCTTCAACAGGGTCACCGGATAACGCGCATCGGTGGAAAGATAGTTGTTCTCCAGGAAGTCAGGCTTCATGACTTCCGCGCGCGCCCACGCTAAAAAGC
>Ga0206867_1177_pt2 | contig 12713 bp, 14 predicted proteins | sample Alteio_BWOrgCont_37_FD_152905 | JGI IMG/M metagenome (GOLD analysis project Ga0206867, IMG submission 152905) | Enriched cells from forest soil in Barre Woods Harvard Forest LTER site, Petersham, Massachusetts, United States -... | ecosystem: Environmental > Terrestrial > Soil > Temperate forest >...
CATCGTTCCCATGCATCCAGCGGATGAATGTGAGGTGAAGTTGCCTTTAACAAAGGCCAGCCCGGATGAGGTCAAGGAAAAGCAAAATCCTTTTTATGTGTTACGTACCGTAAAACCAGAAACGAACAAATAGAGGTTAATTGATATGGCCGTTCAGAAAAGCAAAAAGTCCCGCTCTTGTCGCGGGATGCGTCGTTCGCATGATTCCATCGCTGCCCCAGCCCTTTCCATCGATCAAGGTACCGGCGAGACGCATCGTCGTCACCATGTTTCGCCAAATGGCTATTACAAGGGCAAAGAAGTAATCAAGCAAAAAGTTGAAGCTGATCTAGAAGACGAAGGCTAGTCATTTGAGCGGCTTGACCCTTGCGATTGATGCGATGGGAGGCGATTTTGGGCCTCCCGTCATCGTACCTGCAGCTATCCGCGTCCTAAGGCAGCATAAAGACCTGCATTTGGTGTTGGTTGGCGACTATTCCGTTTTGCAGCCCGAAATGAGCAACCTTTTAAGGAGTTGAAAATGCGCAAACTCGTGATTCTGGGGCTGTTGGCGGCCTTGTTGAGCTCTTGTTCTTACGTGCAAGTGCACAAGATGGAAGTGGAGCAAGGGAATATTATTTCAGCCAATCGGGTTAAACAGTTGCATATTGGGATGAGTCGCGAGGAAGTGTTGGCGCTGATGGGCAAGCCTCAGTTGGCCAATGTCTATGGCGGTCATACCATGACCTATATCTACACCTACCAGTTAGGTTCCGCTAAACCCACTCAAGAACGGGTTATTCTGACGCTCGATAAGAGAGACCGGGTCATTTCAATCGAACACGCCGGGATTTGAGCGCCTTGGCCTTGCGACGGCGAGCTTCTTTAGGGTCGATCAAGAGTTCCCTATAGATTTCCACCCGCTCGCCTTCTTTTAATGGGTAGTTTAGGTTTTGGGGGATGGAAAAAACGCCTACCCCTTGTCGGTGCAGGTCAATTTCTGGAAAAAGGTCTTTGATTCCCGAGAGGCTAATGGCCTCCTCGATCGTAGTTCCGAGGGGCAGTTCTAGCGGCAAAATCACCTGTTTAGCAGGCGTTGCATAGGCTACTTCAACACGCATCATCCTACTCTTGCCCATAGACCTCACCCGCGCGTTTGCAAAAGGCATCCACCAAGGCATTCGCAATATGATTAAAAACCGGCTCAAAAACCACATCAATAATGTTACCCGTAAACTCAAACTCCAAGTCCAAGAGCACCTTGCAGCCCTTCTCACCTAGCGCTTGAAAGCGCCAATTCCCATCCAAACGTCGCAAAGGGCCTTTGACCAAGGAAATTGTTATCGCATCATAGGGTTTCAAATGATTATGCGTGCTAAAACCCTTGTGTATCCCCTTCCAAGCAATCTCCAATGATGCCACAATCTCTGTCTCATTTTGGCTCAAAATTTCGCTGCTGCGACACCAGGGCAAAAATCGTGGGTAATCATCAATCGCATTGACGAGCTCAAACATTTGCCGGGGACTATAGGGCACCAAAGCACTGCGTTTAATCATTGTCATTCGAGTAATTTCTTCTAGTTTCCGATTAGGGGTTTCGCTATTATGTCACCCTATGAAACAAAAACAAAACACCTCACAAACCATTGCTCTCAACCGCAAAGCCAAGCACGAGTACGCCATCGAAGAGCGCTACGAAGCCGGCATGGTCCTACAGGGTTGGGAAGTCAAAAGCATCCGCGCCGGCCGAGTCCAACTCGACCAGGCTTATGTCATATTGAAGAATGCTGAGGCTTGGCTGCTAGGGGGGCAGATTACTCCCCTGCTCTCCGCCTCTACGCATATTGATCCAGATGCCCAGCGTACGCGTAAACTCTTGCTGAACAAAAGCGAGCTGAAAAAACTGATCGGGAATGTGGAGCGTCGCGGCTACACCCTGGTGCCTTTAGCGATGTATTGGAAGAGCAATAAGGTCAAACTAGAAATCGGCCTGGCCAAAGGAAAGAAACTGCACGACAAACGCGCGGATGAAAAGAAGCGTGATTGGGAGAGAACGAAGCAACAACTGATTAAAAAGCAACGATAGGTTGGTTTTCTTCTTAATTCGGGTTACGGTAGAGATGCTGGTTACCCAGCCCCCCGTCACTTAACATTAGGCTTTGGGGTAACGTAAGTGGTAACGTTAGTTAATTCTTCATAGCGATGAAGATTAACCTTTAGTGCATTTGCATTATAGAGTAATTTCATTTGGTCTATTGTTGTGATAACTATTGGGCTATTACTGTCAACATCAGAAATACATAAATCATTACCAAGATTCATGACAATATGGCAAAATCCCATTGGATCTGAAGTTCTAGTTAGTATAATTGCATCCCCAATTTCCAATTTCGCCTCTTCTAATGGGATGTAATCACTTGTTATAGAGATATGATTTAATGGTTCTGAGCCGCAACCAAAATATAGATCGTTAATAAAATCTTTGCAATTTGCTTCTTCTCTTCGGATATTGCAGAGAAAATGTAATAAATTTTTGCTAATGTTTTCAGGTAAAATAATAGATTTATTTTCATCTAGGCAACTTAATACAAGCTTGATATTAGAAATATTTCTGTAATTCGACATTTTTAAACGAGAAAGGTGGGTCAAAGATGATAAAGGTATGATGCTATCTTCAAACAAGATATTGCTTTCATAACCATATCCATCAAAACCAGTCACCCCTTTGATCGCATATCTATTTTTTGTAACTTCTATAAGTAATTCAGATGTATTAGACGGTGGATTTATAAAAAAATTGGAAGAACTAGACATGTGATGCCTCGCTTATACTTTTTCGCCAATAATGTACATTATACACCCTGAATATCAACAAAGTATTAAAATTAGATCGATTATTGAGTTTTTCCTTTGCAGGGGACAATTTAGCATAAACCCTCCAAAGCATCTGAAAAAGCGCCGTTTAGATGAAAAGAAGCGTGATTGGGAACGGACCAAGCAGCAATTAATCAAGAAACAGCGATAACCTATTGAAATAAGAGCAGTACTCCACTCCGCCAATTCTCATCCCGACCCTCTCCCGAGCCTCTCCCGAGCCTCTCCCGAGCCTCTCCCGACCCTCTTCCTGTCATCCCGAGCGTAGCGAGGGATCTCGTGCCCTTTAGCTGGATCCGCTTCATTTAAGGTGGCGTTAAGCCTAGTTGCTTACAATACTGGGACCAAATAATTAACCAAAATTAGCCCAAGAGGTCACTTTTATGGATACACGTACCTCCATTGTCAAAGCACTGGAGTCCAATGATTTCGCAGAAGCGGCGAGACAGCTTTCCTATGCTGGCGATGACTATGAAACCTTTATCCGAAAAATAGCGCTGGTTCAGATATATCGAGAGTTAAAAGATTTTGAAGCTAAACTTGATATTCAAGTCATATTTGAAAACCTGATATACACCTTATTTATTCTTCAAGGGACCGCAAAAGACGAAGAGATTATGGTAAACCATAATCTGAGAAATCGATTGCTGGTTATCCGCGACAAAGAAACTAACAAGGAACAAGCATTTTATGATTCGATCAATGCCTGTTTAATGCTGTTATCTGACCTTTGGCCCAAAAATGAATACGACGAAGAAGAGGGTAACAAATATCCTCGGTGTCCCATTAATTTTTGTGATGTTTCCAATGAAAAAGGGGTCTCTCTTTCGGAAGGATATAAGGTACATTTAGACACAGTACCTCGGTTGTTTAATGATTATGGTATGAATAAGGTAATAAGCCCTGGCACCCACAAAATAATTAGCCTTAGAGATCAGGATCATCTCATATCAAAGGTACGACTGCCCAATCCGAATTACGTATCAGAGGCTTTAAGACCAATAAACCGAGAGCGGATGGTACGGCGATATTCAGATAAAGGCGAGACCTTGGGATACAGGGCAGGTATTTTTTTATCCCCTTTATGGTATTTACTTATTCCGCCTATTAAGGCTGCTCCAAACCTCCTAACCGTTCTTGGTCCCTTATTCCACCCTATTGGACTTCTCCCTATTGGACTTCTTTTTATTCTTGCAAGTTATCTGGCCACCGCTATTGCCTTAGCAGCCATAGGTATATATGCAGGCAAGAAACTAGGAACGGCACTTGCCCATCGAAAAGCTGACCAAATCGAGCTAAATCAAACTGAATACCTAACTCCATCCCGAATCAATCCCAGAATTGAGGGGATTTATAACAATCTCAATAATGTTAAAAACCTTTACAAGAAAGAGGAGAAGGAGGAAAAATCCGAAGTATCAGTATCTCATCATGACCAACCAAAGGCACAGTCCTCCAGTCCAGTAGAGGGCGTTTTCCCAAATAGAGGACAGCTAGATGTCGCCGCTTCTGCCCGGACGGCTCCGATAGTATCCAACCCCAGATTCTGGCGCTCAGGCGAGACAAAGAAGCGAGAGGATTTTTTGAAACGAGTAGAAGAACAAAGCCAACGGGCTATACAGCAGAAAAAGCTGCAATAGGGCCCCAAAAGGCTGCAGAGTGAGCTTGATTTGACAAAATTGCGGATTATGTTAATTTGGCGGTCAAATTCATTTTGATACTTGTGGAGATCAAACATGCTTCATGGTCACTTGCCTTCCTTCTTTACAGCATTAAATTCTGCAAACACTAGGCCAAACGATAGCAGCGTCCAACCTGAAACTGAGTTTGATAAACTGTTTAAAGAGTATATTAAGACACAGGAAACACTTAAGTCAGAGTTCGAGAAAAAACAACAAATGACGAAGACTTATTACTCCGGTTTAAGTCCAAATCAAACGGACAATTTAAATGCCTTTCTGAATCAGATAGCAAAATCAGCCAATGTCATTTCCGGGCTACGTTGGCATGCTCTTGGGTACAGAAATGGTAACTCCGAGGCTGTAACTGACGAGACGAAAGAGAAATATATATTAGCTTGCACGATGGCTTTAAAAAGTCATCTTGATCTAATCCAATTTTACCATCCAGAAGAATTGGCTAGCAGCTCAGTGGAACAGCTTGATCGTTATACGCTACTGTTGAGCAACCTTGAAAAGTATAACAATGCGGTAATTGGCGCCCTCCCCCTTTCCGCTATAGAAAGTAGAGCTATCGAGAGGAATAATGTTGGCACAAAGGTCGCAACTGCGGGCGTTATATTGGCTGTGGCACCTACAACCGTTGCCCTCTTATGGTTGGTGGCGAGCTTGGCTTTGGTTTTTCAACCGCCGACCTTGGCATTTCTGGTTGCAGTGACTGTTGCCGGCTGTGTTGGAATAGGTGTCGAGGCATATGGGCTGAAGATGCTTCGCGGTGCTGAGCTTACATTTTTTGGGTCTCCAAAACATGGGAATACGCCGCTGAAACGGCTTGAAGACTCTCGAAGGGAGTTGGGTAAAGAGGAAATGAAAGAGGCGATTAATGCGGCTAACAGACCACGACCTGGGGGTTAGAAGGACTATAACAATGAACCCCTCTCCCACTTGTGGGAGAGGGCGGGGTGAGGGTTTCGATGTGGCAAATGCTTGCTTCGATTAAGAACATGACCGGTCGAAACCCTCACCCTACCCTCTCCCGCAAGCGGGAGAGGGGTTTATTGGGGTTCCCCTCCCACTTGCGGGAGAGGGGTTCATTGGGGTGGTCAGGATCAAAGGTCAAGCTCGTTCCAGCGGTGATAGGCTTGTTCTAATTCGGCATTGAGTGCTTCTAGTCTTTTCATGGTGGAGGCGATCTTATCGGGGCTTTGCTCGTAAAATGAAGGTTTGGCCGTCTCAACTTGTAATTGGTTTTGCTCTGATTCTAAATTCTCGATTCGTTGTGGCAAGGCTTTTAGTTCTAGTTCTTCCTTGTAACTGAGTTTTTTCTTTGTGCTGGTCTTCTGCTTAACCTCTTCCTTTAAACTAGGCTTAGACTTTGCTAGTTCAACAGCTTGACTCGGCTTTCGTTGCCGCAGCCAATCTTGATATCCACCGACATACTCGCTGATTTTGCCTTGACCCTCAAAAACCAGCGTGCTGGTGATCACATTATCCAAGAATTTCCGATCATGGCTGACCAGTAACAAGGTGCCTTTGTAGTTGCCGAGTAATTCTTCGAGCAGCTCAAGGGTTTCGATATCCAAATCATTAGTGGGTTCATCCATCACCAGCAAATTGTTGGGTTTACTAAAGAGCCGCGCCAGCAAGAGCCGATTGCATTCGCCACCTGAGAGTGCTTTTACCGGTGTCATGGCTCGCTGTGGGGTAAATAAAAAATCACCGAGATAACTAATGATATGCCGCCTACTGCCATCAATCTCTATGGTATCGCTACCTTGCACCACATTTTCAGCCACAGTCTTATCCAAATCCAGCACGGCGCGTAGTTGGTCAAAATAGGCGATTTCTAGCTTAGTTCCCTGAATAACCGTACCTTGCTGTGGCGTGATTTTCTGCAGCAAAATATTTAGGAGCGTGCTTTTACCCACCCCATTCGGCCCGATTAAACCAATACGATCTCCACGCATAATTCGAAGGGAAAAATCTTTAATGACCACCTTGTCGTTATATTCCTGCGTGACATTCCTAGCCTCAATCACTAACTGACCCGATTCCCTCCCCTCATTCACATTTAAACTGACCTTACCTTCCACTTCCCGTCGCCTACTTCGCTCCAGGCGCAGCGCTTCCAACGCTCTCACTCTCCCTTCATTCCTAGTACGACGCGCCTTAATCCCCTGTCGAATCCATTTTTCTTCTTGCGCCAACTTTTTATCAAACTCCGCATTTAACCTACCCTCCGCCTGCAACAATTCCTCTTTGCGACGCAGGAAATTCTGATAATCACCAGGCCAGGAACTAAGCTGGCCACGATCTAATTCGACAATACGAGTCGCCAGACGTTGCAACAAAGCACGATCATGGGTAATAAAGATCAGACCGATATTGGCTGTCAGCAAATAATCCTCTAACCACTGTATCGCCTCCACATCCAAATGATTGGTAGGCTCATCCAGCAATAATAGATCAGGAGAAATAACCAGCGCCTTCGCCAAGGCAGCTCGGCGCTTCCAGCCACCGGAGAGTTCAGCAATTTTCGCGTCTGGATTTAATTCTAAACGACTAAGAACAGTAGTAATCTCTCGCTCAAAATGCCAGCCATCGGTGGCATCAATTTGATGTTGAAGCCGCTGCAGTTGATTTAAGTCTTCCTCAGAGGATCCATGCGTCAGTCGCTGGGTCAAAGCATGATAAGCCGCAATCAATTCCCCCGTCTGCGCCAACCCCTGCGCCACATACTCAAAAACCGTACTACTCTCATCCTGCGGCAAATCCTGCGCCAACCGCGCCAAGCGCAAACCAGGCATCCGCCATACCATGCCGCTATCAGGCAAGAGACTTCCATCCAGCAGTTTAAGCAGCGAAGACTTCCCCACCCCATTCCGCCCAATCAAACAAACCCTCTCCCCCGCCACAACTTGCAACTGCGCGAGGTCCAAAAGAGCATCCAATCCAAAGGCAAGTGAGACTTTATCCAGCGTAATTAAATTCTTCATCTGATACCCAAACTAAGTCACCCTCTTCTCCCACAAAGCGATGGGGTTTCTTAAGGGGAGAGGCGCAGCTCTCCCCTTAAGTTTCACCCGGGGATTCACTTCCCGGGTGAAATATATCAATCAGGAGAGGGTCGGGGAGAGGAGGTCTCAACCATCATTAATAAGCTTGTGGTATAGTACCACAACAAAAATTACAGGTACCAGAGCCATGCTTAACACGACTCCTTATGCAAATTTAGACCCCAATCTCATCCTAGACGCCATCGAAAGCGTCGGCCTCCAATGCACAGGCAATTTGCTGGCCCTGAACAGTTACGAGAATCGCGTATATCAAATCGGCATCGAAGGCTCTGCCCCCCTAATCGCCAAATTCTATCGCCCAGGTCGTTGGTCTAATGAAACGATCTTAGAAGAACACCAATTTTCCCTAGAACTAGTAGAACACGAAATCCCCGTAGTCGCCCCCTGGATGAACCCAGAAAAACAAACCCTCTTCGAATACCAAAACTTCCGCTTCGCCCTCTTCCCCCGCCGCTCTGGCCGCGCCCTAGAATTAGATCGCCTCGATCAACTCGCCTGGATGGGCCGCTTCATCGGCCGCCTGCACGCCGTCAGTGCCTGCCGACCCTTCCTCCATCGTCCCACCTTGGATATCGAAACCTTCGGCCGCAAACCCTACTCCTTCCTGATCGAAAATAACTTCATCCCAGACCAAATCAAAGCCAACTACTGCCGCACGGTTGATAGCTTACTGGAAAAGATAGAACAACGCTTCGCCAGCTGCGGTGAAGTCACCTCCATCCGCTTACATGGCGACATACACGCAGGCAACGTCCTCTGGAGCGATGCTGGACCCCATATCGTCGACCTAGATGACTGCTTAATGGGCCCTGCCGTCCAAGACCTCTGGATGCTCCTCTCAGGCAACAGCGCTGAGATGGAATCTCAACTCGAAGAAATCCTCCGCGGATACCGCGAGTTTCACGACTTCAACCCCCGCGAACTTCAATTAATCGAAGCACTCCGTTCCCTGCGTCTACTCCATTATTCCGGCTGGCTAGCCCGTCGATGGGATGACCCTGCTTTTCCCCTGAGCTTTCCCTGGTTTAATACCCCACGATATTGGCATCAACAGCTTGAGGATTTTAACGAACAAATTGAACTCCTTACTTAGGCTATCTCTTATAGAAAGTTTCCTTCATATGCTCAGGCTCATTCAACTGGTTATAATCCATCAAAATTTCCTCCCCCGCCTTAATATCACGGAGGGTCACAACATAACTTTCTGGTTTTTTAGCGATATTCGGCTTATCCGAGTGATTCAAATACCAACCGATCTCCATGCGATCAAAACGTTCGGGGCAGAGGCATTCTTCGTCGTTGAGGAAGATGCAGTATTTGAGGAATTCACTAGGGATCATTTTAATGGGCATTTTTCTTGGGGAAAATTTCCCGGAGAAAATTTGCATTCCAGCGGGATAATCATGGGTTAGAAAAACCCCGATGCCGCCGAGGGGGGAGGGTTTTAGGATAAGGGAGAACTCTGTCCACAGGGTCATGGATTTTCCTCTGAGCTGTTATTGAAGGACGCTATAATATTGCACTACGACCTAAAATACACCCTCTCTTCCCACGCTTTGTGTGGGAGGAGAGGGTTGGGGAGAGGAGGGGTAGACCATCCTTAAATGATGATAGAAACCTCCTCTCCCCAGCCCTCTCCTCCTACACAAAACGTAGGAAGAGAGGGTGACTTAGGTGTATTGTTGTTGCCAGTTCAAACTTAAAACTGTTATGATTGAATCCCTTCCTGCAAGTCTTCTCACCCTTCTCCACCCCCTCCCCGGATCTAACAATTAAAATAAGGAACCAGAACCATGTCTTCAGCACGTAAAATTTTGCACGATTTATTTGGTTACCACGACTTTCGCGATCAGCAAGGTGACATTGTTGAGCATTTGATTGCTGGCCAGCATGCGCTGGTGTTGATGCCGACGGGTAGTGGAAAGTCGCTTTGCTATCAAATCCCTGCCTTGGTGCGTAAAGGCGTGGGGATTATTGTCTCACCTCTCATTGCCTTGATGCAGAACCAAGTTGAAGGGTTGCTGCAATTTGGGATTAAGGCAGCCTTTTTAAATTCCAGTTTAGCTTCCTACGATGCGCAAAAGGTAGAGCAGTCCTTGCTGGCGGGAGAGCTAGATCTGCTTTACGTCGCCCCAGAACGCTTACTAACGACGCCCTTCTTGGACTTGCTTGATCAAGTTGAAGTGGCGCTCTTTGCTATCGATGAAGCCCATTGTGTTTCCCAATGGGGGCATGATTTCCGCCCTGAATACGTGCAGCTTTCTCGGCTGACTGAACTCTTCCCCAAAGTCCCACGGATTGCACTCACCGCCACCGCCGATGAACCTACCCGCCGTGAAATTGTCGAACGCTTGGGCTTATCCCAGGCTCGACACTTTATCTCCAGCTTTGACCGACCCAACATCCAATATCGTGTCGTGCAAAAGCAAAGCCCACGCGAACAATTGCTTGCCTTTTTAGAAGCAGAACATCGCGGGAATGCCGGGATAGTCTATTGTCTATCCCGAAAACGCGTCGATGATATCAGTGCATGGTTAAATGAAAAAGGATGGACTGCCCTTCCCTATCATGCGGGTCTTAGCAGTGCCTTGAGAAAGAAAAACCAGCAGCGTTTTATCCAATCGGAAGGCTGCATAATGGTGGCAACCGTTGCCTTCGGCATGGGCATAGACAAACCTAACGTTCGCTTTGTCGCTCACTTTGATCTGCCCAAGAGTATGGAAGGCTATTACCAAGAAACCGGCCGCGCAGGACGGGATGGGTTGCCGGCCCATGCTTGGCTGGCCTATGGGCTTAATGATGTCATTAGTATGCGGCAAATGTTAAATACCTCGGAAGCCGATGAACAGCATAAGCGCATTGAACGGCGCAAACTAGATGCGCTAGTGGGATATTGTGAAACCACCGTTTGTAGGCGGCAGGTTTTGCTTAATTATTTTGGCGAAAACCGACAGAAACCCTGTAATAACTGTGACAATTGCTTGGAACCCGTGGCTACCTGGGATGGAAAAGTGGCGGCGCAAATGGCGCTCTCCTGCGTCTATCGTACTGGGCAGCTCTTTGGGGTAAAGCATCTCACCGATGTCTTGCTAGGGAAAATGACGCCTAAAATCGAGCAGTTTCAGCATGATAAAATCTCCACCTTTGGTATTGGGAAAGCCTATTCCAGCACCCAATGGCAGAGTATTTATCGACAGCTAGTCGCGGCTAATTTTTTGATGGTGGACATCAGTGGTTATGGCAGCATTAAGCTGACCGACCACAGTCGACCTATCCTCCGTGGCGAGCAAACGATTGCCTTTCGTCATGAGGCGCCCAAGGCGAAGAAAAAGGGTAAACAAGGCAGCAAACGGGATGGCAAGCGCTCTATCCTGCCGGATGATGCTTTGTGGCAGGCGCTAAAGACCAAACGAATGGAATTAGCCCAGGTCCAGGATGTGCCGCCTTATATCATTTTCCATGATAGTAGTTTGCTGGAAATGCATGAGAAGAAGCCCCAAACTCTGGCTGAGTTTGCGGAAATTACCGGGGTGGGGGAAAGGAAATTGGAGCGCTATGGGAAAGAGTTTCTTGCTGTTATTCTAGGTACCCAGCAAGAGAAGTCTTGAATTCACCCCATTATCGAACTAGACTTTTGCCAACTGTGTCATCGTTGCGAACATGATAGATCCCCCCTTCCTGGCCTTCCCCCTGAGGGGGAAGGAAATGAGAACGCAGGTACTTGCCTTGATTTCCTTCCCCCTCAGGGGGAAGGCTAGGAAGGGGGGATCTATCACAATCACGGAGTGATCAATAGAGGAAATATAGCAGTGGATACCCAGAATAACCGACAAATACGGCTAGCCCGCTTAGGTGATATTCCAGGCATCTTGGAGGTGTTGGCGCAAAACCATATAGCCAACAAGTCCCCTAGCGAGCTGGAAGATACAGGCTTCCTCCTTCACGGCTTTAACGCCGCAGATCTCAAGAAAGTATTGGCTGAGGAAACGCAGCACATCTTAATGGTAGCCATAGAAAATGAACAAGTCATTGGCTACGCCCTCAGCTATGACAAAAAAGTCTCGGATCCTTCCTGGTTTACCCACATCGTTATCGATAAAAAGGAAGACGAAGCTATTTTTAACTCCAAGAACACCTTGTATCACCGACACATCGCCCGCCTAGCGAATTACCCCGGTACCGGTGCTCAACTTTTAAAAGCTTTGTTACATGAAGCCAACGTCCGAGCTTATCAACATGTCTTTTGTCAAATCGTTCACGCCCCTCATTACAATAAGCCCTCCATCGCCTTCCATCAAAGCATGGGTTTTAGATTGATCGGCAAACAAAATTCGGACGCCGAATATGGAATATATTTAAAAAGTCTTGCTTACGGAGTATAACTGATGAGACTACTCATGTTCGCCGCCTCACTAAACGAAAATTCCTTAAACAAAAAACTCATCAAGGTCGCCGAAAAACTAGCTCAAAAACAGGGCGTGAGTACCGAGCTAGTGGACTTCGCGAAATTTTCAGGCCCACTCTACAACGCAGACATCCAAAACAAAGTAGGCTTTCCCGCCGAAATCACCTTCTTTGTCGACCAACTAAAACAAGCCGACGGCCTAGTCATCGCCTCCCCAGAATACAACTACTCCATCCCCGGCACCCTAAAAAACCTCATCGACTGGGTATCCAGACTCAGCCCCCTACCTTGGAAGAACTACCCCATCCTACTCATGTCCGCCTCACCCTCCTTAGTCGGTGGCAACCGAGGCTTATGGGCAACCCGCGTCCCCTTAGAAACCTGCCTTGCTTACGTTTTCCCAGACATGTTTTCTCTCGCCTCCGCCCATACAAGTTTCGACGAAGCGGGACAGTTAAAAGATAAAACCTTGGCAGAGAGATTAGAGAAAAATATCGCGAGTTTTATACCTTATGTTGCTGCTTTGCGAGGGATTAAGTCTTGAAGAAGACAGGTTGATTAAAGCACTTCCGCGGTATCAATAACAACTCGCATTATTGATCACGCGCCCATTCGACAGCTTCCTCAACGATTGCTGTTAAATCCGCTTCGCTCACCGTTGCATTAGCTGCCTTAGCTTGCTCAACTGTTAGATTCAGA
>Ga0206867_1179_pt1 | contig 12624 bp, 8 predicted proteins | sample Alteio_BWOrgCont_37_FD_152905 | JGI IMG/M metagenome (GOLD analysis project Ga0206867, IMG submission 152905) | Enriched cells from forest soil in Barre Woods Harvard Forest LTER site, Petersham, Massachusetts, United States -... | ecosystem: Environmental > Terrestrial > Soil > Temperate forest > O...
CCCTACCATATAAAACGGTAAGCACAGTATAAATCATAATTTTAAAATCCATCATCATGCTCATATTCTCAATGTAAATAATGTCGTACTTTAATCGCTTCACCATTTCTTCAACGGTTGATGCATATCCGTATTTTACCATACCCAGCGATGTAATACCCGGTTGAACTTTGAATATCTGCCTGTAGTGAGGAGCGGTTTTTATAATCTGATCAGCAAAAAATTTTCTTTCTGCACGGGGGCCAACAATACTCATTTCGCCTTTAATAACATTAATAAATTGAGGCAATTCATCAATGCGGTACTTTCTTATTCTCTTTCCGATAGGTGTAATACGGTCATCATTTTCTTTGGTAAGCTGCGGCCCGTTTGTTTCTGAGTTTTTATACATCGACCGGAATTTGTAGATGTAAAAAGGGGTACCGTAATGACCCAGTCTTTCCTGCTTATAAAACACCGGTCCCCCGTCTGTAAGCTTTACTCTTAAAGCTACATAAAGCGTTACCGGCAGGGTAACAACAATGGCAAATACCGAAGCTATAATATCAAACCACCGCTTGGTTATTTTTTGCCATTCGGTTAATAACTGGTTCGGAATTTCAATAAACGCCTCGCCAATAGCATGGTTCAGCCTGACAGTGCGCGATAATATATCATACATGTCAGGAATAATGCGGATGGTTACATTTTTGTCGGCCAGCCGTATAATAATATTGTTGAGCATGTGGTGCTCCGAAGTTTCAATGGCAATAATCACCTCCTCAATGTCAGGGTTTTCCTGCAATACTTTCTCCAGCGATTTAAGATGGCCCAATTCCTTTAATTCGTTGGTAAGGGTATTTTTTTCTCTGCCATTTAACTCCAGGTAACCGGTAAAATGAAATCCAAACGATTTCTCCCCTTTTTTTAATTCTTCGTACAAATCATTTGCACGTTGGCTGCTGCCTATCATCAAAGTAGCAAAACCCACCTTACCGGCCGCCACATTTTTTCTCACCCTGAAAAGTATCAACTGCCTGAAAAGCAGCGTCAACAAAAATTGCAACACCAGCAACACCAAAAAAGTAAAGTAGTAATCCCGGTAATTGCGCACCCGGTCATCCAGGAACAATAAAAAGAAAATAATGATGCCACCAAAAAACGTTACAACCAGCGTTTTACCAAGCTCCTGCAAACGCGACTTTTTATATAGGTCGGTATACGTACCGGTTACATAATGAAATACCAGCCACATCAATGGTACAGCTACAATGCCCTTAAAAAAATTGTTATCGTGAAACGGGATAGATAAATTAAAATGCTCGCCCTGAATAAAACACTTGCGGAAAAGAAATACCCCGTACCAGGTAATTGCTGAAGCCAGCAAATCGCCCAATAAATACCAGATAATTATTCCTTTACGCGCTTTCATTCCACAAATTCGGTTACACTATATCGGGGCATGAATCAACCTTATATTGTCAAGATAAACACTTCCGCCTGTATACCCTGATGGATTCAGGCCTTGAAAAAACAGGCTGTAGGTAGTGGCATCTTCCGTGCCCACGGTTTCGCTTAGTTTAATATATTCCTTAGTCCATGTTTCGGTGGGCAATAAAAAAAGTAATTGTATAGTATCACTGGCGCCACCGCTAAAGTTGCCTATAATACCGGCCCAAAATGGCACTTGCGATTTATAATCCAGTTCTACCCAAACTTCCTCACCCGATCTTAAACCATACGGGCAGGCATTTCCCGCAAAGCCGCCCGAAGCATGTTGCTGACAAGCAATAACACTTGAGTCGTTTGGGCCTACCGTTATTTGGCCACAGGCACGGCCATACTTCACACTATCATAGCATATAGTCATATTGGTGTTGTAGTCGCTGCCCAATTCAAAATCTTCATTAAACTGTAAGGTGTCTATGGCTTTGTAAGTAAACGTGGGCACATGGGTATAAGTGCTTCCCGGTTTTGCATAAATCGTAAAATTATCCGGGTTCATAAATGGGTATATCACCGGGTTGGTCGACTGTCCGGTTTGCCATACCCCGGCCTGTACTACAAAACGTACCGAGTCCTGGTCTAAAACCGGGAATTTGCAGGGTAACTCATACGCCCCTATATTGTTCGCTCCCTCTTCCACCCAAACATCCTGTATACCTTGTGTATTCGAGCTCGGCGAAATTCCATGAAAAGCAACTACTACAGCAGTATCCATTTTCATATAAAATGGTATACCCCCCGTAGGCCCTTTATTACATGAACCGATGAAAAGACAAACCGTTAGAAATAGTGAAAAGGTAACTACAAACTTCATAGCAAAATGTGGGCTTAAAACGTCTCCGTTCTTAAAAGATTGCAAATATGTGGTAAAAAGTTTAACCCACCTCAAATACAGGCATTGCAAATTGCTAAGAAACGCGACTTAAGGATTAGAAGTTTATATCCTCAATGCCAAACCCTAAACAATTTGGTTCTCTCCTCTCTATCTGATTGCTATGCGCAGCTTAGCTTTCAGATGGAGAGGGGAGATGTCTCGCCGCGGCGGACAGAGGGGTGAGGCAAATGGGCAAATTGTGTTCAGCATGACGATGTATTCCTATTTCACCAATATCAATTGCTGATTGATTTTGTCCAGTATCTGCTGGGCCACATCCATGGCATTATAACCATCCAGAACACTTACAGGCACAGGCTTATTTTGAGTGATGGATTTATGAAATAACTCAAGCTCCATTTTAATGGCATTCACATCCTTTTTATCTGTGGTTTCAAACGTGATATACTTTTTCGAACTATCAGGCAGGTCAATTTCAATATGCTGCAGGCCATTTTCAAGGGGTGCCGCATCTTCAATTTTAAACAGGTCGGCTTTCTTGGCTAAAAAATCCATACTGATATATGCCCCCGGCTGAAATATCCTCATCTTCCGCATGTTCTTAATCGAAATCCGGCTGGCCGTAACATTAGCCACACAGCCATTATCAAACTCAATACGCGCATTGGCAATATCCGGCGACTTACTCAATATAGCCACCCCACTGGCGCTTATTCGTTTCACATTGGCCTTAACCAGGCTCAGTATAATATCAATATCATGAATCATTAAATCCAACACCACCGAAACATCTGTTCCACGGGGGTTAAACTGTGCCAGCCGGTGCACCTCAATAAAAAGGGGTTTAATCGTTTTTTTGTTCAGGCCTAACAAGGCGGGGTTAAAGCGTTCAACATGTCCCACCATTGCTTTTATCCGCGCCTCATCCACTAACGATACTAATTGTCGGGCTTCATCCAGGTTGGTCGATAGCGGCTTCTCAATAAAAATGTGCTTAAACTTTTTAATAGCATCGCACGCAATATCAAAATGCGTAGTAGTAGGCGAAACTATATCCAGTGCATCACTTTGGTCAATCAGTTTTTTGGCTGAATCGAAACGCTTAATGCCAAACTCAGCAACAGCTTTATGGGCATTGGTATCATCAGGGTCATAAAACCCTACAACCTCATAACCCGGAATTTCTTTCAGCAACTTCACGTGAATTTTGCCCAGGTGCCCAACTCCAAAAACCCCAATACGGACCACTTTTGCCATACAAGCGAAGTTATACGCCCCACATCAGTATTGACGTAAAGCACTGAAAATGATTTGCAAGCATTTTTGTGGATTGTAAGAATAAGTAGGCACGACCCTCATTCCCTCTCTATCGCTTGCGATGGAGAGGGTCGACCATCCGCCGCGGCGGAGATGTCGGGGAGAGGCCTGGCCGTTTGTATTACCCTCTCCTTTGGAGAGGGCAGGGTGAGGAGGCTGTTTGCATTTCTGCGTAGCGGTTCACTCCGCCGCGGCGGAAGTTAGAGGGTTGCGAACTGGCCGTTTGTATTTACATGAACACATGAACACATGCGCACCTGAACACACTAAATAGCATTAAAAATAATCCCAATAACTACCCGCTTTTACGAACTTTTTAAAACCTGAAAAGTGTAACCTTTTTGTAAACCTTTTCACCCGTTTTCATTGGTAAAATTCACTGTCCTAATAATTAGGCTACAAATTTATTTCCTCACCCTGTGCACTTCCATTCTAATCGCATCCAACTTGCAATAAAAAAACCCAAACCGGAATTTAGTATAGTTTAGTATACTTTTCTGTAAATTGCTATTTGTTAATGTTTGATTACCAGTGTTATACAGCCACAAAAATGCTCAAAAGTTGGCCATTTAAAAAAGCGTATACCCAATCTAGGCTATTGATTACCAAGCACCTATCACTCATGCTTTAGCAAAAAACGCCTCAAAAGCACCGCTTTCAACCCGAAATTCGAAACAACAAACCTGAAGCTTAAATCATGTCAAAGAACATTACCCAACAAACAACTCATTCAAAATTTCAATTTTGTTATTTGGTATTATATTACGAAGATAAGCTAACAACACCAACGCCGCAAGGGGTGTCAATAACTTTTAGGCTGCTTGTATTTCCCTCTCTATTTTGCTCTGAAAACTATGTGGTGAGCAAAGCCGAACCATGAAGAGAGTGCCACCGCGGCGGACGGTTGAGGCGGCTGTTTGCCTTTCCGGCTTTGGTTTCCCCTTTAGGGGACGGAAGGGGTGGCTGTTCGTATTTGTATTAAGCTCTCCTCCTAATTTAGGAGGAGCAGCCCTGGGGGTGGTCGGCTGTTTCGCATTTAAAATAAAAAAACAGTCATTGCCCGCAGGACGCTGTGCGCGAAGCCTTTCCCATAAAAATCAATTAGAGCAAAGGCTGTGGCAATCTTCCGATGTGTCTTTTCAGGTTGTCTGTATTCCGGCTTTCTGAGTATACCCCAATGCTTGGAAGGAAATATTACAAGGCTTTAAAAATTAGCCCCGAAAGCCACACCGAAATGCCACACGCCGGTCCAACCTAATGGATTCGGTTTGCCAAACATACCACCTTCACCCGCTCCTCCATCTATGCAGATATGAAACCAATCGGATGGGTGAAACATAAAGCCGGCTTTTACAAGTGCGGTAAACGTAAAGTCGTGCTCCACATAAGCAGCACCGTAATTTGCAAAGTTGCCGGTGTAAGTTAGGTAAGTATTATTTGATACCGCTTCACCCACCGTTAGCTCGGGGCCAATAAATGCCCGGGTCCGGCGGCGCTTAAATAAATATACCCGTGGATTAATACCGGTGGCAAAACAATTGCCGCTCATGGTTTGGGAAGGCTTAAAGTTATTGTGCGTAAAAGGATAGTAATTCTCGCCGTCCGACATGTAATACAGACCAAAGCCATGCATAAACTGCCCAACTCCCGCAATGCCGCCGCCTTTAAACTGATAATAAAGCGGAATGCGAAAACCTACTTTGCCATTTTTCAACCTGCGCTCGTAAGAAAAGGAAACAGTTAAAAACATAAAGGCCATAGGATCGAAGGAGACAGAATTTAGTTGTGGGATATTTTCGCTGCGCTTTTTTTTGCGTAAAAAGCCCGGCATTTCAACCTTGGTACCATTGGCAAAAACAACCGAATCGAGATTATATTGGTAAACCACATAAGTCAGGCCATCAGGTCTGTCGGCACGTTTATATATAACCTGTTTGAGGTCTATCTGCACTACTTTGCCAAAAATGGTATCGCCATGGGTGCCATAAATTCTATCCTGCGCGCAAAGCGATTTGGCGCAGGCAGTAAATAAAGCTGCCAGGCACAAAATATACATTCTTCTGTTTTTCAGCATAATCAGTTCGCTTTAAAAATTAGTTCCTAATGCAAAACCAAAATGCCATCCACCGGCCCAACCCAAAGGTGTAGGACTACCAAACATACATACAGTGCCTACTCCGCCATCAAGGCACATACTTAATTTATCAATTGGGAAGAACATAAAGCCAAACTTGGCTATGGCGGCAAAGGTTCCATCACGTTCAGTCAGATTAAAGATGGTGACGTTGAAACCGGTTGTATTATATTGGTTTGTTGCTATGGAATAGCCAATGGTAAATTCTGGCCCAATATAAGCTCTTACGTACCTGTTCTTAAATAAATAAACTTTAGGGTTAATGCCGGTGGCTATGCTAAAACCGCCGTAGGTGGCAGTTGGTAGGTTTGCGTTGGTATAATAATTGATATAGCGCCCACCGGCCGGGAAATATACGCCGCCCCCGCCGGGTATAAATATCCCAGTTCCTGCCACTCCGCCACCGGCATAACCAATGTATAGAGGTATCCGAAAGCCTACTTTACCATTCTTTAATCGGCGTTCGTAGCTTTGCGATATGCTTGAATAAATAAAGCCGCATACATCAAAAGACCAGGTATTTAATTGCGGAATATTTTGGTGCGCTTTTTTCCTTTTTCCAAAACCAGGTAGCACCTCAGTAGCCCCATTGGAAAAAATGATGGAGTCGACCGCCCTTTGATTGATTATATAAAGCACGCTATCGGGTCCGTATTTCACATAATAGTGAATTTGGTTGGGGGTAATTTGAACAACCTTACCGGTTATAACTTTATCATCACTGGTATATATTTTATCCTGCCCATATGCTTTTCCCGCAAAAAATAGCGCCGCAAGAACGATAAATGAAGCTGTGCCGAAAGTTTTGTTAAAAGCCATTGCTGGTTTTTATATAACGGTAAATGTATAAATAAAATCAGCTCGATTACATAAAGTCCATTGCGGCCCCCAACTGCCACTCATTTGTAACAAGTGTCGAACAGCCCCCACATTTGCAATGCGTTTGTAAAATCCGGCTGTTATCCTCCAATCCTTTAATCAAGGTTCAGACAATGGCTGTTCGCATTCCTCCCTTTTATGCATTACCTGTTTATTAGTAGGTAATTTGTATTTACTTCAACATTCATTATTCGATATTCATGATTCAATATTTCCAACTGGCACTCGCTTATAACAAGTGTCGCATAGGTTACCGCATTTGCAATGCGCTTGTATTATCCGGCTGTTATCCTCCAATCCTTTAATCAAGGTTCGGCAATGGCTGTTCGCATTCCTCCCTTTTATGCATTACCTGTTTATCTATAGGTAATTTGTATTTACTTCAACATTCACTATTTGCCTTCCTTCCCGCATTCTCCCTTTCTGCGCTGGTTATATCTGTCCCCCATGTCCCTACCGTCCCAAGCTGTTTGTATTTAACTGTAAACCGTAAACTTTTTTAAACTGGAAACCCTTTGTATTTTCGCCCTCCCATGTATTACAACCGCAAAATAGCCTTACACACCCTTGGCTGCAAGCTCAACTTCTCCGAAACCTCGGCCATCGGCCGCATTTTGGTCGAAAAAGGCTTTCAGAAAGTTGAGTTTGGCGAAGCGGCCGATTACTACATTATCAATACCTGCTCAGTAACGCAAAACGCCGATAAAGAAACCCGGCAAATTGTAAAATCGGCCCTGCGCACCAACCCCGGTGCAAAAGTGATTATTGTAGGATGCTACGCACAACTAAAACCCGAAGAAATAGCCCAAATACCCGGCGTTAACATGGTGCTGGGCGCCAACGAAAAATTTAAGATAAACGAATACATCGAGCAACTCGAAGAACAACAACAGCCGCTTGTAATTGCCGGCGATATTAACGATGTAAGCTTTTATTCCGAAGCCTATAGTTATGGCGAACGGACCCGCAGCTTTTTAAAAGTGCAGGATGGCTGCGACTACTTCTGCTCTTTCTGCACCATACCATTGGCCCGGGGCAAAAGCCGCAGCATGTCAATTGAGCAAACGCTGCAAACCGCGCGCAAAGTAGCGCTAACCGGTGTTAAAGAAATTGTGCTAACCGGTGTCAACATCGGCGATTACGGTAAAACACCCGATGGCAATGAGCGCACCGGTGAAAACTTATTTCAACTGGTGCAACAGTTAGAAAAAATTGAGGAAATAGAAAGATGGCGCATTTCATCTATCGAGCCTAATTTGCTCACTAACGATATCATCAGTTTTGTGGCCAACTCCGATAAGTTTATGCCGCATTTTCATATCCCGCTGCAATCCGGCTCCGATAAAATTTTGAAACTGATGCGCCGAAAATACCTGCGTAAACTATATAAAGATAGAATCGAGTTTATCAAAAAAATAATGCCCCACGCCTGCATCGGCGTTGATGTTATAGTTGGCTTCCCCGGCGAAACACACGAGCAGTTTTTAGAAACCTACAATTTCATTAACGACCTCGATGTATCGTACTTGCACGTGTTTACATACAGCGAGCGCGCCAATACCCGCGCCTTAAATATTACCCCCATAGTTCCTGTAGCCGAAAGAAAAGAAAGGAACAAAATGCTCCGTATCCTGTCCGAAAAAAAGAAACGAAAATTCTACGCCGAACATCTCAACACCGAACGAAAAGCCCTCTTCGAATCCGAAAACGATTCAGGCATCATGTACGGCCTTACCGATAATTATGTAAAAGTTGCCCTATCCTATAACGAACAACTGGTTAATACAATTCAACCCATCACCCTTAATAAAATATCCGATTTCGGATATGTAAATGCGGTCATTAATCAATTTACATGCGCTGAAAAATAGTGGAGAGATTAACTTCATCATTCAATATTCGTTATTCAATATTCAATATTTTGCCTTTCCGCTTTCAGGCCTTAGTGGTAAATTTCCCTAATACCTCATTGTTTCAATAATTTTTCGCTCTTTAGCCCCGCATTAAATTAAGCCCCGCATGCTATTACGCTGTTATCCCAAAATTACCGATTGGCTGTATTTTTTCTTTCACCAATCCCCCTATGCCGATTTTAGATTTTTGCCACTATACAGCTATGGCTTTTGGGTGGCAGTAGGCTTTTTCGCCGCCGCCACACTTGCCGTTAAAGAAATGAAAAGGAGAGAAGCGCTTGGCTTATTAACCGGTGTCGAAACTGAAATAACAGTAGGCGCCGCGCCAAAATTTACCGAAATGCTTTTTTATTTTCTTTTTGGCTTTATAATATTCTTTAAAATAACAGGCATTTTCGTTTTTCATGAAATGCTGCGCACTAAAGAACTGGCGTTTTCAACCTATATGATGGCCGATAGCGCTGGCAGCATAGTTCAAAAGATACATTCTGTTTTTAACTATGGCAGTTACCTGGGTGGCATAATTGGCGGCAGTGTACTTGCCTTTTATTATTACTACACCCAAAACAAAGCGAAACTTCCCCACATTGAAACTCAAAAAGTAACGATTTTTCCCTCCGATAGCATTGGCGACCTATTAATTATTGCTTTGGTACTCGGTGTATTAGGCTCCAATCTTTTCAATTTTCTCGAAAGCCCTGAGGACTACCAAAATTTCTGGACCGACCCTGTAGGTTCTATTTTCAGTGGCTTATCCATATACGGTGGCTTAATTTGTGCCGGCATTGGGTTTTGGATTTATGCGCGATGGAAAAAATTTAACCTCACCCATTTTTTCGATTCAGTAGCACCGGGCTATATGTTGGCTAACGGTATTGGCAGGTTGGGCTGCCAAACTGCCGGCGATGGCGATTGGGGTGTGGCAAACTTAGCTCCCAAGCCCGGTTGGATGCCTCAGTTTTTATGGAGCAGTCATTACGAGCATAACATTATCGATTACGACCCCGGCAGCATTATTCCCAACTGTACCGAAGAGCACTGCCACTTTTTAGCCAATGCCGTATATCCAACACCTGTTTATGAATTTCTGATGTGTACTGCAGTGTTTTTTATCCTGTGGGCGCTCAGAAAACGGCTTACCTATAAACCCGGTATGCTGTTCACCATTTTCATGATTCTGATAGGCATTCAGCGATACTCCATTGAGCAATGGCGCGACTTATCTGGCAGAGGTTTATACCACGTTTTAGGCATGGCTTTTAAGCAAAGCGAGCTAATCTCCATCGCATTGTTTGTAGCCGGAATTGCAGGAACAGTTTACCTTTATACCAGGTACAAAAAAACTGATCCCGCAGCGCATGTCAACAGCAACAGCTAAAAAACCCCTTCCCCCGTTTCCCGAAGAAAAACACTGGCTTTTCGGAAGTGCTTACCTCATAAGGCAAAATCCGCTAACCCAGATGAATTTTTTCATCAAAAAATATGGCGATATTTTTAGCCTGTCGCTGCCTGTTCACAAAGTAGCAATAGCCTCAAGCCCCGAGTTTGCCAAATACATTTTACTCGATAACAATAAAAATTATACCAAAAGCCTCGCTTACGATTTGCTCAAGGTATTGCTCGGCAACGGTTTGCTAACCAGCGAAGGCGATTTTTGGAAAAAGCAGCTGGAAGAGCTAACCGGTATGATGATTGACACCGCCGAAAAAACATCAGAGAAGTTTACAAAATACGCCGCCACCGGCGAATATTTCAACGTATTACCCGAGATGACTGCACTTACCCTCGATGTAATATCTAAAGCAATTTTTAGCTCGGGGGTAGATGATAAGGCTGATATGGTAGGTAAACAAATTGCTATTTTAAATGAGATTACCATGGAAAAACTAAGGCGGCCCGTCAGGATGCCGGCCTTTATTCCAACCCCGTTTAACCTGAGAGAGCGCAGGTCATTACAGATATTAGACGATGTAATATATCAGATAATCGAAAAGAGAAGAAAAGAAGGTGTTTCTAAAAATGACCTCCTATCCATGCTAATGGACGCGCGCGATGAAGAAACCGGTGAAAGCATGGATAACAAACAATTGCGCGATGAATTAATGACCATATTTATTGCCGGTAATGAAACATCATCCAACGCACTAACCTGGACCCTTTATCTCCTTTCGCAAAACCCCGAAGCGGAAGAAAAAATGATACGCGAGATTGATGAAAAGCTTGATGCCGGTGTGGAGTTGGGCTTTAATACGGTCAATAGTTTTCAATATGTGCACCAGGTTATTGAAGAAAGTATGCGCATGTTTCCCGCCGTTTGGAGTGTTGGCCGCAGGGCCATTGAAGAAGATGAAATAGGCGGGTTTAGAATAGAAAAACAAACAAATGTGTTAATTCCGCTTATTTATTTGCACCGAAATGAAAAATATTGGGACGAACCCGGAAAATTTAAGCCCGAACGCTTTGCCCCCGAAAAAAGAAATAGTATCGACCGCTACGTTTATTTTCCCTTTGGCGGAGGGCCCAGGGTGTGCATCGGAAATAATTTTGCAATGCTCGAAATGCAACTGATAATCATTATATTGTATCGGCGTTTCAGGTTTAGGTTGAAACCCGGTTTTAGTGTTGAAGGCGAGCCCATGGTTACGCTAAGGCCAAGGCATGGAATGATGATGAATGCTGTGAATAAATAATTAATTCATTTCAGAAAGAAATTTCTTGTTGAATTGAAAACCTTTCCTAAATTTGGCTTAATATTCATTAACAAATCCTGACTCTATGCGTCTTTTTACTTTTTTAGCCAAAAATGCTTTATTGGTAGCTATCGTGGTTGCAACTTTTCAGGCAAGTGGGCAAGACTTACATTTCTCCCAATACATGTCTCAGCCCTCCCTTGTAAATCCCGGATTGGTAGGTAATTACGACGGCACTTACAGAATATCTGCAATTTTTGCAAGTCAATGGAATAGTGCTTTAGGCTCGTCCGCATACCAAACAGTTGCTGCCGATGTTGATTTTTCATTGTTAGAAGGATATCTCAAGAACGACAAACTGTGCTTAGGGGTAGGTTTTTTCAATGATCGTTCAGGTGCCGCAGGATACACCAATACCAGTGCTAATTTAACCCTGGCTTATCACAAAGCATTTGACAGAAATGGCAACCACCGTTTGTCTTTAGGCTTGCAGGCTGCGTATCAGCAAACCAGGGTTGAAAATCCGGTATTTGCCGATCAGTTCAATGGCTATAACGAAACCAACTCGCTTACCTCAGCCGAGAACTACCAGCACGGTGTATACAATTTCGATTTTAATGCAGGGTTATACTGGAAATCTAACTTTAACGACAAAGTTAAGTTTGGTGTTGGCCTTGGTGTTTACCACTTAACTCAACCCAGCACAGCATCTGTAATCAGCCAGGCTACTCACGACCTTGATATGGGCGCAAATTTACCACGCCGATATGATGCCGATTTCAGCGTTGAAGTATACCTCGATCACAACAAAAAATGGTCTCTCACTCCCGATTTCCTTTATATGTACCAGCAACCGTTTGCTGAGTATCTTCCAGGTTTGGCGGCTACTTACTACTTCAACACAGGTTTCCGCAATAACAATAGTATCAGCGTTGGCCTTCGTTACCGTTCAGGTGGTGCCACTCCTGATGCTATAATCCCTATGATTAAAGTTCAGTTCCGCAATGTAAACCTTGGCTTCTCTTATGATACCAACATTTCTGGTTTAAGCGCTTCTACTATCAATCGCGGGGCCTTTGAACTTTCACTTGCTTATGTTGGCGAAAGTATCAGGTCTTACAAGGCAAGCAAATCTTTACCAAGCAGCAGATTTTAATTTAAATACTAAACTCTTCTAAAATAAAAACCTGCACCATACTGCGGGTTTTTTTGAATATAATAGAAACTTTAAATAATAAACGATGAAGAAGATATTAGCGCTGACAGTTTCTGCTTTAATTTTCAACAGCACATTTCTATTTGCCGGCAAATTGAAATGGGTCACCCCCGAAACACAACCGAGAACTGAGCTGAAAATTGCTGATAGATTCT
>Ga0206867_1181_pt1 | contig 12417 bp, 10 predicted proteins | sample Alteio_BWOrgCont_37_FD_152905 | JGI IMG/M metagenome (GOLD analysis project Ga0206867, IMG submission 152905) | Enriched cells from forest soil in Barre Woods Harvard Forest LTER site, Petersham, Massachusetts, United States -... | ecosystem: Environmental > Terrestrial > Soil > Temperate forest >...
CGCCAGCGTCGCCAGCGAAACCACCGGGAACAGAATGTTCGAAAGCCAGAACACGTGCCTGGCCATCACAAAGTAAGAAACCACATTGGCGGACACATAGGCGGTCATAGCCCAGGAGTGTCTCTTCAGATTCGGCGCCACCGGGCCCCCGAACTTGTAGAAGAATCCAATAGTCAGCAGAAGGAAAGCCGCGAAACAAAAGCTCGCGCCGCGGTTTGCAATGGTGGTTAGCTGTGCCACAACGTTCCAGCCTTTGGCCGACCACGATACAGGCAGCGTTGAAAACGCCAGGCCGACCGAGACAGCCATCAGGATAACAACCAGGCGCCGACCAAACGCGCCTATTCCCTTGTAGCTCCCGGTCCATCGCCCAAAGATCGAAAGAACAACTACCGTCTCCAGCAAGAGGATCGTCAGTCGGGAGACGACCCACACTCTGAGGTACATCTCAGGATTCCTGACCAGCGTCAGCAACAGCCCGGATTCCACCAACAAGGCAAAGACATAAACGGTAAACGCCCTGTAAACCTTCCAGAGACCCGAACTCATCAGCCGGATCCACAGTACGCCCAAAAGGACAATCGAGGCGAACGACAGGAGGTTAATCACGGCGCGGAGATAATACTCCATCGCCGTCAGCGACGTCTTAGCTCCTGGCGCAGATCCCGACAGGAGGTTGACCAGAGCGCGCAGGTAATCCACACCTAAAGATGCTACGCGGTGACCCGGAAGTCAATCCGAAAAGGTCGATCCAATATACTAGTTGCCGTCACAAACGGGCGGGCAGGCAGGACCGGGGGGGTCGGCATGAACAGCGACGGAACCGAGCATCGTGAGCGCGAACGCGAGGACAAGCAGTGTTTTTCTCATGAACGCAGTTTGACGCGTTCACCCGTCCGGTGAAACAGGTTTTATGAATTTGTTCGGCTTTTGGAAAATGAGAACAATGTACTGTAAGCGAACTCACAAAGCAACGGACCCTTCGAGAGGTCGCTGGAGGTCTACGCGATCACTGTAGATAAAGGCCTTTCCTGCGAATGGGAGCGCCCTTGGTAATATTTCGAAAATTCTGAGGGCAAGGATCAAGTCTTGTTCCGAATTCAGTACAGCTAAAACTCTGAAGATCCGAAAAGCGTCAATCGATAACTCCCTGAGACGCAGAAAGCCGCCAGGCGTGACCTGGCGGCTTTGTTTTGTAAAAAGCTGTAAGCGGAATCAGTCGCCGAAACTGCCGACTTCCTCCCGCGCTTCTTTCTTTGCCGCCGGTATCGGTGCAGCAGGTGCAATGCCACCGAGGGAGGAAACCGGGACAAAACCGCCTTCCACAGGCTTCTCCTGCAGGATTACTTCGCGGTACAGCTTCGCCATCCGGGCATCTTCAGCGGCCTTCTTGGCCATTTCCGCGTTGCGTTTCCGGATCTTCTCTTCCCGCGCCGTCTTGGCGATACCCTTGTCGTCCAGATCGTGCTGGATGTCCGCATTCACGTCGTTGAGGTTCAGTTTCAGCGAGTGGTCGGTGGAGACAAGGTTCACCTTCTTACCGCCCGCGAAGATCTCGTGGCGGCCCTTGTCTTCATACCACTTGGTGAGCGATGCCGTCATATGCATCTTTTCCACGATATTGCGCCAGCCCACGCCCGTATTGTAAGCGCAGAAGCTGATCTCGCCTTCCTGGGTGGCGTAAGGAATGATGCACTGCTCCGTGCGGCGGAAATCGTAGTTAAAGAGATCCTGGAACCACATACCGGCGATAAACAGGAAGTTCCAGCGGTCGCGCCGGCGCTTCTCGATATCGTCCATTGTACGGTCGCCCGACACTTTACCGTAATTGCGGCCAGTCGCGCCGAAGCACTTATCGAACTTCTGCAGCAGGTCGGTCAGCTTGAAGGTGCTGGGCGCCTCGAAAGGCGAATAGTTGCGAAGCAGAGCCAGCGACACGCCAAGGATCGAAAGCGTCTTGCCGCGCGCCGCGTCGTTCACCGCCGCCACATCCAGCGCCAGCTGTTCCGCATTCAGAAACTGCGTCACGGGACGGAATTCCTTGGTTTCCTTGTCGATCATCACCGCCATCCCGATACCGCAGTTCGGGTGGCAGCCGCAGCTCAACTGTCCCCAGTCCGCGTTCGGACCATGCACCAGATCGGCCCAGTCGGAGAACGTGCTCATGAAGGAAATCGGGAACCAGTCGCGGGTAGGCTCGCCCATCTTGACCTGATTCTTAACGTCGTGCGCCAGATGCGAAAGCGTATAGCGCTGCGCCACGCGGCGATCGTCCGTGATCTCTTCGTCGCGGCCCGTAAACGAAACCGGCTGGAACGAAAGGAACGAGATTTTCTTCGGATTATCGAGCGCAAACTCGATTACCTTGCCGACCTGTTCGTTGTTGACGCCATTGATGATCGTGATTACCGGAACGATGTCCACGCCGTTCGAATGCAAATTTTCAATCGCCCGCAGCTTTACATCAAACAGGTTGCCAACCGCGCGATGCGAATTCGCCGCATTGCCGATTCCGTCAAACTGCAGATACGCATAGCGAAGTCCCGCTTCAGCGGCTTTCTTGCAGAGTTCCGGACTCTTCGCAAATTCGATACCATTCGTCGCCGCCTGCACGCTGTTATAGCCAACCTTGCGCGCATAACGAACCGCGTCGAGGAAGTGCGGAGAAATCGTCGGCTCGCCGCCCGAAAACTGCACCGACATCTGCCGTCTCGGCTTGATCGAGATCGCATTGTCGAGCATGGTCTTGATTTCGTCGAACGTCAGCTCGTGAACGAAACCAACCTGATTGGCGTCCATGAAGCACGGGTCGCACATCATGTTGCAGCGGTTGGTCAGATCGATCGTGAGCACCGAACCGCGCCCGTGCGTTACCGTGCTCGAACCGTGGTTGTGCAGATCTTTATCCGCATGCGCCCGAATATCGCGGCCGGGGAAAACTTTTTCGATGTGCGAAAGGAACGCCGTATCGATCGCCATCACGTCTTCGAAGTGACCGTGGATCGGGCAGTCCTTTACCATCAACACGTTACCGTCGCGCTCGATGATCTGAGCCTTGATTTCGCCCGCCTTCTCGTTGCGGAGGATTTCGACCGGCAATTCACCGTTGATGATCTTGTTGCGAATGTCAGGCACGCAGCGGGGGCACAGAGAATCGGTGGTGCGCGGCCAGCCGAGCTGCGGCTTCTGCTTCTCCCACGACTTCAGGAGCGGCTTCTCCGACCATTTCGGCGTAAACGATTGATTCCGTTTGATGGAGTTGAACGTATTGAATACGTGCCAGGCTCCATTAGCTGCTACGGTTACCGCCTTTTCCATGTACTTGATCGGTTTTTGCATGCGTTCCTGTATCTCCCTTGTAAAGTGCGGCCTATGGCGCAGATTTCGCTATGCTCAAAGGTTAAGTTAAGACCTCGCGAACTTCGACGCAAATTCACCGAACTGCGCCGTCCGGGGGTTCGACGGCGATTTCGGGTATTAAGCGGCTTCGAGAAAAATATGATAACCGGTCGTCTTATCCGTGAGTTAGCGTCCGAATGCGGCTTCGTCCTGGCAGGTGTCGCAGCGGTGGGGCCGGTACCCGATTTCGAACGCTTTCGTGGCTGGGTGGATCGCGGACTCGCCGGCGAAATGCGCTACCTGACGGACCATCGCGCCGACCTCCGCGGTAACCCCGCAACCCTCCTTCCCGGCGCCCGCTCCGTCATCTGCGTTGCGCTACTCTGCAACGGTCCCGGTCCGTATTCGAACGAATTATCCGACTCCGAGTGCGGCTGGATTGCCCGCTATGCCTGGGGCGAAGACTACCATTCCGCCATTCGACAAAAACTTGAAGCTATGGCCGCCAGGTTGTTGCTTGTACAGGACTTTACCTGGAGAGCATGTGTCGATACAGCTCCTCTTCTCGAGCGCAGCCTCGCCCGTGACGCCGGCCTCGGATGGATCGGCCGGAATACCTGCCTGATCAACCAGCACGCGGGTTCTTTCGTTCTTCTGGGCGAACTGCTCACCACCCTCGAAATCCCGCCAGATGCCCCGCCCCCCGACCGCTGCGGCACCTGCACCCGCTGCATCCAGGCCTGCCCAACCGAGGCAATCGTTCCCTCCCCGGACGGCGGCTTCGAGCTCGATTCGCGCCTCTGCATCTCGTATTTCACAATCGAGCTCCGAGCCGGAATCCCGGAAGCCGCGCGGGAACAGGTTGGAAACAACATCTTCGGCTGCGACATCTGTCAGGACGTTTGCCCCTGGAATAGAAAGGCCCCCCGCGTCGAGACCGCCTTCCCGGCCCCGCCGCTCGAAAAGCTGGCGGCCCTCGACGAGACCGAGTTTCGCCAAATGTTCCGGGGCACACCGATGCTCCGCCCCAAATACCGAGGCTTCATCCGCAACGTCGCTGTAGCGATGGGAAACTCAGGCCAAACCAAATTCCGCGAGCCGCTCGAAAAGCTGGCGTCTTCAGACGATGTTCTGATCGCGGAACACGCGCGTTGGGCGTTAAAAAAACTGGCTGCGAGCGCCTCCTGACTCCTTGTTATCGTGGGGCGGGTCCCCTGACCCGCGGCCGACGCCCCCGTCGGCCCGCTCGGAGAGCGGAATTCGCCCGGAAGATACCCTAATTCTCCGTCTGTGCTTTCTCCACATGATCAATAACGATTACCGACACCGAACCCTTCGCGGGCTCCAGCTTCAACCCCAGCCCCTGCAACGCCGAAAAAATATCCGGCAGGTCCTCCGCCTCCGGTGAACTGGCCATCGACGCCCGGAACCTCAGCTCGAAATCGTACCTCGTCTTCAGTCCGGTAGCATCGATCACAGGCCGCTGAACCTCGTCGCTTAGCTTATCGGCCAGCCTGGTCATCGTCACCCGGATACCGAGCAGGCCTACTCCTCCAGCACCCTCACTCCGCCTCAAATCGTCATCGGGACTCCGAGCCGTTGCGGGCCCTGAGCCGGAGTTATGCATCTTAGGTCCGTTCTTCGCCACCACCAGGCTATACCCCGAAATATCCCTGCTCTCCCGATGGACCGTCAGCTTAAACCGTTCGGCCAGCAGATTCTGCAGCATCACCCGGAACTGCTCCTGTGTGGTGTCCGGCGGCATTGTGGCGTCGACCGCGAACGTCTCCGTATCCATCCAGCTCGGCCCCGTGAGTTCATAGTCCTTCGCCGAGTAGGAGGTCTTCACGAGATCCTTCAGGCTGATTGACGGATAGCGAATCCGTCCAGGATCGTTGGTCCCTGGCCCGCCGGTCGGCCTCAGGATACGGCCGGCCCGCTTCACCGACGCCGCATCGAAGGTCAGCGTGGTTTGACCATCGACCATGCTGGCGAATACCAGCACGCAGCAAAAGATTCGGGACCACCGCATCTCGTCCAGCTTACCCTTTTTCGCGTCAGGGGATCAGGTCCGGAAGGGACGCTCGGCGGTAGCCGAGCTGGTCTGTCGCGCGTAAATGCGGGTGGCAACCGGTCATATTCATTCAGCCTGTTTTCACCTGCAAAAACACTCGGCAGAAACCGCGCCAACTTACCCTTTTTCGTGTCAGGGGATCAGTTCCGGAAGGGACGCTCGGCGATAGCCGAGCTGGTCTGTCGCGCGTAAATGCACGTGGCAACCGGTCATATTCAATTCAGCCTGTTTTCACCTGGTTCTGTGGCCGGTTAGGCCATGCAAAAACACGCGGCAGAAACCGCGTCCCTCACCCGCGCTCATGAGCGCAACCGCTGCATCAGTGAAATGTCGTCAACCACCGCAATCCCCACTTTGCTCAGGTATTCACAGGCTGGCTTCTCGAAAAAGTCTTCGTCCCTCGTGCAGATCGACCGGCTGGGCCGCAGCCTGCTCGACCTGATAACGATGCTGGATGACCTCCGTTCCCGTGGTGTGAAATTCCACTCGCTCACCGGGCGATCGGCACAGCCACGCCCACGGGCCGCGCAATGTGGCAGATGATCGGCGTTCTGGCGCAGTTGGAACGGTCTCTTATCTCAGAGCGAGCCCGCGCCGGAGCGAAGACCGCGCAGCGCCGAGGCGTCAAGTTTGGCCGGAAGGTGAAGCTGACGCCCGAGCAGATCGACCACGTCCCGAAACTGATCGATAAAGGCGAGGCCCGACAGTACGTGGCCGACCTGTTGAACGTCGGCCGATCCACGCTCTATCGGGCGCTGGTCGGATAATTAAAGTACTGAACAAACATACCCCGAGAGCTTGGTCCGTGCGCTGTGGATATGGCGTCGAACGGTTACTTCCTTGACGTTCAGGATAGTCCCAACTTCAGCGGCAGAATAGCCTTTGATATATCGCAGAACCACGGCGGCGCGCTCGCGTTTAGTTAAGACACCCAGACCTTCCCTGAACAGCCGCTTTCGTTCCTTCAATCTGAGCAGGCACTCCGGTCCCGGCGCGGGATCGACCGCGTGTGCCAGAAGTTCGACTGTGGGCTTTATCCGGCGAAACTGGTCATTACAGATGTTCACCGTGACACGGTAAAGCCACGCGCCAAGGTCTCCACGTACGTTGGCATGGCTCCTCAACAGGCGCACAAAGACCTCCTGAACCGCGTCCATCGCATCCTCGTCCTGTCTAAGCAGGCGGCGCGCGGTCCGCAGTACGGCTTGCTGGTGCGCCGTCGCAAGCGCGTCAAACTCCTCTGCTCGCATTGATTTCAATTCCCCGACGGTCGTTCGACGTGGTCGATAGTAAAGAAATCGAGGGGCTCTTTGGCAGCTTCCAGCTTCAGCCCGAGTTGCTCCCTGATTGCCGTGAACACTGGCGGTCCGGGGTCGGCTGGAGCAACATCCTGAGGGTTCGGCACCTGTTGCTGTGGGGTGAACTGGAACTCAAGGTCGTAACCGCCGGTGAGGGCGGTCTTATCCACGACGACGCGACCAATGTCTCGAATCCGCCCCAGGGACCAGGCCAGGTACGACATGGACACATCTTTCCCAATGTAGTGCCCCAATCCGAGAGGACCAAACTCTGGTTCGTTTCCTGTCGTATTCTTTGCGAACTTTGGACCGGCTTTCTCGAATACCAGCGCATAGACCGGCTGCACCTTCTTCTCGTTCCGGAGTCTCAGCTTGAAGCGGTCGGCCAGCAGGGCTTGCAGCATAAGCATTTGTTCGTCGCGGCTGACCGGACGATCAGTCTTAGCCACAATGTCATAGCCTTCTGAGTTCACCCACGCAGGACCACCCGAGATCTGATCCGCCCTCATGCTGTACGCGGTCACGATCAAGAACTTTAGAGGCACGTTGGTCGCGAGGAAAGTCTGGCCGCCCGCGAGACTTCTGACCTTGCCGCCCTCACCGCCCGCCGAAAGCTTGACCGACGCCGCATCGAACCGGGCCGAGGACGATCCGGCAGTTGGTTGGGCGCGAGTCTGAGGGGCGGTCAGAAGGCCAATTGATGCCGGTAGAGCCACGATCAGCAATCCTAAAAGACGTCGTGAGGTGGCTTTCGGTGGGCCTGTGATTGCGCCTGGTGTTGCGAGTTGGGACTGCATTGATGTTAAATAATTAACATCAAGTCAGCGCTGCTGTCAAGTCCGCCGGTGTTTCCGTTCATTCCAGGGCGGCGAAATAGCGCACATAGGTCCGTGTATAGATAAAAGGCCTCAAGCGGCGACTGTAGTAATTTTACGTTGAACTAAACCGCTTCGCGGTATCTGGCTGCGGCTGAGGCTTTCCCGAACAGGGCTGGGGCGGCTCCTGAGAAACACTGGACAGGTCTGTTAGCAGCAGACGAATCCATTCTCAGGAGCTATCGCATGACCCCTTTACGTCAACGCATGATCGAAGACATGCAGTTGCGCAATCTGACGCCGGAAACACAGCGCAACTACCTTCATTATGTCGCCGAGTACGCCCGCTACTTCAACCTCAGCCCGGAAAAACTCGACGCCGAAGCCATCCATCAGTACCTGCTCTACCTGCTGAACGACCGGAAGTTCTCGCCGGAGAGCGTGAACTGCTGCGTCTCCGGTCTGAAGTTTCTTTACCTCACCACGCTCGAAATGCCCTGGACGGACGAATATTTCCCACGCGCCAAACGGCCTCAGAAACTGCCCATCGTCCTCAGTCAGGAAGAAGTGCTGCTCTTTTTCGACCATGTACCGGGACTGAAGAACCGCGCCGCTCTGATGACCTGTTACGGAGCCGGACTCCGCATCTCCGAAGCCGTCGCACTTAAGGTCGGCGACATCGACGGGAAACGCAAGCTCATCCGCGTCGAACAGGGCAAAGGACAGAAAGACCGTTACGCCATGCTCTCGGACCGCCTGCACATGGTGCTGCGCCGCTATTTTAAGGCCTTCCACCCCGAGGGCGGCCCGTTCGACCTCAATGAATATCTGTTTCCCTCCTGGAAACGAGACCGCCACATGAGCACCACCTCGCTGCAACTGGCCTGCCGCGAAGCCGCGGCCCATGCCGGGCTGCGCAAAAAGGTCACCGTCCACGGACTTTGCCATGCCTTCGCCACCCATTTGCTCGAACAGGGTACCGACCTGCGTGTCATTCAGGTACTGCTCGGCCACAGCCAGATCGACACCACAGCGCGCTATACACGGGTCTCACCGCAGATCGTGGCCGGTACCGTAAGTCCGCTCGACCGGCTCGAAGCTCCTCATCGGGAACGCCCCGCAGCTTCAAAGAAACCGCTACAGAAGAACAGATAACGTGAACCGGCCCGCTTTCGAGCTGGCCGGCATTTTTCGTCAACACGGAGAAGCTTACCGGGCGACGCATAAACTGCCGCTTCAGCAGTTGCGCGTGATGCGCGCTATCGAAGTGTGCCGTACCGCCGCGCTCGGCGGTCATGTCGAAAAATGCAGCCAGTGCGATCTCACTCGTATTGCGTATAACTCCTGTCGTAACCGTCACTGTCCGAAGTGTCAGAACGCGGAGCGCGCCGACTGGCTCGAAAGCCGGAAGTCCCAACTGTTGCCGGTTGAATACTTCCACCTGGTCTTCACCATTCCCGAAGAACTGGCGCGCGTCGCCTTTTACAACAAGGAAATCGTCTACAGCATCCTGTTCAGCGCTGCGTCGGAAACACTGCTCACCATCGCGCGAGACCCCAAACATCTCGGCGCGGAGATCGGCTTCTTCGCTATCCTGCACACCTGGGGACAGAACCTGCTTCATCATCCCCACGTTCACTGTGTCGTCCCCGGCGGCGGCTTCAGTCCCGACCATGATCGCTGGATCGGCTGTAAGCCCGGTTTCTTCCTGCCTGTGCGCGTTCTTTCGCGCCTGTTCCGGCGTCTTTTCCTTGAAGCACTGGAGGACGCCTTTTACCAGGGAAAGCTCTGTTTCTTCGGTGAAACCGAATCGCTCCGGGACGCCATCGCCTTTGCGTCCTGCCTTGCCTCTCACCAGAACCGCGAATGGGTTGTGTATTCAAAACCGCCGTTCGGCGGGCCAGGCCAGGTCCTCGAATACCTGGGCCGCTATACCCATCGAGTCGCGCTCTCCAACGAGCGCATCCTCGGCGTGAGCAACAGCGAAGTCACTTTCCAGTGGAAGGATTACCGCCACAAAGACAAACAAAAATCAGGCGCGCTGACGATCCCCGCCAACGAGTTCATCCGGCGTTTCCTCATTCATACCCTGCCACCAGGCTTCCCGCGCATCCGCCACTTCGGCTTCCTTGCCAACCGGCATCGCCGCGAAAAACTCGTTCTGTGCAGACAACTTCTGCATACCGAGATAACCGAACTGCTGCCGAGCACCGAGCAACGCGGTGAATTGCGGCAGGCGCTTCGACCCGCGCAGCCGACCCGTTGTCCCTCCTGCGGCAGCGCCATGGTCCGGCTCGGCTCCGTCCCGCCTTATCTCTGGCCCGCACGTCCTCCCGACAGCTCATGACCCTTCACTGGCCAACCCGGCTCGACGCTCGCTTTGCCGTACCGGCATCGCACCGCAGACCTGCGCCGCCACTCCGCAAGATGAGCCCATCAAGGCTTCTGACCGGCTGCCTTCAGCCCTGCTTCAGCATAAAAACAACCAGAAGCATCAACTCCTGCCTGTTCCTCCCCCTGGCCCCTTCTCGAAAAACCACCCGACCCACAGGATTCACTCAGACCCGCCGCATTCAAACCCCATAACCGAAGGCCTCGCTGCGGTTTCGTTCACCGAAAGGTTCCATCACCCGGCGGGACTCTGTATCCCCCTTTTCTCCCGCTTTTGTGGCCCGCCGGCCGATGCAACCTTTTTCAATAACACTTTTCTTAACGAATTCGTTCACGCCTTTTCAATCTCTTACGTCGATTTGGTCTCGAAACAGCAAATCCACATGCGAGGCTCTTGTCCGAAGGAGCATTCCCAAAATGGCAGTATCCGACAAACAGCTCGCAGCGAACCGAGCCAACGCCAAAAAGTCCACCGGCCCGCGCACCCCGAAAGGCAAAGAAGTCTCCGTCATGAACGGTTTCGTTCACGGCCTGACCGGCCTCGCCACAGTCATGACGGACGAAGACCGCGTGACCCAGATCGGATTCCTCAAACCCCTCATCGAAGATCTGAACCCCACCGGACCCATGGAGACCCAACTGGCCCGAGGAGTCGCCCTCGATCAGTTCCGCCTCAACAAAATCAAAACCATCGAAGACAACATGCTCGCCTGGGCCGAACTCGTTCCCCTCGATGGCAAAGTCAATGCCGAGCATCCCCGCGTGCACCATGGCCTGACTCAAGCGCTCGCGTTCTTCCAAAACGACCGGGGCTTCAACAACCTCTCGCTCTACGAACAGCGCATCACTCGAAACATGCACAAAAACCTCAAACTCCTCCGCGAAATTCAGGCCCGCCGCAAATCCGAAGAACGCCTCAACTCCAAAGCCAAACCGCTAACCCGAACGGCATCAGGCGGAAACGAAGAAAATGGGTTCGAATTTTCTTCCGCTCTTTTGCAGGCTGAAAACCCCGCTCCCGAGGCAAAGGAGGCGCCGAAAAGTCCCCCGCTTGACCTCGAAAACGCCGCATAAACGATGAAAAACCTCCCTCAAACCCCTCGCTCCAAAGATTCCCGCCACGCGCCTCACCCAACCCGCGCCTATATGATTCAAACTAAAGCTATGACCGACTACCCCATGCTGATCGCCGGTGAACCCGTCCGCACCGACGCCCCCAAATCCGTAAGAATTCCCTTCGACCAGTCGATCGCCGGAACCATCTACGAGGCCGGTCCCGCCCAGGTGAATGCCGCCATCGAAGCCGCCCAAAAAGCCGCGCCCCTCATGCGCGCCATGTCGCGCCACGAGCGCGCCACGATCCTCTACAACGCCCACCGCCTCCTCACCGAGCGCAAAGAAGAAATGGCCCAGGCCATCGCCTCCGAATCCGGCAAACCGATCCGCGAAGCTCGCGGCGAAGTCGATCGCGGCCTCTTCACCCTCCTTTTTTCGGCCGAAGAGGCGCACCGCCTGCACGGCGAAGAAGTGCCCATGGACGCCCATCCCGGCGGGCGCGGCAAAACCGGCCTCCTCATTCGCGAACCTCTCGGCGTCATCGCCGCCATCACGCCCTTCAACTTCCCGCTGAACCTCTCGCTCCACAAGATCGGACCCGCCATCGCCGCAGGCAACACAGTCGTCCACAAACCCGCCTCCGCTACACCGATCAGCGCCATCCTGCTGGCCCACATTTTCCTCGACGCTGGCCTCCCGAAAGGAGCCCTCAACGTAATCACCGGACCCGGCGGCAGCATCGGCGACGCCCTCACCTTCGACCCTCGCGTCGCCATGGTCACTTTCACCGGCAGCCCGGAAGTCGGTCAGCGCATTCGTAATCTCGCGGGCATGAAGCGCGTCTCCCTCGAACTCGGCTCCAACTCCGCCGTCATCCTCGAACCCGACGCCGACCTCGACAAAGCCATCCCCAAATGCGTCGCCGGATCGTTCGCTCACTCCGGCCAGGTCTGCATCTCCATTCAGCGAATCTACGTGCACGAATCCATAGCGCCCGAAGTCTCGGCCCGCATGTCCGAACTCACTCAAAAGCTGCACATCGGCCATCCCCTCGAAGACGCGACCGAAGTCAGCTCGCTGATCACCGAAACGGAAGCCAAACGAATCGAATCCTGGATCGGAGAAGCGCAGGACGCCGGCGCGAAACTCGTTACCGGAGGCAAGCGCCGCGGAGCCACCATCGATCCCGCCATCCTCACCGGCGTCCCGGCCACCGCCAGCATCAGCGCCAAAGAGGCCTTCGGTCCGGTCGTCGCCGTAAACTCATATAAGACGCTCGACGAAGCCATCGCCCTCGTCAACCAGTCCGACTACGGCCTTCAGGCCGGCATGTATACCCGCGACATCGAAAAGGCCTTCCGCACCGCTCGTGAGGTCCACGTCGGAGGGTTTCATATCAATGAGATACCGGCCTTCCGCGTCGACCAGATGCCCTACGGAGGCG
>Ga0206867_1183_pt1 | contig 12267 bp, 8 predicted proteins | sample Alteio_BWOrgCont_37_FD_152905 | JGI IMG/M metagenome (GOLD analysis project Ga0206867, IMG submission 152905) | Enriched cells from forest soil in Barre Woods Harvard Forest LTER site, Petersham, Massachusetts, United States -... | ecosystem: Environmental > Terrestrial > Soil > Temperate forest > O...
TTTGAAATCGGGTTCTACAACGAAGAACCAGTTCACGGGCTTGAATTTTGACGCCATCGCGACGTCATGGAGCGCCCCGGCGAGCGTTTTTCGAAGCTCTTCCGCGTTATGCTTTCGAACGCGAAACACCACTGAAGTCGGCTCCGCGTTGGAAGCGTGAAGAGCCATCCTGCGCTTTCCGATTTCCTCCGTAAGCGCTTCGGGCGTGGGCTTCGAAAACCTGCCAAACAGCGCGCCAATTGGAAGATCAATCACGTTTGGTCCCAAAGACATCACCTCATCTGCCGGAGCGAGAAATCATTCTGATGATTTTTCTTTGGTTGTTTCCGCGTATAAGAAAATAGAAGTTCTTGGGTAATGCCAAGAAGGTGCGCCGCTTCAAGAGACGATAGGACATCCGTCGATGACGTTGTTTGGTCAACGTTCTTCATAATGTCTTTTTAGTGCCAGTCGAGGCCGATCGATCCCAGTAATTGCACAATCTTCGTCCACTCCGTCCCAGGCGTCATGTGGCACCAGGAAATCCGCAACGCCCCCATGATCTCTTCGTCCGGCAACCCCATCGCTTTGAGCACATGGCTGGGCTTGTAGCTGGCCGAAGTACAGGCCGAACCATTGGACACCGCGATTTCGCCCTTCAGAGCGACCAGCACCGCCTCCGAATCGAGTCCGGCAAAGGAAAGATTGATTACGTGCGGCAACGATCGCTCCGGATCGCCGTGGATCCTAGGTCCGAGAGCCAGCAGGGCGGCTTCCAGTGACTTCCTGAATTTAAGGCATCGCTTCGCGCGGACAGCGTGATTTTTCAACGCGAGTTCCGCTGCCACCCCGAAACCCACGATCAATGGCACTGCGAGGGTCCCGGGGCGCAGTCCACGTTCCTGCCCGCCTCCGAAAGCAAGCGGCTTCAGCGGAGGACGGTCAAATCCGCGCCGCCTCGTCGCCAGGGCGCCGGCGCCTTTCGGGCCGTAAATTTTGTGCGCGCTAACGCTGATGAGATCGATGCGCGGATTCCTCAGCGGTTCAATCAGTTTCCCAAACGTCTGCGCCGCATCCACGTGAAGAAAGGCCCGGTGTCCCTTTAGGGCCGCGGCGATCTCGTCGATCGGCTGAATCACACCGGTCTCGTTGTTGGCGTGCATCACGGAAACGAGCATCGTCTCCGCGCGCAAGGCCCCGCGCACTGCGTCGGGCGGCACCCAGCCACCGGAATTAGGAGCCAACAGCTCGACCTCAAAGCCACGGCGCTCAAGTTCCTCCAGCGGTTCAAGCACCGCTTTGTGCTCGATCTGCGTGCTCAGGATGTGCCGGCGTCCGGATCGTTCGCCAAACTCCGCCAGGCCAAGAATTGCCAGGTTGTTGCTCTCCGTCGCCCCGCTGGTAAAAATCACCTCTTCCCGTTCGACCCCCAGGACCGTTGCCACTTGATCGCGCGCCTTCTGCACCGCTTGCTTCGCGCGCGCTCCAAACTCGTGCGTTCGGCTGCCCGCATTTCCAAATTCTTCCTCAAAAAAGCGCAGCATCTCGCGCTGCACATCCGGCTCCAGCGGCGTGGTCGCGTTGCAATCGAGATAAACTGGGCGGGTGTTTGGCATCCGAGATTCTGTATGTTTTTATATTGACATACAGATGGAAATAATATTCTATCTTCCCATACACCGCACGCCAGTCTTTTCCCATCGTTTTCCTTCATGGACTCATTATCCACTCTCAATTTTCCCGTCATCCGCGGCATGCAAGCCGGGCGCGAATATTACGTGTCGATGTGGAATTTGCGCATGATGCGGCGCATATCCATCTTCGATGAGAAGGATCTCCCTCCCGAGTTGCGCGCCCAGCGCGTCCTCAATAAGGCGCGCATCCCCGAAATCCGGGACTACATGCTCGACAATCCCAAGGATTACGTCTTCTCAGCCATCACGGCTTCCATTGATTCCCGGGTCACGTTCGAACCGATGTCCAGCAAGGTGGGAGAGGATCACGTCGGCATTCTCCGGGTGCCAATGGATGCGAAGTTCATCATCAATGATGGCCAGCACCGTCGGGCCGCCATCATCGAGGCCCTCAACGAAAAACCCGCTCTCGCTTCCGAAACCATCGCCGTCGTCTTTTTCCTTGATATCGGCCTCGATCGCTCTCAGCAGATGTTCGCGGATTTGAACCGCTATGCGATCCGTCCCAGCCGATCCATCGGCCTCCTCTACGATCACCGCAATGCCAAGGCCAAGCTCGCCCGCCTTCTCATCATGAAGTCCGAGATCTTTCGCGATATCGTCGATCTCGAAAAAAGCTCCCTGGCGCCGCGTTCCCGAAAGCTCTTCACCCTCAGCGCGTTTTACAACGCGTGCGCCGACCTCCTCCACGACCTTGCCACGGGAAATATCGAGGAAGACGCGGTGCTCGCCCGCGAATATTGGGAGGCCGTCGCTCGGCAATTCCCCGCCTGGGCTCAAGTGCGCGAGGGCCGGATGCCCGCCAGCGAGGTGCGCGAAGGGTTCATCCATTCTCACGGCATTGCCCTCCAAGCGATTGCAAAAACAGGAAACGCGCTCATCAAGACCTGGCCGAGCAAATGGCGCAGCAAACTCGCCGGACTGCGGGAAATCGATTGGGCGCGCTCCAATGCAAAGCTCTGGGAAGGTCGCGCCATGATCGGCGGCAAGGTCTCCAAGGTCACCACCAACGTCACCCTCACCACCAATGTCGTCAAAAAAGCCCTCGGACTCTCCCTCACGGATGAGGAACAGCGCGTCGAGGCGGCCTATCGGAAGGGAGGTCCACGATGAAAATCATTTCAATCACTTCGAAGGCCGAGGTCGCCAAATATCGAGGGGAAAATGTTCCCGTCATGGCCATCGATCTCGGCTTTTCCGGGCGTAAGGAGACAACTGGCTACGCTTGCTCGCCTGATTCTCCCGACGGAGAAGCGATCAAGTATTCCGAAGCGCTAAGCAGAGTGGCACGCATCGCAGAAGAGCACTCGCAAAGCATTCTAATTCTTGAAGCACCGCTTTGCGGACGGTTTGAAGATGGCAACCCGATCGCCCGCGGTCCTTTTGAGGAAGCCGCTACAGGCACTCGCCCGAAGCATTGGAATATCGGAGCCGGGGCCGCCGTTGCCCTCGCTGCCATTCATTTTTTGCTTCACCTCAATGAAAAACTTCGTTCCTGCAACTCCACGATTTATCTGATTGAGGGGTTTATTAGCGGAGACAATAAACCGAAGCTCGCGAAGGGCAGGGCTTCCAAAACGAGCCAGCACGCCGCGGATGCCGCACTGCTTCTGCAGTCGTTCAATAACGATACCAAATGCGACGATTTCATCGAGACCGGTCCTGCCGACGATGTCCTCGTCACAACCAGAATTCTAGGAATCGAATCGGATTGCAGACCGGCGATCATCTTGAAGCCGCGTCCTCGTCAGTGATCAAATTGCCGAGCAAATATTTATGAAATCGAAGTCAGCTACTGCGGATGGCCCATCAACGAAGAAATCCGCCTTTTCCGAATGCGGCCTGCAGCGCGCGGTTGAGTCGCTCAAAGAAGAGATCCGTGAGCTCTATCTCGCCGACGACGTGCCATGGATTGTCGGCTACAGCGGCGGCAAGGACTCGACCGCCACGTTGCAACTGATCTGGCTCGCCCTTCGCGACCTGCCTCGCGAGCAGTATTCCAAGCCTGTTCACGTCATTAGCACCGATACTCTGGTCGAAAACCCCGTCGTTGCTAGCTGGGTCACGCGTTCTCTCGAAACCATGCAGCGCGCGGCGGATGAACAGCACGTCCCGATCTCCCCGCATCGACTTACACCTCGCACTGAAGACTCTTTTTGGGTAAATTTAATTGGCAAAGGGTACCCGGCTCCACGGCACAAGTTTCGATGGTGCACCGAGCGGCTGAAAATCAAACCCTCAAACGCGTTCATCAGCGGTGTCGTGAAAGAGAGTGGCGAGGCAATTCTAGTCCTCGGAACTCGCAAAGCGGAAAGCGCTCGCAGATCCGCAAACATGACCAAGCATGAAGCTGGGCGCGTGCGCGATCGCCTGAGCCCAAACGTCAGCCTTCCAGGCTCTCTTGTTTATACGCCCATCGAAGACTGGTCGAACGACGATGTCTGGATGTTCTTAATGCAGTCGTCGAATCCTTGGGGCTACAACAATAAAGACCTTCTGGGTATGTACGCGGGCGCCTCGGCAGATGGAGAATGCCCGCTGGTCGTAGACAGCAGTACGCCGAGTTGCGGCGATTCCCGCTTCGGATGCTGGGTCTGCACGCTCGTCGAGCAGGACAAATCAATGACGGCGATGATTCAAAATGACGAAGAGAAGGAGTGGATGCTGCCTCTGTTGCGCCTTCGAAATAAACTCGATTTTCGGATGATGGGAAATGGCGATATGGATTCGTCCGACCGCCATTTGCGTGATTTTCGACGAATGAGCGGCGCCGTCCAACTTATGAAAGCAGGAAAGGAAATCCCCGGTCCATACCTGCAATCCGCCCGCGAAGACTGGTTGAAGCAATTACTCCATGCGCAAACTTGGATCCGGAAAAATGGCCCTGCAGATGTTTGCAAAATCGAGTTGATCACCCTTAGTGAATTGCAGGAAATCCGCCGCATCTGGGTGGTCGAAAAACACGAGCTCGAAGATTCCCTCCCGCGCATTTATCAGGAAGAGACAGATGAGCCTTATCCGGGTGGACGACTGGACGACAGCATGGAACTTCACGCAGCCGACCTCGCCTTCCTGCAGGAAACTTGCGGTGACGACCGTCTCCACTACGAGCTTGCCCGTGAATTGCTTAGCATCACGCGCCAGAGCCGAAACGATCAAAAACGCGCCAAGCATTATGAGCGCCTCGAAAACGCTTTCGGCAAACACTACTATAAAGACGCCGAAGATGCCCTCGGCCGAGCCCACCACAAAGCAACACTGCGTGCCGGCTCCGACGATCTCTCTGCGGCAAATAAGCTCTCGGAGGAGTCGGAGTGATTCTCCATCGCATCACGCTCCGCAACGTGGGAGTTTACGGTGGCGAGCACCGCATCGAGCTTACCCCGCCCGATGCGGATCATCCGGTTATCCTCATTGGCGCCCTCAACGGCGGGGGCAAAACGACCCTCCTCGGCGCTCTTCAATTGGCGCTTTATGGCGCTCGCAGTCGGGGCATCGAGCGCAGCCGCAAAGGTTACCAGCGCTATCTTCGGGATCTCATCCATCGCGACGCCGACCCCGCGGAGGGCGCGTCCGTCACCCTCGAATTTGAGCGCCGCATCAATGGCCGGCCTGTCCACTATGGAATCCGCCGCAGTTGGGCGATGGAAGAAGGGAACCTCCACGAGTCTCTCGCCGTCAAGGTAGATGGCCAACCCGATCCGCTGGAGGCTGCCCACTGGGACGAGACCATCGATGCCTATTTGCCCGCCCGGTTGGCGCATCTCTTCTTCTTTGATGGCGAACAAATTGAACGTTTGGCCGACGAGGAAGCAGCGACTGAACTTTTGGCTTCCGCTTTTCAAAGTTTACTCGGCCTCGATCTCGTCGGCCGCCTGCAAGAGGATCTCGCAATTCTCGAGCGGCGCAAGAAAGTCCAGCTCCGGCCTCCCAAGGAGCAAAAACGTCTTGCGTTCATGGAGGAGGAAGTCGAGTCGGCGGAGTTGGCGCTCGACAGCGCAAGACAGAAATTCGCGGGTCACAAAAGCGCCATGGAGCGTCATGACCTCGATCTCCAAAAAAAGAAGAGTGAATTTAAGAGCAATGGAGGTGAATGGGTGGCCGCGCGCGATACGCTCGATGCCGAACGAGCCTCTGTCGTCGCGGAACGAAAGGATGTGGAAGAGCGCATCCGGGAAGTTGCCGCAGGCCCGGCGCCGTTTCTTTTGGCCACCGGACTAATCCAGGAATTGCGCGCCCAAGCCGCGCGCGAAACCGGCGCGCGTCGAGAACGCATCGTTGCGGATGCCGAGGAAGCGCGGGATACCAAGGTTCTGGCGGCTCTCGCCGCCAAGGCGCCCGCCAAGGTCTGCCAGACGGTCGCCGAACTTCTCGAGCAACACCGTCCCCAGCGGGATCTTTTGGACACGCCTCTCGTTTTAAATGCCGAAGAAGATTTCCTCTCTGAGCTTGACGAGTTGCTCAAGGTGGACCTGCCGCGAGCCCAGGTTTCGCTGGAGAAACTCTCCGCCGATTGGAATTCCCTCGATAATCGCATCGACGCCTTGGATCGGAAATTGGCGATCGTTCCCGATGTCGATGCCTTGTCCCGGGTGCAGCGTGAAATCATTGCCCTTGAGTCGGAAATTCGCTCGCTGGAGGAAGCGCGGAGGGAACTCGAGGAAGGAGTGTCTCGCGCCGAATTCGATCTGCGACTTCGCCAATCCGCCCTACGCAAAGAAACGGATGAGCACGCCGTTCAATGGGAAGACGAGGACCACGACCGCCGCATTCTGGATCGCATTCCCAAGGTCAATAGCACTCTGGAGAAGTTCCGCGCCAAAGTGGTGGCCCGCCACGTCGGCGCCTTGGAGCGGGCGATCTTCGAATCCTTTCAGCACTTGATCCGAAAGCCAAAACTGGTCGGGGCGATTTCCATTGATCCTTCCACCTTTGCCATTGGTTTAACCGACGGTGAAGGTCGGGATTTGCCGTTCAATTTACTTTCCGCTGGAGAGCGCCAACTCCTTGCCACCTCCATCCTTTGGGGCCTGGCCAAAGTATCGGGACGGCCCGTCCCTTTGATGATCGATACGCCGCTGGGGCGTCTCGATTCCCGTCATCGCAGCCATGTCGTTCAGCGTTATTTTCCCGCCGCTTCGCACCAAGTCATCCTTCTCTCCACCGACGAAGAGATCGTCGGCCGCTATCATGCGATGATTGAGCCCGCGGTCGGGCGTCATCTTTTGATAGAACTCTGTGCCGATGACAGAAAGCTCATTATCGAAAATTCCTATTTTAAGAACTGATGAAGCCCCCTGTAGACACTATTCGACTGAGTCAATCCGATCGTGATCGCCTAATTCGCATAAAAAGGCTTACTGGTATTGAGTCGTGGAACATAATTTGCCGCTGGGCATTGTTATTGGGGCTCAAAGCGAACAGAGGAGGAGCGCAGGAGATAGAGGAGGGGCGTGGAGCGATCGAGATTAAGTGGGACACATTTGTCGGACCGTATAATCATATTTTTGTGCATCTGATACATTGGTGCTACCACCAAACAGGGGCGAACAAAGCAACGACGCTAAATGAATTCATTCACGGACGATTGACGCATGGAATTCTGATAATGAGCAAGCCCGGTGCAATTCAAAATCCCGCGAGCTTTGCAGCGTTCCGCGCCCCTTAAATCTCTGCAACGTTTAGACTCCCGAGCGGTGTCGACTCGGCGGAAGGAATCAAGTTCACGATAGAATCCAATGAATACTCCCGGGCCTCTCCAGTTTCTCGCAGAATTCGCAATCCAGCGTTCGCGTATTCTTCGAAAAGCATGACCCGATAATCCATTTGATCCTGATCGGGATTCAAAATCTTAGGATCCTTGGACGCAACCAAGCCAATCAGGTGGACCAATCCCGGCCATGCGGGACATCCGCTAAAGTATGTAAAATCAATTGATTTTCCAGAGTCATGCTGACCAATCGGCTCTCGTTTTCCAGCTTGGACACCTATTGAGGCGGCGAAAAGCAACAGTCGCCAAATATCAGCAAACGGCGAGTCGGTCTTCTTGGCAAGCCGCTCAATAACATCTTCTTTGTCTATGGCTCGACGGATTCGACGCATACTTGTGGTTTTCTTTTTGCCGTTTTTCGAGTCACCGACGAGACTGAATAAGCCATCTGAATCGATCGAGAATAAGAGTGGCTCATACTGCAAGGTTTTGTCGGGAAGTTCACAGTGCCGACGCACCTGTTCTCGCAAGATAGCCAGATCGTCGATTGAATTAAATTGGTAAAGCTTTCGCGCCTTGATCCGCGCAAGAATAGACTCGAGATCCATCGGCTCATTATTGGAGCGTAGAATTTCAGCGGCGGCTTCGGCGATCGTCATACCTCAACAATCTCTGTATGTTCGGGTTCATCTTTTTTATAAATCTCGAAAGTCGAGCCGCCTAAAGTGAGTTTGCCCGCGGCATCCTCTCGTTTCGAAGGAGCATGATAACGCAAATAATATCGCCGGCCAATGCGATTGCTTGAACCTAGTTCCCGCTCCACTTCTCCTCGGTACTGGCTGCTGCTGACCAGCACGATGGCCTGCGGGGCCAATTGCGGGACGTTCTTCGCAATCGCTCCCCGAAACTCTTCGCCCAATTGTCCGAACGGCGAATCCATGACCAGGGGATAATCCCCGCCCTGCAAGTCCTTCATGATGCTTGGAATTTCATTTCGGCGCTGCGCCAGCGCCACCAGGCTGGAGATAAACACCAGCGACATCACCTGGCGGTGGCCCTGGCCATGCGCCACTTCCACGGAGACGAGGCCCGATTCCGTGCGGATCGATTTCGACAGCCGCAGGGTAAATTCCGGCGTCAACTCCAGCCGGTAATCCTGCAGCGTAACGCGGGAAAATACCCGCTCAATTTCCTTCCCGAGCTCTTTGCCCAGGTCTTCACTTTCCGAGGCCAGGATTTCCTTCAGGAGGTTTGCCACTTCGTCCACTCGCTCGAGGCGGCGCTTGGCCCTGGCCGCTTCCACGCCTTTCTGCTGTTTGACTCGCAGGCTCTCCTGGATTTGACGCAGCTTAAGTTCCCCATCGTCCACTGCAGTGTTCAATCGGCCCTCTTCCCGGTCGAGGTCTCGCAGCCGCAATTGCTTTTTCTCCCGGTCACTTTCCAATTGGTGTACTTCCTGGTCGTCCTTGGAGCCCAGTCTTTCGCGAATCTCATCCAAATCTTCGCGAATCAACCGCAGCCGTTCCACGAGATGATCGCGATCCTGCACATGACGGCGCAAGGCTTCCTGCGTGCGGGTCACGGTGCTCTCAATGACCCCAATCGCTCGATCCAGGTCGCGCACCGCGTTGTTGAATTCCGGATCGCCCGCCTTCGTCAATTGCGCTTCCACCGATTTCCAGGCTTCGCTTCCTTCCGGCAGCGCGCATCCGCAGATGCACTTCCCGGCGTTCAGCAGGTCCTGGATGAAGTCGTTCATCACTCGCGCCGGGATCCGGCCCGCGGCCCGCAACTCATGCGTAATCTCTTTTCCTTCCCGCACCAGGCCCGTGCAAAATAGCGTATAGCCGTCCGCCGCAATCAACTCGGCGAGCTGCTTCTCTTGTTCCTTCAACGCGCTCTGCTTTTCCGTCTGCTCCGCCTCCAGCGTCACCCGCCGGCGTTGCAGTTCCCGCGCCTCCCGGTTGGCGTCCAAACGGCGGTCGATTTCCTTGATCTCTTCATCCACCGCTGACTGGTTTTTCTTGCACGTTTCCAGGGAATCGCGTTTTGTCGCCAGCTCTGCAATCGCCTTTTGCTCCTCATCCAGTAGCTGGGCCGTCTCTTCGTCCGTGTTGTTCCGCCACTCCTGGGAAAACCGGTTACGCACGTTCGGACTCAGCAGATCCGCGATTGTATCGTCCAGCAACTTCAGGCCGAGCATTCGCCGCACCGCATCGCTGATTTCCTCGGCGTTTTGCTCCATGGCCAGATGGTCGATCCGCTCGCCATTGAAGAAAAGCAACTCGCGCAATTCGGGGGGCAGGATCGAGTCAATAATCCGCTGCGCCTCCCGCGGCGATGCGCAGTTGATCGTTTGCCCGTCCACCTTCAGCACGCTGAGTTCCAATTCGCTGTCTTCGCCTTTTGACGCGCGCTCTTTGGCCAGCGTGGTCGTGCGATTGAGCGAATACGTCTCCCCGCCGTGGTCGAAAATGATCGATACCCGGGCGACTTCTTCTTCCGGCCGTCGCGAAGACTCACGGATGCTATCCGGAAGAATCTGTTCGGGCTTTGGAAGGTCTGGAGTAAAACCCCCGTGGCCGTAGAAGCCCCACAGCAGCGCGTTCAAGAAGCACGTCTTTCCAAATCCGTTTTCCCCGTGGATCAGCGTGACGTTTTTTTGCTTCCCACTGGCAAAAATGATTTCCTGTCGGCCAAGGTATTGCCGGAAATTCTCGAGGGTAAGTTTCTTGAGAATCACGGTGTGTACTCCCGGATGAGCCGCAGGAGATCCTGGTAAATGTCCTCGCGGCGCTTCTTGTGCTGCTCCATGCGCTCCTTGGCCATGATCTCTTTGATCAAGGACTGCATTTCCGGCGAGGCTTGTTTGAAGAGGGCCAGCGAACGAGGGGCCTGGCGGGGAGGAGGATCGGAGGACGGCATGGGCTTCAAGTGGCGTTTGCGAGCAGGTTATACCGGCGGCGCAGATCGATCAGCACGTGGAGGGCCGCATCGCCATTCTCTGCTGTCTGGCAGAATTCCACCACGCGGGCAAGCTCCCTTTGAAACATCCGCCTCCCCAGGTTAAATAAGTCGCCATCCAATTTTCCGCCCAAATCGGGCGGCGTCACGATGAAATCCCAAATGTCCGCCCGATCCTTGCCGGGAGCCTTGCGGAGCAGGCGGCCTCGGCGCTGGATGAATTGCCGCGGATTCGTCGAACTCGCCAAGATGAATCCCATACGCACATCGGGTAGGTCGATGCCTTCGTCCAGGCAGCGGATTGCGACCAAGCCGTCCAGCCAGCCCTCAAGGAGTTGGACCAGCAACTTCTCGCGGTCCGCCATTGCTTCGTGGTGCGAAAATCGCGCGACGCGCAGCCGGGCCCCGCGTCCCAGCACCTGGATGATGGCATCCATTTGCCGCATCATGCGCTGGTCGAACTCATCGCCTTCCGTCCCCTCCGAGTCCACCTGGCCATCCCCGCAATAGAATAGCGCCTTCGATACGGGTTGCTCCATTTTCTCCAGGGTGGCACGCAACGTCGGCAGCTTTGCCTGCGCCGAGGCCAGCAGTCGCGCCCGCCGCAGCAGGAGCATCTTGAGCTTTTGGCTGGGCGGTTCATCGTCGCTCCCGCGCGTCATCGCGCGGCCAATTTCAATGCTCAGTCCCAGATACTCCTGGGCCTCTTCCTCATTTAACTCCACCAGCACCGGATGATAATGATACCGGCACAACTGTCCGCCCTGAATCGCCTGCGCCAAGCCGTATGTGAAAACGATCTGGCCAAAGTAATCGAACAGCGCCTGCGTGCCTTCCCCATCCATGTGCCGCTCCGGCGTGGCCGAAAGCCCCACGCGGTAACGGATCGCGGGATTTAAATTCGCCCGGAGCTGTTCCGCGCCCAGATGGTGCATTTCGTCCGCGATCAAGAGATGCGGCACGCGGTCCGGCCTCAGCAGCCGCTGAAAATCCGGGCTCAGGAAGGTCTTATTGACCACCACCATCACGAAAAAAGTCCGTGACCGCATCATCAACGCGCTCATCCCGGATTCGAGCGCCGTCTGCCATTTCGCCCGCGCGCCATAACATTTCAACGGCCGAATTCCCGCATCCACAATCTCCCGCACCCATTGCTCCGCCAGATTCACATAGGGACAGGTAATAATCACCGCCAGCGGTCCCTCCCCGGAGAGTTGATTGAGCAAATGCAAGGCAGTGAGCGTCTTCCCCGTGCCGGTGGCCATGGCCAAAATCCCTCGTCCGCCCGCCTTGTTCCATGCCTTGATGGCTTCCTCCTGATACGGCCGCGGCTTCTTGCCCAGCGACAGCTTGCAGTTGTTGCTTTCCTCCCGGAAGGCGCCTTGCGTCGGCGGTTCGAGCTTGTAGCACTGCAAAAGGTCGCGCGCCACGTCGGTAAACTCCAACACCCGCAATCCTGGCGTCTCGTTCTCCCACAGCGCCTCAAAATTGGCGATCTCCTCCGCTACTCGACCATGGGGATCATCCCAGGACCAAAACACCTTGATGCTCTCAAAATTATCGACCAGGCCCCCGGCCGTCTCATTGGCCGAACCCGCGAAAGCCACATGATTTCCTGCGGCGTCCGTAAAGATCCCGATCTTCTCATGATAGATCCCGCGCGAAATCTGCCCTGCCCTATTGATGCGCAAGGCGAGTCGAACTTCCAGGGCGCCGTCCGCAATGAGCCAGGCCAGAGCGCTCAGCCGCTCCTTCGCCAGGAGGTTCTCGATCTCGCCGAACGATCGCTCCACAATCTGCCGCAGCACCGTCGCCGGATTCTCCTTCGCCATCTGCAGCGCCTGCAGATCCGTCTCTTCCAAGTGCGGCGAAGCGACCAGCCGCATCCTGCCCCGCCGGGCCACCAGACTCGCCACCCCC
>Ga0206867_1184_pt1 | contig 12215 bp, 10 predicted proteins | sample Alteio_BWOrgCont_37_FD_152905 | JGI IMG/M metagenome (GOLD analysis project Ga0206867, IMG submission 152905) | Enriched cells from forest soil in Barre Woods Harvard Forest LTER site, Petersham, Massachusetts, United States -... | ecosystem: Environmental > Terrestrial > Soil > Temperate forest >...
TGCTACAAGAGGCTATCGACTCATTGTTCGATAATTCACGTAAATCAAATGCAGTTAAAGCCGAAGGCGGACGTGCATTAAAATCGTTATCAGATGTATTGAAAGGTAAGCAAGGACGTTTCCGTCAAAACTTGTTGGGTAAGCGTGTTGATTATTCAGGCCGTTCGGTAATCGTTGTAGGCCCTGAGTTGAGACTGCATGAGTGCGGTTTGCCAAAAGATATGGCTGCCGAGTTATTCAAGCCGTTTATTATCCGTAAGCTTATTGAAAGGGGTATTGTTAAGACCGTTAAAAGCGCTAAGAAATTAGTAGATAAAAAAGAGCCGGTTATTTGGGATATCCTCGAAAACGTATTGAAAGGACACCCGGTAATGTTAAACCGTGCCCCGACACTACACCGTCTTTCAATCCAGGCCTTTTTGCCTAAGTTGATTGAAGGAAAAGCTATCCAATTACACCCGCTGGTTTGTACCGCGTTCAACGCCGATTTTGACGGTGACCAAATGGCTGTGCACGTTCCGCTAAGCAACGCTTCAATTCTTGAAGCTCAGTTGCTGATGTTAGGTTCGCATAACATTTTGAACCCACAAAACGGAACACCTATCACCCTTCCTTCTCAGGATATGGTTCTTGGTCTTTACTATATGACCAAGGAAAAGAGAACTACAAAAGAAGAAGTGGTAAAAGGACAAGGTTTGGTGTTCTACGGAACTGAAGAAGCTATTATTGCTTATAACGAAGGTAAAGTTGAGTTACACGCAGTAGTAAAATGCCGCGTTCGTACTAAAGACGAAAACCGTAAAGACGTTATCAAATTGCTTGAAACCACTGTTGGCCGTTTGTTATTTAACCAGGTAGTACCTACCGAAGTTGGATACGTAAACAAGATGTTGGGTAAAAAACAATTGAAAGACGTTATCGGTAACATATTAGCTGAAACTAATATTCCTACAACGGCTAAATTCCTCGATGACATTAAGAAGCTTGGCTTCTTCTTCTCATTCCGTGGTGGTTTGAGCTTTAACCTGAAAGATGTGGTTGTGCCTTCAGTAAAGGACCGCCTGGTTGAAGTTGCCAATGGTAAGGTTGATGAAATTCAGGAGAGTTACCAAATGGGTTTCATTACCGATAAGGAAAGATTTAACCAGGTAGTAGATATCTGGAATGCTACCGATAGCCAGTTAACCATTGCTTTGATGAAGCAAATTGCTGAAGACAAGCAAGGTTTCAACTCAATCTTCATGATGTTGGATTCAGGCGCACGGGGTAGTAAGCAGCAGATTAAGCAGCTTTCGGGTATGCGGGGTCTGATGGCTAAACCACGTAAGTCTGGCTCTACAGGCGGAGAAGTTATCGAGAACCCAATCCTTGCGAACTTTAAGGAAGGCCTATCGGTATTGGAATACTTCATTTCAACCCACGGTGCGCGTAAAGGTCTTTCGGATACGGCTTTGAAAACTGCCGATGCGGGATACTTAACACGTAGGTTAGTTGACGTTGCACAGGATGTGGTTATTAATGTTGACGATTGCGGTACTTTAAGAGGTATCAATATTTCGGCACTTAAAGACAATGAAGATATTGTTGAACCATTGTTTGACAGAATATTAGGCCGTACATCTTTATTAGATGTTTACCATCCTGAAACTGACGAGTTATTGGCACATGCAGGCGAAGTACTAAACGAGCAGGCTGCGCGCAGAATCGATTCTTCAGGTTTGGAAACTATCGAAATCCGTTCGGTGCTAACATGCGAAAGCCGCAAAGGTGTTTGCGTTAAGTGCTACGGTCGTAACCTTGCCACTAACCGTTTGGCCGAAGAAGGCGATGCAGTGGGAATTATAGCAGCACAGAGTATCGGTGAGCCGGGAACTCAGTTAACCCTGAGAACTTTCCACGTGGGTGGTATTGCCAGCATGAGTGCTACTGAAAACGAAATGAAGGCTAAGTTCGACGGTATCATTCAATTAGATGGTGTGCGTATGACCACTACCGTTGATGAGAACGGCGAAAAAACCAACATCGTTATTGGTAGAACAGGCGAAATGAGAATTGTGAAGGAAGATAACCCTGACAAGACTTTAATTGCCAATCACATTCCTTACGGCTCAACCATTTTTGTAAAAGATGGTAAGCATATTAAAAAGGGTGATGTTATCTGCCGTTGGGATCCATACAACAACGTAATTATTGCCGAAGTAGCGGGTAAAGTGAAGTTTGAACAGATTATTGAGAACTTAACTTACCGTGATGAAATGGATGACCAGACCGGTCACCGCGAAAAGGTAATCATCGAATCGAAAGATAAAACTAAAATACCTTCGGTAATAATTGAGCATGGTAAAGAAGGTAAGGTTTACAACTTCCCGGTAGGCGCCCACATTGTGGTTGATAACGGTGAGATGGTTAAACAAGGCCAGATTATTGCCAAGATACCGAGAGTAATGGGTAAGGTGAAGGATATCACCGGGGGTCTGCCACGGGTAACTGAGTTATTCGAAGCACGTAACCCAAGTAACCCTGCAACCGTTGCCGAAATTGACGGTGTAGTTAAGTTTGGTGGTGTAAAAAGAGGTAACCGCGAAATCATCGTTGAATCAAGAGACGGTGAAATCACTAAATACCTGGTGCCACTATCCAAGCACATCCTCGTTCAGGAGCAGGATTTCGTTCGCGCAGGTACACCGCTTTCTGATGGTGCTACTACGCCAACCGATATTTTACACATCAAAGGGCCATTCGCTGTTCAGGAATACTTAGTGAACGAAATTCAGGAAGTATACCGTTTACAGGGTATCAAAATCAACGATAAGCACATTGAGGTAATTGTTCGCCAGATGATGGGTAAGATGATTATTGACGACCCGGGCGATACTAAGTTGTTGGAAGGCGAATCAGTTGAAAAATTTGAGTTGCTTACCATTAACGACGAAATGTATGATAAGAAAGTAATTACAGAAGCACACGATTCAGCAAACCTGAAAGCCGGCCAGATAGTAAGCCTCCGCGCCATCCGCGAAGAAAACTCTATCCTGAGAAGGGCAGATAAGGCGCTGGTTGAGTTCCGCGATGCCATACCTGCTACGGCTTCACCGCAGTTACAGGGTATTACCCGCGCATCTCTCTCTACTTACTCATGGATATCAGCAGCTTCGTTCCAGGAAACTACCAAGGTATTAAGCACTGCATCTATCAACGCAAAACAGGATTACCTGGCAGGTTTGAAAGAAAACGTAATTGTTGGCCACCGCATACCAGCAGGTACCGGCTTACGCAGATTGAAGAACCTGATAGTTGTAAACAAAGAAGAGTTAGAGCGCAGCGAAAGAAAACAAGAAAGTGGTGTTGAACTGCTTGGATAGTTTTTAATTAGCTACTTTTAGAAATACAAGGCCTCCGCAATTTGCGGGGGCTTTTTTTATGTCTTTCTCCGAGAGCAGGGTGATTCTTGCTTTATTAATCCAATTTCACTACTTAATGGCATATGCTTATCTTCGGCAAACAAAATGCGCCCATGAAAAAACTGTACCCCCTTGTGATAGTTATGCTGTTAGGCTTAAATATTATAGCGCAAAGTAACGTAGGCATTGGCACTCCCTCACCTGATCCTACTTCTATTCTCGACCTCACTTCTAATAGCCAGGGTTTTTTAGCGCCACGTTTAACAACCGCACAGCGTACCGGCATCAGTAACCCCGCACCCGGCCTGCTGGTTTTTGACACGAACGTTGGTTGCTATTTTTATTACAATGGCGCATGGGTTTCGCTTTGCCAGTTATCAGGTCCTACCGGTGCTACCGGAGCGGTTGGCGCCGTTGGTGCAACCGGAGCGGTTGGCGCAACGGGTGCAACGGGGCCTGGCACCATTTGCGGCACAGCGGCTAATGGCTATATAAGCATGTTTACTTCACCTTCTTCACTTTGTAATTCGGTGTTATTTCAAACCGGTGGTAACATTGGTTTAAATATCACTACCCCAACAATTTCATTTCAGGATAATGCTACTGATGCTTTAGGTATTCCGGCCGGAACTACTGCCCAGGAGCCAGCCGGTGCGCCTGTTGGGGCTATTCGCTTCAATACAACCAGTGGCAGCGTGGAAGTTTACAACGGCACCTGCTGGCAAAATATAAACACGCCGCCCATTGGCTCAACCTACATACAGTGGTTCAACGCTACCGACCCGAACACGCTTTACCCCTGCACGCAATGGGTTGCCTCTGATATTGACAGCGGGCAGTTTATCCGGGCCGCCGGTGGTGCGGCAAATGTTGCCAGTGGCACTCCTTTAACCGGTGTTACGCAAGCGCAGGAGCTATTAGACCATACCCACTCGGCCGTACTCGTTATTGATAGTGCGGGGCCTTTTATAACTGATTCTGCCGGTCTTCATTCTCACAATTGGGGTGGATGGTGGAGTACTGATGATTCGCGCCTGTATGATGTGGCCAGCGGCAATGGCGATGGCAACGGCAACACCCTTAGTGATGGCGCATTTTGGTGGGGCGGCAACCCAACTACCACGGGCAATGTTAATTCGGCTTACTACATTGCCACAACCTCCAGCGATGGCCTTCACAACCATGGTGGCCAGGCAACCACCGTTACAAGCGCAAACCCTATGTGGATTCCATATGATGATAACCTGGGCAATGACGCCGGTACCAGTGGATTTAGCAATAGCAACGCAACCACCTGCGGTACCGGCTGGAACGGCGAATTTACCTGCGGTAATTTTATGGGCCAATTGGCCGATGCCTGCCTTGCACATACGCACCTTATTAGTATGGATGGGGCGCATACCCACACTATTGATTTTTATGCGCACCGCCATTTTATTAAAGAACGGGCTACATCATTAGATGGTGAGCATGTGCATACAGTACCGGAACATACGCATACCGGCACCGTAACCGTTGGTAACGTTAATAGTGGCAATGCCGGCCCTGAGAACCGTCCTGAAAACGTAGCGGTTATTTTTTGGAGAAGGACGAATTGAGAAAGCATTGTGTTCACGTGCGCATGTGTTCACGTGTTCACGTTTGGGGCGCGCGCAGGTATTTATGTGAGTATTCAATGTGAGGGAGTTAAGACAAACCTAATTACCGATGAAAAAAATTCTGCTCTTCATTTCAGCACTTCTTGTTATCCTGATTTGTGTTTTAGTATTCAATACCATCACACTAAAATCAAAGCAACTGGTAACTGAAAATGGGGAACCGCTTAAACTGGAAACCGACTCAAACGCGATTCAACACTTAAGCGAGGCTATTCAAATAAATACAATATCATATAGTGATTCGCTGAAAATGGCTGAAGCCCGGCCCCATTTCGATTCATTTATTGTTTTTCTGAAAAACACTTATCCCCTTGTTTTTAGTTCGTTGGAAGACACCATCATTCATGGAAGAAATATTTTATTGAAATGGAAAGGTAGTGACGCCGGTTTACAACCTGCTATGTTATATGCGCACATGGATGTAGTGCCCATTGAGCAAAATACGCTACCGGAATGGAAACACGCTGCTTTTAGTGGCGCTATTGCTGATAACTACATTTGGGGCAGGGGCGCATTGGATGATAAGGGCAGCCTCATATCAATTATGGAAGCATTAACCCGCTGCCTGCAAAAGGGGCTTAAACCGGTGCGCACAATTTATATAGCATCGGGCAGCGATGAAGAGGTAGGTGGAAGAACCGGTGCGGCTACAATAGCGCAATATTGCAGGGATAACAAATTGCACATGGGCTTTTACCTGGATGAGGGCCTGGTAATAGCACAAGGCGTGGTGCCAAATCTAAAAAAAGATGTCGCCCTGATAGGAACAGCCGAAAAAGGATATTTAACCATCGAACTAACAGTTAATATGCCCGGCGGGCACTCCAGCAAACCACAAAAAGAAACTGCTTTGGATGTATTGGTTAAGGCCGTTAAAAATGTGCACGATAAGCCTTTTGATGAAATAGCAGCACCCTCAACCCGCGAGTTTATTGATTACCTGGCCAGCGAAATGCCCATGCCGTCAAAACTTGTGTTTGCCAATAAATGGTTGTTTAACGGGCTTATTCTTTCGGTATATTCAAAAACAGATGCCGGTAATGCATTGATACGCACCACCGGTGTTACTACCGTTATGAACGCCGGTTTGCAGGATAATGTTATACCATCTAAAGTAAGTGCCAAAATAAATTTCAGAATACTGCCCGGCCAAACTACCAATGATGTTGTAGCCAGGGTAAAAGAAGTTATACATGATGAACGTGTACATATTTCGCCAATAGATGTGGCCGAGCCCTCACAAAGCACCAGTGCAGATACCTGGGGTTTCAAACTATTGCAAAAAACTTCGGCCGAAGTCTTCCCCGATGTGGTTGTTGCTCCATCACTGATGTTAGGAAGTACCGATTCAAAGCATTTTAGCGATGTTACTGATGCCACCTACCGCTTCTTTCCAAACCGAATGGATAACGAGGCTATTGGCAGCATACATGGTATTAACGAGCGGATTAAAATCCCGTATTTTATGGAGACTATCCGGTTTTACGAAAACCTGTTGGGCAATCTCCAGACATTTTCAGCCACAAACAAAAAATAATCTTCAATTTAGCAACCGTATTCGCAATCATTAAATAACACCGATGGAAGAAAATCCAAACCAACAACAAATCAATATCGAACTACCTGAAGATCAGGCTGAAGGCATTTATTCAAACCTTGCAATTATATCGCACTCGCCGCAGGAGTTTGTAATCGACTTTATACGCGTTATGCCAGGCCTACCCAAGGCTAAAGTAAAGGCCCGGGTTGTTATAACTCCTGAGCATGCCAAGCGTCTGATGAAAGCCCTGATTGAGAACGTGAAAAAATACGAGTCGCAGTTCGGCCATATCAATGATAAAGAACAACCCATGATGCCCATGAATTTCGGGCCTACGGCGCAGGCGTAAATTTGAAACTAGAAACCCGAAATTTCATCCAACTGTAGTTGGTAATCATATTGCAGGTCTTCATGCAAAGTTGACAGCACCTTTTTTATCTTTTTTATTTGCCCTTGGTACAAATTGGTAAGGGCTGTACTCTGCTCAATAGGTATACCGGAGTTTTTTAGCGCAGTACAGAAAAAAAGCAGCAACCGCACTTCGGCGGTTTTTGAACCTGTGTATTGAATATGCTTATTGGTTCTCCGCAAAATTTTGCGCACACTTTTTTTAACCAGGTAAAGGCTATTTCCTTTTGGTATTTCAGTAAACTGTTCTGCTATTTCATCTTCCACGCCTTTAATAAAAGCCTGTTCATCATGCGCCTCAAAAAGCAGGTAGGTTAAAAGTTCTTTATTCTCCTTTTTAAACTTGCTGAGGCGCAGCACCAACTCAATCAACTCATCCGGTTTAAGATGGCTCAGTTCAACCTTGATTTCATGTACCGTGGAGGCCTTCATTTTTTAAAGTGCTTTTTCTTTAAAGGTTCAAGTAAGTAATCAAGGCCATTTAGCTTAATCTCATACATGGTGCCTAGCAATATACCCAATTTACCTGGAGGGAAACCTTTGCGGTAAAACCACTCAAGGTACGATACCGGTAACTGGCAAAGTAACCGGTCCTTAAACCTGCCAAAGGGCATTTTCATAGTAACAAGCTGTAAAAGTATCTCAGGATCTGGCCCGCTGTCAATAGGCTCCATCAGTCAATATCCGATAACTTAAGGTGCGAAATGAAATACCGCTTATCACTGTGGTAGGGGCTGTTTACCGAGTTATTGTCTTTATCGTACCCGTCAAAATAGGCCTGTTCAAAACTCAAAACCCGCCATGCATAAAACCGGTTATCAATCTGTTTGGCGTTGGCAAAACTTCTTTGTGTATCGTAAATAATCGAATTACTAAAAGTATAAATGGCATTCGCTGAATCGCTCTCCATAACCCAACCCGGAAAACTTTCGCGCATACCCGGAATAAATGGTATGGTGGTGGGCTTCAGTTTTTTAACTGAGAGACGTGTGGTTGGAAATATCTTGTAATATGCCCTAAACAGGTACGATTTGGCAGGCAGTAAAGTAACTGGTTCCTCTACCCGACCGGTTTCAGCACCCATATAACCCGACAAAATATAAGGGGCAAAAAGTTTATACCAATCCTCCGATGTTTTGTAAACTTCTGTAGCCGGCGAAATGGTATTATCGGCTCTGTAAATCGGGTAGTAGCGTAAGGTAATATTTGCATCAATATAAGCTGACTTTGTCCAGTCAATATATACCGGTGTAGTTGATTTATTCAAAAGCATGAATGCCATAATTCCACCGTCAGCCCAAAAAGAATAAACAACCTCTAATGAATCGCCCCGGTAAACATATAGTTCATCATTTTTTGAAATGTCTTTAGATAACGGAGCGGTATAAACCACCTGGTAGTAGCTAACACCGCCCGGGGCAAATAACAAAAGGCTAAGCAATACTAATAATGACTTCATGCTACAATATAAACACAAGCGCCGCAATATCAATTTTATATAGCGCCAATGCGCTAATTTATGCATTTCTTTTTATCGGAATTGCTCTAAGGCATCAATAAAAAAACCGGGCTCTGCGCAGGCAGAGACCCGGTAAGGATTGAGATAGGATATCCCAATTCCACCATTCCCAAATTTCGGATAGCAGTGCTTTAAATAAGCCCGAAGCTTTTTGCTGCATATACTACCACAATCATATTTTTAGCTCCCGATTTTTTGATCATGTTTCGCCGGTGGCCTTCTACCGTATCTTCTGATAGTGTCAGTATATCGGCTATTTCACGGCTTGTAAGCCCTTCTTTTATCAGGCTTAAAACCTCCATTTCCCTCTCGCTAAAATTGTACCTTCTTTTATTAATGCGCATAGTGGGTTGTTTGTTATGTTAAAATTACACCCGGTGCCGTTTTTAAAAAAACCGTTTTAGTACTCATTATTAAAAGTCTGAACTGAAATTTTAATACTTATAATGGCCCGAAACGTAATATGGTAAATGGTTTCAGCGCCTCGGAGGGAACCCAAAAAGCGGAAAGAAATTTACGGAAAACAGGTATGTTAGGAAGAGGATTTTATTTGTATCCATATTGCCGCAGTTCCTGGCCGCACTTTCCTTTATTGCTTGTAAAACCGGTTAAGTTTTAGTATCTACGTTTTTAATTAATGTCACTTTAACAAAAAATGACTCCCTCCACTAACTTATTCGATATTATCCATTCACTGACGGCCAGTGAGAAAAGGTATTTCAAAATTTTCAGTTCTACCCATGTTATTGGTACCAAAAACAATTACGAAAAGCTGTTTAATGCATATTCCGAATTGCCAGCCAATGAGCCTTATGATGAAGCTGCTTTTAAAAAGAAACTAAGTGGTAAATCATGGGCCAAAAATTTTGCTGTTGAGAAGAAATTTCTGGAAGAAATATTGATGAAAGCCATGCGCGCCTACAATGCCGAAAAATCGGCTGAAGGTGCTTTGAATGATATTATTGCAAACGTTCACTTTTTATATAACAAAGGCTTGCTGCAGGCGGCAACCAAGGAACTAAAAAAAGGAATAGAATTGGGCGAAGAACTTGAAAACCTCCCCGGGCTCATTATTCTTTACCAATTAAAACTCAATTTAACGCGCGTAACCCAAACCGCTGCAGATATTAAAACTGCCAACGAAGACCTGGAAGCTGAAACCCGCATCTTAAAAATGCTGGATACCGAACGCAAATTGGTACACGCCAGGAGGAAAATATACAACCTCTACATAAGCGGGCAGTTAAAAAAGAACATGCCCGATGCAAAAAAACTGGTGACAGAACTTGAGTTATTGGAGGGTAGCCATCCGCTTACATACAAAGCACGCATGAGCCTTTTCTTTTTGCGCGCCATGGTAGCCGAAAAAGAAGGCCGTTATGCTGACGCCATGCAACAGTATGAACAGGCCAATGCCATTTGGAAAAAAAATGAATTGAAGCTGGGTGAGTCTTACTCCAATTTAAGGATGATTCTAAGTAATTATCTTGCCTGTGCTCATTATGCTGAAAGATTTGATGTTTACCCTGCCATTATTGACCAAATTGAAAATTTACCGATTGAAAATATAAGCGACGAAGCTGATACGTTTCTTGTGGCAAAAGGCGCAAGATTATTATACGTATTAAATAACCCTGCCAAAACGAACTCAGAAAAACTAATTTTTGAGATTGAACAAGGGCTTAAAAAATTTCATTTGCAGTTGCCAAGGCATCAAATGATTTATCTTAGAACCAACGTATGCATGTTACATTTTCAGGTGCAAAATTACTCAAGCCTTGTTGATGCGCTGAATAATACATATGCTGTAATAGGCCGCGATGAAAAAATGAAGCTGCTCCTTTCGGAACTAAAATTCCTTGAAATAATGACGCATTTTAGTTTGAAAAATTACGACCTATTAGATTATCAGCTACGAAACACGGACCGTTGGTTACATGAACATGAATTGAACGAACCCTTCAGCGATATACTACTTAAGACCTTTCCTACAATGCGAACAAAATCTCAATTTTTGGCTATCAAGGATGAACTTCAGACTATTGAGTGTTCTCCTAATTTCCAAGCGGTAAAAGCGCTTGTACTAGAGTGGATGCAAAACAACATTCCGATTAATTTTGCTAAAACTTTGAATGGAAAGTCTAGTGCAAATCGTTCTGCGCAACCCAACCAATAGCAACACCAGCCCCGGCACCACTTTGATTCCAATAAATAATGCTTGAAATAGGGCATATAGCTGAATCATTAATGTATTTAGAGGTATAATACAAGTACCCTTTATATGTGTAAAATTGGCCTCCAACCGGGTCAAATGGCCCCGCGTAAACGGCTGCTATTGTGTCTGTATTTACTGATATGTTTGAATACATCAGGCTTGATATGCTGGTGGCGTGTAGTACCCAGGCTTCATTCACTGAATCGAACCGTGCTGCTTGCGCCTGTATGGATATAGTATGGGGAGTAACATTGGTGTCAACTACTACTGTATTGGCCACATAGTACCCCAAATAATTGTACCCGTTGGTTGTATTGTGTTGCAGCGTAAATATCTTCCTGTAATTAACGCTGTCTATCAGCGGTGAACCGCTATACGTGGTACCTAGTGGTTTATCATTCTTTCCCGAATTATGGCATGATGAAAAAAACAAGGCAGCAAAGGCCGTAAGCATTAATAAGTAAAATTTGTTTTTCATGGTTTGATGGTTTTAATTTTCAATAAACATATAGCGATTGCCGGTTGTGAATTGAAGGCTTTTTAAACAACCAACGGAAAACCGTTGTACCTATTTTCGGACACCGAAACGTTTTTACGGGCATGGGATGCAGATATTTTTCGAACACTTTTAAACATTGCCTTACCAGGGCGAAACCCTTTACTATAGCGGATTCCCGGCTCCTTTCGTCTCTTAAATCAAAACCAGACTTTTAATAATGGCTACCAAAATGGTAAGGCTATTAAAATGACTGGTAATATCTTTAGCAATAGATTTTAGAAATGGTACGAAGGGAGAATATATCACCAGTATGCTGCTGCTAAATCGATTTTTGGAATAAACTATATTAACCGAACGGATTTGTGAAAGCTTGAAAAAATAACAATTATGGAACTGGCAAGATTTGGAAATTGGGCGGTTGATGTTTATAAAATTGAATGGGTCGGCGATCCACTTATTGAATTTTCAATTGCCATTCCGAGTATTATAAATACCGGTACCCGGAAAAACGGTATCCTATATCAATGGCTGATTGAAATTGCTGCAGACTCAAGATTTAGGCCCGAGGATATTTACGGCCTTAACACCGCCTTTTTTTATGCGCTTGACATATTTAAACACGAAATTGATATCCCCGCTTATGCCCTAATGGCTGAAACATTAAAGGAGCAACAAGAAATGCTTGATAGTCGGAAAAAAAGATGTGATACCCCGGTAGTGAAATTTACTGATGACCAGCCAAATTGGTTTGGCAAACTTTACAGGCATTAACCGAATCGATAGCCAATTACGCGTTTAAGAGAAGTAATCCCCGGTCACTATAAATACTTCCGTTGTACTTATTCCCCGGGATAAGTGTGTTAGGTGGTTTGCAGGGCTTTGCGGAAGAGCCCTGCTTTTTATTTGCCTATAGCCAGTAAATCCAACAAGTTCAGGCCCGACAAAATTATGGGTTGAAAGTTGTATTGTCAACCA
>Ga0206867_1018_pt2 | contig 12189 bp, 9 predicted proteins | sample Alteio_BWOrgCont_37_FD_152905 | JGI IMG/M metagenome (GOLD analysis project Ga0206867, IMG submission 152905) | Enriched cells from forest soil in Barre Woods Harvard Forest LTER site, Petersham, Massachusetts, United States -... | ecosystem: Environmental > Terrestrial > Soil > Temperate forest > O...
GGGGCAACCGCGTTCAATCAAAATCAGGGAGCGGCCTATGTGTTCCGCAATCTGGACACGGCCACCGGCACGGTGACACAGAACGTCAAGCTCATCGCTTCCGACGGCGCGGAGGGTGATCAATTCGGTAATTCTGTAAGCCTGTCGGGCGCAATCTGTTTAGTCGGGGCTCCACAATATGTCAGTTCCGGCACGGGAGTGGCCTACGTGTTCCGCAATCTGGACACATCGACCGGCACGGTGACGCAGGATGTCAAGCTGACCGCATCCGACGGTGCGCTTGGTGATAACTTCGGATATTCCGTGAGCCTGAACGGCGACCTGTTCATTATTGGAGCCCTTCACCATAACTCGTCCACGGGAAAAGCCTACACCGGCAGCGTCAGCTCACTCACCACGCTGGATGCCGGAAACACGGCCATAACGATTGGTGAAATCAGCTTCGTTTCGCAGGACAACTGGATTATCGGCCAGACCACCAGTGGGAACCAAGTGACACTGAGTGCCGGGAATAGCGCCAATGTAACGGCCAGCGGAATGGGCGTTTATATCGGCCAGAACGCGGGCTCGAATAACAACACCCTCATTATCGCGGGGAGCCTCACCGCAAACCAAATCACGGTGGGCGCCGTTGGCAATACAGGCAACACCCTGCAATTGGGCGCCGGGGGCACGACCGGCACGCTTTCCACCTCCAGCGTCATCACGGATAACGGAACGGTGATTTTCGACCGCTCGAATACCATCACGCAGGGCACGGACTTCGGCAGCGCGGCTATCACCGGCACTGGCGGCGTAACGCAGGCCGGAACGGGCACGACCATCTTGAATGCGGCGAATACCTACAGTGGAGGAACGACGGTAAACGCTGGCACGCTGCAGATCAGCGGGTCCGGCTCCTTGGGCAATGGGGCCTACTCCGGGGCCATCTCCAACAGCAGCGTGCTGGAATGCTCATCCAACGCCGCCCAAACCTTCTCGGGCGACATCAATGGGACAGGCGCGTTGATGAAAGATATTTCTTCCACCAGCACCCTCACACTCTCCGGCGCGAACACCTACACTGGTGCAACGACGGTCAGCGCGGGAACTCTGCAGTTTGCGAGGGAGGTCTCCCTCTACAACAACACCCCCGCAAGCGCGGAGAATGTCACGGTGGCCATCGGCGCGATGCTCGCATTCAATGTTGGTGGGCCGGGTGAATTCACCTCATCCGATCTGGACGCCATCCAGGCGCACAGCACCGGCTTTGCGGGGGGCGCCCTGCTTGGGCTCGACACCACGAATGCCGCGAGCGGGAACTTCGCCTACGCCAGCGCCATCGTGGACACGAATGGCGGCGCCAATTCCATGGGCCTGGTCAAGCTTGGCACGGGCGCTCTCACCCTTTCCGCCGCGAATACCTATACCGGAGGCACGACGGTCCAGGCAGGCGCACTGATCGTCAGCGGGTCGATCAACGGCAGTGCCACAGTGCAGAATGGAGGCACGCTCGGCGGCACGGGATCGGTGGGCAGCGTGGAAGTCCAAAGCGGCGGCAAACTCGAGCCCGGCCTGACGCCTTCCGGGCCTTCGCAAGGCGTCTTTACAGCTTCAAGTCTGACCTGGGATGGCGGTGGCACGCTGTTCTTCGCCTTGAGCACGACGAGCAGCGCTTCCTCTGACCTTTCGCTCGGCACCGGCGTCCTGACCCAGGGCTTGGCAGGAGTATTCGCCTTCGATTTCCTCGGCGGGGGCGAGGAAGGCCAGACATACGATCTTATCAACTTTGCCTCGACGACCTTCACCTCTGCCTCGCAATTTACGGCCACGGATCTCGCTCCTGGCCTTGGCGGAAACTTCATCCTTACCAGCAGCGAACTCCTTTTTTTCGTTCCCGAGCCTTCGCCATGGGCGGCGCTCGCCTCGGGCGCCGGGCTGCTTATTGGGCTTCGCCGGTTTCGCCGCGGCGTGAGAGCCTGAGGGTGTGCTGTCCCTCAGTGGGTAAAGGCGGCGTTCTTGGCACTTTGATCACTTTTCCAAAGATTCCTTGCCGCCCGGGTCAAGCCAAGTTGCTGGGCGGCTACGAGGCTCATACAAACTCGACGCAACGGAAAAGCAGGAGCGTGGTGCGATCTCTTTTCCATTCCCGGCCCCTCGCCGGTCCTCCTCAATAATGAGGAGGCATTCACCCAAACAGTGCTTAAAAATATGCGCCGCGACTCTCGATTCCGTTAGACTTCGACCATAATTATGTAGGGAGGAGCATAGCTCCCGGCCGGCAATTCTGCGTGCTGCTCTCCTCCCCTTTGCGCCGATGATCGGCGCAACGCCCGTCACCAGGGCGATTTCCAGCCATTCGGCATGATGAACCCACATTGAAAGGAGTCCCACGACCGTGCCCAAAGCCCGGTATTACTCACCCCAGCTCGAACGTGATCTCATCACGTCCCTCTACCATACCGCGAAATCACGGCGCGTGCCCATGACCCGACTTGCCTCCATGTTGGTCCGCGACGGGCTGGCCCGCATGGGCGGCGATGACGGCGGTGAGAACGCAATCGTCCGCGAGGTTCCGCCCGCACCAGATCCGTGCTGGCGGAAAGACTGACAGGATCAAAACCACCGACTCGACGCGCCCGGCCCCACAAAGGCCGGGTTTTTTCGTGTCCGCACACCAAAACCAAAAACCAGAAAGGAGACCCAATGGCTATCGTCCTCGAAGCCAAAATCGAGATCGAAGAGTCCCAGTCGCCACGATTGATTTTGCCCCTGCTGCCCGGAGCCGTCGCAAAATGAAATGATCCTTTTGCTCGCTGCATTTCGCATGGGAGGGAAGAATGAGCACGCCCACACCCATGGAACCCCAGCCGCCATCACCGCCACTGCGTCCTCCGGCTCCTCCTCCGGGACCGCGGTTGCCCCCGGATCATCCGACCCGCTCAGAGAATCGGATTGAGGCGACGTTTCACTTCGCGCTGAGCCGCCCGCCCGGTGATCGCGAGGCGTATCTTGCAGAAGCCTGCGCGGGCGAGGAGGAACTATTACGCGAGGTTCGCGCTGTGCTCAAGGCGCACGAGGAAGCGGGCGATTTTCTGATAACCGAGGAGCCCAGTCCGGTAATCAAAGCGGCGCTGGCGCGGCTGAAACCGGAGGAAGCTGGCGAGCGCATCGGACCATACAAGCTCCTCCAGCAGATCGGCGAAGGCGGCTTCGGCACGGTGTGGATGGCCGAGCAGGAGCACCCGGTGCGGCGCCGCGTGGCGCTGAAGATCATCAAGCTCGGCATGGATACCAAGGAGGTCGTTGCGCGCTTCGAGCAGGAGCGGCAGGCGCTGGCGATGATGGATCACCCGAACATCGCGAAGGTGTTCGATGCCGGGGCCACACCTACGGGACGGCCCTTTTTCGTCATGGAATTGGTGCGCGGCATTTCCATCACCAAGTACTGCGACCAGGCCAACCTCCCGACAGCGGAGCGGCTCCATCTCTTCATCGCTGTCTGCCATGCGGTGCAGCATGCGCACCAGAAAGGGATCATCCATCGCGACCTCAAGCCGTCGAACATCCTCGTCACGCTGCACGACGGCGTGCCTGTGCCAAAGGTGATCGACTTCGGGGTGGCCAAGGCGACCCAGCAGCGGCTCACCGACCTCACGGTGTTCACCCAGTTCGAGCAAATGATCGGCACGCCGCTCTACATGTCGCCCGAGCAGGCGGAGATGAGCGGGCTGGACATCGACACGCGCACCGACATCTACGCGCTCGGCGTTCTGCTCTACGAACTTCTCACGGGCCGCACGCCGTTCGATCCCAAGGATCTGGTAAAGCGCGGCCTCGACGAAATCCGCCGCGCCATCCGCGAGCAGGAGCCGCCGCGACCCTCGACGGCGTTGATCACGATGGCCACGGACGCAATGACCGCCGTCGCGCAGCATCGCCAGAGCGACAGCGCCAAGCTGATCGGGCTGGTGCGCGGCGACCTCGACTGGATCGTGATGAAGGCGATCGAGAAAAGCCGCACGCGCCGCTACGATACCGCGAATGCTTTTGCTGAGGACATTCAGCGGCACCTCACCAACGAGCCAGTCGTTGCCTGTCCGCCGAGCACAGCCTATAGGCTTCAGAAGCTTGTCCGGCGCAACAAGCTCGCTTTTGCCGCGACATGTGCCGTGGCGCTGGCCTTGATCACCGGGATTGCCGCCAGCACTTGGCAGGCGGTGCGCGCAACCCGCGCGGAACAAACTACGGGCGAGGAACGAGACCGTGCGCGCAAGGCTGAGCAATTGGCCAAAGATCAACGGCAATTGGCGGAGACGGCGCGGGGACAGGCAGAGCACAATTTCTACACGGCCAGCATGAATCTGGCTCAGGGGGCGTGGGAAGCGGCCAATATCAGCCGTTTGCGGGGGCTCCTCGAAGAAACCCGCACTTATCCTAACCGCGGTTTCGAATGGTATTACTGGCAGCGCCAGACTCACCTGGAGTTGCGAACGCTACGGGGACATGAAGATATGGTCACGTCTGGCGCCTTTTCTCCTGATGGCCGGCGGATCGTCACGGGCAGCGGTGACAAAACAGCGAAGGTGTGGGACGCGGACAATGGCCGCGAACTGCTGACCCTCAAGGGGCACACAGAAATCGTTACTTCGGTTGCATTTTCCCCCGATGGTCGGCGGATTGTCACGGGTAGTCTGGATGAAACGGCAAAGGTCTGGGACGCGGAGAATGGTCGGGAACTGCTCGTGCTTAAGGGGCATAAAGGAGAGGGCATATCAGGTGAAATTCTTATCCCTGCCGGTCGTTGGCGATGGATCATAGTCGGAGCGCATACAGGAGCGGTCATGTCGGTTGCCTTCTCCCCCGATGGCCGGCGGATTCTCACGGGTAGCTGGGACAGAACTGCCAAGCTGTGGGACACGGAGAATGGCCGCGAACTGCTCACCCTCAAGGGACACACAAACACAGTCAGGGCGGTTGCTTTTGCCCCCGATGGCCGACGGATTCTCACAGGAAGCTTTGACAAAACAGCCAAGCTCTGGGACGCGGAGACGGGCCGCGAACTACTCACCCTCAAGGGGCATACAGAATTCGTCAACTCGGTTGCCTTTGCCCCCGATGCCCGGTCGATTGTCACGGGTAGCCTGGATGAAACGGCAAAGGTCTGGGACGCGGAGAATGGTCGGGAACTGCTCAGCCTGAAGGGGCACTCTAGTCACGTCATATCGGTTGCCATTTCCCCCGATTGTCGGCGGATTCTCACGGGGAGTGAGGACAATACCGCGAAGGTATGGGATGCGGAGAACGGCCGTGAGTTGCTCACCCTCAAGGGGCATTCAGATGAAGTCAATTGGGTTGCCTTTTCGCCCGACGGCCGGCGAATACTCACGGGCAGCGATGATGAAACGGCCAAAGTGTGGGACGCGGACAATAGCCGCCAATCGTCCACCCTTAAGGGGCACACGGACCTGGTCTTCTCGGTCGCCTATTCCCCCGATGGGCGGCGGATTGCCACGAGTAGCATCGACAAAACTGCCAAGCTGTGGGATGCGGACAATGGCCGCGAACTGCTCACCTTCAAGACGCATGCGGTAAGGGGGTCGGTTGCCTTTTCCCCAGATGGGCGGCGGATTCTCACGAGCGGCGAGGACAAGACGGCCAAGTTGTGGGACGCAGAGACAGGACGCGAACTGCTCACCTTCAAGGGGCACTCTGGTGTCGTCGTATGGGATGCCTTTTCCTCCGATGGGCGGCGGATTCTCACCGCAAGTCGGGACAAATCAGCCAAGTTGTGGGCTGCGGACACGGGCCGCGAACTTCTCACTCTCAAAGGGCACGCAGATATGGTCACTTCGGTTGCGTCTTCCCCCGATGGGCGGCGGATTGTTACTGGGAGCGTTGACAAAACAGCGAAGATGTGGGACGCGGACAATGGCCGCGAACTCCTCACCCTCAAAGGACACAATGCCGAAGTCGTTTCGGTTGCCTTTCCCCCCGATGGCCGGCGGATTGTCACGGGTAGCACAGACAAGACAGCCAAGGTATGGAACGCGGAGACAGGCCGCGAACTGCTCACCCTCATCGGGCACGATTCCGTAGTCACTTCGGTTGCGTTTTCCCCCGATGGTCGGCGGATTGTCACGGGAAGTTGGGACAAAACGGCCAAGCTGTGGGACGCGGAGAGTGGCCGTGAGTTACTCACTCTCGAGGGGCACAACGATATCATCTGGTCGGTTGCGTTTTCCCCGAATGGACGACGGATTGTCACGGGCGGCGGGGATGGGACGACCAAGGTATGGCTGGCGGCAACACCAGAGGAAGTAGAAGCGTGGCGGAAGGAGGAGCAACCCGCCGCGAAATGAGTTGAAAGGTTGCCAGAGCCAGGTCCCAGCCGCACGACTCTCAAACCCCATGAAGGACATCAACCATCTTCTCGACACGATCCACGAAGGCGGCCCAGTGGCCGCGGACGAATTGCTCGTGCAGGTCTATTCCGAACTGCGCCGGCTGGCTGCGGCGAAAATGGCGCGCGAAACGCCCGGCCAGACGTTGCAGCCGACCGCCCTTGTGCATGAAGCCTGGCTGCGTCTTGGCGGCGACAGCCAGTGCTGGGAAAACCGCGCGCACTTTTTCGGCGCCGCCGCCGAAGCCATGCGCCGCATCCTCATCGACCGCGCCCGCAGCAAGCTCGCCGCCCGCCACGGCGGCGGCATCGAAAGCGCGGATGTGGATGAAGTCGAGATTGCGGTGCCAGCGAAAGACGACGAGTTGCTCGCCGTCCACGAAGCGCTGGACAAGCTTGCCACACACGATGTGCGCAAGGCCGAACTGGCGAAGCTGCGCTACTTTGCCGGTCTCAGCATCGAAGAAGCCGCCGACGTGCTCGGCATCTCCCCGCCGACCGCCAAACGATGGTGGGCGTTCGCCCGCGCCTGGCTGTTTGCGGAGATTCGCGCCCAGTGAGCGCGCTGTCGGCAGATTCTCAAACCGCCCCCTGTTTTCCTCAACGCCAGTCCCTTCCTCCTTCCTCATGAAACTACTACCATTTGAGAATGTCCCCCTCCATACACCGCGGCGCTTCGTGCCCGAACAGATCGATCTCGGCGACTGGGAGCAGATCGAACCGCTCTACGATCGACTCGAGGCGGGGGCGCCGTTGTGCGCCAACATTACGGATTTAGAGAGATGGATTCTCGACGGCGGTGAACTGGCGGCGGCGCTGGATGAAGAGGCTTCCAAGCGTTACATCGCGATGACCAGCCACACCGACAGCCCGGAGGCGGAAGCAGCCCACCTGCACTTTGTCGAGCAGATCGAGCCGCAGTTCAAGCCGCGGCGCTTCAAGCTGGAGGAACTTTATCTCGCGCACCCGCTGCGGGCGCAGTTGCCCCGGCCGCGCTACACGGTGTTCGACCGCGACACCCAAATGCGCGTGGAACTCTACCGCCCGGAGAACGTCGCCCTGGAAACCGAGGAGGCCAGGCTCGGGCAGCAATATCAAAAATTGTGCGGCGCGCTCAACGTGCAGTTCCGTGGCGAGGAGCAGACGCTGACGCAAATGGGCCGCTATCTGGAAGAAACCGATCGCGCGCTTCGACAGGAGGCTTGGGAACTGATCACGAACCGGCGCATACAGGAGGCGAACAAGTTCGAGAACCTCTTCGAGCAAATGCTCGCGCTGCGGGAGCAGATCGCGCGCAACGCCGGCTTCGCGAACTACCTCGAATACGGCTTCAAGATGCGTGGCCGTTTCGACTACACGCCGGCGGACTGCGTGAAGTTTCACGACGCCATCGAGTCCGAGTTCATGCCGGCGGTGCGCGAGTTGCAGGCCGAGCGGCGGGAGAAGCTCGGCCTTGATTCGCTGCGTCCGTGGGATCTCGGCGTGGACCCGCTGAACCGCCCCCCGTTGCGGCCCTGCGAGCGGGTGGAACAGATGGTCGCGAAAACGCAGCACATCTTCGACCAGCTCGACGGGTGGCTCGCGGGCGGCTTCCGCACGATGCAAGACTTGAAGTTGCTGGACCTCGCCAACCACAAGGGCAAGGCGCCCGGTGGCTATCAGTGCACGCTCGCAGAGTCGCGGCTGCCGTTCATCTTCATGAACGCCGTGGGGCAGCAACTCGACGTGAAGATCCTGTTGCACGAGGCTGGGCACGCTTTCCACGCGCTGGCGACTCAAGACGAGGAGATCTTTGCCTACCGCAATAACCCACCGATCGAGTTCTGCGAAGTCGCCTCGATGAGCATGGAACTGCTCGGCAATGAATACATCGAGAGCTTCTACGCCCCGCCCGAGGCGAAGCGGGCGCGGCGCACCCACCTCGAAGACGTTCTGCGCATGTTCCCGTGGACCGCGACAGTGGACGCCTTCCAGCACTGGATTTATTCGCACCCCGGCCACACGCGCACCGAACGCCGCACGGCTTGGCTGGCGCTGATGGACCGCTTCGGCGGCGACGTGGACTGGAGCGGGCACGAAGCCGCACGGGCCACTCTTTGGCACCGCCAGTTGCATATCTTTCTCCTTCCCTTCTACTACGTGGAATACGCCATCGCCCAGCTCGGCGCGTTGCAACTCTGGGCGAACTCGAAGGCGGACAAGGCGAAGGCGCTGCAGGACTACCGGTCCGCTCTGACGCTGGGCGGCTCGCGTCCACTGCCAGAACTATTCTCAGCGGCCGGCTGCCGATTCGATTTCACAGTCGCCACGGTCAAGCCGCTGGTGGAACTCGTGCGCGGCGAGTTGGTCGGTTTGGCTTAACGACTCGGCGGCGAAGGCTTCGCGCAGCCACCGTTTAGGAGTAAATTCACGTCCCAAAGTCGCGGAGGAGCTTTCAATATTGGCGCGGGCGATGGCGATTTTGCGGATCTGAGTGAGTGCTTTCACGGTTTTCTCGCTCCGTTTTGATGGGTTGAGCTCTTCCCTTTGGTTTCTGACGAGCTTCATTTCCTCGAGCATTCTGTCTGCAGCCGCCTCAATTCGATCTTTCGATTCGCTCACGGATTTCCCTTCCGATCGTATCGCGAACGGTGACCATCGGAATCAGCCCTCCACTTTCGACCTTGATGGCGTGCCCTTTGTGCCCGTTCTCCCATCCTGGCGCCGCAGGCATGCTTGTGGGCGTTTGAACCCAGACGCGTGCGCCTTCCGTGATCTTCATTTTTCGCATTTCCATTGTGAGCGTTTCCTTGAACGTCTCATCGTTCCAGATGGCAAGTATTGGTGTTCACCTGAACGCTCAACCTCCCGCGTTTGACGAAGCGCGTGCGGCCCGCTGCGGGCTTGGTATCGGTGACCGAGCCGTTATTCACGAAGTATGAGTTCTTCACGCGGACTCGCCCAGTGATGAATCACAGTCCGCAGGCACCTTATTTGAGGGTTTCCGCTCGAAGTGTGATCCCGAAATGAGCGGTCGAGGTGTTTCCTCGACCGGAAATGCCAAACCGCTGGTTGGCGAGAAAATCGCAGAAAACCATCCCAATAGCCGCTCGTTTCACAGGCGACCGAGAAGCTCGGCCTTCTTGGCGGCGAACTCGTCGGCCGTGAGAACGCCGGAATCCCGCAGTTGGCCGAGCTTTTCAAGAAGAGAGACGACATCATGCGATCCGTGCCCAGCCGCTTGTCCGGATGGACCGGGCGACGCCTGGGATTGAACCCCCGGCGCCAATCGCGTGGGAGGGGCCGCGAAGTTCGTCGGGCTGGTTTCCAGGAGCCCCGGACCGGAGATCAATGGCAAGCTCAGCGTGGAAACGGTCCCGTACTGACTGGTGAAGGTGAGCGAGGTGTCGCCGCCCTGCTGCTGGCTGACGCCGCCGATGCGAAGGTCGAGCGTGTTGAACACGGAAACCTGTCCGTCCCGCTCCACCACGAGCCGCTGGGCTTGGGGAAAGAAGGCATAGCGGATGTTGTTCTGCGAACCGCTGCTTGACGGTGAGCCAAGGTCTTCCGCTACGTCTTCGAGAAAGCCTTCGAGGGCCTCGTCATCGACCGCATGGAAGGCAATGAGGAGATTTTCGGAAAGCTCATGGCTGCGCGCCATGGCGGTTGCCCCCCCGGTGCCGGTCGCCGCATCTCTAGCCTATACGGCGTTTCGTTGCAGCCTCTTAGATGACGGAACCGCAGGATGGGACCTTATGAGCGCTGGCCGAGAGATTACCCTTCGCGTCTTGGACCGGGCGAAGGACGACACTGAATGGCGCAACACGCTATGCTATACGCTGTCTAAACTGCGCGCTCTCATCGAAGAAACGATGGATGTTGCATCGCCGCTTTCAGGTGTCCTTCAAAAACCGCATGCAGATGGGATGCTGCAACTGCTTCGATTCGCAGGACTACACTCAGCGACGTCGCGCGACGTTGAAGTACGCGCTGCCGTCGCGAGCATGGCTCGCACACTCGACCGCGCCGGCTTCTCCACTGCCGAACTGGCGCAGGTATTGGAGAATCTCGGGCGCGACGCTCGGGCTCGAGTCCGGCACCGAGCACAAAGAAATGATAGGTAAAAAGAAACCCGCACCATTGGCGGGTTCCTTCCTTGCCGGGTCGACGTCCGCGCGTTGGCACTGCTCACAGATTGTGATCCAGATGCCCGGGACCGTTGCCCTCCGGATCCGCGAGCACGGTGACGGTGGCGGCGTTGCCGTCGCGATCCCACCCATCGAGCAGGAGAATCGGAAGAGCCGGACCTCCAGTTCTTACCAGAAGATCGCCGTGATTTGCCGTCCGACGAGCCTGGCGTAGTGGTCGCTCTCGATGCGGGTCGGCGCGGTCATGACAGACCGAGGAGCCCGACGTGGGTATCCAGCAGGCCGTGGAGCGCTTCTGTTCGGCGTGGCATTTCGATGAGATTGCCCTTCAGCGCCTCTGTGAAGCTGTTAAAGAGGCTCCAGACGTTTCTGGGCTGGAACCTCATGACGGGATGTCCGGCGAAACGCACATGCACCTATTCTTCCCGGATGGTCGATTGCCCGGCGCACCACGCCTGCCACATCTCCCGATACGCTTGCTCTATTTGCCGTGCGAAGCGCGGGGCGTCCATCAAGACGGAGGCCTTCATCCGATCACGCAGGGTCGAGCGCAGGTGCGCCAGACGCGGGAGATCCCCGGCCAGGCTCTCGGCGATATTTGCGTATTCCGATTCCGAGCGAGCGACCAATTCGGGCAGCCCAAGGTTGGTCAATTGGCTCAGGCCCGCGCGCGACACTGGCGTATTTCCAACTAAACTCAAGCCGGACTACCCGGAGGCCCACAACAATCTGGGCAACGCGTTCAAAGATCTAGGTCAGCTCGACGAAGCCATCGGAGCATATCGTCGCGCGCTCCACTCCCAGCATTCGGCCCCTGGGTTCCATAGCAATTTGCTTTACACGCTCCATTTCCATCCCGGTTATGACGACAGGACGATCTCCGAGGAGCGCCAGCGCTGGAATCGGCGATTCGCCGCTCCGCTGAAACAATTTGCCCGGCCGCACGCCAACAACCGCAGTCTGGAGCGGTCGTTGCGCATCGGCTATGTTTCGCCGGATTTTCGAGACCACGTGGTGGGCAGAAATCTGATTCCCTTGTTTCACTGCCACGATCGTCGGAATTTTGAGATCGTGTGTTATTCGGGGGTCTTGCGGTCGGACAAACTGACAACAGAATTTCGCCAGCGTGCTGACCAATGGCGCAGCACGAAGGGCATCGGCGATGAGGCGCTCGCCGAAACGATCCGGCGGGACGGCGTGGATATTTTGGTGGACCTCACGCAGCACATGGCAGGCAATCGTCTTCCGATGTTTGCGCGCAAACCGGCGCCGATCCAGGTGAGCTTCGCGGGTTACCCGGAGAGCACCGGATTGGAGGCAATCGAGTATCGGATCAGCGATCGGTATCTGGAGGCGGGCGCTTCGAATGAGGAAACCGAGAGAAAGGAGCATGTGTGCTTGATCGACAGCTTCTGGTGCTACGACCCATGCGGGGCCGACGTGGAAGTCAATGGACTGCCATCCAGGGAGAGCGGAAGAGTGATCTTTGGGTGTTTGAACAACTTCTGCAAGGTCAACGAGCCGGTGCTGAAACTGTGGGCGCGGGTTCTTGGGACGGTAAAGGATTCGCATTTGGTGATGCGGAGTCCTGCGGAAAGCAATCGGCAGCGGACGCCGGAGGCGCTTGCGAGAGAAGGAGTGGAAGAGCGCCGCGTGGAGTTTGTGGAGGCGCGTCCGCGG
>Ga0206867_1186_pt1 | contig 12128 bp, 13 predicted proteins | sample Alteio_BWOrgCont_37_FD_152905 | JGI IMG/M metagenome (GOLD analysis project Ga0206867, IMG submission 152905) | Enriched cells from forest soil in Barre Woods Harvard Forest LTER site, Petersham, Massachusetts, United States -... | ecosystem: Environmental > Terrestrial > Soil > Temperate forest >...
AGTGGCAGCTATGAGGTAGACCGAGGTGTGGGTGTGCGCGCTCTCTCGGGAGAAAAAACGGGTTTTGCCTATGCCGATGATATTATGCTGCCGGCTTTGGAGCAGGCGGCTTCCGCGGCTGCTAACATCGTGCGACATGGTCAGGCCTATCAGGTCAAGGCCTGGAAAAAAGTGGAGGGGAATGCCCTCTATCAGCCGCTCAATCCCTTAACTTCCTGGGATGAAAATAAAAAAATTGATTTACTCCAGCGTCTGGATCGTTACGTGCGCCAGTTAGATTCCCGTATCGTGCAAGCTAACGTCAGTCTTAGCGGTGACTTTGAGACTGTCTTGATTGTGACCTCCGATGGCCAAATGGCGGCGGATATACGTCCTTTGATTCGACTGAATGTTTCCGTGGTCTTAGAACAGGATGGCCGTTGTGAGAATGGCTATTCTGGCGGTGGCGGGCGTTATGATTTTTCTTATTTCTCGGATGAGGAACGGGTTTTTCAATATGCCCGTGAAGCCGTGCGTCAGGCGGCGCTGAATCTGGATTCCATCGATGCGCCAGCGGGCGCCATGCCGGTGGTGTTGGGCCCAGGGTGGCCAGGGGTATTGATTCATGAGTCCGTAGGGCATGGCTTAGAGGGCGATTTTAATCGCATAGGGGTTTCACTCTATAGCAACCGCATGGGGCAGCAAGTGGCGTCGGCGAATTGCACGATTGTCGATAACGGCGCTATGCCCAATCGTCGTGGTTCTTCCAATATTGATGATGAAGGCACCCCAACCCAGTGTACGGTTTTAATCGAAAATGGGATTTTGCGTAACTATATGCAGGATAAGCGCAATGCGCGCTTGATGGGTGTGGAGTCAACGGGCAATGGGCGTCGTGAATCTTATGCCTCCTTGCCTATGCCTCGTATGACCAATACCTATTTGATGCCGGGTGAATTTAGCCCGGAAGAAATTATCGCCTCGGTGGACCGTGGTCTTTATGCCGCTAACTTTGGCGGCGGTCAGGTGGATATTACCTCTGGGAAATTTGTGTTTTCCGCGAGTGAAGCTTATCTCATCGAAAATGGCAAAATCACCGCGCCCGTTAAGGGAGCTACCCTGGTGGGCAACGGGGTGGAAGTCTTGTCTAGAATTTCAATGATCGGCAACAACCTCGAGCTAGACGCTGGGATTGGCATTTGCGGAAAAGACGGTCAATCCGTTCCAGTGGGGGTGGGTATGCCAACCGTTAAAATTGACACCATGACAGTCGGCGGCACCTCGCAGGTCAACTTACAGTCTATGTCTTAAAAAAAATGGGGAATCCAATGCAACACGATACCTTTCAACCTGAACTTTGGAAAACCCTAGCTAGCGATATTCTCCGCGAAGCGGCCAGGCTGGGGGCGAGTAGCGCTGAGGTTGACATCGATTATTCAAAGGGATTTTCCGTCAGCTCACGTCTGGGAGAGGTCGAGACCGTCGAATATAACCAAGATAAATCCGTCGAGATCACCGTCTATGCCGGCAAACGCTCCGGCACCGTCTCTCTCTCGGATACCCGTTGGGAGCCAATCAAGACCGCCATCGAGGCAGCCTGGCACATCGCCCGCTTTACGGAAGATGATCCCTATTCTGGCCTGGCAGACCCAAAGGATTTGGCTTTCAACTACCCTCAGCTGGAATTGGATTTTCCCTGGGCTTTGACGGTAGATGAGGCGATTGAACTGGCCTGTAACTGTGAGAAAGAAGGGCTGGCCATGGATAAGCGTATCGTCAATTCCGAAGGCGTCACCGTCCTGACCTCGGAAGACTGGCACCTTTACGCCAACAGCGAGAAATTTTTAGGCTTTTACCCTTGCACCGTCCATGAAATCTCAAGCATCCTGGTCGCCAAAGAAAAAGATGAGATGCAACGCGACTACAGCTACACCACCGCCTGCGATCCCAGCCTGTTGGTACCCATCAAAGAACTAGCCAAACAGGCCGTAGAGAGAACGGTAGGCCGCCTAGGCGCCCGTCGCCTAGAGACCCAGAAAGTCCCCGTCATTTTCCTCAACGAAGAAGCCCGCAGCCTACTAGGCGCCTTCGTCGCCGCCATGCACGGCGAAAACCTCTACCGTAAGTCTTCGTTCCTATACGACCAACTGGGCAAGACGGTCTTTCCCTCCTTCATAAATATTGCCGAACACCCACACCTACCCAAAGGACTAGGCTCCGAACCCTTTGACGCCAACGGCGTGCTAACCCGCCCCAATGTCTTCATCAACCAGGGCGTCTTGCAGTCTTACGCCATGGGCGTCTATTCAGCCCGCCAATTAGGCCTACACACCACCGGAAACGCTGGTGGCGTACACAACCTCACCATCAGCACCGGCCAGCGCGATTTAGCCGGCCTGCTGAAGCTAATGAACAAAGGCCTCCTAGTCACCGAACTCATGGGCCAAGGCACCAACATCGTCACCGGCGACTATTCCCGCGGCGCCTGCGGCTATTGGGTAGAAAACGGCGAGATCCAATATCCCGTTCAGGAAATCACGATTGCCGGGAACCTACGCGAAGTCTTCGCCCGAATCGTAGAAGTAGGCAAGGATGTGGATACCCGCGGCAACATCCGAACTGGCTCGATCTTGATTGAGGAAATGATGATTGCAGGAGAGGGGTAGGGCGCTACCGCTAGGAGGTATATTAGGCAGATTCAAATGATAGATTCGACCCGTAATTTAATAGGCCCTGAATCCACGGTTTTTATATTCTGCACCTTAAAGAGCCACTTGCTTGACTAGTTGGTTTTTCCATTTCTACGTAGCCTCGGGTTTTCCCTTCTATTCACGATAGTCTTCTTTTTGAAGACTATCGTGAATAGAAGGGAAACAGGTTCTATACAGTTCTCCTTAAAAATTGGCTTAGTATTTGCTAATCCCGAAAATTCTCAAACTGCAAAGGCATCTCCACCTTGGCGTCCTTCAGTAGGGCGATGACTTCTTGTAAGTCGTCTCTTTTCTTTCCAGTTACTCGCACTTGCTCGCCCTGGATGGAAGACTGCACTTTTAAGTTGGCGTCCTTGATTATTTTTACTACCTTCTTGGCTACTTCGGCGTTTAGGCCTTCTCGGACTTCTAGTTCTTGGCGGGCTTCGCTTAGGTTGATTTCGATATTTTTGTATTTTAGGGTTCGGAGGTCTACTTGGCGTTTGGCTAGTTTGTTGCAGAGGATTTCATCGACTTGTTTGAGTTGATAGTCTGTTGGGGCGATGATGGTGATGATGTTTTTGGCTAGCTCCAGGCGGGCGTTGGTGCCTTTGAAATCGAAGCGGGAGCTGAGTTCTCGGTTGGCTTGGTCGACGGCGTTGGTGACTTCGTGTTGGTTGACTTTGGATACGATGTCGAATGATGGCATGGGTGGTTGCTCCGTAAAAAGGTTGATGTAAAGGGTTAGGGTTGGTTGATTATGTGCAAAGTTGATCCCCCCTTCCTGGCCTTCCCCCTGCAGGGGAAGGAAATAAGAACGCAGGTTCTGCGCCTGATTTCTTTCCCTTGCAGGGGAAGGAAATGAGAACGCAGGTTCTGCGCCTGATTTCCTTCCCTTGCAGGGGAAGGAAATGAGAACGCAGGTTCTGCGCCTGATTTCCTTCCCTTGCAGGGGAAGGAAATGAGAACGCAGGTTCTGCGCCTGATTTCCTTCCCTTGCAGGGGAAGGAAATGAGAACGCAGGTTCTGCGCCTGATTTCCTTCCCTTGCAGGGGAAGGAAATGAGAACGCAGGTTCTGCGCCTGATTTCCTTCCCTTGCAGGGGAAGGAAATGAGAACGCAGGTTCTGCGCCTGATTTCCTTCCCTTGCAGGGGAAGGAAATGAGAACGCAGGTTCTGCGCCTGATTTCCTTCCCCTGCAGGGGAAGGAAATGAGAACGCAGGTTCTGCGCCTGATTTCCTTCCCCTGCAGGGGGAAGGCTAGGAAGGGGGGATCAACTTTGCATCACACTCAACTAATCCTCACCAAATTTGTTTTCAATCAAAGCCGCAATCGCCTCCATCGCCGCCTCTTCGTCTGTTCCGCTGATCACCAGCTTTAAGGCACTCCCCTGAGCCGCCCCCAAGGTCATCAGCGCCATAATACTCTTGCAATCCGCCTTATTCCTCTCATCCATCAGCTGAATCTTGCTCAAATACCGCCTCGCCAAATTAACCAATTTGGCGGAGGCTCGGGCGTGTAGGCCGTATTTGTTGGAGATGGTTAGCTGTTTTTCAATCATCTTATAAATTAAACTCGTCACCAAGATAAACAGCACGTACCTGTTTATTGTCTAGGACCATCTGCGGGGTGCCTGCGCAGAGAATTTTGCCGTCATTTACGATGTAGGCGCGTTCACAAATTTCCAGGGTTTCTCGTACATTGTGATCGGTTATCAAAACACCAATGCCGCGTTTACTCAAGTGGGTAATGATGCGTTTAACGGCTACCACTGAAATGGGGTCAATGCCGGCAAAGGGTTCGTCTAAGAGAATAAACTGCGGATTGGTCGCCAAGGCGCGCGCGATTTCGACGCGGCGTCTTTCGCCGCCGGATAAACTCAGGCCCATGGCTTTACGCAAATGTTCCAGTTGAAATTCTTTCAGCAATTGCTCAAGCGTGGCTCGGCGTTGCGCTTTTTTGAGGTCTCGGCGAATTTCTAAGATAGCCATGATGTTATCCGCCACATTCAGCTTGCGGAAGACGGAAGGTTCTTGCGGTAAATAAGAAATGCCCAGTTGGGCGCGGCTGTGAATGGGGTAGGAAGTGATATCGGTGTCATTTAAAAAAATCTGGCCTTGTTCGCAAGGGATCAGCCCCACGATCATATAAAAAGAAGTCGTTTTACCCGCCCCATTGGGCCCCAGTAAACCCACAATTTCACCTTGCTGAATTTGCAAAGAAATATCCTTGAGCACTTCGCGTGCCTTATATTTCTTGCCTAAATTCTGCGTGCGTAGGGTCTTCATACCGCTGCTTTAACCTGGTCTGCCTCAATAACAAAGGTAGCTCGGCTGTTTTTATTAGCCGGCACAGTGATGATTTGTCGCTTGGTATTATAAACAATAATTTGCCCCTGAAAATGGTTTTTTCCTTGGCTGACCAAGACATTGCCTTCCAGGACGATCTTTGATTGCTGGGGGTAGATTTTCATCACTTTGGCGCGGGCATGCATGACTTCCTCGCCGACCTTGGGCTGTGTCCAATAATGTGCCTGTTTATCGCCGCCGTAGGCGATGACTTCTTCCACCTTGTTTTTGCCATTTTTCTTGGTGACCAGACGTTCGGCCGTGAGATGGGTGCTGCCTTGATGGATTTTGACCTTGCCCTCAAACCAGGTTTCGCGCAGCTTGTAGTTATGCTGCGAGGAGTTGGAAAAGATATTCAAGGGCGCCTTGTTGTCATTGGGCAAGGCGTACAATGGCAAGGGTAGTGCCAGCAGAAGGACAAGTAACTTACTAGTCAGCGAGTGAGACACGGTATTTTCCTTGTGTTTGTGACAAAAGCATGACGTTGCCAGAGGCAAGATCGGCATGCATGCCGACCGCGTGAATTTCAGTGTCCGGTTGCGTTAGCGTGATGGCGTCGTGCGTCATCGCGATTTGCTGCTGTGGGAAAACGGTCAGGGTAGAGGTAGCAAAGGTCGTTTTTTCATTGTGGGCATCGCCGGGATGAAAGATGACTACCTTGTCCCAAAGCATAATTTGTGTGATGCCCTGCAAGGCGCGCGCGAATTTGGCGGTCAAATGCCAGGGGGCGGGGGACTCGCGGAAAAAGGTCAGTTGTGGATTGGTAATTTCCGTGGTGTCGTTGCTGATGTAATGGGTCATTTTGGAAGCCGCCATTTGCAGCGAAGGCTTGCCTTCCTTGTCGAGCATGGTCGCGACCACATCTTCCATGTAAGCATCCGGTTTGCCCTGGTCATCGTTGGGAGCCGGCTGGTTGAGGTTGTAGGCGATATAGAAAGACCATCCACTTAGGCCTAGCGCAAAGCTCAGCAGCAGGGTGAGCATGAAATTGCGCCAGGTTAACATCTTAGGTCACTTCAGCGAGGTGATAAGGCTCCAAGACGGCGTCAAAGGTTCCTTGGGCCTGCATGATTAATTCACAGATTTCGCGCACGGCACCCTGACCGCCGGGAGCCTGAGAGGTATAAACGGCTTGTTGCTGCAAAAGGGCGGGTGCACCCGCCACGGTGAGGCCAAGACCCACGCGTGAAATCAGGGGAAGATCCGGAAGATCATCGCCCAGGTAGGCGATTTGTTTATCTTCAAGCTGCAATCGCTTTTTCAATTCCTGGTAGGCGGCCAGTTTATTCTCGCAAGCTTCATAAACATGCTTGATACCTAAATCCACTGAACGGCGACCAATAATGCCGGAGGGGCAGGTTGAGATAATAGCGACTTCTAGGCCTGAGCGCTGCAGCAATTTAATGCCCAGCCCGTCACGCACATGATAACTTTTGAAGAGAATGCCGTCCTTGGTATAGTTGAGCAGGCCATCTGTCAGCACGCCGTCCGCGTCTAGGATCAGCAGCTTGATCAACTTGGCTCTAGCGATAAATTCTTGCATATTAAACTACCCCAGCTCGTAAAACGTCATGCATGTGAATCACGCCTACCGGCTTATTTTCCGCATTGGTCACAATCAAAGAAGTGATCTTAAGACTTTCCATAATTTGCAAAGCCTCGGCCGCCAAGGTCTCGGGTGGAATGACGCGTGGTTTCTTAGTCATCACCTCAGAAATAAGGGTTTGGTGCACGTTGGCATTTTTGTCAAAGGCGCGGCGAACATCGCCATCCGTGAAGACGCCAATCAATTCGCCCTGGAGATTGGTAATGGTCGTCATGCCCAATTTTTTCTGGGTCATTTCTACCAGGGCGGTTTTTAATAGGGCATCGTGCGAAACACAAGGCATATTTTCACCTTGATGCATGACTTCTTCAACGCGGAGCAAGAGTTGACGACCTAAGCTGCCGCCCGGATGTGAACGGGCAAAATCTTGTTTAGTGAAGCCGCGTTTTTCGAGTAGGGCGATGGAAAGCGCATCACCCATCACTAAAGCGGTGGTGGTGCTGGTCGTGGGCGCCAGTCCCAGAGGGCAGGCTTCCTTTTCGACGGAGGCGTCTAGGTTGACGGAAGCCATTTTGGCAATGGTGGAATTGGCTTTGCCGGTGATGGAAATCAGCGGAATGCTGAGACGCTTGATAAAGGGGAGTAGGGAAACAATTTCTTCGGTTTCGCCTGATTTGGAGATCACGAGGATGACATCATTTTTGGTAATCATCCCAATGTCGCCATGGCGCGCTTCAGCTGGGTGCACGAAAAAAGCGGGGCTGCCGGTGCTGGCCAGGGTGGCGGCAATTTTTCTAGCGATGTGGCCAGACTTGCCCATGCCCATTACCACAATACGACCGCTACAATCTAATAAATATTGGCAAGCCTGCGTGAAATCATCATCGAGTCGTTTAGATAAGGTGTGAAGTGCTTTGATGGTGGTTTCAATGACAGCTAAACCGAGGGCACGAATTTTTTTTGATTCCTGCTTATTAGATTGTTTGGATTTACTCTTAAGATCCGTCATGAGTTTTATTCGTTTGACTTTAATAATGAAATCACTTTATCTTAACTTTATGAACCCCCTATCACAAGCTCGTTTTTTATTAGGTCTTGTATGAACGCGATTGTTGAAGTTCAGGATCTGCATTTTTCCTACAACGGTGGCAAACCAATCTTCAATGGCGTCAATCTCAGCGTTCCCCGCGGCAAAATCACCACAATCATGGGCCCCAGTGGGACAGGTAAAACGACGCTGCTGCGTTTGATTGGTGGCCAAGCTGAGCCGAATCAGGGCAGAGTTATTGTAGATGGTCAGGAAGTGAAAAACTTATCCCGCCGAGCGCTTTATCAGCTTCGTAAAAAAATGGGCATGTTATTTCAAAATGGCGCGCTTTTTACTCATCTCTCGGTTTTTGAAAATGTGGCCTTCCCCTTGCGAGAACACACCAATCTCTCGGAAGAGATGATTCGCTCTCTGGTCTTGATCAAATTGCAAATGGTGGGCTTGCGTGGCGCCTCTGGGCTGATGCCGGCAGAGCTTTCCGGGGGCATGGCCAGGCGCGTTGCCTTGGCGCGGGCTATCGCCCTAGATCCCGAATTAATCATGTATGACGAGCCTTTAACAGGCCAAGATCCCATTACCAAAGGTGTCTTGGTTAAGCTTATTCGCAATTTAAATGATATACTTGGCCTTACTAGCCTGATTGTTTCTCATGATGTGCGGGAAGCGCTCAGTATATCAGATTATGTCTACATTCTGGCTGGCGGGAAGATGGTGGGTGAGGGAACACCGGAAGAAATTACTCATCACGGTTCTCCTGAAGTAAAACAATTCATAGAAGGCTCGGCTGAAGGTCCAATGGCCTATAATTACGCGGCGCGGCCTTTGGAGGATGAGTTTGTCGGAGGAGGGTAAGTAGGGATGCTTGCGCAAATGGATACGCTGGGTCAGTATGGATTGACCACCGTTAAGCAATATGGCAAGGCGGGGATTCTCCTGGCGCGTGCTTTGTTGCGTTGGCCTAACCTTCCTAAAAATTTTCCTCTTTTGGTTCAGCAAATTTACGCGGAGGGAGTTCTCTCTCTTAGCATTATTATTATCTCCAGTTTATTTATCGGCATGGTTTTAGCCTTGCAGGGATATCACACGCTTTCCAAATTTGGCGCGGCGCAGCAATTGGGGCCTTTGGTGGCTTTGAGTGTGACGCGTGAATTAGGGCCGGTGGTCACGGCGATTTTGTTTGCTGGTCGCGCGGGGACCTCCGTGACGGCTGAGATTGGTCTGATGAAAGCAACTGAGCAATTGTCCAGCATGGAAATGATGGCGGTTGATCCTACCCAGCGAGTGATTGCGCCGCGCTTTTGGGGCGGCTTTGTTTCGCTACCCTTATTAACGCTGATTTTTAATGCCGTTGCCATTTATGGCGCTTATCTGGTTGGTGTGCAATGGCTTGGTCTGGAAGCCGGCACCTTTTGGTCAAACATGGAGTCCTCTGTTGATTTCCGTGTGGATGTCTTAAACGGCATTATTAAGGCCATTGTTTTCGGGGGAGTCGTCACCTGGATTGCTGTGCATCAAGGTTACGATGCCAAACCCACTTCTGCCGGTATTGCCGCTGCCACGACACGCACGGTGGTGCATTCGGCCTTGGCTGTGCTGGGACTGGATTTCGTGCTGACCACCATGATGATAGGAGGCTGGTAGGATGAGCTCACAGCGGGTGTTAGAAACCTGGGTTGGTTTATTCATGCTGGCGGCTATCGCAGCCTTGGTTGTGCTTGCCTTTAAGGTCTCTGGGTTGACTGGGTTTTTTAGGGGAGATACCTACGAGGTAACGGCTTACTTTGACAACATTGGTGGGCTCAAATTAAGAGCGCCCGTCAAGGTGGGTGGAGTGGTGATTGGTGAGGTCGACCAGATTAGCTTAGATCCCAACACCTTTCGAGCCATCGTGAAATTACGTGTGGAGTCAAAATTTAACGACATTCCTACCGATTCCTCCGCTAGTATTTTGACCTCCGGTTTATTGGGCGATAACTATATTGAATTGACCCCGATGTATGGTCAGAGCTACTTGAAAGAGGGTTCCACGATTGAATACACGCATCCAGCCATTATTTTAGAAAAACTCATCGGGCAATTTTTATTTAAAGTGGGAGGAACACAAAATGCAAACCAGCCAAAAGTGGCAGCAACGAAAGTTTCAGATCACTAAGTTCCTCATCAGTTTCGCGATTGTTTTAATCACCTTTTTTGGGGTGGCTCAAACCTTTGCCGCTGAGGCGGGAAGTCCCGTGCAGATGTTGCAATCGATAGCGGATCGCTTGATTGCCCAGTTGCAGAAAAATAAAGTGACGCTGAAGTCTAATCCCCAAGTGGTGTTTTCTTTGGCGCATACCGTGGTTTTGCCAAATGTGGATGTGGCGGAAATGTCGCGCCGCGTCTTGCCCGTGCATACCTGGCAAGAGGCTAATCCCGAGCAGCGTAGTCGTTTCGAGCATGAGTTTGTAGAAATGCTGGTTCATACTTATGCCACGGCGTTGACTTCCTATACAGATCAAAAAGTAGAATTCTTCCCCGTTCGTGGCGGCTATGAAGGGCGAGCGCATGTGGAAGTAAATAGCCAAATCACCTCTAACACAGGAGCACCGCCGGTCAACGTGCGTTATCAGTTAATCAACGATGGCGGCACCTGGAAAATTTATGATATGTCGGTGGAGGGCGTGAGCGTGATTGAGAGTTTTCGTTCGCAATTCGCCGATGTCTTAGCACAGGGAAATATCGATGTGCTGATACAGCGTTTATCTCAACATAACACGGAAAAGGCTGGAGGCTAGGAGATGAGCAAAGGGGCTGAGGAGCGCCTGCAAGTTAAGGAACAAGCTGGTGTTTTAGTCATCAGCGGCGAAGTTTCTTTTGCGACCGCTATGAGCCTGTGGAAACAAAGCCTGGCCTTATTACCGCCAAGCGGTCCCTGGAAGTTTGATTTTTCTGCTGTGACCACCGTTGATTCAGCCGGTTTAGCCTTGCTGCTGCAGTGGATGAGATTAGCCAAGAAGCAGGGCAGGCAGCTACAATTTCAGAAGCTGCCGCAGCAGTGGCGTTCCATCGCCCTTGCCGCGGGTTTAGATAAAGTGATCGCCGCCTAGATTTCTTCGAGTTTAGCCACTTCAACTGTTTTATCGCTTAGCCTATTTCTGGCCTTATAGAGATATCCAAAGCCCACAGGCATAACCATGGCAAGCAAACCGCAGGCAAAAGTCAGCTCATAACGAAGGGCGCTGCCGATATCCAAATTGCTCGGTGGAAAGAAACCGACAATTAAGGTAATGGCGCAGCCGAACAAACCCAGCAAACAAATGGCCCAGATGCCCAGGGTTCCACCGGGTATCATAAAACTCTGTGAGGAAGGACGTTTGTTGAAGGTGGTAAAACGTAAATATAAGGCGGAAATGAACATCAGCACATACATCAAAATGTAGAGTTGGGTGCTTAGGGCGGTCAGCAGCCAGTAGGAGGCGTTGATACTAGGCATGAGTAAAAAAGCCAAGCAGACCACCGTGACCAAAATAGCTTGCCCGATTAATAAATTTTGTGGCACACCACGTTCGTTGACCGCTTTGAAAAGCGGAGGCAAATAATCTTGCTCTGCGGCATGAAACAAGCCTTTTACGGGAGAAATAATCCAAGAGATAATGCCCCCCATACTGCCGATAATGAGCATGACTGTCAGCACAGGCATCAGCCAGTTTAGGTGATAAGCGGAGAGAAAATAATTGAAGGTTTGCATCACGCCATTCACCAGATTAATTTTATGTTGTGGCAAGACGAAGGCAATCGATAAAGACCCTAGGATCATGGTGCAGAGGATGATGAGAACGGAGAGAAGTAAGGCCTTAGGGAAGGCGGAATGGGGATTGCTCACCTCACGAATATGGACGGTGGCCAGCTCCATGCCGCAAAAGGCGGTCATGATGGCAGTTAGGGCGATCCAATTTTCTGTGTGCTGAAGATGGGGAAAAACATTGGTGCTGGTGAAGTGGATTTGTAGGGGGTGGCCCAAGATGACCCAGCTTAGGCCTAAAAGGATAATTAAGCTCATTGGCAGCACCAAGCCGACAATGGTGCAGAAGCTAGTGAACTTAGCGGCGACATGGATTCCTTTGAGGTTAATCCAGGTGAGGGACCAGAAAATGGCTAAGATAATGGAGATCAAACAGGCTTTATTTTGGGCTAGTTCAGGGGAAATAATGTAGGTGGCCGTGCCAGCGACAAAAGAAAGTATGGTGGGAAACCAAAAAACATTGGAAATCCATTGGAGCCAAATCCCTAAAAAGGCGGCTTTTTCCCCAAAAGCAGCGCGAATCCAATGATAAATGCCCCCTTGTTCCGGCATATTGGCCGATAATTCGGCTGAAACCAAGGCTGCGGGGATTAGAAAAACGACGGCTGAGAAGACAAAGAAGAAAATTAAAGTAGAACCAAAGAGGGCAGAGGCCGGCAAATTGCGGATACTGTCCACCGTTCCGGTAATGAGCATGGCAAGAGTAAAGGTGCCAAAGCGGGCAATTTGCTTAGT